>Ga0193738_1000097_pt1 | contig 54796 bp, 85 predicted proteins | sample L2a1metaG_FD_144927 | JGI IMG/M metagenome (GOLD analysis project Ga0193738, IMG submission 144927) | Soil microbial communities from a riparian zone of the East river system, Colorado, United States - L2a1 | ecosystem: Environmental > Terrestrial > Soil > Riparian zone | place: USA: East River... | reverse complement strand
ACTTCCCATTTGGCCTCTCCACCGACCAGAATAGGAGTTACTTCCTTACCCATCACCCTATTCATGATAATGTCAATTGCCTTAATACGATCCTTTGCGTCAACTCCATCACTAGTGGCAAGTTGGGTGAGAACCTTAACAGCAGCAACGAGATTAGATCGCATTAGCTCCTGCGCTTCAGAAAGTGTGCGACGTACTAGCTCGTCGTGAATCGCTTTAGGAATAACGACAGGTGGACGACCTTGGAAGTTCCCGTTCTTATTCTTCTTTTGTCCACGCTGTAGCTCATCCTTATCCCATAGGCTTAGATCTTCATCTCCAAGTAGGATCCTTGTATTCACTGCACCTACCCTAACTAGAGCCCTTTCCTTGCCACTAATTCCACCAATGCCATATCCGTGAGCTTCCTTCTTTTTCTTCAAATTGGGCAACCTAACCGAAGCTCTCTTTGCTCGTAAATTGAGAAGACCAGGGCTTCCTCCAGTATCAACAGGCATCACTCATCCGGGATCTCTTGTGCAAGTGCATCAGCTTCAGCCTTAGCATCGGCTTGCATCTGTTCCCAAATCTGGCCCTTCTCGAACACACCTTCCTCAGTACGGATCTTACGCTGCCGCTCTTCGGGCAGTAGGCCCTCGAACGTAACGTTAGGTACCTCGGGGTCCTTCTGTCCATCAATGTCTCCAGTAGTATATAGAAGCATCAACTTCTCACTGGCAGTCGGAATATGCGGAAGAGGTTGAGTCCTGTTCCGCTGAACCTTACCGCCGAATTCAGATGGAGATCCGAGACTATCTGGCATAGCGGGCAGGGTACAGGACAGAATTACAAGTGACAAGCGGAACTAAGGTCCTGCTAACACTTCCCTAATAGTCCAACTAAATGTATCTCTACCATCACAGTTAAGTGTTGATCCAGAAGCCACTGAAGCTCTGAGCTTCAAAGTTCTAGTTCCCGCAACTATACCGGAGAGAGATCTCTTTCCAGAGAAACTATGGTGGTTATTGATTGTGTTGATAGCAGCCTGAACGATATTCGTATCAGTTCCGTCAACGTTCACAGCAAAATCTAGAATTCCAGCGATAACTGAGATAAAAGAAGAAACGGAAATATCCACAATCAAAAGAGTATCCCCTCGCAACTTATTGAAAGTTGTCGTCAATGGTCCGCCGGATCCAGAAACTGGAGGCCAGTCAACAAGAGAGGAGCTAGTAGTTGATCCAGATCCACTTGGAATAAACCGAGTAGTTTTCTCCCAAGGTCCTACTGCTCGCAGCCTAAAGTCCGAAAGGTTTCTCTCAAGGACATCAACTCTCTGCATAAGCTCGAGTGTGCGTCCGCTTTGTCTATCAGCAGTATTGGGATGCCGAAGTTCAAACGTCATGTAGCAAGCATATCAGCTACCGCATAACGACAAAAGAGAGGCAGGGTATCCTGTCCGTATGCCTATCTCAAATGAGTCCCTTGTCGGACAGGGGCTCAAATCGGTAGGAGAACAGGGTTACGTCTGTCTCTCTTTTGCCATCTACTTTATGTTATCGCCCCGAAGCTGCCACTCCGCCACTGATTTGTTCATTTGTCAGTGGATTTAAGAGCCGAATTATCCTGGCAGGGACTAACCCGACTTCGCTGAGCTATGCGTCTTAGACCTGGACACACTTCTACTTGTGTCGTTTAATGAAACCCGATCTTTCAGGATTCATCCAGGTTTCTGCCCTTAGGCTTCATCGGTAAGACTGTTATCGCCCTTCCATCCCATCGGGTCTCCGGGCCAGAGAATAAATTAGGTCGGATGGAAATCCTCGGGTCTCCTCCCGTTCACATCGGCCCTTATCGGGCCCGACGAACTTGGAGAAAATCCATTACTTACTTCATCCATTAATTCAGTCTATGCAGATTCATTCAAAACCGGAATTTAGGGCTACCGGCTTCCCATTGCGTGCAGCTTCAACTACATGATCTTCCTTTCGTCTTAACTGTATGCAATGTTCCCTTTTTCAGGAACCACCGAAGGAAGGAACTCCAGGAGTGTCTTCCCTTCCTTCAGTGGAGCAAGTGTGACCGTACCACACATGACAATTCAATTGCAATAGGATGAATACCAGCAGTAGTTCCATCCATCTGTTTGATGGCGAGAGCCAGTAAGACGATCAGTAATACAGCTATCACGATCCATAGTATTCGCTCAGGCATTTCAAACTCCCTCTCCGTATCTAGCTTCAATCGCCTTACATGCTGTGAATAATAGCCTCCACGACGTCTCGCATACAACTGTCTGTCCATCTGGCAAATCAAAACGCATTGCTACTGAAGGCAATCCACTCTGCATTCCTCCGGGAAGGACTGCCACTTGCATCTCATATCCATCCTTAAGATGAATAATCTCCTTATCCTTCAAATCAGACCACGCATTGTCTCCATCCAAGATAACGTTAAGTCCAATCATGGGATCACACTATACCATGCGAATGAGACACCGGAATAGCACTTGACAATTGACAATCCAGAGTTAAAGGATCCAGCCCAATTGCCACTAACGATCGTACCATTGAAGCACTTAGCATGGACACGCCACTTCCCAGAGCCGGAACACGAAGCATATGCTGTCTGTCTGAATCCATCAACCCACGCATTACAGTTGTAAGCAGCTTCAACCTTTCCCGGCTGTACCGTTTCAGCTACACCAAATCCAAATAGTGCAGCAATAATTGCGATAATGATTCTCTTCATTAGGATCTCCATCCGTCCCACCATTCCCATAATGTAGGGAATGATCGGCATTGACTATCGTGATATATTGGTAAGTCACATGGATTGTTATCGCCCTCCATGTAAGGACATATAGTTACGAACCGATTGAGGAATCGAATAATGATCTCGGTCAAAGTGGACCTTTGTCAAACCACTTATCCGGAAGGAATCCCTTTAGCAATTCCCTCAATGTTGACTCAATCCACCAGTTCCACCATTTCTGTGGCATCGGCAATCTATCCACTTGCTCTCCTTCTCTTTAATTGTTCCTTTAAATCAGCATACCATCTCTGGAATTCCCATTGCTTATTAGCTTCCCTTCCTTCTGCAGTACTAGCAATGTCGTCTCCTAAGCGAGTGCCATCACTGTCTCCTTTAAAAGTTTCCATGAAGCGCTCTGTGTATGTCTGTCGCAATCTCCCTTTCCTTTCTGACCAAAGCCTCCGCCTCCTCAAGCTCCTTTAGCGTCGGTCCCCAGCACGGACCATCGTAGCCCTTCTGATGCCCATTAGCTAGGTGCATCTTCCAGGCAACCTTACGGACTTCCTTCTTGTGAGGCAATGCCATCAATAGATTCCAATAAGTGCGACTATCCTCATCGGTATCCTTAACCTCAATCTCTTTAGTACATTCAAATCCATTTGGATGCTTCCTATTTGTCTCACAATAGTGACATCTTCCCATCACTTAATTTCCAGCCTGCGCAAGAAAATAAGGAGATGGCGAGCAGCAGATCTAGCATCGTCCTTCCCAACGAACCAGCATCCAGAATCTTCCAACTGCTGATCCGTGATAATGCTTATATCATTTGGCGATTGGAAGTGAAGAGAGAGATCCCTTAATCGGAAATCATTAACGATATAAAGATGATCATACAGCAAAGATGTTAACCGAACAGGAGAGAGAAGCTTTCTTGATTTGGTCCTTTCCCTTAAGATAAAGTCCTCCAAAATCAAAAACTTCAAATGAGGTTTGTGATGTCCAAAACACGATTGCATTTGCCGAATAAGCATTGCAGATGCAATCATTTCTCCTCGTAAATATCCTTCCTTATGAACCGAATTGATCTCCCCAAAAGCAAATCCATGTTCCGTTCCAATAGAAATCTCTGAGCTACGCATACCCATATTCTCAATCACATAAGCAACCACAGACGAGCCATTCTTCACAATGTCCTCTACTGGACACCGAAGAAACACCCAACCCGAATCCTGCCCTGGATCAATCACAAAGATATCAACAATCTCTCTATCCTCTACTCTCCGATCTATAATAGCATGATCCCAATACGACCTATTAACAAAGCTCATGTCCCGACCCGACCTTCCTTATCAGTTCCAACATAGATTGCCTGGCAAGCATTACAGATGTATTCAACACGACTATGCTCTTCGCAATTAATAGGATGGAACACATTGCAACCACAGAAGCAACGATACGATTTCCCATCAATCATAATCATAGTATCCATAAAATCACCATACCCCTCGTCATGATCACGCTCACGTAGTCCCGCCCGCCGCCGTGAGGCTCCCAACCTGCCAGCCTCAGAATCTTGATACGCTACGTACGTTCACGAGTAATACACATTGTGTCTAAGTAGCGGATCAGTTTTTCTCATGCCCTGAGAGTGGTTTTTAGTTCGGGCGGGAGTACATACTCACGTGAGAGAGTCATTGAAATATCCCTTAAAACGCAGTACCCCTTTAGGGGTACTCCTGACACCACGAAGATATAACTTTCCATACGAATCCTCAGCATCCCACCAGAACGTTCTTTATAGCACGACCTTCAAAGATCCATTCACCACAATACCCACACTTAGCTTGAATTCTTCCAGTACTAGGATTCATATAGAATACCCTCCAGCCCCTACAGTGCCATCCATTTCCAAGACATCTCCACCACATTTAACCCTCCGAATCCTAAATCCTATACGAATCAAGGGAAAGATCACACTCATTTGCCATCAGAATCACCAAATGGAAAGGAATAGACTTCCTAGATCCAGTCAAATAGGGTGCCAGCTTCTTCGGATCCGAACCATATCCCATCAGACAAAACAGATCCAATTTGGACATGTTCTGTCGCTCCATATACAGATTGACATCGTGGATGAAACGCTGTATATCAAACAATCCCTCAAGTGTCTTACTACCCATCTCTAATCCATCTTGCCTTGAGCGTTAGCTACATCATCCCAAAGTCGTTTCATAACGATCCACCCTCAACCTGCTTCACCATTTCATGAGGCTCAAATGTCATCCATCTGTCATCATCCATCATAAGCTTATCAGCAGCATCCAATAACCAACGAGCACCTTCCATCATTGAAGGACCTCCAATAACGATGATCGGAAGTGGTTTCCCAATGTAACGAAGAAGAGCATCAACTGCTTCCTTTTCCACATTATACATAACCATCTCAATCACACCTCATTTCGTATTGGTTTCCAAAATCTCTTTCAGCTTGCCCACCAGGAGAAGTTCATTATTGACAGCGTTCGCTAGCTTATTGCTATATGACCGATCTCGCTTCCCCCATCCCGACAACGCAGGATTCGTAGAACATCGCCGACCGAGCGTGACAACTCGGAACATCATACTACTGCATTCCTGCCAATAGGATTCCAACCACTCGTCAGGCTCCATCCGAGCAAGCTCCCGAGCAGCGACCATAAGTTCCTTACCCTCAACACTGTCGGGCTCGGGAAGAACTTCAACAGCTTCCCTGTCAATCCCGGGAACTTCAAGAGCTTGTGCGTACCACGAAGCCTTATCCAGAAGCTTCCGGCCAGCCTTATTCCAGAACACAGGCTTATTGATTCTGACAGCACCACTCTGAACCAGATTCACCATTTGATATAAGTGAACTAGCTCATCGATTCTTCCTGAGGCAAAAACTTGTGGAGAATATCCCTTGATCTCCTCTTCAGTGAACGCCATGCCCGGGTCATCCCATTTGTCGTAACTAGTTGCTGTTGCCATTTATCCAATTCTCTTTCTACTGATTGGGAGGACACTACTCCTCCATATTGTTCTACTTCTGCCTCGCTTCGTCTAACTGCCGAACGTAACCATGCGTGCAATCGTTCTACAGATACATAACCCGGAGGAAGTCTGTATGTTGATTGCCGACTAACAGTTGTCTCCTTAGTGTCCCTTTCATTAAAGGAACCTTGCTTCAACGTGACAGGCTTACCAAGAGGAATCTCAGTGTGTATACGATTCTTAAACTCGTGGTCCCTAAAGGGCATTATTCCTCAACCCTTCTCCATTTTGGGCGATGAGCGCAGAGAGCGCAACGTCCGCTCGGCCGAGCACCCGCATAGACTCGTCGTGGTCGTAGTAGAAGTTGCCGCTACGGCAAAGTTCGATAAGTTCGCTCAATGCTGGCACAATTTCATCGAACGTCATCACAAATCCTTTTTAACATCATCCCAACTCGGACGAGCCGGCTTATCTCCATCTCTCCTGCCACTTACGTAATCCTCGAATAGCTTCGCACGATCTACAATATTAGTATCATTCTCTGATCTTCCCAATACCATCCCACTGCGGGCAACAGATTGGGCGAGGCATTCCAAGCGAAGCCTTTCTTCATGCGTCAAACGATCTTCAATCATTAAAACAAATCCTCTCTTTGTACGGTCTTGAGCTTAATCCCACCATTGTTATCGGTCGGAGTAACGATAATATACATATCGACACCGTAACGAGCTACGCACTGTTCCATCTCATTGGCGCAATGTACGACAGCTTCCCCTAAATTCGCAAATACATTATCCTCTCCGTCGAATAGTATTGCCTGGACATAAAGCTCCGGCTCTAAATTAGTCGGAGCCATAGCGAGATGCCCGCTGAGCGTACGAGAGCAGTGCGTTAGTGCCATTACTGCCAAACGTCCTCACGTACCCATAGGAGGCCATCCCTGGTTCTCAGAATCATCTACTCTAAACCCTTCTGGATCGTAAATTTCGTCTACCTTCTCATGCTGAATGGAAGGTTGTGCATTACGTAGCAGCATACCAGGAGGACCTAGGGAGTTTTCAATCACTCCGCTATCAAATAGCTCGTCATCCGTCGGTGTACGCTCATCGTAAATACGTTGCATATCTGCAATGATCTTTGGAAGACTATCCATAGGCCAGAACGTTCCCATCTTTGTACTATCCGTAGTGATCTCGTGATATAGGAACTGAGCACCATCGTCCCTAGTTACTCCATACATAATGGAGCTAGTTGGAACCACTTGAAATTCTGGAATAAAATTCTCACTCATTTCGTTTCCCGATTTCTATAATGCTCCATTGCAACTTGGACACTTCTGAAGCACTTACCCTTCAACCATTCAGTGAACTTCCTATAGTTCTGATCTCCAGTTCTGGCAATGTATTGATCAATACCCTTCCACCATTCCTCTTCGCTTGCAACTTCAAATAGGACTCCATGGCAATGTGGGCATCCAGGAAGCTCACTTCCAGATGCACCGACATCGTATATAGATCCCCACCAGGAGCACTGAGCACCATATACGATCCGTTCATCTACTGCTCTCACCACAGTAGTATCCAAAGCCAAAATTGAATAGCCCCAGTCAAAATTGAGCCAATAATGGATTCCGTCTTCTGACAGGCAGACGGATTCAACTGTTCCTTCTGCTCCAAAAGGATTGGATTCATCCTTACACTCCTCGTGTTCACACATATTACGAAGCGCACCACATGGAGCGATTGTAAAGTCTTCGGTACGGACCTTCTTACCGATCCATTGATTCAATTCAGTCATGCTGACACCTTCCTTAAGAAGCTAAGTTGAGCACTCCAACTCACATAGCGACCACCAGTATCGCAAATGAGATCACAGCAATAATCATTATCCAATTGCCACCCATCAGACGAATTTAATCGCACGCATTCCTGAATATTCTTAATAAGGTCAACCTCATTAACTCCTTTCACGTCCATAACCTTACGCAAAGAGATCTCAGTCATGTCCTCCCCCTCCAGTTAAACGAGCAGCGCTAGGATCCAGCAGCCACTCAGCGGCATCAATAGGTGGAATTAGATCCTGAGCTTGAAGCGGATCATATTTGGAATGTTCGGGTGCAGGAGCCCACGGAAGAGGATCCATAAATTTCGTAGTAACTACATGCTCCAAATGCCATTCATTTGAAGGAATGCCATGCTTAGCATTCGCATCAACACGATCCCGAATCGTGCATTCACGATCAAACGTTGCTTTGAATGGACACTTGCCTAGCTGATAGCAGACAGGGCGGAATAATCCACTATTAGCTAGCGCTTCAAACTGCCAACCATCTGAGATGAATCGAGTGTCACGAAATTCTCTAATAGCCTTCACAATTTCCATAAATACGATCCGCCACTCGAACTGAGCTTGCGTGCATAGACGGTTACCAGCATGGTCGGAAAGGTTCCTGAGATCCGTGATGTAATTGACACGGGTTGCTACTGCGTGAGGCAACACACCCCGAGCGTCCTCCGCAGGAATCCCATTTGAGACAAGGTAATTGTAAGTCTCTTCCGTCTTCTGCATATGGTGGTCCCACATTTGCCGTGTCGGATTGCTCGTCGGCAGGACTGCAATAGAAGGCGGAGCCGTCACGTCATCGGTAAGCTTCTCTTTGACTGCAAACCGTAGAGATTCCTGAGCATAAACTGCCGTACGTTGACGAACCAATTGATGCGTAAAGGATCTAGAAACACCTTCAATGAAGAAGTGAAACTTAACGGCTTCCAGTGGAGCACGCAAATGCGTAGATTGAGCCTGAGCGAAATAATGCTCTCTCTCTTCATCCGAAATTGAACTAAGGTCATATGTTGGTTTCCCTTCGTACATACGGCACATAGCAGCAATGGCTCCCAATGGATCTGGAGTCATCCACAATAGGAAGACCTTAGGAACAATGTTCCCTTTCTCATCCCTATTAGCCTCCATTGGAGCGGCGACGTATTGCTGTTCATCTGCCCACTTTCGTGGATGATTATCTTCCACTGTTAAACTTCCTGTCTAGTTTGGTTTCTAGTTCCGGTGTGGAGTCCTTATACAAGTAATGGAAATCCCCGCAATCCTCATCCCATAACTGTTGATCTCCATACGCTCTGGTTCGCCAATAGAACACATAGAGTCCACTAGCTACAGCAGCGTTTAGTTCTTGAATAGCTCCTTTTGATTGAGACCATCCAGGCAATAGAACAATACCCTCGCACTCAAGCATAGCCCGGAGATCAGCACGCAAATAATCGTGAGTCTTAGGCTCCATGAAATTTTGCGAATAAGCATCATTTGTATCCAGTCCAATATCATGTGGACTAACAGTTTCGTGTCCTAGAAATTGGAGCGCCTTGCACGCAAATTCAAATACCTCTAAGTTTTTATCTGGATACCCATCCATTGGACCTGACACATATAGCTTCACGAATCCACCGTTCTATAACTAAGGATCTCCTCGGAAAATGCCGTCAATGATCCATGACAATAGGTCGACAATGTAACAGCATTCACGTTTTGACTGAACGTCAATTCCGGATTAGTAGATACATGAATGTCCATTCGTGCAGCCAATTCTTCCAAAAGCTGACGAGTAGTTGCAAGTCCGAGATTAGCTTCCTGCTTCTCACCCATATTGACCATCCGCCCAACTGTCAATCACCGGCCATGTCTGTGCATTTCCAACTACACCATCGGGTACCATTGATCCATATTCCTTACCATCAAAAGCTGTATTAGCAAAAGCAGATTGGAAGAACTTGACAGTATTAACGGAAACTTCTCCATACTTACCATCAACAACCATATTCGTAGACATATCTCGGAAAGCTGTCATTTGAAGCCAACGAGGATTCATAGAGTTTCCGTAGTATTGAGGAATGTAACCCATGGCGAGGAACCAAGATGCGAACCGACTTCCCTCATTGCGGAGTACGCCTTGAAGGTACTTCACCGCATCACCTTCGGCACCTAGTCTCAACACTTCCTTTTGTGGATTGAGAGGCCACAGAGAATACTGCCTATTCAATGGATCAAACGTAGGAACTTCAGGCGGTGGAGGTGGAGGAGGAGGCGGAGGAGGATTGACTGCATTCTCATATGCAATCACAGATGGCGCTCCGATCTGGAATAGGTGCCAGTGCCACGGCTCTTCATCTTCTTCATCCCATGCCCAACATAGACCATATCCAGTAAGGTAAGCCCGAATCCATTGCCATGCGCCATAATTAGTGAGAACATTCCTAGCAGCACCGTTCATCCAATAAGCGCCATCCAGAGCAATTCCGAATCCGTGGTCACTGCTGCCAGGAGTAGCAGCTACCGCTCCTGTGAATTTGTACCACCAGGATCCATCCCAATACTTATCACGAGTATAGTAATTGGAATCCCATGGATACGTCCTACGATATCTAGACACGAACAAATTCACTTGAGCTTGATATGATCGGTAATCCCCAATGTGAGTAAGGGGAAATCCCATCGCTTGTTGAAAGTCTGCCATCAATGCCCGAAGTGCTCGAGCGTATTCTGGATGCACACGAGCGGATCTATTCCCGCCCATCACTAATGTAGTCAGTTGCCAATCGGCTAGCTGACCGTTCGGTGTGCTAGCTAGATCAGCCGGCTTCAGTCTCGCCAGTACTGGGAGCAATGCTGCCATCGTTTTCTCCTTCTGGAATCTCAAATACTTCGGTTAAATTGTCCCTAGAAACTTCAAAGAACGGATACTCGTCCTTTACTCTGGACACTGCTACACCTGTAGCAATTACTCCAAATGTGTTTCCTAAAAACTCGTATACAGTTTCTCCTGACTTTGCATTTCCGTATTCCCCATCGTTCTTAAGCGTGAACTTCCTCACAAGGCCTTCCCTCCATGCCGATATGCCCGAGTCCAATTGTAATCCATCTTCGCTCTAAACTCGGAGTACAGATTCACATTGTCCTTCTTGCAGTTATGAAGTAAGCGGATGAGTTGATCAGCATATTCACTAGGAACACCTTCTGGCTTTAGTCCATCTGGATAATCCTCTTGATCCTCAAGGTAGTGAATTTGTGTATATGGAAATCCTGTTGGGTCTTCCACATAGCGCTTAAGTCCGTGATCTCTGAATTCTTCCAATCCCTCTGAGACTTCACTGTGCATCAAGGCTACAGCATCTCCAAATGACCTGTTATCGTCCCATCCTTTCTCTTGAACAAATAACCACACTTCCTCTTGCATATCAAGGAGAGCTTTCCTAGCATCTGGATCGGGTGGCGTCGCCATCAACCAATCTCCTTCAATAGCTTGTTTACTTCCTTATTACTCTTACCTCGCCGCTCAACTACCAGAGACAATTGCTCAGCGTATGTACGAGTTTCCCTAGCTGCCATACGTTCAGTGGCACGCTCCTGCCTAGCCTGTCTGCGTGGATGCGCCGGGCGAGGCTTATCCGGATCCCTACCCTTACGTCGCTTCTCTTCCATTAGTTCGGTATCTCCTCTTCCATTGCTTGGATTCTGGACTCCAGAGCCTTAATTCTCTCCTCGAAATTCTTCTCTAGATTTGCTACATGGACTGCCATTCGGTTCGCCCAACTGAAAATACGACAGCTATCCTGTAGGAGAAGATCCGTAGGGATGGGCTGACCGCCCATTGGATTAATGATGAACGACATTTACTTTTTCCATTCTGCTAATAGTTCTCTTCCTTCTGCATCCTCTCCAATTACTCGCAATGTTCCATCACGACCATGTCGAATATAGACCTTCACTCCCATTGTGATAAAGTCCAATTCCATAGTCGTGCCTAAGTGGTCGTGTACCGGGATTTGACTCCTGCGTTCTGCCTTAGCCTCCTTGCTCAGGATCCTCAACATACGCATATACGCAGGGAAATCCATCGGCAGCATAACGAAGCATTCCAACTCCGGATCTTCCTTACCACGGTGATATACGAGACCGCCGTCCCTGTGCTGCCACGCCTTCGCAACATCAATAGGTTGAAGTAAGTGCATCAGTGAGCACTACAGACGTAACGACCATCAGCAGTTTTTTGCATAATGTCTCCTACTTCTATATATTCGTCGCAGTTTCCCCACTGACACGATCCGCCAAATACAGATCGGAACATATTCACGATCTCGTTAGCTTCCTTCTTTTCCTTTTTCTCTCGCCCATTGCAGATCGTACACCACGCTGGATTCAGAGCATGAATACATTCCTCCATCACTGCACCTGATCACAGGTGATATGCAGATTATTCACCTCGTGGACCGTTGAGAAATATCTGGCACAGTCAGGATCGGCGCCAGCGGGTGCCGTCGCATAGTGACGTATCCACGTGTAGATGTGGCCGTCGTCAGCGATCCCGAAGTCGATGCATCCGGTCTGCTCGTCGTCGTAGACAAACTCGATCGGATCACCGCAGACGTCGCAGATCCCTCGGAACTGGCGGATCATCCTTGTCCCCAATAACGATCTTGAGGAGTATAGATCCCTTCTTCTCCACATTTTGTGCAAGTAACGAACATTCCGTCTGGAGTGTCCAATTGCCAATCATGCTCGCACAATCTCTTGACCAGCGCACCACCGATTCTAAACCATTTGAACATCACATATCTCCTGCATCTATTCGTTGCATTGTCGCCATCATCATTGAGGAATGGTGCCAGACATCATCTAAGATCCTACTCGCCAATTGCGCAGAATATAATCCATATCTACCATCGGGCATACGATGATTCGGCTTACTGATTCCAAACTTCTCTTTGGACATTGGAGTACCAAAGATGTATCCAGGTTCATATCCCCAAATACGGACCTGAGCACCTTCCCCCGGAGTTTCCTTAGCGTACTGCCTACCTAAGCAGCGCAAACCCATACTGAGAGCAGCCTTGCTAGCGCAATAGCCCACGCTTGTACTTCTCGGGACATGAGCACTATTGCTACTAATCGCAACGAAAGAAACATGGCCGATATTGTAATACCGACTAATTCCTGCCCAATATTGCGCTAGGCGAATAGGGCCATAAGCATTAACCATCAATTGATGATCAAGAGTTGGATAATTCTCATGTCCGTAATCTGGAAGATTAATTCCAACAGTACATATGACATCAGTGAACTTAGTCTCTCTGATTAATGAGAACTTATCATGATGCCAAAGGACATTGAATTCCTCACGCTCATGACCACTTATTCCAGCAGTCCAAACTGTTTTCCACCAATCATCACGCCTAGCCTCATCTTCAATTGCAGCACCTAAGGAATGAGGTTGAGAGCCAATGATCAAAAGCTTCCGTGGATCAGGCACGGGTGATGTCCAGAACGTGCTGCCACATTTGTCCCTTTTTATTGGTCTGTGCCAAAGCCCAATCTGGCGCAACAGGAATAGGACGCTTCCTGTCATCAAAGCGAATGTAGCGACCACGATGTTCACCTACAGCAATAGCAAGCTCATCGGCGCAACGCTTCGCAATGGAAATGTTAGTGGCGTCAACTTCAAATAGAAGGACGTCCAAATGCTCCCCAATGTTTCTAGGAATACCCCTAGTAAGTTGGTATGTGTTCATCAGTATGTGAACGTGCCATTCCGGATGCCGTCGGCCAGTTCCTTCTTCGCTTCCCCATCCAATTGCTTGTATTCGGCACCGAAGACACTGGTCTTGACCCCTTCAAAGAAGAAGTCCCGAATAACAATCATGTCCGACTTCGGCTTATCAGGATCAGTAACGTTTCCCATTAGTTTTATCCTTTCAGGTAAGTGTGATGGGTACCCATCCTCAAGGAGCGGGCAAGCCCATCGAATAAGGTACCCATCACATACATGAGCGTACCATGCCAACTGTTTCAACCACAAGCCTACGAGTCACGTAAATTTACCCGAGGCTTAGCAAGCGGAAGATTCTCGTCAATAAACCAATAACTGAATTTTCCATAACTGTTTTGATACTCGGCCTTGAACACTGCAAAGGAGCGTTGGAGGCGCTCCTTCTCATCTTCATAGGCATCCAAATCTGGAAGCTTATACGACATATGGAAGACTCCAGAGTACGCATCTTCCTTGTGATCCCTATCGTTAATTAAAAACTTCTGTTCATGGAGTGGCGCTGGTCCCCAGAGAATATACATACATTCTACTCTCCAATTGCAGCTTGGAAGAGTAAGAAATTCAAATGCAACTTCAAATTGCTGATGGCCTAATTGATTGCCGATCCTCAACATTACGTCCTTTGGAACAGTGTTGAAATTGACCGCTCCAATCTTACACGCATTCCCAACGAACTTAATCATCTCAAGTTGATCCTGAAACAGAAGAGAGTATTCGTCCATGTCATAAGGAAGAATAGTCTTCATCATTTTCCTATATTGATCAACTCTACCAATAGTCTCGGCTAGTTCCTGAATAAGCGATTGAGCTTTGATTGCCGATTGTTCATCTGTGGTCATGACTCCTCCTCTGGATCTAGAATCCACATATCCGTTACATAGATGGCTCGCCGGGATTGACGACTCATCTTATATCCTCTAAACAAGACCAAATCCTGGTCTGGAACTATGCTCCATATTTGATCTTTAAACCTACGATAGTTCCATCTATTGATGGTAACTGTCACAACATCAGTATCATCTTCGCAGAACATCACCACCCATTCATTCAAATGGGGATCCCTTACCTTGTTTGGATCTAAGTGCTCGCCAGTACGAGAGTGATGAGCTTCAAACAGATCCTTTAAGTTTCTATTTCGTACCACGCCGAGAAACGTAACAGGCAGATTCCCACTATCTGTTCTCTCGTAAGGGATTTCCTCTGCAGTATGAGTGGGGCAAGGAAGATTAAAAACTCCAGAGCCGTCGTCGACCCCTCTTGCAAGTTCCTGCCGCATATCCTCAATCTTTTCTCGCAGCAAAGATAGTTTGAATGGATCTGGTTTAGCATAAAAATCATCAATTACCTCCAGTGTTTTTGGACCAACGCCCTTCACTTTCAGAAGCTCTTCAAATTCATTGAACCATCCACCAATAGAGTCTCTATAATCAACAATAGCATCAGCGGTCTTTAATCCTATTCCAGGAACTTGTTGAAATCCAGGATAGACATTTCCTTCAAACAACGTCCATTGCTGATATGAAAAGTTGATGTCCAATTGTCTAATGGGAATATTACGATCATGTTTGCCCATGTCGTTCAACAATGAAGATGTCTTCTTCTCGTATTTACGAAGTGCTCCCATGTAGAACGCTTCTGGATACTTCCGCTTCAGGTACATAGTCCAGTATGCAAGCATCCCATACGAGACACAGTGAGCAGCATTGAACGCATAAGCTCCAGCAGTAGCTAACATACTGAAGACCTTATTAGCATCCGCTTTGCTCATTCCCTTTGTTTTAGCACCTTCTATGAACTTGTCACGCTGTTGATTGAATTCCTGTTCACCACGTTTCTTCGAGATGATCTTACGTATTCTTGCAGCTTCCTCCCAAGAGAACATTCCGAGCAAGCGCACGATTTGCAATATCTGCTCTTGATAGACAACTTGGAAGTTCGTGTGCTTCGTAATCTCGTCGACGATCGTATGATAGTGCGTGGCTTCTTTGCGACCATGCTTGACATCGATGTACTCCGCTGTAGCGCCCGAATGAAGCGGACCTGGCCGAGAGAGTGCATTGACATCGGCAATTTCCATAAAGTTGTCTGGACACACTCCTTGATTAACAGATCGCATGGCTCGCCCATCAAATTGAAAGATGCCCACGACGTCGTTTTCTTGAAATCCATATATAACCTCAGGATCATCTAATGGAATTGAATACAATTCCTCTAGCTTCATATCAATAGCTTCAAGAGCATATCGGATCATTGCCATTGTATTCAATCCAAGTGCGTCCAACTTCAAGACGTTCAGATACTCGGCATCATACTTATCCAAAGAGACAACTTGGACAATTTCTCCTTTAGAGTTTTCCTTTGTATATATGGCACAGAAATCACTCAATGGTCCATTAGCAATCACCAATCCGGCAGCATGAATGGACATCAATTTATAGTTGCCCTCGAGCTTCATTGCCTTATACAGATCTGGATACTTGTCAAAAACAGCCTTGACCTTCGAGAACATTTCAATGCTGTCTTCAATAGTGCTGGCCGGACGTAGGTCTCCACTTGACCTAGTAATGATCAAGTCCTTGATTTCTTCCACTTCATACTTTGGAATCTTAAATGCAGTAGCAACATCATCAAGAGAGTTCTTGCCCTTGTATTTGACGAAATTTCCAATGTTTCCAACGTGATCCTTGCCGTACTTATCCTCCAAATATTCCTTAAGCTCAATGCGACGCTCGTCATCAAAGTCCAAATCAATATCTGGAAGGTCATGCCTATTAGGGTCAATGAATCTTTCGAATAGCAACGTTGGAAATAGCATAGGATCAATCTCTGTAATGCGTAGCAAGTAGCACACTAACGAAGCTGCTGCCGATCCTCTTGCAGGACCAACAGGGATACCATGATCCTTAGCCCACACGACAGCATCAGCGATCATCAGAAAGTAATCAATGAAACCCTTATCTTCAATAAGCCTCATCTCATACTTCGCTTGATCTATATACCTATTCCTCTGATCAGGAGTTAGTTTAGTTTGGAATCCTCTGTATTGCCATCCCTCATTTATCCACCTGCGGAATAACATGGAGTTGTCGGTAAATCCAGGAGGCAATGGATACTTGAGATTCTCAACTTTAGGAAGTGTTAGTTCGCAACGTTCAGCAATCTCACGAGAGTGTCGGATAGCCTGATGCGCTGCGACTGCACTAAGTCCAGTAGCAACTAATCTATTGAATATATCAGCATCGGTCATGAAGGTAAGAGGAACATCATATCCCCACGACCGAGCTTGCTCTTCCATTGTCCTTTTGCTACCCGGACGAGTATTATGAAGAAGCATCTGCATTTCAGATTCTTCAGGTCTCGTATAGTGTGCATCCAGTGTTGCCACTAATGGTATATTCAACACATTGCTCAGAACTTCGTAAGTACTGTTGATGTTGCGAGTGTTCTCTAATTCTGGAAATGCCTGCACTTCCAAGTAGAAGTTATCCCCTAATACCCTCTTGAATCGTTCAGCTTGATCTTTCGCACGCCTATAGCTAGCAGCCTTTGGATCTATGTTCTTTCCACCTACCAGAGACGTTGCGAGAAGCGAGCCGGTACAGCCACTTAAGACCACTAGCCCTTCAGCGTGCTCACGCAACATCTCGCCGCTAACCGTTGGCTCATAGTACATACCTTCGGCCCAACCTCGACTGACAACTCGCAATAGATTCCTATAACCCTCTTCCGAGCCAGCCAATACAGTAAGGTGATTTTTCTTACGAGTAGCTTCCTCCCCTACATTCCCGCAGTAAAGTTCGCATCCAAATACTGGTTTGATCCCAACCTTATTCGCAGCTTGCTCGAGTCGTACGTGACTGGATACATTCCCGTGTTCTGTAAGCGCCAGATGCGTCATCCCTAGCTCAGCAGCACGATTTACATGAGCTTCTGGAGTGCCGAAGCCATCCAAGAAACTAAACGTTGAATGGTGATGCAAGCTAACGAACTTCATCGTTCTTCAAGCTCTCCGTTAGGCCAAACAATGAAAACAGGCTTTCCCATTTTAATCGCAAAACGGATAGTAGACCATGTTCCACTACGTAACTTCTCCGGACCTTCAGGTGCAGCTATTAAGAATCTTCCTGAGTGAATCATGATCTGATTACGAACCAATGGATCTTTAACCGGATGAACAACAGTAGTCATTCGATGCAATCTTTCGTAACAATATGCCCGCTTTCCTGGAATATTAGTTGGATGAATTTCAATTCTCGCTTGCGCATAGTACGCAATAGTATGGAAGCAACTGTCGGCACCTATGCAGTCACCGTGATGAACTGTTATTTGATAATTATCTTCCTTCATTCCAACGAATGCATAATGCAGAGAAAGTTTCTGGACTCGAGTCAACTCTTCTTGTGTTCCTGTAAATGCTATATGAAGAGATCCTCTGAAGACCATTACACTTCGCCTCTATGTATTGCCGAGTATAAGCCTCGACCGGAGTTGTACTGAGGATACTTACCTAAGAGGATCTCTGCAAAGTCGTCCCCATAATGACTATCACCCTTATGCAAGTTAACCTGAATATTCCTAACCCAAATCTTGTTCTTTCCAAACCAATCGGAAAAGGCTAAACGAATAGGCTCCTTGACCCTAGGCTTATTGATTTCCTTCCACATTGATCCATTAAAGGAATTGTAGATGGCCTTGTCTCTAAATGGAAACAGTGTATTCAGCTCAAAAACATCTGCGAGAACATAACGGATTGCTTCACTACACGACTTGTCATTTTCGTAATAGCGCTTACGAATACCATCAATCCGATCAGAAGTAGCATCGTCCTTAACCTTATATACGATTTCCTCTGTTGGCACTCCCATGTATTTATCATAAGCGAATGCAGCCCAACGACTGAGGCAGAAGTATCCATCTGATTGATCACCAGTTAATAGGACATTACCGCCCACTTGTTTAGCGGCACGACCAATTTCCACCATAGGAGTCATTGATTCAACCTGGACCTTGGAATGATATCCATGATTGATCACCACTCTAGCCAAATGATCCAAGTTAGCTTCAGACATACTGACAATACAAGGAACAAACGGAAGTCCTAAATTCTCAGCAGTTTGCCTCGCCATTTGGAAGTCAGTAGATTCATGTGTAGATGGAGTGTAACTTACGATGACTGGCTTAAGACCAACTTCCATAAGCGAAGCCAATACAGCACAGGAATCCACTCCTCCACTCAGTGCAACTACTGGTCTATTGAACTTCATTTCCTCAGCTTGGCGAATGAAGGATTTACGGATAACCTTACTAATTCGTTCTGCAGTATTCATGACAATTCCGCTCCAAACTTATGAGGATCGTATTTAAATGGCGGAAGTGGCCTAGACGGAGGATCACCAATGAAATTCCCTTCACGAGCAAGACGGATGAAGAAAACAGCATAGTTCAAAAGATCATATGCATCATCCAACGCATCCTTCTTCAATGCCTTAGCACCATCTGGATTGAACCACCAGATTTCCATAAGACGATCCATTTTAGTAGCGGCCTTCAGTAGATTGGCAACTGCTCCATACTGTTTCCAAGCATCTCCATATGATGCTTGTCTTTGTTTAAAGATGGAAACAGCTTCGACAAATTCAAACATATGAAGCGTAACTTCCATCTCTTCATGAGTTAAAGGTCCCTTAAACTCATCATCATGCTCATCCATATCCTAACTTCCATTTCCTAACTCGACTATAAATTACTTGAGCTAACGTAGGCAGATCAGCAACTTCAACATGATCTCCAATGGTTGCTATGTTCCAATTGGTCTTCCTTTGTATCGTGGGAAGCCCAATAGAAGCAGCAATGTCAAGATGAGCCAACTCATCATCCACAACGAAAACAACTCGGTCGGCATCGATAGTTTCCGTAAGTACCAAATACTTCTCTTCATTAAAGAGGAGACCATCGTATTGAACGTCATTACGGGAAAGCCACTCTCTTGTGTCCGGATCGAGATTATCCAGCCGCATCCATGGCCTCGTCGTTGTGATCCATAGCTCGACATCGCAGTCTCCGATGGCAAATAAGACATCATTCAATCCTTGAAATGCTGGCATCCATCTTTTGAATCCACCAGTTCTAAAGGCAAGTTTCGCTTCACGATATGTCTTCTTATCCAAACCTAACCAATCACTAAATTCCGTACTACCATCATATAGCATCCAACTTTCATCCGAAACCCCGAGATACAAGGTTAGGAAATTGATGAAATGCCTATAAAAGTCACCTAATGTTCCATCGATATCCAGTGCTATAACTGGCTTAACTTTACGAGAGCAACTAGAACATTTCATTTGAATCCTGTTCTATTGATCATATCAGGCTTACCCTTGTACTCCGGTGGCTGAACCCATCGTTTGGAATGAATAGCGTACCAATTCGCAACAGCTTCGTCCTTAGTCTTTCCTGTAGCTCTTAGATTCCCTCCGTCTTCAGTAATGAAAAATACTGCGAATTCATTAAATCCATTTCTGTCAGAATAAAATTGAAGTTCGCTCTCTTTAGGAAGCTTCTGCATCAATAGCTCCCAATTCTATCAATAGTTCAACTGTTCTATCAAATGCCATATGTACTAACTCTCCTTTTTCCCATCTACCGAACCTACCTACATACAAGAACGGAATGCTCTTGCTCTGCCAGCAGTTGCAATCCGTACGAATAGGTTTACGAACAATCATAAACTTACCTTCATATGGAAGCTTCTTCTCAACCCATTGATCTCCCCATTCTGTAGATCCAATCCCATTGATTCTAGAAGTTCTATACCATGAAACGTTAGGTGTTCCATCATATATAATCGTATTGTCAAACGCATTACCTAGAACCGATTCCCCTAAAATACGAATTCTTTGGCTTACAAATGTATGTGTACGATAACCCATCCCAGCCTGACTCCGGCAGACAGAAGGGCGAGGGGCGGAACTTATGATTGCACTAAAGAATCCCTTCTCGATCCAACCTTGAATCAGTGAAGGATGCACCTTCTCAATATTCAATGTATTGGTTTCAACAAGTTCGTTCCAAAGCTCTTCATATGTATCAATCAGAGACCATGCTGTTACCACTTGCCCATGCTGGACATTGTCCATACTGACAAAGGGGACGGGCTCATTCCCATATACCTTTTCCCGATACACATGAGAATCTCCGACTAATGAATAGTGGATCTTAAAACTGTTCTCCTTTTCATTGATGAGCGGCAACCCTCTATGTAGGAATTGCGCTCCCCCGAGAAGGCTCTTCTGGTCATCCCTACTAAAGATGCTCATCGGAACGCCAGCTAAGCGGCAGGCATGGGCAGCAGCTAGGCCAGACGGCCCGATGCCAATGATTGCAATAGGTTTGATCATAAGGTTAATCTCTCTTGAATACCCTTTTCATTCCTAGCCCTATATTCCTTATTTAATCTCTTGCCTAGCTCTTGCCTAATTGGTCCAAGTGCTATCATAAGCTTCTCTAATTCCCATTGAATCTCAACTACCGCATGTTCCATTTCTGCAGTTGTCATTTACGTTTCCTCTCTAATTCAAGGAGTAACGATTGAAGTTCTGGTTCTAATACAATTTGTGATTTGGATTTGCTGATCATCTTCGCAGCACTCAATCTTCCTAAAGCCATATTCACATCATCCCTTTGCATAAAAGCCATTTCTTCCAAATCCTGTGCTCGGAAGCTACCTGTTTTATCCAATAGGAATTCAAGCAGCTTAGGATTCTCCAACAGCCACATACGAATCTGTGGCCTCTGGATTTCAGCAGTTTTTTGATTACGCTTCAGTCTGTCACTGACTCTTCTATATCCAAAATTGTCGTACGAATACAGTTTATTTAGGAAATTAACGACAGCTTTAACGTGCTCTTCTTTGACAATGATCTTAGTCATTGTCTCATCTGTACTAAACACTCGAGCAGCCATCGCAACTGACAATCTTGCAACCTTCTCACGTGACGACTGCACCTGAAGAAGTGGCGGATCTTCAATATAGTTCTGACCTAACCATTCAGCAGCAGCCATGATTGTCTCTTCCGCTTTCCCAACGAATACAACGTCTTCGGGCTTACGAGACCATACCCACAAGATCAAATTGTGACAAGCTTGCGAAGTGTATTTCGGTTCTGGTGGAGCTTCCCTAACCACATTTATTTTCTTAGAAGGAACATCGCTAGACTTTACACTCATTGCGAAATCAAATCTAGCAATATCCTCTTGATTGCCTACGACATCTTGAATAATATCAATACCGGCGATCTTCTTCTCATCAATGAACTTGGACTTGCGAGGGTTTGCCATGCAGATCATTCGGCACCGAGCTAATGTTTGTGATGTCTCAACTTTCGTGACTTGTGCAATTCCCCTTGCTCGAATATCCGACAATTGCGAGATAATGTCGTAACTAAGTCCTCCAAACTCATCGAGAACAACGAGGCGACGATCATTAAGCGGGATTTCTCCCCAAGTGATAGTCCACTCATTTCCGATCTGTTTAACGCCTCCAACGAGCCCTGCGAATGTGGCACCTTCGCAGCCAATGACGTGACCGAGTCCGTAGTACTCTGCAAGTCGAATCGCTGTTTCACTTTTACCCGTCCTTGTGTCTCCAACTACAATAAACTCCAGCCATCCCCTAGTGATCTTCTTACCAGCAAATGAGAATCCTATAGCGGAGTGGTATACAAGATCCATCGCCATTTGCATACGCTCTCGACCAATGATACCGGTCACATTCGTAAGTTCTAAAGCAATCTCTCTAGCCTTGTCGATTGGATTTTGTCCTTTGGCCGGCTGGAATATTTTCAATTGATTGGCAATATCTGGAGTTATTTCAAAGCTGTCAATGGAAGTAACAGCAGGATCTAGTCTCCAACTAAAGAATTCATTTCTACCATCCTTGACACTAGGCCAAGTCGTACCTACGATCTTAGCAACTGTGTTCGCATTAGTTTCAAATGGACCTACATTATAGATCCTTCTTTGTGTATAGTCACTAGCGTCTGTTGATCTGTGCTCAATACTGGCAGCAACGAAAAGCTCTTCAACAGTTTGCGGCTGAGTCACTTTCATCTTAAGGCGATTACACTTCTGAGCGCCTATAATTTTACGAGCTACTTCTAGTCTTTGATCCTCCTGTTTATCAACAAAACGAGCTAGATTTTCAACATCTCTCGGACCAATCTCGAGTTTGTAATCTCCTTCGTGTTCCAACAGCATTGGACAACCTTGACATTTAGGACCAGCATCCATAGTACAACTCATGTCAGCTTGTCGAGGGAATGAATACGTAGGGTTCTTTTTACCGACCACAGTCACTACCATTTGCAGTGGCTTTCCATTTGTCGTACTATCCATTGATCCAATTACTTCAATTGGAGTAGCTTCTATACCCAACGCCAGAGCATCGCTCTCAGCTTCGACAGAAATGCTCTCGGTCGAATCAATGATCTCCTTAAGACGTTCGGTAGTACCTCCCGCCAAAAAGAAGTCCGTAATATCGCTCTTATGCTCATCCATAAGAGGAGGAAGAATACGAACTTCCTTAGCATATCTAACAATTGATTTAGATGCCTTCTTTCCTCCAATACGACCATCTGAATCATTGTCATAACTGATACACACCAACTTATCTTCGAATTGTTTTGACCATGATGGGTCCCATCGCCTCGCTCCTCCTGTACCAGTTACAGCAGCAAATCCATATTGACTTGCAATAATGGCATCCAATTCTCCTTCAACCAAAAGGATTAAATCAGATTCCTCCATAACTGCCACAGGAAAGAGCCGAGGCGGAGATCCAAGTCCGGGCCAGTTCCACATCTTCTGTGATGTATCACCGTCCAACTTGTACCTGCGAACGTTCACAAGTGTACCATTGATATCCCTAACGGGAATGGTATACCTTTCAGTTCGTAAGTCTATTCCGATCTCAAATTTCTTAATGGAATCAATGGTTAGGCCACGCTTGGAGATGAATCTATTGAGCGTCTTCTCATTTCCAAGTAATCCCCTATGCCATGCTCTTATTTTCCCTTCTGTTAATGGCTCCTTCTCAGGAGTCGTTACCTTTGTTCGTGTTTTAATATCTATGACATTGCTGTCAGTACTATCAGTTTCAAAAGGATCGTAGCTAGCTACCTGACCTTCTTCCCTGAATTGTGCTTCGACTAATTGCTTGAGTTTCCTAATGGTCATACCACCGACACATGAGGAACTATTGCAATGAAATACTCCTTTACCGAAATTAATGGTTGCTGACGGACGCCTCTCCTTATGCAAAGGGCAGAGCATTCTATACTCGCCCTTCTCATTAGGTTCTTTGGATACTACCCATTGATCGAAGAATCTAATTAGTTCATCAGCTTTTGCCATATCATAGGGCTTCTGCTCGAATAGCTTTCCTGTCACCAAACATAGCGAGTCTCAACTTGCTAGCCCTTATGTGATAAGATTTTGGTTCTACCAAAGCTTCGCCACTTACATAGTTAGCAACGTGCTCAACTAATGCATCCGATCTAGGAAATACGAAAACGCAACTGGTTAAGTCAAGATTCCATTCAAACTCTGGATCTATATTTAGACACAGTGCTAAGAAGGTTGCGAGACTTATATCGTTTGTTTCCCAGGATTTCTTCCTCTGAGCCATTTAGATCTCCCGATCAGAAGGGCTCCTCGGAACCATCACTGCTGCCACCGAAGTCACCAAATGGATCATCGTCGTCGCTAGAAGTTTCCTCTTCTCCAGTTTCCTCTTCTCCGCCTTGCGCTTCCAGGATCGCATTGATAACAGCGACCTTAGTTTCCTCGAGATCGGTCTTACCCTTGTTCTTTCCCGATTGGAACTTAACCAGGAGAGCCACTGGATCTTGTGAGAATTCTTCCTTAAGAACCTTCCCAAGTTCCTTTAGATCCATAGCGTCAAGTTCGTCAACTGTGTATAGAGAACGATCTTCTTCAGTAGCACCGAAAGTTTCCTCATACTCGGTCTCACCGTAGTCCGTGCCACTGCTATTGAATGCACCACTGACATCGCTACCATAAGCGATCAGGCGTGCAACTTTCGCTCGCTTCGGGTCATCGCTAGTTTGTCCCTTTGCAAGCTTCAGACGTGCAATGACCTTCCTATTGAGAAACTTATCTGTTTCAAGTTTCTCATCAAAGTCATCTTCTCCATCACTAAGCCCATATGCCTTAAGTATCTGAGCACGCTTCCAGTCGCTTTCTTCGCTAAAGGAAACGTAATCCCAAACATTACCGTAGTTCTCAGTAACGTCAGCTTCCTCAGCGCCTACTCCTGTGATCTTGTAAATGAACTCCAGATATGGACGAGTCTTGTCTGGCTCTCCGTCACTGTCCTTTGTGAATCCTGGATTAACTTCCACTACCGTTAGGACGTAGATTCCTGGCTTCGGTGTAACGAAGTCTCCCATGTCCTGATCTGGACGCTGAAGAGCTTCCTTACTAACCTTGAACCGAACCTTAACCATTACTTGTTCTCCTTAACTGTACGCCTACGGGGTCTGCGTTGAACGGAAGGTGTAGGCGATCCTTCCGAGTCCATCTCCTTCATTTTGACTCGCCAATCTGCAATCGCTGCATCCAACTTAGGCAATGTTGGACGATCCATATACATACCGGTGGATCCAGCAAATCGATTCTTAGCGTAGTATCGACCGTGTCGTTGCAAAAGCAATCGTTGAATTGTTTTCTTGTCTTCTGTTTTCGCCTTTCCTAGATATCCAACGACGTTCATATATCCAGAGAACTTCGAAGACATTCCCCTGCCTTGCACTGCTGGAGCGAACATCGTGCCTTCTCCCTTTGGATCATCTGTTAGCATAAGGTGGCAGCTAACTCCAAAGTTGTATGGAAGATCAACAAACAATCTCACATAACGACCAATCCTATTCATGGACTGTAGGTACTCTCGTCGACTTGGAACAAACTCATCCTGTTTAGGATTGTCATCATGAGCATCAACCATGATGTCGTCATGCAATGAGCGATCTTGGAATAGCGTTAACGAGTCCCATACGGTCCAACGGAAGTCTGTCGGACGATCGTTCTTCAGCCATTCATAACATTCCTGTAACTCTTCGTAATCAGTTACCTGAACAGAATGCGGCCTACTTCCTAGAGCTCGAGCGCTGATAATTCCTTCGGGGTCGCTCACCATAAACAGAACGTCTTCGCTTCCAGTTCCCCATAGTGCCGTCTTACCCTCGCCAGGATGGCTGTAGATACAGGCATTAACGGAAGCTAGTGAAGGATCATCCTGTCCAGGTTTGCAATAGCTGGCAGGTCTCACAATGGTTCAGTTCTCCCATTTGGCATAACGAGCCATAAATCACCAGTAGGATCAATGCGAATAAGGGAATACGCAACTCCCAAGGATTCAGCAGCAGTAACAGCAGCTTCGGCGCTCATCCACAATCCAGTATGGAACATTCTGTCTTGATGAGTGATGAATGCCCACTGCTCAACAATTCTCGGTCTTGACGGAATTCTATTCCACTGAATAGGATCCTGAAGCTCAGGCTCAGATCGATACATGACAGTTCCTTCGCCATTGTCAAGCTCAACCATACCGATCTGAGTTACCTCCCAAACCTCTTCGTCTGGTGTCTCATATCTCTGTCCAACATTAACTGCCATCTTCTTCTACTCCTTCTGTTATATGAGCAAACTCGATTTTGTAATGGCACTCATCACAAACGTCTTCTTCAGTATCAAAATCGTGAACCCAATGTTCCCCCTGTACTTCCTTATTACAAGAATAGCACATGAAGAATTCATCTATATATTCCGGCTCAGGTTTTCTCCTCAAGGAGATTATGATCTGAATACGGATCCCACCTATCAAATTCAAGTTCAAGGATAGCTCCATAATCACCTCCCATCTCATGAACTTCACAAGCTTCTTTGAATGGACAATCCCACTTACAATCCTTCGTTGGATTCTTAATAAGGGGTAACTTCTTCTTACGAACCTGATCCATTTCCCATGCCTCTGCACGGATACGCCAATTAATGGAGTCAAGTTCTCTGGTTCCCAGATCCATTTTATCCCTATAGAACAGTGGCTTAGGTTGCGATCTTGAAATCTCTCCTAGAAGTTCTGGTTTCACATTTACGCTTCTGAGCAACTGCATAAGATCAGCAACTAATGCACGCTTAGGAATTTCTAGATTCAACCTTAAACACTCATCCAATAAGGCATCCTTTGATGGTTTGTTCAAACGATGTCCCATCGTATTAGTAGGTCTCAGGTCAGGCAACGCCTTACGTAACCAGTTGAACATAACGTGGTCAATTTGCTGACCTTCCTTTAGCAGTCCCATTTCTCTTAGGACATAGCTAGCTCCCCAGAAGTAGCTCAACCCTTGTTCGCCATAACCACTAATGGCGGTCATTTCCTCTTCAATGCTCTTAGCTGTCTTGTGCTCCATCATTCCAATAAGCTTCAACTTCTTATTGGACTTCAGTAAATCAATATATACAGCGTCTCCTTTACCCACCCATGTGCAGAGATAGTTATTATGACGATCATATACGTCAACGGCTAATCTCATCTCTGGCGCAATGATCTCAATATGATCATCATTGCCATACTCTTTGATGTACCCCTCGAGCATGGCAGCACCTAAATCCCTAGCTGGAACCTTGTTCCCCTCCTCATCCCATTGATCAAAATCCCTAGGTTGCTCGTCATACAATTTAACGAACGTGTCCTGCGGTAATGGTCCTCGTTTACGACCAGGAGGATAACGAACTTCCAAAGCAATGTGAACAAGGGAACCGAATGTCAATGCACCTTTTCGCTGAATAGGCTCCAGCATTTCAACATATCCCCAATGCCATCGTAATCGGCATCTACGGTATGCTGCCCTTTCGCTATTTCTGACGAGTCGCTGACTCATATATTCCCTTTTCCGGTAAGGATGATAAGTTTTAAACCGAACGGGCGATCCTCCCCTGAATTCATTAGAAATATGTCCCTACTTCTAAGAACCAGGGGAGGAAGCTCGCCCGGATTGGGGAACCATTACCGTAGCACTTAGCCCAACTTCTCCGCAAATGGATGAATGTCAGCCCTATACGCACAAGAGCCGGAACGGTAGGGGGACCGTTCCGGCTCTCTAATGCCTAAGCTTCTTAAGCCTAGTATGGGGGAATCACCCGAAGGGATTGTCCTCGGTACTCGGTGCGGCAGCAGCAGCACGCTTCCTCGTGGCCTTCGCTGGCGTGGCAGGAGCGGCAGCAGCAGCTTCCTTCGCCGCACGCTTGCTCGCCCGTGTCGCCTTCGCCGGCGTTGCCGTGGTCGTTGCGGTAGCAGCAGCTTCCTTCGCCTTCGCAGCATCACGTTCCGCCTTGCGGGCAGCTTGCGCTTCGGCTCGAGCCGTTTCCGCCGTCTCCTTGTGATCCGACAGAAGGTTTCGGTACGTATCCGTCCGTCGCCATTCGGCTCGGTTGGCGAAAGCACTGCAGAGCGCATCCAACTGAGAGCCGTTGGGATTGAGTCCCTTGTTCTCAATCAGCCACGCCAGCATCGCAGCGTGCTTCCAAGTCTGGGACCGATTTCCACGTCCCGTCTTCTCTGTTTCAGCCACTTAATTTTCCTTTCGGGGTTTGCATTTGACTTACAATAGGATGGTACCAGATGGCGAAATATGTTGGCAATAGCTTCCGTAAGAAGTTTGTAAAAGTTTTTCAAAGATAGCCTCCTTACGTATTGCGCTTCCGCCGCCGAGGCTTCCTTAAACCACACCGAAAGAAATGCTGATACGGTTACGTACGTATACGAGAGTTAATACGTGAATGAACGTAACTGTATCAGGATTTTCAAGCATTAGAAATCAGCTAGCCTCAGCGGCGGGAACGGGATACGTGAGAGATATTATTTTGAATACCACTTTTCCACAATCTTACGACGGACATCAAGGATAATTGAATGAGCATCCTTCTTTTCCTCTTTAGTTTCAGCGATGTATTGATCAACTGTTCCAACCGATCTATAAATGAATACAGTTACTTGATGGATTCTACTAACTCTGTGAGCCCTGTCTTCAGCTTGCTCATCTTCGTCTGGACTCCACATCTCATCTAACAAATGCACCTCATCAGCAGCATCTAAAGTAATGGAAACTCCGCCGGCCGTTGTGACAATACACAGAACTCGAGTTGGACCATTCTGGAAATTGTCGATAATGCTCGCACGTTGCTTCATGTTTCCACCATAAATAACGTCAACTATCAAACCAATTTCCTTCAACTTTGCAGCAACGAATTCAATGACTCTACGGGATCGGCTAAATATCAATTGCTTCCTTGTCTCACCTTCATCAAACATTCCAGCTTCATCCATCTTTTCAATCAATACATCATATTTGCAAGACTCAACTGGAATCATTCTGCCCTGCTCGTCCGGCTCGCAGTAGGCATTTGCGAATTGACCTAGCCTAACGAACTTGTCCAATACCCCTTTCTGTTCAATCAAACTCCCATCAGATAACTCAACTGCTCCCTCCTTCTCGTAAGTTGAATATTGCTTGTATTGCCTACCACTCATGAAACAATCAACAGGAACATACAGCTTTTCTGGAAGCCACGGAGCCACTTCCTTTTTGAGTCTGCGTAAGGCGAAGGGAGTGAGCGTTTTCCAGAAATCAGTTTCCCTTTCAGGAAGCAACTCATGGACTCTTTTACCATATTCATTTTCTTCAACTTCAAAGAAGTCACCAGCAAATCGCCAATAGGAAGTGAAGACATCTGGTCTAAGCCAATTAAGGATTCCCCAAATGTCAGAGCCTCCACGCTTCTTCATTGGAGTACCTGTCATTACCGTGCGCTTTCCATTAGGATCAACCTTAACTGCCTTCATAGCCTTTGCAGTTAATGTTCTGTGATTGCGAATGGATCCTTTGTGCGCTTCGTCAATGCACATTGTTCTCCATACAACGGATTGAAGAACAGGATATGGAGACACATAGTGCTCATGAGTATCCTTTCGCTTATTGCAGAAGCATCCATCCAATCCCTTTTTCTGCGAAGTGATTGTAACGATGACTTTGCTTGTACGAGTTGGATCCTTCACGTAGGTGAACATGGCTGGATTTACAATCAACCACTTGATAGGTGCAGTACTATTCTCAAATTGACGAATAGTTTCTTCCCTAGATCCACGTGAATCCATACATGCGAATATGCCAACTTCTTCCTGACTATCAGCCGTCCATCTCTCAAGCTCTCGCAACCATGTTCCGCCGATTGCACCTTTGGGAGCCACGACTAAATGGGATCCATACTCCAATCCGGCCTCCCATATCGCAGCGATATAGGTTGGAGTTTTACCAGTCCCTTGTTCATTGAATACACCAGCAGATGGCGAAATAGAAACGAATTCCGTATCAGCAGCTTGATAGCTTCCTGGTCCCTTAAGCGCCTCTTCAATCTCTTCATCAGACATGAACATTCCTAGCGGACCTAGGTGAATAGCTCGAGCGAGAGTTGGAAGTTTGTCCCATAACACAGTCAATTCACCAGTCATTGAATGCGCTATAGAGCCTAACTTATCCTCCTCACGCTTAGCAGCTTCCGCCCACTGCCGTAAGGCTGTACCGATCATTAAGTCACTGCCAAACGAGCGACGCAACGAGCGACAAGCCTCCATATCAAGCGGAACGTGCCAGTGCCTATCCCCAGGATTTGGTTTGTATTGACGACCAGCTACCTTCTTAATTCTGCCTGTGTCCCTTTTGCTATACGGAAAACGAACATCTATCTTCCCATTAGCTCCGCAAGTAGCGATATCAATTCTGATCATGTGTCTCTCAGTGTGGAAACTTATAATCTCTCAGTACAGGAACATTGCCAGGGAATAGAATCTTATCCAGGTGTAGATCGGTATTTCTCGAAAGCCATTCATCCCACCGACCATCATTGCCGAAATGCCTACCGGAAGGTATCTCCACATTAATTCCATATATCTCCCACATTTGATCCTTGAAGAATTCGGTGTGGACGTTATTCTCCGTACCCATTTCTGCGAGATACCACTCCCAAACATGGAGCAATTCGTGAGCAATTACCTCAGCAGCTTCCAAACCATTCTTAAGCTTCTGCGGATTGATGTTGAGGCGGCAGGGTAATCCAATGCAATCGTAAGGTTCAAACCATCCCAGCATTTCCTCACGATCAAAATCCATGCTTAGAATAGGGTACGGGATGGTTGCCCACTCGCTCCAGAATTCCTCAAGAAGACGATCAACGACAGTGTAGAATGTCTGCCACAAAAACCCGTATTGATCATCGCCATCGCTGGCGCACTGGAAAGCACGTACGGTCGTGGCAATAGGGCTAGCTTCAGCCATAGGAACGTCCGGAGCGTGCGCTCGAGCGCTGTCTGACAGGAGCACAGGGGTCCCTGGTAGGGTAAGGGCCTACAGCCATCAGAGCGGCCTCTGAAGGGCTTCAGCTTCGGCAACAGCAGCTTCCACGTTTAGCCCTGCCGGAGTGGTGCGTAGAATGAAGCGCTGACCTTTACCAGTGCCTAGGCCGATTCCATATCTCTTGTTATGCGCTTCGCACATATTCGCCCATGGACCTAGCTTCGTCTTGCCATCCAGTACCGCCGGAGTGGCACAAGGGTTAGGCCAATCACTCTGGCAGAAATCACACAATGGGATTTCTCCAACGTAGGTATATTCTTCAGGCATTATGATACCATCCTTATATCTCTCACCCGCACGACACGGGCTGTTTCACCGAAGTACCATTTGCCCTTTTCGTCCTTCGATCGTTGAGGCTCATAGAAATGAATCACCAGTGGCCCATCCTCCTCCTTACCATCGAAAGCGAATTTGACCACTCGCCCAACATGGAACGTTTCAAGCGGCAATTCCATGCCCTTTAGAGTGCGCTGTACCGTAATATCGGCACCATTAATTCGCCCATAGATTTCGTCCTGATCGCTATCGTCGTTCCATATAGGTGTAAGCGTGGCACGGGGTCCATTCACGCCTGAGACGGCACCTAAGCCAGTGCTCCGGCGCTTCCGCACGGGGTTAACGGGTTGCGCTTCCGTCGGCGCTGTACCGGTCAGCAAGCGCCAGGCATGGCGGGCAGCGTACGTGCTGCCTAGGTTCAGGTTGATCGCCACTTGCTTCCAGCTTAGGCCACGCTCAACCCGTTCACGGGTTAGGTCGGCCAGGGTAACGTTCGGTAGCTTGCTCATGGCATTCCAAGTGCCGAGCGCACGCAAGCTGCCAGCTTCTCAGTACTGTGTTCTCGCTGCCCACACACATCGCACGTAGCAACACCTTCCTCGGGGTCCAGCCCATCGCCATAAGGGCAATCGTCAGCAGTGTGATCGGTACCGTCGCATACGGTGCAATAGCTCACATGATGTTCGATCTGTCGCTCGGTCATCGGTTCCTCCCCTAGAGGTTGCTCGGTGGTCTACCCCCTGACTGTAGCAGATGCCGAATCCGTTTGCAAGGAATCTTCCTACGTGGCGCTCTAAGCGTTCGTGGTGCCACTTCGGCATGACCCTACCGGGCAGGGGCCTAGCTCGGCTCTGAGCGCATCTCAGCTAGTTCTCAGCCCGATCCTGCGTAGGTGCTGGCAGTAGCTTCGGTAGCTGCGGCAATTCGCCGCACTAGCTCGGTAGCACCTTCCACATCGGGATGGAGACCATCCTTCAGCGAAAGCCCTTGTGTATCCACTGCAACGTGGCAAGGCTGGCGAGCTAGTTCCTCGTCGATGACGGCACGGTAGGCAGCATCACGCTCGGGCTGATATTCGCTGTTGGGATCAACCCAGGCGATGCACACTTCGTCATCGGTCTGCGAAACGATCTTTGCAACGAATGCCCGGTAACTCTCCACGGTTTCGTTTCCACCGTCCTCTTGTATAATCAACCAACGTAGCCCATATTCATCAGGTCCAACATTCACCAGTGGAATTAAGGCATCAGCAACTTCGTTGGAAGTTTGGTTGTAGTTCCATCCTTGATTGTTAGGTCCACGCATGGGCTCGGCATCCACGTGTCCTCCTGGTCCCATAGCGCTGATCAGTTCTGGCGCACTACCGTGGAGAATGGAATCGCCAATAGCAATCCACCGGCATCCGCCAGTACCTAGCGGCAGTATGGCAAAAGCGCCTAGCTTCAGGGCTGTTGAAATGTTCTTGTTCATAATGTTGCACCTATCGTTAAACATGGCAAAAGGGCTAGGGTGTTACCCCTAGCCCGTTGCCGTGTGCGGTCACGCCTCTTCCGGCGACTCCACCTTCTCCCACGTGTTGTTCGTGCCGTCGCCAGCCAGGTAGGGGGCTTCCGCAGTCGTGGTGTATGATGCCGGGAATCGCCCGCCCTTGCCTGGCAAGTGGTCGTGCTGCTGATGCTTGCCAACGGCCTCCTGGAAGAGACGATTCGCCATGCGTGGCGTGATGTCCAGTTCGGCGCCGATTGTGCGCCAGGACTTGAGCCCCTTCAGCCGAAGCCGAACGACCTTCTTTTTGGCATTCGTCCGGTCCTTGCCCTCGAGCTTAACCATTGCTGTTCTCCTATTTTTAGTACCATTGCTGGCAGTGTTTCCCGATCCGGTGTCCCACCAGCCGCATCTCCCGCACAATCCAAACCCGTTGCCAGGTTCCCTTGCGGCCGTTTGGCTGGTGGAACAAGGATCACCTTAGCAGACCGCCGCTAGGTTGCAAGGACTTTCTGGAAATTTCTGATCATCCCTGGTAGATCGGCTAATCTTGCACGGTTAGGTTGCTCACCTGCTCGCGCGAGAGGGAAGGTGCTGCAACTGGCGTAACCCTTGCCCGCAGTAGCTCGGTCGCTACAGCGATCCAGGCGCTGAGCACCAGGGTTGCCGCTCCCCCTACCTCCGGAGAGAATACACCTAGCAACGTGAGGAGACCAACGGTTGCCGCAGCCGCAGTGTTGATAGCACCGATCAAACGAGTTGGCTCGGTGGTAACGATGTTAGATTCGCTCATTGATATAACCACATTCTCCATAACGCCTTGCTGATACGGTTGAACTTCTTGATCAAATAAATGATCATATCTGAAGGTAGCATTAGATAGGACATGGTAGCAGAGCACCATTACTCTCGTAAAGCTTACGATTTTCTAGCGCTTGAGCTAGTGCTGCACTTGATTCCTCAAGCGCTGTAGTATAGAATTGAATTGTCTGTCCGTGGAGTTGACCGGCCAGTGAAGCAACGAATTGATTCTGTGCAATAGAATTCAAAACTGTAGCTTCCTCCAACAGAACGTCGTACTTATTGCGACATTCAACACGCTCAACATTCTCGCTTGCAATGGAAGCCGCATCCTGCGCTGCCGCTTTAGCTTCTCCCAACTGAGTTGACATTTCCTCATTTTCAGTTAGCAACGTTACATTGTCTTCTCTAAGAATGTCAACTTGATCATTCAAATGATTAGTCGAAGGGATTAGAGAGAACCAAATGATTGAAATGAATGCAAATGCCACGAGCAATGCTATGATAACCCATCCAACTCTCACGAAAATTTGGGAGAACTTATTTACTTCTTGTTCCTCCTTAATCTCTTGGTCCATTATTGATCCTTTCTAATGCTTGTATACGGATAGCTTGATTAGCTGAAATAGCCTTGCAATCCTTTAATTCTCTTCTAAGAACTCTATTCTCTCTTTCAGCTCTATTCAAAGCATCCTTCAAGGATTCCTGAGCAGCTTCAATTAATCCAAGTCTGGTCCGATCATCTCTTTTCAATTCATCCTTTGTAACCTTATCCTTAGACGCCCTTCTCGTAACCCAAAGCATAGCAGCAGTGCCAATCGTAGCAGCGATTAAAGCTATTATCGAACTAATGATCGCAGAGTCTACTTGCAAGGGTTTCCCTTAAATCTTTTCCAAATAAAGATCATGCTCTAGCTGAACTTCATTTGAATATGCAGCAGGAGGAACTTCATTTCTAGATTGCTGCGACAAATAGATAGTGATTGCCAACATCAAAGCTACAACGAAAGCGATAGCTACAGTAATTATTCCTATAATTAAAGTATTAGATCCTCTTTGATCTACAACTTGAGTTTTCTGACCTAATGCCTCAGATTGTGATCTCCTTAGATCTGCAATGTCATTTCTAATTGGATCCAATCCTGCTGCCAGTGTAGTTCGCACAACATCGGCAGCAGTTGCTACTTGAGTCGCAAGAGTATTAGCTCTCTCTGAAGCTTCTTGTGTTGATCGTTGAACGGCAGCGATATCTACAGCACGAATGGAGTTTAGACGCTCCGATTCAGCTTTACGAAGTTCTTTATCAGCTTCGCGGAGTTCCTTCTCGAAACGGATTCTCTGTCTAGTTAAGCGGTCATTGAATCTTTCTCTCTGCATTTCGAGTCGTTGCTCATATTTCGCTCGAAGCGCTGCCAATTCTTTGAGGGATTTTATGGACGCTTCGTTGAGAGATTTGACATTCTCTGTTGGATCAGGCATTGAGCGACCTTGAGCATCAACTCCTGGTCCTGGATTAGAAGACATAGAATTTCCCATATTCACACCATAACCAAGATTAATCTCACTTGATCTCCTCCATCATCATTAATAGCAACACCAATCTCATAGACTCTCATCTCTAAGATTTCATTTATGCGACCGCTGTTAAGCCTAAACTCTACCGTGTCACCCATGCCAATATGCGAGGGACCTTGCCAAAATCCTGGTTTCAATATGACATTATAAGAGCCATCTGGTCTGGTACTTTCCAGTATAAGCTCGTCAGCATGAGAAGCTAAAGTCGCTTGGATAGTTATGTCAGGGAAATTATATGCTTTCTCCCAACGCCCCTTAGGATCAGCAGCAATTCCAGCGGAAGTTCTATACTCAGGTACAGTACCCGCTCCACCAGTGACAATAATTGCATTAGCATAATCTCCAGAAGTCCTTGTTCTAGTTAAGCTTGCGACTGTTTTTCCCCACTCTAATATCTCTCCATTTACAATTCCTCTTTGAGGATACCAAACCTTGAATTCAAAGTTAGGAAGAATGTCCCAGTCAAAACTAGGAGAGCTTCTTCCCAGTTCATCGATCTTCTTAGCAACAGGATCTCCAATTTGTTGAGTCTGCTGTTTCAATTGACCAGTAGCATTCCCAGAAGCAGCAACGATTCCATAATCGCCATTCGTCTGAGCTTCCTCGGTATTGATCATATTGATAGCTGTAGTAGCTTGTTCTTGAGCAGCTTGCATTAGGAATGCATCTATCAATCTTCTATTCAATACAGCACGGTAATCAGCAAACTGATAAGCCACAGAGTGAACAGTTTCGCTAATAGAATCCTGAGTATTCCCACAACGAAGTCTAAGAAAATCAACATTGTCACATCTAATGATGATATCAGTAACAAGTTCTTCAATTAATGCAGCTTGTGGGTGAAGTCCATTTATCGTCAACTGCGCAGTAGAAGGTGTGAGGAGCCGTTGGACAAACGATCTAGAAGTTGCCGCTCGAACTTCAAATTGATCCGTCGCATCATCCCAAGTTTGAGCGACAATACTCCATTTCATTTAGAGAACTCTAACTGCAAAGTTCATTGCGATCCACGGTTGCGTAATATCAAATGCAGTTCCTCCGCCAATGTTATTCGTCCCCGGAGACTCGGCAGGAATTGGGTGAGTATGGAGAACATTCTCGGTTCCTGTATTCAATGATCTGTCAGCTGCTCCAGTCGTTCCAATAAACCATTGCACCTGGAAGTAGTGATTGTGATTTCCTACAGTATTAGTATTAAATGCAGGAACGAACGGAGTATTAGTAATATCAGCAACGTTGCCTTCTCCTAGACCGCCAGCAATGCTTCCTTCTCCAAGTCCTCTTAGCCAGTGAGAGTGATCTCCATTGTCAAAAGTAATGTTATCCGGATGATTGTGACTCATCGAGTGTAAGTGATCAACTCCAGCGTGCCAGTGGAGCACTGACTCTGTAGAAGTATTTCCTCCGTGACTGTGAGAGTTAACAGTGTGAGCGTGAGCCGGCATCTCAGATACAGCTAACGTTTTCGTAGCTGCTCCACCTACGACACCTAGAGCATTAGCAGCGGCAATTCGGTTAGCAGCAGAGCCTCCCATATTGTCACAACATACTCCAATTCGTCCTCTTCTATCTGGGACATTAAACGTAGTCGTACCGTCTCCAACTCCATATTGAGTTGCAACCAATGCGAAATAAGCTGCATATGTCGTTCTGCTAATAGCCCGACCATCAGCGATAATGTATCTAAGATCTAGAGAAGCAGTTGGACCACTGAACTCTAGAATGGATCCAATAGGATCTCCTCCATATGCAACGACGGGGATCCTCATGCTCGTAATCATTGCAGTAGTAATTGAACCATCACCGGCAATGAATCTAACTCGAGCAAGTGGAATAGCACTAGTTGGCGTAGCAGGAATAGCAGCAGTTCCAATAGCAGCAGCAACTCCAGTAACGATTCCAAATACGCTATTGTTCCCACCTGGTCCACCGGCATTCGGATCATTCACTCTTTGGTAAACAACATCAAATCGTTCATTTCCACCGCTTGGAGCCGCAGTAAATCCAGTCAAATTCTCAAGTGCCGTGCATTGACAAATATAAGCTCCTTGATTAGCCTGATCATCTCCCTTAATCACAGTTCGACCAATACCAATATCAACGCTCATGTTAGCGCCAGCACCCCGCTGAGTGACAGCCATTCCACTCAACACACCTTCAGTAAACAAAGCATCAATAAACTGCCGATCAAGCCTTGCAGAATATGGTGAGCCTTGCAACCAAATTGGATTTTCCTGTGTCATTTCGTTTCCTTAAATGTAAGAATGATTGTAGGAGATCTCCATATGAGCCTGCGGAGAAGTGAATGTTGTCGCAACTGCCCGGACCATATTAACTCCGCATACCAATTTCCACCAATCGTAATCAGCTTCTGTTATCTTAAGCTCGTTATATCTCTGATTGGTTGGATCACCGTTCATAAAAACAGTTCCCTCTTCAAAGTCAATTACCAAATACTCGTTCGCCAATAGTGCGAATGCATCTTTGAACCAAAGAGTCTTTCCCGTCGTCACATTCTCACATCTAAATCCAGAGCATGGTCCATAGATTCTTAAACGAGGGTAAGCTTCTGTTGAACCTAAGTTTATGACTTCCCTTAGTCCAATAATATTGGAGGCAGGATAAGTACGATCAAATGTCAAGTCGTAAGTACGACCAGATTCAAGTCCGTTGAAGCTAAGCGGAACTGTGACTTCTTCGTAACTTTCACTTATTCCTTTAGGTGCTCTGAACGTTAGAGAGACATTACCGAATTCACTTCTGGCCATAGAAATATTCCTATTAGAATTCGCATTCCTTATAAGAATTTTCCTCCAGTCAATTTCTCCCTGTTCCCTATAAATCAAATAGCTTCTCAGATATGGATTAGTCCATCTTTTAAGTTTATCCAACAAGGCAGTTTCTGTTAAAGGAGTTTCCATTAGCTCCGGTGCAAGTGCAACAGTAATTTGAACAGCAGAAGCTCCATGATGTTGAGTGAAATCAAATGTCCCGCTTTGATTAGCACGCTTTTGAGAATTGTCTCTAACTTCAGGGTGACCTAAATTCAAAGATTGAGGAACAAATCCATTAGCATGAGTAAGATATAGATTATCCATATAATACGGATCTTCTTCTCCGCAGCAACTCTGAAAGTACATCTCCATTTTCATAATGACCTACCAATTAGCTGAGCTTCCGCTTGCATCATAAGCATGTCAAGATCAACTCCGTCGAACACATTCATTTCCTGAACAAGAATACCAGGACCATGAGTGACATTAGTTTGAGAGTTAACACTTGAGGTAGATCCTCCGCCTCCCATTGCATTATTCATAACGAGCGCATCCAATCCAGATTGTCTCAGAAGCGACAAAGCTCGAGCCTGATCTGTCAGTGGAATAAGAGCTTCTGCTCCAGCTTCGGCAATCAGCATTCCAGTAGGACGGAAGAAGATTCCGCCAGTGGCACCTGGAACAAGACCTTCCCACGGGGTGAACCTGTCTGCGATGGAGCCTGGGGATGGGATTTTCTTAACCCAATCGATCAGGCTCTTAATTGCTCCAATAGCTCCATTTACTGCAGAAGTGATAGCACCGATGACTCCAGAAATGCCATTTATAGGATTAGTGATTGCCGACTTTATTGCGTCAAATGCTCCACCGACCCATCCCTTGAATGTTTCAATTACAGAAGTAACGACTCCCATTGCCCATTGAACAACGAACTGAACTCCCGCCCACAATCCTCCCCAGATATTACTGATGGTGTCAATCGCTGTCTGAATAGTGGTTTGAATGGCTCCCAAAGGAACAGAGACGATTGCCTCGAGCTGGTTCCATATCGTTTCTAGAACTGTCTTCACTGCATTCCAGGCGAGATCCCACGCACCTTGAATTAGTGAAAGAGCGCCATCTATAACTCCACGAATGATATCCAGACCACCTTGGATGATCAAATTAATCTGATCAATAAAGGTTTCAACGATTAGCTTGATAGTGTTCCATACTGTTTCAAAAATAAGTTTAACAGCGTTCCATTGTGTATCCCAGAGAGTGCGAATACCTTCCAGGAACTTATCCATATCTCCTGTGAAGAGACCAGTAAAAACCTGAGCAATACCACGAATGAATCCTAGTACTGTTTCAACAATTCCCTTAATCAAGTTCCATGCGATTGTAAACGCATCTACAATATTGTCACCAAATAGAGACCATGCTGTAGAAACAACGTCAATGAATGTCGAGATGATTGTAGAAATAACCTCAAGTGCTGTCTCTACAACGATCTGAATAGCATTCCAAGCGCCTTCAAACACAGGACCGAATACCTGTGAAATGATCCCTGAAAGAATTTGAATACCATCAATGATACGAAGGATGGCAACGAAGAATGCGTTTCCAACCTCGAACAATGTTGCGAATACGTTCTCTTCAAGCCATGTGATAGTTGGCTGGATCGCATCTCTGACAGCAGTAAATCCAGCTGTAATTCCCGGTACAAGATCGTTAGTAATAAAGTCAACAAAGGCTTGTATCGCAGGAAGAATAGTATCTGTGAAGAAGCTACCAATAGCAGCAAGGATAGGTTGAACACCTGACCAGAAATCCTGGAGTGCTGGCAGCGCAACTTCCATAAACCATCGCTGCATCGCCTTACCGAAGGTGATAACAGCATCGATGATATTGTCAACAAACTTACGGAATCCCTCATTGCTCGTATAGAACTTGTAAATAGCGAATCCAATAGCGGCAATAGCAGCAGCGAGCAACACATACGGATTCAACAATAGAGCAGCAGTTAGGAGCTTAATAGCTCCTGTAACAAGCATAACTCCCTGAGTTAGTGGACCTAGCAACCTAATCATCATTAACATTGATCCAGATATAAGGAGGAGCATTCCCCCTACAGCTAGACCAGTACCAATCCACTTAAGATATTTCTCATCTAGCTCTGATATACGATTGATCAACTCAGCAGCCTTATCTGCCCAACCCGAAAGCATATCTAGGAAAGGAGTACCAATTAGAATAAGGAGAGTCTCAGCAGATCCCTTCAATCTTTCAACAGCACCTGCGAGATTATCCATGCGGGTTTCAGCTACTTCTGCGGCAGTAACCTTCCCCATAGATTCAGCTAATGTATCAAACCCCTCCGCTCCAGTTTCCGCAATAATAGCAGCAGCACGAATAGCGTCAGATCCAAATAGCGCTTCAAGAGTAGCTGTTTTCTGAGCATCGCTCATCCCCGCAAGCGCAGTAGCTAGAGTGCCGGAAATTTCCGACATAGATTTGATTCCGCCTTCATTTGTGAAGAAGGCGTTTCCCATAGTGTTAGATGAAGTTACTAATGAATCTTGCGTTAATCCAAGATCTCTGAATAGATCTATTTGTCTTTGCGTGACTGGCTGAAGACCAGTCATAAAAGTCTTCAGCGAAGTACCAGCATCGCTCCCCTTAATTCCCGCATTGCCCATCGCAGTAATAGCGAGAGCCAGATCGTCAAAGCTAAGTCCAATAAGGTTTGCAGTAGCTCCAGCTTGTGCGAGAGACATACCGAAATCGTTTACATCAATAGCAGAAGCATTAGCAGCGCCAGCAATTAGATCGGCAACTCGAGGCATCTCCTGAGCAGACAGCCCGAATTGATTCATCGCATTCGCAGCAATAGCAGCAGCAGTCGGCAGATCTATTTCACCGGCAGCAGCTAAAGCTACGGTTGCATCAGCCGCACCATTGAGAACGTCCTCAACACTTAGTCCAGCCTTAACAAGCTCTTCCATTGCCAGTGCAGATTCACCAGCGCTAAAGGAAGTATCTTTACCGAGTTGAAGAGCCTTCCTACGAAGTTGCTCCATTTCCTTCTTAGTGGCACCACTAACAGCTTCAACACCCGACATTGATTTCTCAAAGTCAGCAGCAGCCTTAACAGCAACGCCGAATCCGCCTAGTGCAAGTGCGCCGACAGTAACCATTCCAGCGCCGAGTACAGTTAACCCTCGACCTGTCTTTCCAGACTGAGTGTCAAGCGCTCCAAGGCTAGCATTCGCTGAAGCTACACCAGTAGCAACTCCAGAACTATCAATCTCAATAGTTCCTTTAGCTGTACCGAGATTGTAGTCAGCCATTGAAATTACCCAGGAGCCCTATATTGGATTTGATCCTCCATGCCGAGGATAGTAAGAAGAGTGCGATGTTGACGATTACCATAATGCTCATCACTCTCCTTCCTTGTTCGCTTCAATCCATTTACTTCATTATGAACAAATAATCCCCATGTATCAACTGCCTCATCCAAGCAATATGCTTCATATGTGTTCTCGATATTCAGCAATTCACTAGGACGAGTTGCCCACCTCTTCGCCCGGCACCATAGTTGATAACATGCTGGCAAGTTCTTTACGAAATTTCTCTAGATCTGCAGAGCCTCCTACTGCCCACTGAAACACGAATTGCCTATCAAGCTCATCCACTTCATCCGCATACAGTTTCGTTTCATCCCTGTCATCACCATCCTCAGGAGGTAAATAGACTTTAGGTTGAAAAACCGTTGCACAAAGAACGATATCATTAAACGAGGAAATCTCAGCCAGAGTATCCAGGTCAGCTAAATCATTCAGATTAACAGGATTTCCTTCTCGTTTTCCTCCTTTAGCAGCTTGCATCGCCTGCGTAATAAAAGGGAGGAGTGCGTTGGGAACTTGCTTGTTCTTCAGAAACGTATCTAGTCCTGGACGTCTAGCTAAGCAAACATTCCCTGACGGAAGTGTTAGCTCGGTATAAAGGTTCTTTTTGAATTCAGCAGCAGTGCTGATTTTCTTTTTTGTTACCATTTTAGGTCTCCCTTGGACTCCATGGTATTGGTTATTGGGAACTATCAGCCGCCCTGAACAGCAGTGTATACAGCAGCGCTAGACGATGCGCCAGTGAGTGCCGTGTCGTTAGCAACCATCTGCGTCACGTTAACGCCGGCGAACAAGCCCATGAACGTAACGCTAATAGGATCAGCAACCGTAATTCGAGTCACCATAACATCTCCAGGAAGCACGTTTGACAGAGCTTCCAGAGCAGTTTGGATCGTTGCAGCAGTAGCGTTATACGCAATTGCTGAAGTGATCTGTCCCTGGAAGTCCAGAGTGAATGTGCCACCGGTAGCATCAATCACGACAATCTGGACTTCATTTGTAACTGCAATGATGTTCACGGCAGTTTCGTTATGGATGAATTCGTACACCTTGTCCAAGTGAATGGCTTCATTAGAACCGAATCCCTTGCCACTGGCGCTCGTTAGCCAGAAGGTTTGATCCTCCTGTGATCCTTCGAGCGAGCCATCCGCCTTACAACGATAAACAACGGAGTGGAAGTCTCCGCCATTATCATTAATAGACTGACCTTCGGCTTTGAAATACGGTCTTGAATCCGTGGTCTTCTTCGTGTATGTCTTCTTGACGTTGGGACTGACACCACTCGTAACAAGCGTGCCTCCAGCCATAATGACATAAGCTTCCAAACTAATTCCGCCAGCAGTCAAGTCCCACTCGATTACTGGTCCGCCACCACGAATTGCAACGACCTTATCGTCGCCTCGAAGTTCTTGGAATTCTTCTGTTTCACTGAAGGTAAACTTCTGTGAATTGGGAAGGTCTTGCCCTCCACCTACTGTAGTCGTACCGTCATCGCTCAGCCGAGTGAGTTTGACGTCACGCAGACCGTACGGCAGAGCGTGTGATGCAATCGGCATCCGCTGTCTCCTCTGGTTCTCTGTAGAGCTTCGTCGAAACTAGCTCGCCTGTTTTGGTATTGAAAGAATGAATGACAACTACTCCCGGCTCTTTGCCGCAGCGCTTGGATTTACACGAGAATTCAACTGTTCCATTGACAACTATTCCATGCAATATCCTTGAGTTACAGCGAAGTTCCATCGTCATTTGTCCTTCGCTCTTGACCTTTTCGCCGCTCGTTTGATCGGCGCTGCCTCTTTTTCCGGAGGCTCTTCGACAAGGATGGTCCATTCCCCATCGATCAATAATCGATCAGCAAGCTGTTTACTTACCTCAACGACGCGATTTTCTCTGGTAGCAATAACAGTCTCATGCTCAATTCCAATAGCTTCCGCTATCTCATTGCTCGTAATGATTCGAGCATCAGCGCTTCCATTCCATTGGATCTTCATGCTGCCTTCACTCCCACTAGAGTGACTTGACCGAAACGAGTAATAGCCTTCATTTCATCATCTGGAAACTCTGGACTTCTACCATTCCAATTAACGCAAACTAACCCTTCAGTATCATCTCCCCTTGCTACTGGTCCTGAAAGATGATCCTCAACCACAGTAAGGATCGCATCAATACGATCGTAACTACCTGGCTCGTCGTATACCCATATTTGACCGACGTCATGATAGGCAACGACGACTCCGCCATCATTTAATTGAGGGATATTTTCAACTAAACGAATGACGATATATGGTCTACTTACGATAGGACCATCCAAAGATCCAGCAGCAAACACGCTCGCAGGCGGAACTACAGCGACGATTTCCGGAGTCTCAGTTATGGTTTCGTAAAGCCATTTGCGCCAATTCATGCGACTGCTCCAAGTGTTGCAATGATCCCCTTGATTTGACTCATAATCCGAGTACCTTCAATATCGATAGTAGGCCGAATAATTTGATAGCGGCCGGACCAACGAACTTCAAGCCATATTCCATAAGGAACTGTGTGATAGAGATCTATGGCGTAGGTACTTCCAGACTTACGTGATTTCGCAAATAGACCATTCCTCGCATTGCCAGTCCTGTCTGTCCAAGGAGCGTTATGCCTAGCGTAACTTTGGACCCTAGGTGCATTCGCAAACATCACTGTATTAATAGCCTTCAACAATGCCGGACCGAATACAGCCATGTTTGGAGTCAAATCATCCTTCCAAGTAATGCGAATGGTTTGGTTCGTATTGTTAGACATGGCTGAATACTTCCGCTTCTACCCTCCACGAAGGATTCCTATTGACGGAAAGGATCTCCTTCACAATTCCGTCAATAGTGAATTGGTCTCCCTTAACAAGTGAAACACTCATATCCGCAATAAGCATTTCAGAAAGGGAAACAATAGATCCATCAGCTTGAGTTCTCTCCTGAGTACCCGAATTGATGCCAACCAATCTAACTGTATATGGACCAATGTTGACCGGAGTACCATTCGTCCATCCACCTGTTCCCGTCGGAACTCGAGGACTTCTTTTGAACGTAACAGAAGTAGGATTTTCCTTAATAAACCATTCCGTTAAATCCCTATGAATCTTGGATGCAAGCATTACGTTCTCACAATCCTCTTAACCTTAGTTCCTACTCCTTCTGGAGTAGGCACCACTTCGCCGGCTCGAGCCTCCCAATATTTCACAAATGAAAGAGCAGTCTTATGCATATCACTGAGCTTATGCGATGCGCCAGCTTCAGTAACATCAACAGCAGCACTAAGTCGAGCAGCCTTCTGTCTCCAAACATCTGCAGAAGCGCCAGCGATGCCGAGCGAATCAATAAGAGTTGACAGGACGTCATTAGTAAACGGATCAGTATTATCCAATTCGTTTGTGTAATTTCTTACGATTTCAACATCGCTGGCGCTCGCCATCATTCAGCCATATCTAGGATGGTCTTACGACCTTGACCGGCTCGCTCTGCAGCAATCACCCGAGCGAATTCTTCATCACTGGCACCTTCCAGATACTTGACAACCTGAGGAACCTTCTTTCCGTCAGGATCAAATTCTCCAGGTGCAACATCCTCCAATGAAGGAGCTTCATCCGAATTCTCTGCGTATTGCTCGCCAGTGATCAGATAGCGATCCAACGCATAACGAAGTTCATCTTCGCTCAGCTTACTAAGATCGCTCAAGTCCAACTTAAGGCTCATTTAAATTTCCTTTCCTATTGGAAGTGCTCTCCGGCCCGACCCCGAAGCAAACCGGAGAGCACTATCAATCTTAGACGTAAGCTGCCGGGATATCGTAAGCGCCAGGCGCCTTCAATTGCATCACAACTGCTGCACCACGATGGCGGATGCCGGTACCGAATCCACGGTTGTAGAAGCTATCGATCAACGGATAATCCGAATCACGTCCCTTCACCAACATCAGACCACGGAGTGATGGTTGCTGATGCTCACGAATGCCGACCACATTGTTCGGGTTCTGCGAACCACCAGTTGAGAATCCCAACATATAGTTCGCAGGAATGTAGTCGTTCTCGATGATCAACCACGGACCGAATGCACCTGCAACAGGAAGCCCACGGAATTCACTTGGAATCGTTGATCCTTGCGGGAACACAACTCCACCAGTGACTGCAGGAAGAAGCCAAGGAGCGCCTCCAGCAGCCGCAATGAAATCAAATGGTGAACCAGTAGCAACACGGAACGTCCGAATGATCGCCATTTCTTGCCTGTTGACAAGAAGGATATTAGTGGCTCCTTGAAGTCGCCCATATCCCTTCAATGCGAGCTTCGTATCCATGTCAATGAGATCACCACCATCAACAGTAACGGAGCCACTAACCAAATAGTGATTCTCGGTACCGAGGAAGGTATTGTTCGCATACGGAGGAGGAATCGTGCCATCGTTGTTATATAGCGCATACACGTTGAAGTTCTGTCCACGAATAGTGGCAACACGGTTAACGTTATTGAAGATGGCCTTCATAACCTTGTTGAATACCAATCGGTTGTCCGATTCCAACACCTGATTATGACGATTCTCAACCTGAGCAGCAGACGCTTCTGCGAGATACTTCCAAGTGTATCGGACTGCAATGTCGTACCACTTGAAATCGTAACCCATTGAGAAGAAGTTCTCTCCAGCAATACCCTTCGGTTCGCCGAATTCGCTTGCCTCTTCGAAGTCCTCCATGAAGATTTGAGGAACATCTTCAACAGGGTTATTAACCTGGTAAGTAAGCGCATCAACGAGAGTCGTTCGGCCTAGATTCCAAGCTAGAATAGCTTGCTGGAATTCCTGCCAAACTTCGTTAAGTGGCCTACCGTCTAGGGTCTGTGTGAGGACATCACCTTCGGTGTTATATCCTCGAGCAGCAGCACGGAACATATCTCCGAACTTGCTCTGGTAATCGAACAATTGAGAACCAGTGACAATATCGAGCTTCTTGTGCATATTGATCACGTCCCAATGAACGGGTTTGCCGATCGACGAACGATGAGACGAGTAGCCTCAACCGTAAATCCGATCGGAGTCTGCGTGGCGGACGCAGCGCCAGATGAAAGAATTCCAGTGGTCGTGTTGGCTGTATAGACCGTTCCAGCAGCTAGCGATCCAAGGTCGGTGCATTCACCACTAGTCATGACATCGACGATATCGCCGAGCTTCATGTCCTTAGTAGTAACGATCACACCGACGATGCCAGTTACACCAGCACCGACCACGACACGACCGCTCGAATTCAAGCCGACACCGAGGGGATTTGCGACGGTCTTCACCATATCTGCAGCAAGCGCAGCACGGAATCCGCCAACCTTCGGCTCGTACTTATCGTAGCGAGCGGGCATTAATTTTTCCTTTCAGGCTGATTACCTGCTTTGGAGAGCAGGGAATTTCTTCTTCAATGCATCCATCGATTCTTCCTTGCCAACCTTCTTCTTTCCGTTGGCAGGACGACCCGACGAGGACTGTCCCTCGCCATCTTCACCGGAAGCATCTTCAGCCTTAAGATATGGCTTCACCTTCAAAAGCTCTTCAGTACGACTAAGTATCTCCTTTTTGTCGTACTCTCCTTCATCATCAGGTTCCAGATCGTCTAGCTTCAACAAGTTTAGAGCTACTTCGGAATCCTTGACCATATCGGCGCTGCCGCTAGTCATAAAAGCAAGCTTCCTATTCGCAACACTAAGAGCGGCCTCAGCCTTATCGGCTCTTTTGGTCGCTTCGGCCTCGGCCGTCTTAGCAAGCTCAAGTTCAGTCTTGTCTTTATCGTCAAGTTCCTTCAATCGCTGATTAGCAGCTTCCAAATCCTTTTTGAATTGGTTGCGCTCAGTGCGATATTTGGCTTCCCTTTGGCTCTTTGCTTTCGCTTCCGGATCACGGGTTTCGTCTCCCTGAGACTTATCCGTACCAGTTCCGCTGGAACCTTCACCATCCTTATCATCTTCGCCAGTACCGTCTTTATCGTCGTCCTCTTCATCCTTATCATCACCATCAGCATAAGCTCGATAGGTAACAGTCCTGTCCCACGCTTGCGTGAAATCCCAAGGATTAAAGACTACGTCGTCGCTGACTTTATTCAGCACTAGCTTTCCTTTCATAACTCAGCGCAACTGAGCTAGGCAGAGTATGCCAGGCATTCCCGGCAATTGCAATTAAACCGTTCTAGCTGGTCTTTTGTTAGTCTGCTGAAACTTACGAATAACATTATCCACATTATCAATAGAGTTAATAGCAGTATTCACAATTGAAGGAACTTCCCGCTTAACTGAAGTAATAGTTTTCCTAACGGGCTCGTCGTGAGAAACGAGACAAGAACCTAAACTCATTCTTCATTTCCTCGCATTCACAATATGGATATAAGCAACCCAACCAAATAACGTGATATTTGTTTTCATGCTTGCAATCCTTGCAAATCTTCAACAAGTAACTCCTCTATCCTCCATATATTTGTCATATTTCCCATTTACGATATTAGATGCAAACTCTTCATCATCAACGTACATATGAGTCACATAGCAAAGACATTGTGGATGCGGACGACTAGGAGGATCATCTTTTTTGAACATTCCACGTCCAGCCAATACATCACATTCATCTGGCTTAGGATGGGAGCTACTTAAGTTCCACTTGAACCCTGTAACCCACGGCATATTCTGACTCAATCTCATCGTGGTATGGTGATGAGCATTATTGATCTCTGTACGTGCTAATCGCATAGCAGCGTAGCTCGAGCCGCCAGGAACATCGGGATGATAGAATCCCCTTACTTGTTTAGCTAATTCCTTTGCAGATAACTGTTGAGCAAGAGCCTTATCTACTATACGACCAACTTGTTTCGTGCTCACCCTTCCATTTGCATAAATACGATCAGCAAGCGTAAATCCATTTGTTCTATGACTGATAATATCATCTACAGCTTGTGCAGCTTCATAATGCAAATATGGAACTAATTGATCAACAGCATTCTGAGGTAATCCGCTCAATAAGCTCAGATCCAATGACTGCTCTGCAGCTATATCCGCCATCGTATACTCGCCAGCCTTAATGATGCGACCAGTACCGTTCCACAGTTCTGTGCTAACTCCCCTTAGTCCACCTGTCACTTGACGGAACTGCATCCCTCTAATTTGCTGGCTCATTGAGTTAATGCCGTCGGTATAGAACAAAGCAATTGATTCAGCTTCGCTTGCAGCTTCTCGCAGTAGCACTGCGAGTTGACGATGGGTGATGCCCTCGGTAATTCTATTTGGAACTACTAATCCAAATGTTCTACTTAGAGCTTGACTTGCCTTGCTCATCCTTCAAATCCTTAACACTTCCATTTAGTATTTGAAGCATTTCGATCAAAGCCATGACTTCCTTATGATTCAATGTAAGTCCTGAATGTTGATCCTTTGCATACTTCAATTTAGCGGCAACATTGGCCCATGAGAGAATGCGTTCCTCACTCAGTTCATTCAATCTGATCACCTGTAGCTCCACTCTCAAGTTCCTGATTAACTTCACCATCAACTCGAGCACCGAATGCATCTTGATCAAGCATTGCTTCACCTTCAATCTCAGCAGCGATAACAGATTCCTCTGGCATATCTGTGTATCCCAAAGTGCGAAGCCGTTGCCGTGCATAAGATTTACTGATGATCTTTGCTCCAGTTAGTGCTGTTAAATCGGTAATCTCTTGTGCTTTGTTTCTGGGAATTTTGTCTCCATACGTAGGAATCCAACGAGTAACATCCATAAGGGAACGGAATGCAGTTCCCTCATATGCGATATACCATTTAGGTAAATCAAATAGCAGATTCGTAAGTGCATCTGTAACTAGCTGATCCTTCTCTCCGCTACTTGAAAGGATCGAGCTCAATTCCAATGCAAGAGCTACGCCAGATTCGGCAACTCCAACATCAACCTTTCCTTTTGATATCGCACTAAACCCTTCAGCTTCATCAATTTGATCGTGCAGATATCCCAAATGATCCTGATATGGAGTAACTGAATTGTTCGCATTAGCACGGTTGAAGGTACGTCCAGTTTGAATCTCCACTACACGACCTGGCCCCATATTCCATTCTTCTTCTTCACCTTCGTCGTTAACTGGTGTACCACTATCGGTAACCCATACTCCTAAACCATCCATAGCAAGTGTGAGATCTTCATCACTCGCTCCTTGACTGATAGCTCGCATAACAACTTCAAGCCCTTGCATTTCGCTCTTGCCCCAAATCTGTCCAGGCATATCACGATTAGGAATATGGTAGACAGGTAAATGATCAATCGGCTCGGGAAGAGTAGTAACTGGCATGATAACTTGGAGAAGTTTGACATCTTCTTCCTTCATATCCGGTCCGCCCCATTCCTCCGGATCATATAAACCATCCTCAACAGTGATCGGAGATGGTCCGCCCTTACCTGTAGTTTTCCTATATGTGGTACGGCGAATAACTGAGTCACCTTGATCGTTCAAGTAGTTATCTACAATATGCCAACCAATGATCTCGTCAATATTTTCCGGATTGTAGATGGGGAATAGGCTAGCAGGATCAATACCGAAACAACTAATACGAGTGGTCTCAGTACGCAATGGATCTGCATACAAATGGAATGCCCAATCTCCACGCATGATTCCATAGCGCTTGTTACTATTGAATCGACTATAGAACCTTTCCCGCCTTGCGAAATCTGTCCATACTTGCGTAGCAAGGAGCTTCTCCTGATCGCTCCCATATGCAGGATCTGGAACTACTTGAAGACCGGGAGCTACATACCTATTCATCGTTTCTACAATGACACGGCCAGAAGGAATGTAAATGGTTCTCTCGTCCTCGCCAATCAACGAGAATGTCTTCGTATTGTTATTGTAGATAGACTCGTATAGGGCATATGCGCCAATGCGAAGCTGTTCCTGTGTATCTCGGATCCAAGGAGGCTTCGTTTTGACAAATGGTTGAGCAGTTGAATAAATGCTCATGCTTGTATCAGTCATTAGTCGTCCTCTGGTTCTTCTTCTTGAGAATTACAATGGCGAACAGCTTCTGTGAACAATCCAACACCTATATGATTCGGGCAATCCTCTAGACTAAAGATTGAAAAGTAACTGGAAGTGTTAGTCTTCTCTACATTAGGAAGATAAGCAATAAGAGCCCAATCTCCTAAATACTCACCTTCCTTAAATCCACCTTCTAAATTAATCAAAGAATCTATCGCATTGTTCAGAGCTTCTTTAGCTGCTTCCTTATCATTCATGCCTTATGTCTCGCTGTCTTCTGTCGAGCCGAACTTCGTGCATCCGCAGGAGCACCATAGTAACCACGGAAGAATCGACCGAGTGCCTCTGGACCATGATCGTCTTTATCCAATGGCTTCTCAGGATTCTCTTTATCCTGTTCCTCTTTAGTATCCGGGAAACGATAGTCGTTCATCTCCCTAATCAAACCCGTACAACTGCGGTCAATGAGTAGGCGAGGTTGCTGCTCTTCATATGGAGCGTGCTCTGGCAATAGCCTCAGCGCTTGCCTGATAAGCTCGAGCCTCCACTTAAGCTCACCGCCCGTACTGGTCTTCTTGTCACCGGCAGCGAGGCTAGCTCTTACCTTTAGTTTCTTTTCCAATACAGCAGTGTCTCCCGGCTCCGCTGGATCTGGATAGAAGGTCTTCAACTTATGGTTAATTGGAGACTCGGCAAGATCAGCTCCAATATCGTTAATGTCCTTATTCGTAGCCCTGTATTCGGCCAATACATATACGTTGTCCCAGACATCAACTTGAACGAGCAACCATACGAATGGGTTAGTCCAACCATAGTCGCAGCACGCATAGATTGGATAACGAGGCATGTATTCCAAATCGCGGACATGAACTTCCTCATCAAAGTCCGCAAATACACGACCGACAAACTCAGAGAAATCAGCTCCAACTTCTTGTTTGAACCTAGGCTCGGACATGTCCTTTTCCATATCCAAGATCTCGGAGTCTTGCCGTCCTCCGGGGAATATAAAGTTATTGATCCAAGAAGGCATACGGAATGAAGCCCAATTCAAATCATTTGGATCAAGTCCTCTTTGGTACTGGCGATAATACCAGTTCTTACCTTCTGGAGTGGAGCTATGGATAGACCATCCACGTTGATCCGCTAGCGTAGGACGAATGTACTTTCCCCATACACTTTCCTTTAGCTTCGCAGCCTCCGCCATAATGACACCAGTAAGTCCCTCACCGACTAGTGTGCCAGGATATTTCGCACTCTTACCATGGACTTCATATAGGCCATTCCAAGCTGAAATGTGAAGATCTCCACCTTCTGGATTGTTATATGATCCTGGATGGTCAAGTGGAACTTCAAGCCTAGAAAGGTCGTTCCATAGAACACGGAATTCCTTTTCGCTGTCTGAATACTCTGGTCCTACAATCCAAAATTCCCTACGCTTACCAATATCCTCCAAATGCTTGATCCACGTACTAGTAGCAAGCGCCTCGAGCGTTAGCTCTCGCCCACCGATAGTTGATTTCCCAACTCGTCTACCGCCAGGAACTACCTTGTTTCTAACAGTTGAATCATGGACTTTCTTTTGTCCATTATGAGGAACATAATTGACCGAAGGCCAAATACGATCTTTAACAAGAACGTGTTCAACCTCGGAAATGCTCATTCCGGATCAGACTCCAGCTTGAACAAGAACGGCAAGGGATTCCTATCCTTACCATCAGTAGTTCTCCTAGCCCATAGCTCAGCAAACCATGTTCCAGGATCAATAGCATCCAACTCACCTTGATTGAATGCAACAGTGACATTTGGAGATGCGTCAAAGCCTGTAAATCCAGGTTGACTGCCTCCCAAAACTCCCTTGATGAATGGAGCAGGACTGAACACTCTAAAGCTGAACGTATGTGGCTGAGTTGCAAATGGAATGACAACTCCGCCGCTACTTCTCCAAGTAAATGAAGCGTCTGGAAGCTCGGCTCCCAGACGGTATGTGATCTTCGTAATTTCGGTCATGCAAGCTTGACCGCAATCGAAACATCAAGCGTATCGTTCAATACGAGCGTGCGGGAAGCGGACAATGCCGACCATGCGACATGGAGTCCAGCAGTACCGGAAGCAACAGTAGCGAGAACTAGGTTCGTAGCTACTGTCCAGGTGCCACCAGCAGTGAACGTTTGAACGCTAGAGACGACACGGAAGTCGCCAGAGTCAAGCGCATGAGTTGGGAAGCCGGCGTCGGATACTGCCCACGTGACAGCCGCATATCCAGTTCCGGTCACCTCACCAGTAAGCGTGGCAAGCGTATCCGTCTCAACTGGAGTATCGTTGAACAAACGACCGAACATATTGGCTCGCTTTGCTTGCGTACGATAGTACACAGCGAGCATGTCGCCTTCGCCTTCATCAGCGAGAGCATTCTCTTGCCACGTCCTATCCATAAGAGCTTCAAGCTCTTGCTTGCTCCCTCTTGCAATCTCAAGCTCTCCAATTCCATTTCCCCAAATCAAATGGGGCTCTCCGTCGATCACTCGGTTATGAGCGAATCGATACATAGTTTTGATCATGGTCTCTCCTTATAGCTAACATCTGTTGGTGAGTCAGTATAAACACTGGCGGAGGGTTCTGTATATGAGGAACTCTGACCAGTTTCTACAAATTCTACATGGATAGGATATGGATCGGGAATACCAGCAGTCGTATCAGTACTGGTAATCGTGGAAAGGATTTCTAGCTGTAGTTGCTCGTTAAGCGCAACTAGATCGTTGAGGCTTATTGTTGAAATAGCAACGACAGTTGGAGTTTCTCCACCAGACCAAATGGAAGTGGGAGTTACCGTAGATGCGACAGTTACATCAAGAGAGTCACTTCTATTAGCATTATCTGTTGAAGATACAGTTGACGATACTGTTACTAATCTACCTTCCTCATTCAACCCACTAGGTATATCAGTAGATGTAACAGTCGAAAGGATCGTCGTTAATAGACCAGTGTCTTCAAAGTCAGCTTGCCCGGTACTCGTAACAGTTCCAGTTACATTTACCTGTAATATCTCATTCAAGTTCAGGAGAGCAGTTATCGTAAAGGTAGAAGCTACTGTATTCAGCAGAACAAGGTTCTTAAAGTCACCCTGATCCGTAGTCGCAATTGTAGAAACAATTGTAACGATTCTATTTGTTTCAAGGAACCCTAACTGATCAGTGCTCGTAACTGTTGCCGTCACTGTATTCAGTAACGTTAGTTCCTTAAGATCACGTTGATCTGTACTCGTTACCGTCGCTGCGATAGACACTGGAAGTGCGAGATATTCAAAATCTGCCTGATCAGTGGAACTGACAGTGCTCGCAATATCAACGGTCCGGTTAGTCTCATTTATAGGACCACCAGACAACTGATCTGTTGAAGTAACGGTCGCATTAATCGTTATAAGGTTATCTAAGTTTTCAAAGTCAGCTTGATCAGTTGACGTAGTGGTGCCAGTGATATTAATTTGACGGTTAGTCTCAAGGAACCCAAGTTGATCAACACAGGTAACAGTTGCCGCTACAGTCGTAATAGACAGAGGATTCTTAAAATCCGCTTGATCTGTGGTTGTAGTAGTTGCAGCTATAGTCACAGATCTATTGGTCTCCAAGAATCCCAATTGATCTGTAGTAGTAATCGTCGATACAATAGTAACGATTCTATCTAGCTCTAAGTAACCGTTTCCGTCTGTACTCGTAACAGTTGCAGTTACCGTCGTGATCATAAGTGGCTGTTTGAAATCGGCATGATCTGTATTGGTAACTGTCGCTGTAATCGTATTGAGGAGAGCCAGATATTCAAAGTCAGCTTGATCGGTTGTAACAATAGTCGAAGTACCAGTATTCAACAGAGTTTCAAGGAACCCTAATTGATCAGTTGTAACGATAGTTGAGGTTATTGAAACTGGAAGCCCTGTCTCAACATAATCAGTTCCACTTACAAGAGAGCGCAAACGAACGAATCCAACAGGACCACACTGAGATGTAGAAGTGGTGAAGTTTAGAACTGGAGCTACAGTTCCTGTTCCAGCAGTAACAGTAGCATCAAACATTTCGATGTTACCGTCATGTCCTGCGATAGACCCAGCGGAAGCCGGAGATCTACGAGTAGTTGCACCGAAGGTAATTCCAGATGCAGTAATAGCAGGAGCAGAGAATCCAGCTAGGCTTATATCGGTATCTACTGCTGCCCATGCTGTCACAACGTCGCCAACAGCCAAAGGAATAGCAGTGCCACCAGTTACAGATCTATTAGCTCCATGAGTATCATCAGTACCAGCAGATGTAGCAATGTCCCAAGTTCTTCCAGCAGGCTTAACATACGAAGCCATCAATCCTACGACGCCTGGCTGAGTTCCACCTACTTGATCAAATACTGTAGGTCCAGCTAATGATCCAGTCAACTCCCGCCTATCAACACCGATCTCTGTAGTATGTGTATCAGCAGCAGCACCATTATTCCCACCAGCTTGCCGAATAGTGTTAGTCCAAGAAGCTTCGTCAGATAAGGCAATGTCGGAATACCATCCACACCGACCAGCCAATAGGATTTGATCAGCAGCAGTTCCAGCAGGGTGAGGGATTGAGACAGTAGTTGTTCCAGTTATTACCTTCGTACCTACTGCCACAAAA
>Ga0193738_1000096_pt1 | contig 55500 bp, 54 predicted proteins | sample L2a1metaG_FD_144927 | JGI IMG/M metagenome (GOLD analysis project Ga0193738, IMG submission 144927) | Soil microbial communities from a riparian zone of the East river system, Colorado, United States - L2a1 | ecosystem: Environmental > Terrestrial > Soil > Riparian zone | place: USA: East River... | reverse complement strand
AAATATTCCGGAAATTTCAGACTATTATCAAATAAAAAAGTATTAGACAGTATCCTCATCTATGAGAGTCATATTAATGGTAATTATCTTGGGCAAACCAATTATGTGCTCGAGTTCTATAAGCGACAGCTGCAGTTAAGGGAAAAATATTTTGACAATACAAATTTTAATCGCTTCCTGAATGACCGTTACCACAGCAAAATAGATAACTCAGACGATTATAGTCTCACTTTCATGCTAACGGATAAAACACAGATCAAGGAGGTATACAATCTATATGTAACAGTCAAGGCCACCAATCTTTATTATATTGATCAGTTAAAAGGAAGAAGAGATGAGGCTGGAAAGCTATTGGCACTTATTCAAAAGGAATACGATCTGAAATAAATTTTTATGGAAGTACATGCACACTCACATACGCCACGAAAAAAATGGACCCACTATCTCTGGGAGTTTTTGATGCTGTTTCTTGCCGTATTCTGTGGTTTCCTGGCGGAGTATAAACTTGAACACATGATCGAACATCAGCGGGAGAATCAATACATGCATTCCTTTTTATATGACCTTACAAATGATACAGCCAATCTCAACGAAGGTTTTCCAAGAAAGGATGCACGGATCAAAGCCATTGATTCCGTTTTTATTTATTTTGAAAAGAACCCGGAGGTTACAAAAATCCCCGGCGCCATTTATCGCCAGATGCAAAGAACAAATTGGGACAGAACTTATAGAAGGAACAGTACTACGATTGACCAATTAAGAAATGCAGGAGGTATGCGGTTGATCCGGAAAAAGAATGTGGCTGATTCAATTGCTTTTTATGATCTGCAATGGCAAAAGGCAGAATATTGGTTGGAAGCCTATGTAAGGAACCAGGAAACAGGAAGAGAATATCTTGTCAATATCATTGATGCCCAGGGACTCTTACCAGCATTTCGCAACCATAACACATTGACAGCGTTATCAGCGGCAACTATCGATAGCCTTAGTATCAATATCAACAAGACGAAACTGAATAACTATCTCAATTTTTTATTTATTCAGAAAGTTGCTACGGGGCAGGATAAACGAGGCTATGAAGCATTGGAAAAAAACGCAGAAAGATTAATAGACCTGATCAAAAAAGAATATCACCTGAAATAGATCTTTATGGAAGTACATGCACACTCACATACCGCAAGAAAAAAATGGACACATTATTTCTGGGAATTTTTAATGTTGTTCCTTGCGGTGTTCTGTGGATTTTTAGCTGAATACCAGTTAGAGCATGTGATAGAACATCAGCGGGAACAAAAATATATTAGATCGTTATTAGAAGATCTGAAAACAGATACCGCCCATCTTGAGACCTATATCAATTTAAGGATGGAGAAAAGAGTAATGATGGATTCATTAGTGTTATTGTTAAGCACTGATAAGCACAAACAATTTGGAAATGAAACTTATTTTTTTGCCCGGCATGTTTTTACTGCTACTCCATTTGTAAGTACGGATGGAACAATGCAGCAATTAAAAAATGCTGGTAACCTCCGATTGATAAAGAAAGAGAATATTATCAACAACATATTGGATTATGATGCATCAGTTAAAGAATTAAGGGAATGGGATGAATCTGATACAAGAATAAAAACCACTTTTCGGGAAATAGGGGGAACTGTTTTTAATGCTGATCAACTTTACAAAGTCTTCAGCCCGGATTATAAATTTGTAAAACCCATCACTAACCCGCAATTAATAACTGACAACCTGGTAGCTATTAATAATGTTACTTTCCAGATACAATATTTATCATTAAGCAGCCTGGGAAATTCACATAGAGGAAGGGCTTTAAAAGAAAAAGCAGAAAAGCTGATCGAGTTACTGAAACATCAATATCAACTTTAATGAAATAAAATGGAAGTACATGCACATTCACATACGGCCAGAAAAAAATGGACACATTATTTCTGGGAGTTTCTTATGTTATTCCTTGCTGTGTTCTGCGGTTTTTTTGCAGAGTATCAACTGGAACATCAAATTGAAAAAGACAGGGAGAAGCAATATATACATAGCATATTGGAAGACCTGAGAGAGGATACTCTCGTTCTCACTGATAACATAGATCAGTTTAATGAGCACTTAACAAGAAACGATACATTAGTTCGGTTGTTAAACAGCCCTGATATTAAAGATCATGGTTCAGATCTATATTATCTTGGCCGACGGGCTTCCCGAAGTGTACGATTAGCTATACATGATGCCACCATTCAGCAATTAAAAAACTCAGGCGGCTTACGACTTATCAGGAATCAGAAAGTTTCAAAAGCTGTTATTGAATATTACAATCGCCTTGTTTTTATCGATTACCTCCAGGCCATCGCATTTAATGAGGCTGATGAATACAGGAAAATGGCGATCGATGTTTTTCACCCCATTTTGTTTAGTGATATTGTAATGGCCGATAATACGGTTACCAGACCTCCGGGCAATCCGGCATTATTAACATACGAACCCAAAATTTTAATACGCCTCGCTGGTATGGTTTCTTATCTCAGGAATACAAAATTGGGCCTTGCAAAAGCAGAAACCGAAATGAAAGAAGCTGCCAGAGAACTAATAGGACTTATTGAAAATGAATATCACTTGAAATAATATTACTTATGAAAAAGATCATTCTTGTTTTTTTATTGTTGCCTGTATTTGTTGTTGCACAGCAATACGATGTAGTTATTGCCAATGGAAAAATAATTGACGGCACCGGAAATAGCTGGTATTATGGCGATGTTGCCATAAAAGATGGAAGGATAGTATACGTTGGCAAAATGAATAATGTAACTGCAACAAAAGTCATTAATGCAAAAGGGTTGGTCGTTGCTCCCGGTTTTATTGATGTGCACGGACATATTGAAAGCGGCATATTTGAAAACCCAACCGCTGATAATTATATATATGATGGAGTGACAACTGTTATCACCGGTAACTGCGGTGGCTCCGCAGATGATCTGAAAAGATTTTTCTGGCGCATCGATAGCATGAAAACTTCTATCAACATAGCTACATTGATCGGACACAATACGGTAAGAAGACAGGCAATGGGTTTGGATAATCGTTTGGCAACAACAGATGAACAAAAGAAGATGGAAGAATTGGTAGCACAGGCAATGAAGGATGGAGCTGTTGGTTTATCAACCGGTCTTATTTATTTACCGGGAATGTATAGCAATACAGAAGAAGTGATCGGTCTTGCCAAATCGGCCGCATCTTTTAATGGGATCTATGCTTCGCATATTCGCAATGAAGAGAATGGTGTGAAAGATGCAATTAATGAAGCGATCAATATTGGCAGAAATGCAAATATTCCTGTGCAGATATCACACTTTAAAGTAAGCGGTCCCGCTAACTGGGGAAGAAGCAAAGAAACATTGCCATTAATAGATGCTGCAAGAAAAGAAGGTTACGATGTTACCATTGATCAGTATCCTTACTCAGCAAGCAGTACCAATCTTGGTATCCGTTTACCCGATTGGGCTTTGGCAGGAGGACAGGATTCATTGAAAAAAAGGATCAATGATGAACAAATGCATAAACAGATCATCAAAGAAATGCTGGAAATGCAGAATAAATACAAGTATAAAAGTTACAGTTACGCTTATGTTGCTTTTCATAGCGCCGACACAACATTCAATGGAAAAAATATTTCTGAGATAAATAAATTGAAGGGACGAAAAGCAAAAATGAAAAATGAAGCAGAAACAATTTTGGATATGATGCTGGCAGGCGGCGCACAAATGGTTTATCATAGTATGAATGAAGACGATGTTCGTTATTTTATAAAATATCCATTTAATATGGTCGGTGCTGATGCAGGTGTGCCAGTACCCGGCAGAGGCATGCCACACCCAAGAGCTTATGGCACTAATGCAAGAGTATTGGGAAAATATGTGAGAGATGAAAAATTGGTTTCTCTGGAAGAAATGATAAGAAGAATGACATCACTGGCTGCTCAGAAGTTTCAGTTAAAAGATCGTGGTTTATTAAAAGAAGGAATGGCTGCTGATATTGTGATCTTTGATCCTAATGAAGTGACAGACAAAGCAACTTTTGAACAACCACACCAATATTCTGCCGGGTTTCATTTTGTTTTAGTAAATGGGCAATTAATAATTGAAAATGGAAAACACAATGGCACCAAAAGTGGCACAACTTTAAAAGGCCCCGGTTTTAATCGATAAAAATTTATTTCTTTTATTAAATTACAGATAAATCAGTTTTATATGAGTCCCGAAAATAAAGGCAGGATGATCCGTATGATCATTTATATAATTGTAGGATTTGCAGCCGCATTTCTTTACAGCTATTTTAAAAAGGATTAAAATATGGAAGTACACCATCATGCACATACTTCAAGAAAAAAATGGTCCCATTATTTCTGGGAGTTCCTGATGTTGTTCCTTGCGGTATTCTGTGGATTCCTGGCAGAGTATCAACTAGAACATAAAATAGAAAAAGATAGAGAAAAACAATACATAAGATCATATGCAGAAGATCTTGCAGCTGACACTTCTGAGTTTAACAGGCGAATAAAAGTTTGCGAGACAACAATAAATGTAGCAGACTCTCTTGTTTTATTATTGGGACATCCTGAAAGAGAAAAATTTGCAGGAGATATCTACTATTTTTTTCGTTTCATTCACCGTGGTGCTCCTTTTACGGTGAATGACAGGACAATTATACAATTGCGAAACGCCGGAGGAATGCGATTGGTTTCAAACAAAACTGTCTCCGATAGCATGATCAATTATTATAAAGATGTGGATTTCATTAAATGGATCTTTGAAGAACAAACTGAGATGAAAAGGAGCTTGCGGCCACAATTTAATCAAATCCTATATGCTAAGGATTTCAGCAAAGTGATCGATGATCAGAACCGGGTGATCAGGCCAACAGAAATTTTAAAACTAAAACCCGCTGATGATGAATCGCTCAATACCCTGATGTTGATCATCACTAACATCAAAGGAGTTAACCAGGGAACAAGATTGCGATTGATCGAATTAAAGGCAAAGGCAATTAAGATCAGAAAGTTTATTAGTGAGGAATATCACCTGGAATAAAAATTATTATGGAAGTACACCACCATGCTCATACTGCAAGAAAAAAATGGACACATTATTTCTGGGAGTTTATAATGTTGTTCCTGGCGGTGTTCTGTGGTTTCCTTGCGGAATATTATCTTGAACATACAATTGAACATAATAGGGAAAAACAATTTATTGAATCGCTTATAAAGGATATTGATGCCGACACTGCACAATTATCAAGAATAAAGGATTTTCGGCTTGCCCGCCTCAGTTCTATTGATTCATTAAATAACTATTTGGCTAAAAATACTTCAGCGACCATTTCCCTGGGTGGCATACAGTTACTGAATAATTTGAAAGGGCATGTAGCATTTTTTGAAAATAGCGGAACGCTTGATCAGTTAAAAAATGCCGGTGGGCTCCGGCTTATTCGAAAAAGGAACGTTGTTGATTCCATCCAGCTTTATGATCAGCAAATAAAAAGAATGGCATTGCGTGACCTTTTTGAAACAGATGAGATGCGATATGCCGTTCGGTTATCTTATAAGATGATAGACGGCATCATGCTTTCTAACATCTATGCAGATACGAGCTATTTTAATAATAATACACTGAGAACAGATGCATCCGGAACAATTGCATATAATTCAAAGGATGCAGGTGAATACCTTAATAGCCTGGTAACTTACCGCTTTGTTGTGGTGAGCAATATGCGTGTGCAGGAAAGCATTAGAAAAATAGCTGAGAACCTGTTGGCGTTAATTAAAAAAGAGTATCACATTAAATGATTTTATGGAAGTACATCATCATGCACACACTTCAAGAAAAAAATGGACACATTATTTCTGGGAGTTTCTCATGTTGTTCCTTGCGGTGTTCTGTGGATTTTTGGCAGAGTATGGGCTTGAGCACAAAATTGAAAAAGACAGGGAAAAGCAATTTATAATATCACTGGTGAATGATATAAAAGCTGATATTGCTCACCTTAACACTACTATTGAAAAGAGAAATCAAAAAGTTGAGAGGCTTGATTCATTATTTAATTTGCTGAACTCTCCACGATATACTGAGTTTGGAAGCAACCTGTATTTTAACGCTATTCATACAGCCCGACTTGTGGACATCAAGTTTACACCTAACGACGGCACATTACAACAGCTTAAGAATGCAGGTGGTCTCAGGCTGATCCGGAAAAGGGCTGTTGCTGATAGTATTACAAGATATGATGTGAGTATAAGAAACCTGGAAAAACTTGGTGAACAGGAAGTAATGGTTGCCCAGGAATACAGAATGACCGCAAATAAAGTTTTTGATGCGAAAGTTTTAAGCAGCATGCTGGACGAGAATAATGTTTCGCGGCGACCGCCAGGTAATCCTGCTCTTTTGCCTTTTACCAATAAAGAATTGGCGGAGGTAAACTATGCTATTCACACAGTTAAATTGATCACCAGGGGTATGCGTCGGGATTCAAGAAATTTATTGCAGCAGGCAACAAATTTATTAGCTACAATAAATAAGGAATATCACCTGGAATAAAAATTTATGAAAAATATTTTCTTATTTTTTCTGCTTGTTACCAGCAATGCATTTTCACAGCAAGTAAAACCCGATAGCTATCGGGTTGATTCATTATTTACTACACAAAAAGATTTCAGTGGAGTTATATTAATTGCAGAAAACGGAAAACCAATTTATCACAAAGCATTTGGCTATCGTGAATTTGCAGATCAAATTCCTTTACAAACCTCAGACATCTTTGAGCTTGCATCTGTATCAAAGCAATTTACTGCTATGATCATCATGATGCTGAAAGAAAAAGGAAGATTGAATTATGATGATTCTGTGAGTAAATACTTGGAGATACCTTATAAAGGAATTACGATCCGGAATTTACTTACTCATACAAGTGGCTTACCCGATTACCAGGATATCATGGACAAATATTGGGACAAATCAAAAGTGGCGGGTAATCCTGATTGTATTGAATATTTAAATAAATATGCACCGCCAAAAAATTTTAAACCCGGAGAAAAATATGAATACAGTAATACCGGGTATATGTTACTGGCAAGTATTTCGGAAAAAGCAAGCGGCAAAGATTTTATAGAGCTATGCCGCAAATGGATCTTCAGGAAATTAAAAATGAAAAGCACCGATATCAGAACACTGGAAGAAAAGAAAGCAACTAAGAACTTTGCGATCGGTCACATTTATGTTGAAGAAAGAAATAAATGGGTTCGGGCTGATTCATTTCCATCTTCCGATTATACTATTTGGTTGGGCAATCGCAAAGGCCCTGGTCGTATAAGTTCCACCGCTGCTGATCTGTTGAAATGGGATAAAGCATTGTACACAGAAAAATTGATCAAACAATCAACATTACAAGATGCATTTACTCCAATGAAATTAAATGATGGAAGTTTATCTAATTATGGTTTTGGCTGGGTAGTCAGAACAGATCCCGTGTTTGGAAAAATTGTATGGCATAATGGAGATAACCCCGGCTATAAAACACAGATCATGCGGTATATTGATAAAAAGAAAACGATCATTGTTTTAAATAATAATGCCCATAGAGATTTTAACTCTATCATTAAGCAACTTGAAACGATGCTTTGATATCGATCTTTCGTGGATCAAACACTTTCGTTACGGTCAATCAGGTTTACTCTTATCCTCATTTACTTTGATAGACCAGGGACCATTTCCCGCAATCAAAAAATAGATAAGTAATAACAATACGAGTATTGTAAGAAAAAGTTCAGAATAGGGCCTGAGCATTTCCTCATTTGTACTTACAAAAAATACAGCTCCCAGCAAGATCGGGATCTGGATAATACAAGCCATACGTGTAAATACTCCGAGTGCAAGACAGGCTCCACCAGCGATATGAGCAAATACTGTGTAGTGGCCGGCGAGGATAAACCAAAAAGATGTTGGGTATTGGTTGGATGTCATCAGGCTGATCAAATGACTCATGTTGTTGAGAAAATCCACTCCTTTGTAACAAAGAAAAATTCCTAAAGCTATTCGTACGATGTCCATCCACCGGGGATGATGCCGGTCACCCCAAAATTCGAGGCGTTGAATGAGATTCATAATAGCAATTTTTTAGTTGATAAAAAAAGAACTATTATAAAGTTAGAGCTATTCCGGGAGCAACCCACAAAAAATGTTTCGGTCTTCTCAATACTTATCAATAAATGCAAGAACTATTTTATTAAAGTCAGCCGGGTTTTCCATCTCAAGTCCATGAGTTGCATTTGCAAGAATAACCGTTTCTTTATTTGTTAAACACTTATCCAATTCATCATTGATAGCTTTGAAGAACAATAGAGTTTTTTCTCCGGTCATTATAAGTACAGGTGTTTTTATCTTTTTCAGATCACTGCAGGCTACATCGGGAAAAACATTTTTTGAAAGGGCAATTCCACGCAGCTCAAGAACATTTTGCATTATTTGATTTTTTACTTCCTGTGGCATTTTAGAGTAAAGACTTGTGTCATCGGTAACTCCAGCAATAAATATCGAAACTGCTTTTTCATCATTGTTCGACCTGAAGGCATCTGCACTAGGTCTGAGGGCTTTGGTCATAAAATTATTAATGATAGTATCGCCTCCCGGAACATTTTGAAGCAATGGTATTACAGGAGCTTCGCCAAGCATGAGAGTTTTTATTAATTCAGGATGTTCCATAGTAGTTAAGAGTGCGGTATATGCTCCATAAGAATGTCCAACAAGATGAACGGGGCCAAGATTGAGTGCTTTGATAAACTCAGCAAGATCTTTTGCATGAATAGCTGGGGAATAATCAGCGGAGTCATTACTTACTTGCCTATTGGGAAAAGCATATCTCCTGCTATATGCGATCGCCCGGTGATTTTTTGCAAATGTATCCATTTGCATATACCATAGGCGGTAATCATCCAATGTACCATGCACAAATATTACCGGCTCTCCTTTTCCAATATCAATATAATGAAGCGAATCACCGTTAATAAAAACACTTTTAATTTCAGGAGTTGTTGGTTGTATAGCCTGTGTTTCTGTTTTTTCAGAATTACTATTACAGGCAAAAAGAATAAATGCAAGGATTGCTGAAAATGCAATTGCAGTAGTTTGCTTTTTCATAAAAGAGAAAATTTAAGGTTGACAATACTTCATAACCTACGGAGAAGTTTTCGCGGGGGAGGAACAAAGATTAAGAAAAGTACAACTTTGTTTTACAACAAAGATATTTCCGGTTTATTTTTCTTTAGGCACTTCTCTTATATGATATTCTTGTATCAGTGGTGGGTTTTCGGGTGAAAGGGTAAAATAGATCTCAATATTCGTTTTCTCGCCTTCAATAATAAATGAACCTCTTAATTGATTCTCTGCTTTCACTTCTTTTACAGAAATAATATTCCCGGCTTTTGCATAAAGATATCTTGCATATTTCTTCAAGGTGTCAATTGGATAATCGGGAAAAAAATTTTCAGCAAATATTCCGCTTTGCTCTGCATTGTTCCAATCAGGTAAAAGTTTTACAATGTCATTTTTCCTTTGTTCTAAAATTTTTGATGGCGCCAATTGCATTGGCTGAAGTTTTGCGATCTTAACAATTGTATCAAGTATTCTAAGATTCACAAAACTCATTGGCGAATATGTACAGTTAGCAAATGAAACAATTCCAATTCCGTAATCAGGCATTATTCTCCAATTACTGCCGAATCCGGGTAAGCCACCACTGTGGGAAATATAAGTTTTGCCATCGCAATCCTTCATCCAACCTAAACCATAGCAATAAGCCCCGGTTATTGGACAGCTTCTTCCATCAGGATATTTATAATTTGGATTAAAAACATTCCATCTCCATGGATGATGCATTTCTCTTACTGAACTTCTTTTTATCGGTCCGTCATCTTTTGCATTGTTTGGTGGCCATGCAGAAAGATGAAAAGCCATATAATTTGCAAATTCATCAATGGATGAGATCATAGCACCCATAGCACCCCAGCTTCCATCTTTTGTATCATGCAACAAAATTTCTTCATTCCAATTTTCATTTAACCAGCGATAGCCATGTGCTAATTTATCGGGAGCAACATCAGCATATTCATAAGTTGTAGTTTTCATGCCCAATGGTTCCCCAATACTTTTTTTAATGTAGTCCTGGTAACGCATCCCAGATACATTGGTAATAATTTTTCCCAGCAATGCAAAACCAAGATTGCTGTATTCATAAGCAATGCCCGGAGGATTACTAAATGAAATTTGTTTATCAATAAATTCCATCAGGTCTTTATCTGTATCTGCAAGTTGTCTGTCTCCCCAGGGATTGTCTTCAGGAAATCCTGCGCCATGAGACATTAAATGCCGAACAGTAATATGCGGCGCATCAGCAGTTGGATATTTTACATTCTTTAATTCAGGAATGTATAAATAAGCGGGATCATCAAGATCCAATTTTCCTTCATCACGCAATTTTAAAATTGCCATTGAAGCAAAACTTTTGCTCATACTTGCAATGCGAAATAAAGACGATGAGGTAACTGGAATTTTCTTTTCAATATCTGTATAGCCAATATTTCCTTTGTAAACTAATTTACCATCCACTACTAATCCATAAGCAACACCGGGCAAATGATTCTTATCAGCATAGTCTTTTAAAATTTTATCAATGATGGGAAAAGCTTGCATTATCTTTTCCATACGACCTGCATCTGGGAAAGTTGCCGGCTGATAAGCAGAATCAAAATTTACATCAGTAATTTCATTTGTGGTACTGGCAGTTTGATTTTGATCACAGGAGGACAATGCCGCTGTAATTAGTAGCAGTGATAAAACTTTATTCATTTGAGAAATTATTTGCGATGTATTTTTCACGAACCTTATCGAGCATTGCCTTGATCCTGGGATCTTCCTCCACTCCTTTCATCATCGGTAACTCCAGCACATAATTGAATGGTCCCATTTCATCACCAATGCACTTTTTCATATAATAAAACACCTTGTCAAAATCTCTTAATGACCACCACACCATCATCAGGTCACCATCGATCACTGCTTCAGAATCTTCCGCCTGTCTTTGTTCAAGTTTCTTAATTATTTCAAGTGTTTTTTCTATTTCACCAAGCCTGCCATATGCAAAACCCAGCGGAGCTAATCCTTTCAGCGGGTGGTTGGTGAGTCGATGAACTTCTCTAAAATATTCAGCGGCCTTTTCCCAATCACCTTTCAATCCATAACACCAACCTTTTGTTTCAAGAGCTATTCTCATTTGTGGATTCATTTCAAGCAAGCGGTCAGTAATACGCAACGCATCGTCGTATTGAAGGTTCATTATATATGCTTCAGCCAGCAAATGATTAAGATGTGGAGAAAGCGGATCGCCTTCGGAAGCCTTTTCCAGAACTTTTATTGCTTTATGTTTTTGCCCAACAACTATATAAAACAGACCCAGCACATCATGTGCTTCCGGATGGGCCGGACTCAGTTGTAAGGCTCTTTGTAATGACTCATAAGCAGCTTTTGGATTCCATTTATAAAACATGTGGGCATTGGCTTTTGCCAAATGACTTTCTGCGATCGTGTCGTTAAGTTGCATAGCTTTTTCACTGTACTCATTTACTATCCTGAATGCTTTATCAGGTTTTACCTGCCCTGTGGAGCCGAGATAACTGTAAGTGCCGGCAATGTAAGCGTAGGCCTCAGCATAATTTGGTTCGAGCTTAATAGCTTGTTCAAACAGATCAATTGCTTTAAGCATATCTGGAGGTGTGATCTTGCTTCGGAAATAAAGACCCTTTAAAAAAAGTGTGTACGCTTCAATATTTTTTGTTGGCGCTTTTACAAGTTGTTCTGTTTGCTTTGACAGTGAAAGGTTCTCTCTAAGCCGGTTGGCAATAATATTGCTGATCTCATCCTGTACAACAAAAATATCAATAAGGTCACGGTCATAATTCTCACTCCATATATGATAGCCATCTGCGGCATTGATCAACTGTGTGGTTATACGAACACGGTTGCCTGCTTTTCTCACACTTCCTTCTAATATTTTATCGACATTTAATTTGATCGCTATTTCACGTACATCATCATGTTTTCCTTTGAAAGCAAATGCTGAAGTACGGGATGTAACCTGCAATCCATCCACCTTGGTCAGCGCATTTAATAATTCCTCAGTGATACCATCACTGAAATACTCATTCTCAGGATCGGCACTCATATTCACAAATGGTAAAACTGCAAGACGATTAGTAGGTTGTTTAGTTTTTCCTTTCAGCTCTTCGCGGGAAGGAACTACAATACCATTATTTGCTATGGCAAAAAGATGAACTGGTTGTTTTACATTTTTCAATTCAACAAAACCAAGGTCACGGGTTTTTATATTCTTATGGTTTTTTATTTCATCGTACACTTTATCTGAAATAAAAATGCCACCAGGTACAGCCATCGATTCAATACGTGAGGCAAGATTGACACCATCACCAAAAATAGATCCCTCTTCCATTGCCACATCGCCGGTATGAATACCAATGCGTAACTCCACTTTTGGTTCTAATTGTAATTGCTGTTGAATGGAAATTGCACAGTTCACACTATTAATAGCGCTGTTGAAAATGCTGAGTGAACCATCTCCATAATTTTGCAGAACCTTTCCATCATGATTTGAAACAGCGGCTTCCAGCACTTCTTTGAAACGTGTTCTTTTCTGACGGGCAAGATGCTCGTTATCCTGCATCAATGCAGTATAACCGGTCATGTCAGCAAATAATATTGCGGCGAGCTGTCGCATGCCGTAAATGTAAGAAACACTCAGCTTCTATGAGGGTGTAATTTTATAAGCTAAACAGTGAGCTAATGCTAAGACATTCCAGCTGTATCTGTTGAAGATTCATTTTTTTTAAACGGCTGTTTTTTCCAATAAGTCAAACTTCGCCAGCACCACTCCATTGGACCAAAACGAAAATAGGAAAGCCATATATTACTGTAAATGATCTGCACAGCCCATATAGCCGCCAATACATAATAGATCTCATGTCTCTGTAGTTTTCCAAACAAGCCAAACCCAACTCCATAAAAGATCAGACCACATAAAAATGATTGCATCAGGTAATTTGTAAATGCCATTTGACCAACAGGTCGCAACAATGTAAACAGCCATTTGAACCAGCCTGATTTATACATAAGCATGATAAGGCCAAGTATACCAAGTGAACGAAATGTGCGGGATAATTCATAAGATGAAAACCAAACTTGCTTTGAGTATTCATACCAATTGAATCTTGCGTAAATCTCCTGTTGCAAGCGGAAATATGAAACGGATAAGCCAATACCCAATCCAACGATCGTCATTAATAAATATGTTTTTACGGAAGCCTGGCCGGTTAATATTCCCATTTTAAAAAAAGCCATTCCTATAAACATAAACAGCATCACATCCCAAATACCAAAGTACAAATAGGTTACCAGTTCATTAATATAACGGCTTGTCCGGTGTTCATACAGATCTTTATAACTACCTGTATTCTTTTCAATGTTTTTTTTCATTGCCACCTGCTTACTTTCTATCGTGTTCTTTTTTTTGAAATCTTCCATCGCTTCCAGCTGTTCTTTTTGAATAAGTGTGAGCGGAGTCTTTGTTGTATCAATTGCGGCGATCATTTCACCGCGATGAATAATTTCTTTATCGTGATAAAGGTTTCTATTCTCTGTTACCAGCATAAAAAAGAAACAGAACCCTGCACCGATCAGTAATTTTTTTGCTGGCAGGTTTCGAAATGCAAACATGACCATGCCTAGCACTGCATAATCAAGCAATATATCACCTAACCATAGCAAAATAAAAACATCAAATAATGAGAAAACGATCAACCATAGCTGGCGTCGAAAAAAATAATCTGCAGGCATCATTCCATCAAGTCGTTTTTCCTTTCCTCCGATGAAGAGAAGAATGCCGGCGCCAAACAACATTGAAAAAATTGCACGTTGTGTTCCTTCGGGAAACCATTGTACAATTTTCCAGGTGGTAAAATCGATCGTTCCCCATTCATTCAATACCGAAGGATCATGATGTGCAGGTGGGGGCATTGAAAAAGATGGCATGTTCATTAACAGGATACCAAGAATAGCAAAACCTCTCAGGCTATCGAGAATGACAATTCGTTCTTGCTGGTTTACTGGTGCCGTTAGGGGCGCCATAAATTCTTTGGTCATAAATAAAAATTAGCCCATCCCCGTCGTACCTATATTGGAATTATTTTTTTTTAATGGTTGTTTTTTCCAATAGGTTAAACTTCGCCATGCCCATTCCAACGGTCCAAACCGGAAATAGCGAAGCCATATATGACTCCAGACAATTTGAATGATCCATACGGCTGCAACAACATAAAACAATTGATGATATTCAAGCTTGCCGAAATAACCGAGGCCAATTCCTAAAAAGAAGAGACCACACATGATGGATTGTGTCAGGTAGTTGGTAAATGCCATTTGACCAACAGGACGCAACAAAGCAAAAAGCCATTTAAACCAGCCAGATTTATACATTAACATGATCAACCCGAATATGCCGATGGAATGAATTAAACGTTGTATCTCATAAAAGTCAAAAACTTTTGTTTTAATTATTTCATACCAATTAAAATTATCGTTTACATCAAATGTTACAAATAAATAAGACAGCGGTAAGCCAACACCTAAACCAAGGATAGCCATCCATGCATAAATTTTTGTTTTAGCTTCTCCCTGTAATATTCCAAGTTTAAAAAATGCAAGACCTAACAACATGAAGAGGCTTACATCCCATATAGCCCAGTAGTATACACCATAAGTTTCACTTCGTTCAGCGAGTCCGCTTCGTTCTTTATAAAGATCCTTATAGCTTCCTGTTACAGCAGCTATTTGTTTTTCCATTTTTTTCTTTTTTGCTTCAGGGGTTGATGATTCTTTTATTTCATTCATTGCGCCAAGCTGCTCTTTCTGTTTGTCAGTGAGTTTAGTAGTTGTGGTATCGATCTTAGCGATCAATTCTCCTTTACGGATGACTGCTTTTTCCCGGTAAAGATTTTTATTTTCATTCGCCGTCATCGCAATCAAACAGAAAGCTGCTGCTATGAATAAGTATTTAGGTTGTAAACGGCGAAAAGCAAAAAGCACAATACCACAAATAGCATAGTGAAACAGCACATCCCAGAACCAGAATAATACATAGGCATGAAAGAGACCAAATACAAGCAGCCATAACTGGCGACGCATAAATAATTCGGCAGCCATCAGCCCGGTAGTTCTTTTTTCAAGACGGGTAATAAAAATGAACATGCCAGCGCCAAACAGCATGGAGAAAAGTCCACGCATACTGCCTTCAAAAACTCCTGGTCCGAATACATACCAGAAAAAATAATTAAGATCGCCCTGTGGCTGAACGGAAAAATCATTAATAGCAACATAGGGTAATCCAAAGCCAGGAATATTCATCAGCAATATTCCCAGTATGGCAATGCCACGCAGACTGTCTAAAAAAATAATTCTTTCCTGCTGGCCGATAGGCGCAGCAAGGATGGCAGTTGATTCGTTTGTCATGTAGTGGTTTTGGTGGTTGTGTGTATTGAGTAGTGAATAAAAAGTACAAGAGTGCGACGCAACGAAAGCTTAATAGTAATTCTATCGCTGGTTACACAATTATATTTTTAAACTAAAAACTTTTCTTATTTCCAATATATTTTTCAAACCATTCAACATTTGTCTGCATCGTCTTCAGCACCATGGTTGGTTCAACGGGACCATGCCCTTGTCGTGGCATTGACAACATACGAACCGGTACATTGCGACGACGCAATGCATTATAAAACATAATGCCATTGCCGATCGGCACTCGTTGATCGCCTTCACAATGCTGCAGCATCACCGGAGTTTTTACATTCTGAACAAAACGCAAGGGTGAATGTGCATCGTACAAACTCCAGTCATTCCATGGATCTGTTTTGAAATAAGAAGGAAGAAAACCTTCGATATCATCAGTAAGATTTTGAAAACTGAGATCAACAACCGGCGCACCAATAGACGCTACCTTGAAACGATCAGTATGTCCAACGATCCAACTGCTCATAAATCCACCATAGCTCCAACCCATTACTCCCATTTTATTTTCATCAGCAACTCCCATTTTAATTGCTTCGTCAACACCAGCCATCAGGTCAATAAAATCTTTTCCTCCCCAGTCGGAACGATTAGCAGTGCGGAACTCAGTTCCATAGCCGCTGGAACCTCTTGGATTGGGACGAAGAACTGCATAACCCATTTCTGCAAATGCTGCTATTGGGTATGTGCCTGAATTACCAGCTACACATGTTTGCTGGAACACACCAGCAGGGCCGCCGTGTACATTTAATATAAAAGGAACTTTTGTTCCGGGTTTATAATTGATGGGATAAGTAAGAAGGCCTTCGATCTCTTTTCCGTCAGCACCTTTCCATTTAATCAATTCTGTTTTTGGTAAAGGTTTGCTTGCATTGTCTGCATTGATGTTAGTGATCTTTACAGGAGAATAATTATTTAATGAACTGATATATGCTTCAGGAAGCTTTGATGGATTTTGTAAAATGAAAGCAATATAAGTGCCGGTTGAATTTATTGAAGCGGTGCCAAGCAGATCTGTTGTTCCTTTATTCCATTCAGTGATCGATTTCCCATCCACACTTAAAACATAAATGCTGCTAAGTGTTTTATTAGCCTCTGCCCATAAGAGATTTTTTCCGTCAGCTGTCCATCCGGCAATACTTCCATTCTCATCCGGCGTGGCTTTTAGTTTCCATGATTTTCCATCTGCAACAGTATAAATTTTTGCATGACGTGGGCCGGCCCAATCAACAGGATCCTCTGTAGAATAATAAGCGATGAATTTTCCATCGGGGCTAAACAGCGGGTTTGATTCACCGGCACCTGTTGCTGCAATTGGTTTTATAGTTCCGCTTTCAATATCGATCATTGAAATGTTGCTGTATGCATTGTCATTCACTTCCGGCGTTTTACCATGACTATAAGCAATGCTTTTTCCATCGGGACTCCAGTCAAATGCATTTACATTATAATTTTCTTTGGTGATCTGTTTTTGTATTCTTTTTCCTGCAGTATCTTTTTTATTTAACCATAGAACAAAAAGACGATTTTGTTTTACTTCTTCATCCATGAAAAACCAGTCGTTCTTTGATTTTTTATTCTTTTCTTCTTTATCAGCTGCAGCATCTGTCATAACAAAGGCGATCATATTTCCGTCGTGGCTCCAGTCATAACTCCCCACTCCGGATTTTACATCAGTTATTTTTTCAGCTTCACCACCCCCAACAGGAAGCACGTACAAATTATTTTTTCCATCTCTTGAAGAACTAAAAGCGATCCATTTACCGTCAGGACTCCATTTAGGATTCACAGAATTCTTATCGCCTTTTGTTAACTGAATAGTATTGCTGCCATCTGCATTGCAAAGAAAGACCTGGTTCACATATTCGCTGCGATCATCGGTCATGATCGCTTCACGAACCGTATATAAAACTTTGCTGCCATCAGGAGAAGGGACAACGGCGGAAATGTTTTTCATTTTCAAACATTGTTCAGGACTCCAGTTTGTTTTGGTTTGGGCTAATATAATTGTTGAAAGAAAAGTAAAAGCAATTAGCAGTGATCTTTGTTTCATAAAAAATATTTTACATGAATGAAAAGAAAGAATTCAGAGGGAAAAATAACACGGAGTAAGTAGACTTACAAGTTAATGATACAAAACAAGAAAAACAAAACACCATTTAAGTTGCTGGAATCTGCATTAATGCATAGATTTAATTGCAATTTTTCCGCACTCTTTCAACTACCGTTTTGTATTTCTAACGAATCATTATTTATATAAATTTTTTTATGCAACGACTAACACCAGTACAAGCCGGTGAAAGAGAAACTTTCATGGATGTTCTTCGGGGATTTGCCATACTTGGGATATTTATTGCTAATCTCGGGAGTGGCCTTTCCTGGTATAATGAAGAGGATAAACTTACAGGCGCATTTTTAGTACCGGGCTGGGATCATAAAATGACTTTTTTACATCATCTATTTATTGAAGGAAAATTTTATTCCATTTTTAGTTTATTGTTTGGTTGGGGTATTGCATTGCAAATAAAGAGAGGTATTGCAAAAGGGGTGGATTCAGTTCCAATAATCAAGAGAAGATTGCTTTTTATGCTGGTGCTGGGCTTTGTACACTTGATGATATGGCCCGGAGATATTGTTTTCTTTTATGGCTTGTTGGGTTTCTTGTTATTGCCGCTAAGAAAATTTTCCAATAAAACATTGCTGATAACAGGCGGTGTCCTTATCCTTTCACCTATCCTTTTATATGGATTAAAAATGTTATTCCCTGTTTTAAATTTTCCTTCTGAAAAATTTTACCAGGCAGGCGGATGGGTAGAAATTCATCTTAGCCCGCAACTGAAAGATGTCAAGAGCCAGGAAGAATATATGGAATTTGTGAAAAATTCAAACTGGTGGGATGTTTTTAAATCTAATGTAGCAGGATTTTTTTATCGGTATGGTTATTTGTTTTTTATCAGTCGTATATCAAAAGTGCTGGGGATGTTTTTGATCGGGTATGTAATTGGCAGAACAGATTTTTATAAAAACATCATGCAGCATAAGAAAATTGTGTACTGGGTCATTGCTGTTGGATTTGCAATTGGTTTACCTGCTAATTATTTTTTGGCGCATTATATCTCAACCGCTATGGGTGATTATTTTCAGTTGAAAGAAAAAGGAATGTACCAAACGATCGTGTATGCACTCGGGGTAGCGCCACTTGCACTGGCTTATACCGGTAGTTTTATGTTGTTGTTTCAAAATACCTGGTTCAAAAAAACAATTTCATTCATCGCTCCAGTGGGCAAAATGGCTTTTAGTAATTATATAATGCAATCGCTTATTGGAAATTTTGTCTTTCTCGGAGCTGGGTTGGGTTTAATGAGGACAGTAGGCCCGGTTTATTATACGCTGTTTGGTATTTGTATCTTTATTATTCAAATTGTCATCAGCACTATCTGGCTTAGATATTTTAATTACGGACCGGTTGAATGGTTATGGAGAAGTGCTACCTATAAAAAATGGCAGCCGATGATGAAAAATAAGCATATCGTGGATTAGAAATAAAAAAATATGGAGGTTCATCAACATACTCATACACCGCGTAAAAAATGGACACATTATTTCTGGGAGTTCTTTATGCTCTTCCTTGCTGTGACACTTGGATTTTTTGTCGAAAATCAAAGGGAGCATTATGTAGAACATCAACGGGAAAGACAATTTGTTCAATCATTGTTTAATGATATAAAAGCCGACACTGCGAGCCTTAACCGGATCATTAATGCACGAACAATAAAGGAACATGCCCTCGATTCCCTATCTCAAATGGTAAATAGCGATTCAACGATTTTTTTTTCAAAACAAATATACTTTTATGCTGTAAGTGTGGCTCGTACTTTTCAATACAGGTTGGTGCCCAATGATGGTACGCTACAACAGCTAAAAAATTCAGGAGCCTTGCGTTTGATCCGTAAGCCTGTCGTTGTTGACAGTATTGCAAAGTATGATGTAAATACAAGAAACCTGCTTGGCCAATGGACAGTAGAAGAAAGCCTGATCAATGTCTACAGAGATGCAGCGACAAAAATATTTGATGCGCTGATTTTTGATCAAATGCTTGATGAAAATGCTAACGTTGTCAGACTTCCTAAGGGTAATCCTGATTTACAGCCAAATTATAGGCAGAACCTTTATGAATGGAATTATAGGATTTATGGAATAAAAACAATAAATAAAGCCAACAGGCGGGATTTAAAATTACTTCTACAACAGGCAAATAATTTATTGACAATACTAAAGAAGGAGTATCATTTAAAATAGAAATGCTTTAATACGAAAATAGCTTTTGAATCGCTGTAAGCAATCTATTCAAACATTATTTTATAAGACTATAATAATAATTAATTCATAAACCCTATTTCTCATTATAATCAAAATTCAGAAAGCTTCATCAAAATGCCAGGGTTTTGAATTTACTGTAAACTCGCAGTCAGGTAAGAGAGCTTTTAGCTGAAGCATTTTTTCTTTTATACTTTCAACATTTTCCTCAGAAAACATCAATTGCTTTAAATTAGGAAGGTTGTTTAATTTTAAAAGCCCGTCAATATTAGTAGCAGTAGATTTTAAATGCAGGAACTCCAGTTGAGTTAATTTGTTCAGATATTCTATACATCCGTTATCTATATTACGGCACTGTTTCATCCTCAACTCTTTTACATATTCCAGATTAGTGAGCAGTTTGATGCTTTCATTCGTAATATCTGTTTCATTTAGGTCAAGCATATTTACTCCTTTCACTTTGGTCATGATATAGGCAAATGCTTCATGATCCAGGTCATCAATGGGACGCAGATCAAGATGATGATAGTACTCAGCCATGCTTTCTGCAAGTTTGCCGAAACGTTCTTTTAGCTTCTTCTTATTTTTTGCTTCAGATCTTTTTGACATTTAATATTGTAACAGTTTCTGAATAATTTCTTCAAGCCTTCCCTTCGCCATAAAATTTTTTTCTAATTCAATATTGAATGGAACCGGAGTATCTAGAGATGCGCAACGCATCACAGGGGCATCAAGAATAGCAAAACAATTTTCACCAATCCAAGCTGCAATTTCTCCACCGATGCCACCGATCAAAGTGTCTTCGTGCAAGATCAAAACTCTGCCGGTTCGATGCACAGCTTCACGAATAGATAAATAATCAAGTGGTGCAAGAGTTCTTAAGTCTAAAATATCAATAGAAATTTCAGGGTGCTCGGCAGCATAATCTTCGGCCCAATGAACCCCTGCTCCATAAGTGATAATAGAAATTTCATCACCCTCTCTTACATGTCTTGCTTTGCCAATTTCTATTTCATAATAATCTTCCGGCACAGGTCCGCTTATTGAACGATACAATGCCTTATGCTCAAAATACATCACCGGGTTTGGATCATTGATCGCTGCGATCAATAATCCTTTTGCATCAATTGGTGTGGAAGGGTAAACAACTTTCAATCCCGGCACTTTTGTAAACCATGCTTCATTGCTTTGACTATGAAATGGACCTGCGCCAACTCCACCGCCTGTTGGCATTCGAATTACCACATCAGCATTCTGTCCCCAACGGTAATAGATCTTTGCAAGATTATTTACGATCTGGTTAAAACCAACTGTAACAAAATCTGCAAACTGCATTTCCATCATACTTTTAAAACCTTCGAGAGATAAACCAAGTGCGGTTCCGATTATTGCACTTTCACATAGTGGCGTATTCCTTACTCTTTCTTTTCCAAATTCTTTTAAAAAGCCTTCTGTTATTTTAAAGGCACCTCCATACTCAGCAATATCCTGACCCATTAAAATAAGATTCCTATGTTTCTGCATGGATTGCTTAAGTCCTTCACTGATGGCATCAATTATACGCAAGTCGTGAGTAGTGAGTGGTGAGTGATGAAAGGGCATCGAATTATCAACGACTTTAACTATAGACTGTGGACCGCGGACCGCGGACTTAAATACATCCTCTAACTCTTCTTCAGCATCAGGATTGATATGATCTGTATTAAAACCAATAGCTAGTTCACTTTCAATTTTATCTTTAAACTCTTCTTTTATACTTTCAATCATTTTCTCATCGGCAACACCAGTAGACTTTATAAACTCTTGATACTTTTTCACCGGGTCTCTCAGCTCCCATATTTTAAATAATTCAGGGGGAACATATTTTGTACCGCTTGCTTCTTCATGTCCTCGCATTCTGAATGTCATGCATTCGATCAAGTATGGCTTTTGATACTTGATGCAATATTCTCTTACACCTTTTATAGTATCATAAACATTTAAAATATTATTTCCATCGATCATCACTCCTTCCATGCCATAGCCTTTGGCTTTATCTACAAGACTAATGCAACGGTACTGTTCACTTACGGGAGTACTTAAACCATAACCATTATTTTCAATGATAAAAATTACCGGCAGATCCCAAACAGCGGCAACATTCAGCGCTTCATGAAAATCTCCTTCACTTGTTCCTCCCTCACCGGTAAATGCTACTGAAACTTTGCTTTCTTTTCTAAGCTTATGTGCCAATGCTACACCATCTGCAATTGCCAATTGTGGACCGAGATGTGAGATCATGCCACAGATATGATGTGCTGCATTTCCAAAATGAAAGCTTCTTTCTCTTCCTTTACTATATCCTTCTTTGGCGCCCTGCCATTGCATGAATAATTTATGCAGCGGCATATTGCGAGTAGTAAAAATTCCGAGGTTACGATGCAGCGGCATGATCCATTCATCCTCCTGTAATGCCAAAGTTGCTCCAACAGCAATAGCTTCCTGCCCGATGCCACTGAACCATTTTGAAATCTTTCCCTGTCGCAGCAAGACCAGCATTTTTTCTTCGATCATTCGTGGCCAAAGCAATGAACGATAAAAACTTATAAGTTGTTCGTTTGACAGATCCTTGCGGTCGAAAGTCATGCTGCAAACCTATTAAATAAAGCTGTATGGAACTTAAAATGTTAAAACAAGAATAAAAGATCGGGCAGCTTATGCAAATAAAAAAGCCAGCGCATCTTATAAAAAACTTTTTGTCATGAACCTACTTTTTAAACCAGCCATTGCCTTTTTTTCTTCTTTCCTCGTTCTTAGTTTTTCTTCACCCACAAATCTTAAAACGGAAATGGAGACTCTCCAAAAAATAAAGAACAGTTCAAAGATCCAGGCTGCTATATTACTGGATGTAAGTAATAGCATGGACGGTCTTATAGAGCAGGCAAAAGCACAACTATGGACCATGGTAAAAGTAATGGGCAAAGCAAAATGCAACGGCCAAACTCCTCAACTTGAGATAGCTCTTTACGAGTATGGAAGAGATAATAACGATCTGAAAAAAGGATATGTAAAACAAATAACTCCTTTTACTTCAGACCTTGACAACCTTTCACAAAAACTATTTCAACTTACTACAAATGGTGGCCAGGAGTATTGTGGTTATGTAATTCATACTTCGTTAAATGAATTGAAATGGGATACGGCATCATCCAATTACAAAGTAATTTTTATATCAGGCAATGAAGATTTTTTGCAAGGAAACATTTCATATACTTTGGCTTGTACAGAAGCGAAAAAGAAAGGCGTTGTTGTAAATACAATTTATTGCGGCGATCGTTTGCAGGGAATAAAGGAACATTGGAATCTTTTGGGAGAATGCGGAAACGGAAGTTTTACAAATATAAATTCCGATGCGAAGCCTGAAGATATTCCGACTCCTTACGACAGTACGTTGATCACCCTGAATAATAAATTGAATGGAACTTATATTTATTATGGAGCTGCTGGCAGAGGAAAAAAAGAATTGCAAAGCTCTATGGATGTTGCTAATTCATCAGTCAATGGATATGCAGGTGCTAACAGGACTGTTGCAAAAGCTTCTCCCGGAACCTACAAGAATAGTAACTGGGATCTTGTAGATGCAAAAGTGGATGACAAAAAGATCCTTGACAAAGTTGATTTCAAAACTTTACCCGATAGTTTACAAAAGAAAAATAAAGCAGAACTGGAAGCGATCATAAATCAAAAAAGCAATGAGAGAGGCAGCATACAAAAAGAAATATTGAATATAAATAAGCAAAGAGAGACATATATTGCGAATGAAAAGATGAAGAAATTAAAAGCGGGAAATAATTCAAAAACTTTGGAAAGCGAAGTAGAAAAGATCATTCGTGAGCAAGCAAAAAGATTTAATATGAAGATCGAATAAAAAAATACCTAAGCGGACCGTCGGTCCGCTTTTTCTTTTTTATCAATTGCAGAAGTAATAATTGATAAAATAATACTGAACAGTAAGGCCCACCAGAAACTATCGATGCTAAATCCATCGACAAATTTGCTGGCCAGCATAATAACAAGTGTATTAACAACAAATAAAAAAAGCCCAAGAGTTATGAAGGTAACAGGCAGTGTAACTAAGATCAGGATTGGCCGAATAAACATATTTAAAAGTGCAAGTACAATTGCAAATACAAAAGCCGTCCAGAAATCAGTAACATGAACTCCGCCCAGTAAATGAGCCAACCCAAAGGAAACGGCGGCAACAACCAAAACACGAATAAGGAAATTCATGATAAGAATTTAAGGGAAGTTATACAACTACCAATTCATAGAACTCATCCGGATTTAAATATTTCTTTGCGAGTTGTTGTAACTCTTCCGGCGGAACTGTTCTGATCGTATTAATAGCATTATAAAAATAATCTCCAGTAAGATCATTCAAGATATAGTTCTTCCATCTTGCTATGATATGAAAAGGTCCATCGAGATCACCCAGTATACTGCCCATCATATAATTTCTAACCAATTGCATTTCATCTTCACCAACAGGGTCATCCTGCAGTCGTTTCATTTCCTTATGAACTTCACTGATCGCAGCTTCGCAAACATCTTTTCCTGCTTCAGTACTTACCATCCATCCTGATTGCTGAATATGATCTTGCAAAAAACTATGAATACCGTATGTATATCCTTTGTCTTCCCTGATATTGGCCATTAGTCTTGATCCAAAGTAGCCACCGAAAATATTATTCAGCACCATTACTTTTAAAAAATCAGGATGATGACGATTCGGGAATTCTCTTGCAATACGGATGGAACCCTGCACTCCATTTTCATCATTGGTGATCCTGAATTTTTCACCCGGCTTTTTTGTTGATGAAATTTGGTGAAGAGGTTTTTGATAATTATTTCCGAATGGGAGTTTTCCAAAATGTTTATTCAATAATTCAAAAAGCCCCACAGGAAGTTTGCCTGCCGAAAAGATGACACAATTGCCATGCTTATAATATCTATTATAGAATGAGATCAGTTCTTCCCTGTTCAGCGCATCATATTCTGCATGACTGCTGTATTTTCCGTAAGGATGTTTTTCGCCATATATATAAGAATCGATCAGCCTGCTGGCAACAAATTCACTTTTTTTCAAACTGACACTTAATCGTTGTTTTTGGTTTTGCTTAAAAATCGCCAATTCTTCTTCGGGAAATATAGAATCAGTGATCAATTCTTCCACCACTGGCAAAAGTTCTGCGATATGCTTATTTAAACAATGAAGAGTAAGTGTTGACGTTTCATTATAACAGGCACGATTTAAAAATGAACCGTAATATTCAAAATGTTCATTGATCTGGAATGCTTTCTTTTTTGAAGTACCATTTTTCAAAAGAAAATTAGTAGCGGCGGCAACAACATTTTTTTCTTCAAAGCTATTGCCGGCAAAAAAGACCATCTCTACACTCATCACTTCTTCTGCACCGGCATTGATGGCATAAACAGGCACACCATTATCAAGTGTGAACTTTTCATATGGCTTCAGTTCAAGATGAAAATTAACGGCATCAACGATCGGTGGTGCGATCTTTCTGTCAACAGTAAGTAATTCCATTTGTCAATTCTTTGAATAATAATAAAGCGTATTGCTGTTCTCCGGTCTGAAAATGATCCTGCTTTCATTCAAAATATCTTCTGCAGTAACTACATTATACTTTTCTAATTCATGATTCATTTGCTCTGCATCACCCAGCAATTCATAAAACGCAAGGCTATTAGCACGATTTGTGAGGCTCATGTCTTCAAAGGCGATCAGGCTTTCTACTTTGTTTTTTACTTTTTGCAATTCGGTAGTTGTTACTTTTTCTGTCCTCATTTTTTCTAACTCTGCTTCCACCGCTTTTTCCGCATCTTCCATTTTAATTCCTTTAACCAGCTTTCCTTCAATTACCAATGTGCCTGCATCCAGGCTTCCGCTATGATAACATTCAACAGCACTGAACAACTTCTTTTCTTTTACTAATGATTGAAATAATCTTGATGAACCACCACCGCTTAAAACTTCTGTGATAAGATCGGCTATATAATATCGTTTATCATTACGTGGATAAATATGCCAGCATTTATAAAATGCATCGAGCGGCACTTCGGCTTTTATTTCCAGTTTTCTTTCTTCTGTTTGCGGCGGCTCTTGTGGAAGTTTACGACTATATTTTTCTCCCGCAGGAATATCAGCAAACCATTTTTCTGAAAGCTCTTTTACTTTTTCAGTAGTTACATTTCCCGCCACTACCAATATGGCGTTATTAGGGCGATAATGTTTAAAAAAGAAATTCCTTACATCATCAAGCTTTGCATTTTCAATATGAGAAAGTTCTTTACCGATCGTCATCCAGCGATAAGGATGTACTTTATAAGCAAGTTCTCTCATCTTATGCCAAACATCACCATAAGGTTTATTGAGATAATGCTCTTTAAACTCTTCGGAGACAACTTTGCGTTGTACATCCAAACTCTTTTCACCAAACGCAAGTGATAACATACGATCACTTTCTAACCAAAACGCTGTTTCCAGGTTTTCTGCCGGCAATTGAATGTAGTAATTGGTAATATCGTTCGAAGTATAAGCATTGTTTTCGCCACCGGCCATTTGCAAAGGAGTATCATAGCTGGGAATATTGATGCTGCCGCCAAACATTAAATGCTCGAACAAATGAGCAAAGCCTGTTCTTTCAGGATCCTCATCTCTTGCTCCTACATCATACATAATATTCATCACTGCCATTGGGGTAGATGTATCCTGGTGAACTATCACCCTCAATCCGTTTTGCAATACAAATTTTTCAAATCGTATCATGGTAAATTCTATAATAAAAAAGTTTGTAAAAATAGGCCAATTACTGCAGAAGGAAATTCTAAAATGTGTCTTTACTTTTTTGAAAGAATGCTCTTTATCTTAAAGTTGAATTCCATCAATTTGCCATTACGGCTAACAATCATTCTTATTTTTTGACCCGCGGCCTGTAGCGCTGTTTTATATTGCTGTATGTTTGCCCCCAGCAGATTATTGATCCCTAACAGTATGTCTTCTTCCTGAAGCCCGGCTGCTTGCGCCGGCGAACCTTCCGCCACATCACCTAATATTATCTCTCCATCTACATAATATAGCTCAACACCTGAATAAGCATAATCAAAACCATCCTGGTAATGGGTGTTCGGCATGAAATAAAATTCCCGTTTTGCATAATTCAGGATCAGGTTGAAACGCCGCAATATATCATTGCCAATGATGCCACTTAGATAAGGATAAGAAGTAATATTATATGTATCATCAAATACAAATGCGGGTATATTTTTAAAACGATAAGGACCTATTCTTATTTCTTTGATCACTGTCAAATGCATATCCACTTTACCTCCTACACCCTCTGCCTCTTTTGCATACAACTTTCTTTTCTTATCTAAAAAATTGCTGTCTTCAAGAAAATCTTTATTCAACATCAGGCAAAGCCCGGCACCGATGTCAAATAGAAAACGTGAATTGGTAGAAACTGCATCTTTAATTCGTGCAGTTTGCACAGGCAGGGTACGCAAAATAGGTTCATACAACCAGCCACCGCGGGGATATTTCATTCGGCCATTTGAAAAAATAGAAATTTTTGAACTATCATAATTTATATTAAAAATATAGCGGCTCAGTAAAGAATAACCGACGATCCCATCGATCTTTTCACCATATACCTGCGTGAGAATATCATAATTGTTTATATGAAAATTCAGGCTATCAACAGTAAGACCAGGTAAATGCAGTTTTTGATTATATATAAAACTTACTTTGCGAATTCCGGCAATGCCAAGAATGGTAAGATCGGAAGGAGTGGGAGTGATCCTAAAATAATCTACAGTTGTGGAATCAAGGGAAATACCCCCACTGCCCGTATCTAAAATAAAATTGAGTGTATCAGGAAAATTCGCAAACCTGGCAGTGAACATGACAACACCACCCGAAAGTTGTTTAAAACGAAATGAGGTTAAAAGCCTTGCAGGGCTTTCAACGAATTGCTCCTGTGCTTTTGCTGAGATAGACACAGCAAGTAAAAAACAAAACAATATTTGTGTTACCGGCTTTCGCATTACTATTTGGCAGTCGTTGCGACGCTCCGTTCATCTTCCTGTATGCTATTGAACAAATGCGTCGTCCCAGGCTTGATCAGGATCGTTCGAATAATTGTACAGCAAATAGACGAATAGTTTCTCTCATTTGCTGCATCCTCACAACAAGTTATTATAATAAAGGAACAAATAATTACCGGTGGTAATTTTAATTGAATGATTTTCCCTTCTTTACCTTTGCGCTTCTATTATGATGCAGCTACCCGATCTATACCAAAAAGCTTCCCGGTTTGAATTCTTATCAAAAGAAGAAGGAGTTTTTCTATTTGAGAAAGCACCGCTTACCGAATTGATGTTCTTAGCTGATGAACTCAGGAAGAAACAAGTGCCGCATGGAAAAGTAACCTGGCAGATCGATCGCAATGTGAACACGACCAATGTCTGTATTGCCAATTGCAAGTTTTGTAATTTCTATCGTATACCCGGTCACGCAGAAGCATACATAACCGATATGCCAACGTACCGAAAGAAGATCGAAGAAACAATTCGCTGGGGTGGCGACCAGTTATTATTGCAGGGCGGTCATCATCCGGAATTAGGTTTGGATTTTTATGTCAATACTTTCAGCCAGATCAAAAAAGAATTTCCAACTATAAAGCTGCATACACTCGGACCACCTGAAGTGGCCCATATCACCAAGCTTGAAAAAAGCAATCATCGTGATGTATTGGTTGCTTTAAAGGAAGCCGGCATGGATTCATTACCCGGCGCCGGTGCAGAAATATTAATTGATAGAGTAAGAAGATTAATAAGCAAAGGTAAATGCGGCGCACAGGAATGGCTAGATATCATGCATGAAGCACATAAACTAAATATCACTACTTCGGCTACGATGATGTTTGGTCATGTAGAAACGATCGAAGAACGTTTTGAGCATTTGATAAAAATAAGAGAAGTGCAAAGCCGCAAACCGGAGAATGCAAAAGGGTTTCTCGCTTTTATTCCATGGACATTCCAGGATGTGGATACATTACTTGCAAAGATCCGCGGCGTACATAATCTTACAACACCTGATGAATATATCCGAATGATCGCTATGAGCCGCATCATGTTGCCCAATGTTAAAAACATACAGGCTAGCTGGCTCACGGTTGGTAAACAGGTTGCTCAACTTTGTTTACATGCCGGTGCAAATGATTTCGGAAGTATCATGCTTGAAGAAAATGTAGTAAGTGCAGCCGGTGCGCCGCATCGCTTTACTTATAAAAGCATTCAACAAGCAATTCGTGAAGCAGGCTTTGAATCGCAGCTACGTAATCAGCAATATGAGTGGAGAGAACTACCTCAGGCTATCGAAGAGCAGGTGATCGATTATTGATTTATATTCATAAAATGAAATCTGCAGTTTATAAAAACTTCCTTGCTGTTTCTTTTATTTTTTTCTTTCAAGTAAGTTACAGCCAACAACCTTATTTCCCCGACTCCAGCTGGCAAACAAAGAAACCTGCCGAATTAAAAATGAATGCAGCACTTATCGATAGTGCAATAAGTTTTGCTATTCGGAATGAAACAAAAACTGATCATGATCTGCGCATTGCTAATTTAAAAGCATATGCCAATGAACCTAACTATAGAATTGCTGGTCCAATGAGAGAAAGAGGTAAACCTGCAGGAATAATTTTAAAGAATGGTTATATCGTAGCACAGTGGGGAGACGTAAAAAGAGTGGATATGACATTCAGTGTTTCAAAAAGTTTTCTTTCAACTGTTGCAGGACTTGCAGCCGATGATCATTTAATAAGAAATATAGATGACCGTGTGAATGAATATCTGTGGGACGGGAAATTTGATGGTGAACATAATTCCAAAATTACATGGCGTCATTTATTAACGCAATCATCAGATTGGTCCGGTTGTTTGTTTGATGTTTGTGATTGGGCTGATCGTCCGCCAAAGCAAGGAAAGATTGATGACTGGAAGAATAGAAAGCTACTTGAACCCGGATCAAACTTTGAATACAATGATGTTCGTGTAAATCTATTGGCGTATTCATTATTAGAAGTGATGAGAAAACCTTTGCCGGTTGTTTTGCGTGAACGAATAATGGATCCAATTGGCGCATCCACTACATGGCGCTGGTATGGCTATGATAATTCATTTGTAAATATTGACGGGCAGATGATAGAATCAGTAAGTGGTGGTGGACATTTTGGTGGTGGCATTTTTATTAATACACTTGACCAGGCAAGATATGGCTTATTGTTTTTAAGAAAGGGCAAATGGAAGAACAAACAACTGATCTCTGAACAATGGGTGAATTCAGTTGGTCAGCCTTCTGCTTCCAACAGATCGTATGGACTAATGTGGTGGACAAACCAGGAAAACCAGTTAGGCAATATTTCAAAAAACATTTATTACGCTAATGGTTTTGGTGGCAATTTTATTGTTGTAGATAATGAACATGACTTAGTGATCGTTGTAAGATGGCTGGAATCAAATAAAATTGGCGAACTTGTTCGTTTAGTAATAAGTGCAGTGGAAAATAAATAATTAAAACAGAATGAATACAAAGCTTTCATGGCTTCGTAAAGCGGGAATAGCAGAAGGAATTTCTTTTTTAGTATTACTCACTATTGCAATGCCGTTGAAATATATTTTTCATCAACCAATGGCGGTAAAGATCTTTGGATGGATACACGGTATTTTATTTGTTGCTTTTCTATTTCTTGCGTGGGAATACAAAACAGATAGAAACAAATCATTCAAATGGTTTGCACTTGCTTTTATCGCAGCTATTATCCCTACAGGAACTTTTTTCTTTGATAAAAAATTAAAGGAAGAAGAATAGATCAGTTGGTCCCAGGCTGATTTAAAAGGGAGATAAACTAATTTCACAGAACAAAAAGTATGCTCCGCATCAAACATATTATTGAAGAAGGTAAAGAACTGGAGATCATCCGGGATCTTTTTCGTGAATATGAAAAGGAACTGAATGAAGATATTTGTTTCCAGAGTTTTGATGAAGAATTAAAACATCCATTGAAAAAATATGGTCCGCCATCCGGAGACCTGGTACTGGCATATTGGGAAGATGAGATCGCTGGTTGTATTGCATTAACAAGAATGAAAGAATCAGGAGCTTGTGAAATGAAACGTCTTTATGTAAAACCCTCTTTCCGAAAAAATAAAATTGGAAGACTGTTGATAGAAGAACTGCTTAGTTCCGCCAAAGAAAAAAATTATGAAAAGATGCGTCTTGATACATTTTTAAAGTTGCAGGCCGCCGTTCATTTATATAAGCAATTCGGTTTTGAAAATATTTCAGCATATTATAATAATCCGTTGCCTGGCGTTGTGTACATGGAGAAAATGCTGTAAGACTCATTTTTAATTAAATCATTTACCCTGGTGACAGTTCAATATGAGCATCTAAAATTTTATTTATGAAAAAAAACATGGGTCGCATTGATCGTACTGTACGTATTTTGCTGGGAGCCGTTTTTGCTTATCTCTATTTCGCCGGAATTGTAACGGGCACATGGGGACTTGTACTTGTTATTTTAGGAGGAGTGTTTGTTTTAACAAGCGTAGTTGGTTTTTGTCCAATGTATGCTGCAGTTGGAATAAATACTTGTGCGACAAAAAAAGTTTAAAGCTTTCAAATTATTTATGAAGAAAGGAGATCACTTCAGTTGAAAATTCTTTTGTGCGGCTTGCACCACCATGATCGCCGGGGGTTACTTTATAAATTGGATGTTTAAGTAGATCGGCTAATTCTTTTGCGGAACCATTGTCAGAATCTTTATCACCACAAATGATCAGTACAGGTTGTTTTATTTTTCCCAACTCCTCTTTACTTGTTGATGGTTGTGATCTTTGCAAATAGGCTAATGCCTGCTGATCAAGTCCTTGCTTTTTTACATTTTGCACCATTGCTTCAAGCTCAGGAACTGGTTCACCGCTTAATGCTTTGTAAAACATAATTCGTCGCGGCCATTGAGGATTGGTAAACTCCGCTCCCATTCCTCCCATCACACCTTTTTTAATTCTTTTATCCAGTACTAATAATCTTGAAACAATGATCGAGCCTCTTGAATAACCAACGGCGCTGTACTTTTTTATTTTAAGCAATTTCATCAAAGCCATGATGTCCCTTGCTTCGGCATCATTATCATAGGCAGTTGAATCATGAGGCTTATCTGAAAAACCATTTCCACGCTGATCAAGAATGATCACTTTATAGCCAGCCGTAAGCAGATCTTTATATAATTCTGTTCTCTTCCATGATTGTCCATTCACAATAAAGCCATGAACCAATAAAACCGGCTCTCCATTTCCTTTTACTTCATAATAGATCCTTGTGTTGTCAAATGATCTGAAATAGGCGCCACTGTCAGTCCCTGCATTTTGTGAAAACGCAAATGAAGAACAGAAAATACAAAAACAGGAAATTAAGGTCCGTGAAAAAAATTGCATAGAGTTAAAGTTAATCCTGACTTCCTTTATCTCCCACAAACCAATGTTCTTTGTTTTTGAACAATACATTAAATGTGGTAAGCGAACCATAGCAACGGGTTACATATTGCTGCATACCCACTTTATCTTCATCACTTAGTTTTTTATTGCTATTGATATTTTGCTCTAATACCCTAAGCCTGTCACGCAACATCACGATCTTATGAAAGAAATCCTCAATAGGAATTTCTTTTGGCTTTAAACTTTTATCAGCGGGTTGCAATAACATCACCCCATGCTGCCAGCGATCGCCGAGCGGAACATTTTCATTAATGCCTCCCCATAACCTTAGAATTTTCAGCAACGACTTTTCAATATCGGAATGTGTTTCTATTTCTTCCGTAATATTTTCAGGTATTATCTCATCCAGCTTATTATCAGTTTTATCAATTTCCTTTAATCCATGATTGATAAAAGAAATAAGATAAGTGGCATAACGAATACCAACGATAACACCCGGACCGTACTGAGTGTGTTGTAATCTTGTACCAATACCAAGAGTTGTTTGTTCCATATCAATAAAATTATTTTTTATTTGAGATGATAGTTCTTATTCAGCAAGCTAATAATTTCTTCCGCTACTTTATGTACCTGAGGATAGCTTTCCCGCAGGATTAATTGAAAGTCAATTACTTTTTTACCAATAATATTGCTCTCTGACCAGGCATCAAAATTATAGCCTAATGTTTTTAGAGGTTTGTTTTGATCAATGTGCGGATTATTTTTATGAAAAAGCGCTTCATTTACTTCAGAACGAAAATAATAATCTGATTTTATAAACTCCTGAATTGACTTATTCCAAAACTCAAATCCTTTGATCATTGATTCGTATAAAGCAATTTTTTTAATCAGTTCTTTATCTCTGAATAACCTAAAGTTGCCGGAACTCTTCATTTGAGAATAAGTGGCGTCGTTCCAGAAAAAAGGAGTTATATCCACTCCCGGATTTCTTGTGGTTTCAATATCTGACTGGGTAATTTTGTCAACGGGCATTTGCCAGAGTCTTTCGCTATTTTTTTGAGCTTTCAATAGACTTTCCGTTCCTCTAATCAAACCTCCTAATTGTGCCGTATCTTTTAACAGATCCTCTTTCATCATTTCGGCATAGTCCTGTGCTCTTTTATGTTCAACATAATGTTCTCGCTGATTCTCTGCCAAAAACCCACAAAAAACTGCAAGAAATAACATGAGAAACTCCCAGAAATAATGTGTCCACTTTTTTCTTGGTGTATGTGTATGTTGGTGCACTTCCATCTTAAGCGTTTATTTCAATGCTTGATAAATTAATGGTTTTATTCTATCACCGTAATCCCAATGTTCCGTTGGCCAGATGTTGCGCATAAATACGACTACCATTTTGTTCTTAGGATCGGTCCAATAATGCGAAGCGAACATTCCATCCCAACCATAAGAACCGGCAGGTATCATCGACGTTCTTTCGGCGTAATCAGTAAGAATACCAAAACCCAAACCGAATCTTCTTGTTTTATTGGCATCGCCCCACATCAATAACTCACCGATCTGATTTGATATCATTATTCGAATGGTGGCGGGGGATAAGATCCGTTTGCCATTTATTTCACCGCCATTCAAAAGCATTTGCCCAAATAATGCATAATCATAAGCAGTTGATGCAAGACCGGCACCACCGGAGAAATAAGTTCCATTAGTTGTTTTTGGAAAATCTCTTGAGAATGTTCCATTCAGACTTATCAATGAATCCTGTATGCTCATTTTACTATTTCCCTGCTTGTATAACGAAACAAGTTTTGTTTGTTTTTCTTTTGGCAAAAAGAAATAAGTGTCTTTCATGCCAAGCGGATCAAATATTTTTTGCTGTAAATATTTATCAAGCGGCATTCCGCTCATCACTTCAATTAAATAACCAAGCACATCAGTATTCAATCCATAATAAAACTCCTCTCCCGGCTGAACCATCAAAGGAAGTTTTGCCAGCCTAGTTATTACTTCTTTCAATGTTGAATAAGGAGTGCCAATACCACCATTGATCTTGTTTTTATAATAAATAGCATTAGCTGTTGCGTTGCCTATCTGTGCATAACCAATTCCCGAAGTATGAGATAATATATCTCTCATGGTAATTTCTCTTTTTGCAGGCACAGTTGCATAAGTTGTATCTGCCGCATTGTATTTATCAAGTACGACAGGATTTTTAAATTCAGGAATAAATTTTGAAATAGGATCGGTGAGCAAAAATTTTCCATCTTCATATAGCATCATGGCAGCCACACTGATGATCGGCTTTGTCATTGAAGCAATACGGAAAACATTATCTGTTTTCATCGGTACATTTTCGCTGGCAAATCCAAAAGCTTTATGATAAACTATTTTCCCATTGCGAAGAATGATAGCGGTAGCGCCGTTCAGTTGCCCTTCTTTTATCCAGTGTTTGATTTGGGTATCTATTTTATTTAACCGTTCAACGGATAAATTTTCAGATTCGGGATCCACGGTTTGTAATACCCCAGTGCTTTTTTGACCTTTTAAATAAGAAACTGGGCAGCAGCTTAAAAGAATAATTAATAATGAAAGAAACAACTTCATGAATATTTTTTTAATGATTAGCAGTTTGTAAAAATTTCTTTTCTTAATTACAAGCAGCGTAATAGCAATGACAACGCATTAAAGCGTAGTTTTTAATACGGAAGTAAGTTAATTTTCTTTTCTTAACCAACCCTCGCTTTTCTTCAGGTAAGCTTCGTAGCATTTTTTGATGAAGAATTGAAAATCATATTCTCCGGTGTAAAGACAAAACTCGTAAGAAGGCCGGCAATACTGCATAAAGCTATCTCTTGCATCACCGATCAATCCGGTTAATCGAAGCACAAGTGCTTTATTAAAACGATGATCAATAAATTTCTCTCTTTCTTCCGCTAACAATCTTTCTCTGAAAGCGGCGTTGCTTTTATTTTTCCTGAATTGAAACATTTCGATGATCGCATTAATATCAAAACCTGCAGGAGAACCAAGCTCTCCACTTGAGATTCCTCTTAGTTTTGGTTTTTGCCAATCAAATGCCTTGGCATAATCAATGCGATTTTGAATGGAATCCATTTTGTAATTACGTGGCTTCACGATCACTTCTTTTAGCACCGGCACATTAATATGTATGGCAATATCAAAACGTGAAGCATCGGAGATCTTTTTAACCGGATATTTAATAGTAGGCTTATTTAAATAGCTGAACCAAATCGAATCCGTTTCTGTTACATCTATCTCATATTGTCCATATGAGTCTGTTGCAGTTCCTTTGCCTGAAGAAGTTAAAACACTTACACCAATGACCGGGTAAGTTTTTGTACTGTCATAAACAGTGCCGCGCAATTTAAAAGACTGTGCACCGGCTTTTGATGCAATAAAGCAACCGGCAATAATTATTATATAGACTGAAAATTTTCTCAAGCACGGCAAGTAACAAAAGAAAATGCAAATAGTAATCTAAAGTGTAGCCAGTAATGAAACCGTAGCAGGAAAATGCCTGTGTTCGAGCACCTGCACTTTTTTTGCCAGTGTTTCAGGAGTATCATCTTCCGAAACCAGGCAGGTTGCCTGTAAAATGATCTGTCCATGATCATAAACCTCATCTACATAATGAATGGTAATACCACTTTCCTTTTCCTTATTGGCGATCACAGCTTCGTGGACAAAATTTCCATACATCCCTTTACCTCCATATTTTGGTAAAAGAGCCGGGTGGATATTGATCATTTTTCCGTGAAATGCTTTTATTAATGCATCCGGGATCTTCCACAAGAAGCCGGCAAGGATGATAAAGTCAATATCTGCAGCTTTCAACTCATCTAAGTAAGCATTACCGCGAAAAAATTTTTCCTTTTCAATAAGTAAAGCCGGGATATTATTGTCTGCAGCAATTTTTAAAACACCAGCTCCCGGTTTATTGCAAACAATTAAACTGACTATTGGCGTAGAAATACTTTTTTCCTTTAGAGATAAGAGATGATCGATTATCTTTTGTGCATTCGAACCGGTCCCCGAAGAAAAAATAGCTATTTGTTTCATCCTTAGTTTTTTCACCGGCGCAAAGTTGTAACTTTTCGGTATGAGAAAATTTATTCTTTCATTTTTATTTGCAGCGATCAGCATTACCAGTTTGGCGCAAAAACAAAACTGCGAAGACAAACAACACCCTACTCCTATACTCACGGACTCGCTAAAAAAAGTTTATGAAGCAAACATGCGATCGGCTGAAAAAAAGTACAGGGCCGATAGCCTTAATGATGAGCATATAATATGGTATGGACGCCGTCTTGCCTACCTGGGATATTATAAGGAAGCCATAGCTATTTATACAAAAGGGATAAACCTGCATCCTAATAATGCAAGATTTTACCGTCACAGGGCACATCGCTATATCACCCTGCGCTGCTATGATAATGCGATTACTGATCTTAAAAAAGCAGTTGATCTTATAAAGGACCAGATAGATGAAATAGAAGAAGACGGCATTCCTAATGAAAGAAACTTTCCGACAAGTTCGTTACATACTAATATATATTATCACCTTGGACTGGCTTATTATCTTAAAGGAGATAGCCGGCAGGCGTTGCTTGCATGGGAAAAATGTCTTGACATTTCGGATAATGATGATATGAAAGTGGCCACATTAAACTGGTTAAATATAACGCTGCGTAAAATGGGAAGATCAAAAGATGCGGACCGGCATTTACTGGATGTGACAAAAGAAATGGAAATAATAGAAAATCATGATTACTATGATATATTATTAATGTATCAATCCGGGGATGATAAAAAACTGGCTGAAAAAACTCAAAACCAGCAAACACTCAGCAATGCCACACTCAGTTTTGGCCTTGGTACCTATTACCAGCTAAAAGGGGATAAGGGTAAAGCAAAAGAATTGTTCGAAAAAGTGGTGGCCGGAAATCAATGGAGTTCGTTTGGATATATTGCTGCGGAAGCCGAATTGTCGAAAATGAAATAAAAATTAAAGGTCAAAACTTAAAAATAGCATTCCAACTGATTTTAGCTTTGATTATTGACTTTCCCTGCTTTCAATAAACCAATTTTCTGACCCAGTTTTCGGGTATAGTTAGAAAAAAACCTGAATTGTCCAAAAGGAAGACTGATAAGTAAAACCATCATGGGCCAGATGATGGTAACAAGAATTATATAAATGATAGCCCACAGCCAATCGGCTTCCACGGGCAGAACGTTCATTATTTTTTTTGCGACATAACCTGTCAAACTGCCACCGATCGCAAATGTGCAAAGAATCAGCACCAATTGAAAAACGTTTACTTTCCATTTTTGCCTTAATTTCTCAAACATGCACAAAATTTTTTGTTACGATCAATATCAATGAGGTCATTCTCGCAAAAGTCGGATAAAACAACTATCATTAGTGACTAAAAAAAATTTGTTTCGCAAAGGTTGACAGAATAGTGACATTGTTGAATCCGCTTTACAATGAACAGCATTAAAATCCGATGAAATGCAGTCTGGAAGCGGATCAAAAAAAATTTAAACGTGTTGAACTTTTGTTGCCTTCATGACTTATTTTTGCAGCCGGTTAAGAGATTTTATCCACATTCTTTAGATCTAATTGCTTCTATGATTCCAGATAAATATTTCACATCAACAAGATTATTACTTCTCGTTACTTTTTTTGTCTTTTCCTTTTCAAAAATCAATGCCCAGGATGGTAAAGCTATATTCATAGCTAAATGCGCAAGCTGCCACACAATGGGTAAAGATGCAACAGGACCCGACTTACAAGGTGTTGTTGATAGGTGGGGCGGAGATACGAAAGCACTTCACGTTTGGATCAAGAATTGGGAGAATGCCGTAAAAGCTGGATATCCAAGAGCAATCGAAGCTGTAAACTTGAAGTCAACGCCGATGCAGGTTTTTGAAGGCCAAATTACCGATCCTGAACTTGATGCTGTAATTAAGTATACAAATGAATGGGCTCCTCCGGCACCTCCAACTTCAACTGATGGTGGCGGTGGAAAAGATGGTGGAGGCGGTGCATTAATGTTCGGCATCATTTCAATGATCATGGCACTTATTGCTCTTATCCTGATGCAGGTTAACAGCAACTTGAAAAAATTAAGCGATGACACTGAAGGAATTCATCGCCCAGAGCCTGTTCCTTTTTATAAGAATAAAGTTTATATAGCTCTCTTCTCTATTATTCTTTTTATTGTTGGTGGCTATTATACAGCCAGTGCTTTGATAGATTTTGGTCGTCAAAAAAATTATGAACCAGAGCAGCCGATCTTCTATTCTCATAAAGTACATGCGGGTATCAACCAGATAAATTGTTTGTATTGTCATGGTGCTGCTATGGATAGTAAACATGCAGCAATTCCATCAGTAAATGTGTGTATGAATTGTCATAAAACAATTAATGAATATAAGGGGCCCGAGCTAACAAGAAAAGATGGTACCAAGGTAGACGGCACAAGAGAGATCGAAAAATTATATAGTTATGCAGGCTTTGATCCTAAAAATGCAGCTGCATGGGATCCTTCAAAAGCAAAACCTATTAGCTGGACTAAAATTCATAACCTCCCTGATCATGTTTATTTCAATCACTCTCAGCATATAAAAGCAGGTAAAGTACAGTGTCAGTCTTGTCATGGCGAGATCACAGGAATGGATGAAGTGTACCAGTTCTCAGAATTAAGCATGGGCTGGTGTGTTAACTGTCATCGTGATACAAAAGTTGATTTTTATAAAACAGACAGTTCAGGCAAAGCAACAGGAAATAAATTTTACAGCATATACGAGAAATTCCATAATGATATAAAGAATGGAAAGATGGATAGTGTAACTGTAAAAGATATTGGTGGTTTGGAGTGTCAAAAATGTCATTATTGATCTGACTTATTGTTCGATTAAAATTTCGGGTTTCAAATTTTCACATTCAACTATTATGAGCGATAATAAATATTGGCAAAGTTTCGGCGAGCTGAAAGGAAGTGAAGAGCTGGCAAAGAAAATTGAGAATGAATTCCAGGAGGACCTTCCTTTTGAAGATAAAAATGGTAAAGGTTGGCTGGATGCTACAGCTCCGCGTCGCGACTTTCTGAAATATCTTGGATTCAGCACTGCTGCTGCTGCTATTGCTGCTGGTTGTAAAACGCCGGTAAGAAAAGCAATTCCTTTTGCCAATAAACCAGCTGATATTGTTCCTGGCGTTTCAAAATATTATGCAACAACTTATGTTCAGGATGGTGATGTGTTGCCGATACTTGCTAAAGTAAGAGATGGTCGCCCAATAAAGATCGAAGGCAATAATGAATGTACATACACAGGAGGAGGAACATCAGCAAGAGCACAGGCTTCTGTTCTTGATCTTTATGATACAAACAGGCTGACTCATCCGAAAAGAAAAGCTGGCGATAAGTTTGAAGAAGTACCAACTTTTGAGCAGCTTGATAAAATGATAAGTGATGCAATGGCAGGTGCTGCAAATCCTGTTTTGCTTACAAGCACTATCACATCAGTATCTACAAAAGAAATTATAGCAAAATATCCGGGACTTAAACATGTGCAGTATGATGCTGATTCTTTTAGCGGAATGCTGATGGCGAATGAAGCGACATTTGGAAAAAGAGCAATTCCATCTTACAATCTTGCAAACGCAAAAGTAATTGTAAGTCTTGGTGCTGACTTTTTAGGTACGTGGTTAAATCCTGTTGAGTTTGCCCGCCAATATTCTCAAAAAAGAAAATTGAAAGATGGCTCCTCTGAAATGAGCAGGCATTTGCAGTTTGAGAGTTTTATGAGCATGACGGGTGCGAATGCTGATGAAAGATTTACTCATCGCCCATCTGAATCAGGCGCTGTTGCATCAGCGTTACTTGCTGCTATTTCAGGTAATGCGGCAACAACTGCTTTAGGCGATAAAGTAAAAGCAGGAATTACAAAAGCGGCCACTGAATTAATGGCAAGCAAAGGCGCAGCAGTTGTAGTAAGTGGAAGTAATGATGTAAATGTGCAGACTATTGTAAATGCGATCAACAATGCGATCGGTGCATATGGTTCTGTTATCGATTGGTCTTCTACTTTAAATTTTCGCCAGGGTGTTGATGCAGATATCAACCAGTTGATTGCCGACATGAATAGTGGAAGTGTAAGCACCTTGATGATCTATGGCGCTAACCCGGTTTATGATTACTTCGATAGCGAGAAGTTCAAAACCGCGATGGCTAAAGTAAAAACAAAGATCTCTTTTAATGAATATCTTGATGAGACTACACAACAATGTAATTATGTAATTCCTTCACATCACTTTTTAGAAAGTTGGGGTGATGCAGAACCAAAATCAGGATACACAAGTTTTATTCAACCGACTATTCATCCGCTTTTCAAAACAAGAGCTTTTCAAACTTCATTATTAAAATGGAGTGGTAACAATACTGACTACGAAACTTATTTTAAGAATTATTGGGAAACAAAGCTTGGGTCTAAAGCTGCATTAGATGCTGCGCTTCAAAGAGGCGTGATCGATGGTAATGTAAAAACATTCACCGCTAAGCAAGCCACTACTGATACTACAGGAGCGAAATCCCCAATGGTTATACCAGTAACTACGGCTGCTTCTCCGGGTTCATTTAATAATGCAAGTGTTGAAGGCGCTGTTGCTGGGATCTCCGGAATAAAAAAAGGGGGAGAAGTTGAATTAGTTCTTTATCAAAAAGTTTCTATTGGTACGGGTAAACAAGGAACAAACCCATGGTTACAGGAATTACCTGATCCGATCACAAAGGCAACATGGGACAACTATGTAATGATGAGCATGACGATGGCAAAAAACATTGTTGGCGTTGACCTGATCGGTGGTTCTGAAAGACATATTAATAATTATGAGTACTTCCCGGAAAAACCTGTTGTTACTATAACTGTTCCAGGTAAACCAGCTTTTGAATTACCAGTAATGATCATTCCGGGAATGGATCCAAATACAATTGCAATAGCTGTTGGATATGGACGAGCAAAAGAACTTGGAAAAGCAGCGGGAGAAGTTGGTAAAAACGTTTATAATCTTTCCTCATCAAACGGAACATCGAGAGATTATTATACTCCATCTGTTGAAGTAAAAAATGCAGGTAAACAATATCGAATTGCACAATCACAGGTGCATGGTTCATATGAGAACAGAAGTGAAGTAGTGAAGGAAACTTCATTGGCTTCATTTGTACATGATCGTAAGCAGTTCAAAAGATTCCGTACACAACTTGCTGATGACTTTGCTCCTAAAACAAAGGACTTCCGAACAGAGTCGACTATTTATCCTGATCATGCTCAACCCGGATTGAAATGGGGAATGAGCGTTGACATGAACAGTTGTAATGCCTGCGGTGCTTGTGTTGTAGCATGTCATGCAGAAAATAATGTTCCTGTTGTTGGTAAAAGTGAAGTAGCACGTTATCACGATATGCATTGGTTACGTATCGACCGCTACTTTGTAACCAATAAAGAAAATCCTGATGATGTAAAAGCAGTAGTGTTTCAGCCAATGCTTTGCCAACATTGCGATAATGCTCCTTGTGAAAATGTTTGTCCAGTTGCCGCTACTAACCATAGCAGTGAAGGATTGAATCAAATGGCATATAACCGCTGTATCGGTACAAGATATTGTGCCAATAACTGTCCTTATAAAGTTCGCCGCTTTAACTGGGCTGATTATACAGGGGCTGATAGTTTCCCGAATAACCGTGATCAGCAATTGGTTGGTAAACTTGATCCTGTTGTTGAACACATGAACGATGATCTTACAAGAATGGTATTGAATCCTGATGTTACGGTTCGTTCAAGAGGTGTGATGGAAAAATGTTCTTTCTGTGTACAGCGTTTACAGGAAGCAAAATTAGACGCAAAGAAAGCAAATACTACTTTGGCAGATGGTAAAGCAAAGACTGCGTGTATGCAGGCTTGCCCTACTGAAGCAATTGTATTTGGTAATGTAAAAGATACGGAAAGCGTTATCGCAAAAACAAGAGCGGAAAATGATGATCGTCTTTTCTATGTGATCGAGCAAATACACACATTACCGAATGTGAACTACCTCGCCAAGATCAGGAATACAAGTGAAATGATCGAAAGCAAGATAAAAGAACATGCAGCGACCGAAGGTCATGCAACTGAAGAAAAGAAAACAGAAGCAGCTCATTAAGAATGGTGAGTAAAGAACGGGAAGTACAAGTCCCGATAGCTATCGGGAGCGACGCAACGTAGTTGATAGTAAAGATAAGTTGACTAAATAATAAAGCTAACAGTAAAGTCCGCCTTCAGCGGATAAAAGCTAAAAGATTATGGGATTAATCAGATACGAATCACAGATAAGGCCACCACTGGTTGAAGGGAGTAAAGATTATCACCAGGTGACTGAAGATATTTGTCGCCCGGTAGAAGCAAAACCAAGCCGTGCATGGTGGATCGGTCTTATCGTTTCAATAGTGTTTTTATGTTTCGGTATAGTGTCTGTAACGATGGAGGTGATATATGGTACAGGCCAATGGAATCTGAATAAAACAGTTGGTTGGGGATATGACATCACCAATTTCGTTTGGTGGATCGGTATTGGTCACGCCGGAACCCTGATCTCTGCGATCTTATTATTATTCCGCCAAGGCTGGAGAACAGGTGTAAACCGTGCAGCAGAAGCGATGACGATCTTTGCAGTAATATGTGCGGGTCAATTTCCTATCTGGCATATGGGTCGTGTTTGGGATGCATTCTTTGTGTTGCCTTATCCAAATACAAGAGGTCCGTTATGGGTAAACTTCAACTCACCACTTCTTTGGGACGTATTTGCGATCTCAACATATTTTACCGTTTCACTTTTATTCTGGTATAGTGGTTTGATACCTGACGTAGCAACGCTTCGTGACCGTGCAAAAAAGAAATGGAGAAAAATGTTTTATGGTGTGGCGGCATTTGGTTGGACAGGAAGTACAAAACATTGGCAGCGTCATGAAGCATTATCGCTTGTGTTAGCTGGTTTGAGTACACCGCTTGTATTATCAGTGCATACGATTGTATCCTTTGACTTCGCAACATCAGTTGTTCCGGGTTGGCATACAACCATCTTCCCTCCTTACTTTGTTGCAGGAGCCATCTTCTCAGGATTTGCAATGGTACAGACGTTGTTGGTTGTTACACGAAAAGTATTAGGGCTTGAAGAATATATAACTATCGAGCATATTGATGTGATGAATAAGATCATCGTATTAACAGGTTCTATTGTTGGTATTGCTTATTTAACAGAATTGTTCATTGCATGGTATGGCGCTAATGAATACGAATGGTATGCATTTGCGCAAAATCGTTTAAATGTAAATAGTCCGCTTGGATGGAGCTATTGGATCATGATGTTCTGTAACGTGGTTTCTCCGCAATTTTTCTGGGTAAGAAAATTGAGAAGAAATCTTATCGTAACATTCTTTATGTCGGTGCTGGTGAATGTGGGTATGTGGTTCGAACGTTTTGTGATCATCGTTACATCTGTGTATCGTGATTACCTGCCATCTGCATGGTCTACTTATTACAGACCTACAATTTGGGAGGTCGGATTTTATCTTGGAACATTTGGTTTGTTCTTTACATGCTATTTCTTATTCTCAAAATTCTTCCCGGTTATTGCATTGGCGGAGATCAAACATATTTTGAAAAGAAGTGGAGATACACAGAAAGATAAAATGGATAACCTTGAAAAACAGGACAATGATGGCTTTGCAGATGAGCATTCACATGATCACGGAGCTTAAGTAAAAATTAAAAACTCAAAAGGTGTTTTTGATTTTTGGCTTTTAACTTTTGAATTAAAATATTATGGCAATAAAAAAATATGTAGTCGGCAGCTTTGATGATGAGGCGGTGCTGTTTCCTGCTGTGAAAAAAGTTCGCAAGGCTGGATACAAAATTCATGATGTGTTCACGCCATTTCCAATTCACGGATTAGATAGGGCAATGGGTCTTCGTGATACGAGCTTGCATACTGCTGGTTTTCTTTATGCAATTACCGGTACATCTACAGCATTGGGATTTATTTCATGGGCATTGACGTATGACTGGCCATTGAACTTTGGCGGTAAACCATTTTTTTCATTACCAGCATGGATCCCCATTACATTCGAGTTAACGGTTCTATTTTCTGCAGTTGGTATGGTGCTTACTTTTTGTTACCTGTGCCAGTTGGCGCCGTTTGTAAAAAAAGATCATTTTAATTTAAGATCAACTGATGATATTTTCTTAATGGCTTTGGAGTGCACTGATAAAACAAACGAAACGGAGGCGGTATCTTTTTTACAAAGCCTTGGAGCAAAAGATGTGAAAGTAGATCGGAAGGAAGATCGTTGGTGGCTTGGCCGTTATGATAAAGAACAAATTCTTGAAAAGAAAACAGAAGAAGTAGCAGCATAAATGAATAAAAAATTCAGGATGAAAAAAATTGCAATAATTACAGGAATTGTTACGGCAGGCATGCTGTTGAGCAGTTGCAGGGATAAAAATAGTGCAGGTCATAATTATATGCCGGATATGGCGTATAGCAGGGCTTTTGAAACGTACGCTGCTTTGGATTCATCAAAATTTACAGGTGATACTTTAGAGAGAGGAGGAAAGATCTTTTATGACAGGACGCCGGTAGCAGGAACAGTTGCAAGAGAGGATATGCCTGCTTTCCCATTGACAATGGATAAAATAGGAGATAGCGCTGCGACAAATTATAAGGCGTCTGCGAATGTTCCTAATCCTTTGCCTGCATTAAATGCAGTTGATTCAGCTGAAGCAGCAAGGTTATATCTTATTAATTGCGGTATTTGTCATGGAGAAAAATTAGATGGTAATGGCCCTTTATTTAATGGAGGTAATGGTCCGTATACAGCTGCTCCAAAAGATCTGATAAAAGATCCGATAGTTTCAAAAATGTCGGACGGACAAATGTTTTACTCTGTTACTTATGGAAAAAATGCAATGGGCAGCTATGCTTCGCAGTTGAGCACAAAGCAACGTTGGATGATCATTCATTATATAAAAGGGAAACAAGGGTTAGCAAATAGTAAACCAGCTGCTACTGATACTTTAGCAACTGCTAAGAAATAAAAAAGATTTTTGAAGAATAATAAAAGGTAAACTGATGACTATTCGTGAAAAATTTGAAATACCAAAAAGATACAGCCTGTGGTCATATGCACTGATCGCAGTCGGTATCATATCTGTCATTTTGCTTTATGTTACACATGGTGCAAGTAATAGCGAACATGAAAGAGCAAGATTTTGGGGAAGCCTTTTGCAAAACAGTGTATTCTTTTTATTGGTAGTGAATGCAGCTATGTTTTTCCTTTGTGCTACTATTCTTGCCTGGGGTGGATGGACGACAAGTTTCAGAAGAGTAGCAGAAGCAATTGCTTCTGCCGTGCCTGTTATCGGCGTTATTTGCGGAGTAATTTTATTAGCGATCGTTTTTGGTAATGATCACGCCATTTATCATTGGACGGCACCAGAAGATCATCTTGATGATATTTTAAAACATAAATCAGGGTTTTTAAATAAAACATTTTTTACTGTTTGGACAGTATTGACAATTGTGCTTTGGTCCTTATTAGGTAAAAAGATCAGGAATCTTTCTTTAAGTACCGATGAAAGAAAAATGAGTGTTGAAGAAGGAAAAAAATTTCAGTGGAAAAATACTGTATGGTCAGCATTGTTCTTGTTGGTATTTGCGCTTACAGTTATGTCAACTACTCCATGGCTGTGGTTGATGAGCATTGATGCACATTGGTACAGCACCATGTATAGCTGGTACACTTTCGCAAGTACATTTGTGTCTGGTGTGGCATTGATCGCTTTGTATGTTATTTACCTGAAGAACAAAGGATACTTAGAATATACCAATGAAGAACATCTTCATGATATTGGAAAATTCATGTTCGCATTTTCTGTGTTCTGGTGTTACTTATGGTTTAGCCAGTACATGTTGATATGGTATAGTAACCAGCCGGAAGAAACAAAATATTTTGAACCAAGAGTAGAAGGTCCTTATCGCGGTATTTTCTTTTTAAATATCATTATCAATTTTATCGCACCGCTTTTGTTATTGATGAAAAGAGGAGCAAAAAGAAACTATACGACGGTGACGATCCTTGCAGTGGTGATCATTTTTGGTCATTGGCTTGACTTTTTCCAAATGGTACATCCAGCCAATTCAAAAGATCATGTGCCGATGATGTTATATGACCTGGGAGTTGGACTTGGATTTGTGGGCTTGATAATGCTGATCGTTGGAAGAACATTGTCAAAACATCCATTGGTACCGAAGAATCATCCGTTCTTTAAAGAAAGTGTGATCCATCATACATAAAAATTGAAACTGGAAATTATTAAGTGCTGATAATTATAAATTGAACTAAGAATATGCAAACGACTTTCATTATACTGATCCTCTTGCTTGGCTTTTTGATCACCTTCCAGATAGCTAAAGCAAGTGAGTATGTGTCAGTGATGCGTGGAGAGGAAAAATCAAGAAAGCAGACCAATAAGATCAATGCATTTTTATTACTTGTGTTTCTTATACTCGGCTTAATAGGCGTTTATTATTGCAATGTAAAATATGGTCCAAAGATCCTGCAGTTTGGTTCAGCCGCTTCTGATCACGGACGTGATGTTGACAATATGCTTAAGATCACAATTGTTATCACAGGTATCGTATTTGTTATTACACAGATCATTCTTTTTTGGTTTTCTTATAAATACCAGGAGTCTGATAAAAGAAAAGCTTATTTCTATCCACATAATAATAAACTCGAAGTTTTGTGGACTGCTGTACCTGCGATCGTGTTAACCGTAATGGTGGGATTTGGTTTATACTATTGGTTTAGAATTACAGGAGAAGCTCCGGCGAATGCAATGCAGATCGAAATAACAGGAAGCCAATTTAAATGGGAGTACCGCTACCCAGGGAAAGATAAAGTGCTTGGTAAAAAATATTTCAAAGCGATTAGGGAAAGCGAAAATAATCCGTTAGGTCAATTATGGGAAGACTCAGCAAATAAGGATGATATCTATATCGCACCAGGTGACCCTATGCACCTCGTAGTGAATAAGCCGGTAAGACTTATTATTAATGCAAAAGATGTGATTCATGACGTGGGTCTTACACATTTCCGCTTGAAAATGGATGCTGTTCCTGGTACACCCACTACTATGTGGTTTACGCCTACCAAGACAACAGCCCAAATGAAAAAAGAATTGGATGATCCTGATTTTGTTTATGAAATTTCATGTGACCAGATGTGCGGACAGGGACATTACAAAATGAGAGGAACTATAATAGTTGAATCACAAGAGGAATTTGATTTTTGGATGGCAAAGCAAAAGCCGAAATTTTATTTGGCGCATCCTGCGTTGGATCCTGATGCTCCCAAAAAAGATTCAGTTGATAAAATTGCAGCAGTAGTGCCGCAAAAAAATAATTAATTTTTTGATAGTCTCGCTTCTGGTGAGACATCTTAAAAAAAGTGAACTATGAGTAACGAAGCAAATATGCATGGACATGCCGAAGTGATCACCCATCATGATGTACATCATGATGAGCACCATGTTCATCATCATAAGGAAACATTTATTTCTAAATATATTTTTAGCCAGGATCACAAAACGATCGGCAAGCAATTTTTGATCACAGGTATTGTGTGGGCGATCATTGGCGGTTTGTTTTCTGTGTTGTTCCGTTTACAACTTGGATTCCCGGAACAAACATTTCCAATACTTGAAACATTTTTCGGCAAATGGGCAGCGGGTGGAGTGATACAACCAGAATTTTATTATGCACTGGTTACCATTCACGGAACTGTGCTTGTGTTTTTTGTATTGACTGCTGGTCTTAGTGGAACCTTTGCCAATCTTTTAATTCCTCTGCAGATCGGGGCAAGAGACATGGCGTCTCCATTTCTTAATATGCTTTCTTACTGGTTTTTCTTTATTGCCAGTGTTATCATGTTCTCTTCTTTATTTGTTCATACTGGTCCGGCATCAGGTGGATGGACAGTATATCCTCCACTCAGCGCCTTACACCAGGCATCGGAAGGTTCTAAGATAGGAATGGACCTATGGCTTGTTAGTATGGCCATGTTCATTGTATCATCATTGCTTGGGGGTTTAAATTATATCGCTACCATTTTAAATATGCGTACAAAAGGAATGAGCATGACAAGAATGCCACTTACAATGTGGGCTATTCTTTTCACTGCGATTCTTGGCGTACTTTCTTTCCCTGTTCTTCTTTCGGGTGCGATCCTTTTGTTATTTGATAGAAATCTCGGAACAAGTTTTTACCTCAGTGATATTTATGTGGCCGGACAAATATTGCCAAATGAAGGAGGAAGTGCAATTCTGTTCCAGCACTTATTCTGGTTCCTTGGTCACCCTGAAGTATATATCATTTTGTTACCAGCAATGGGAATGGTGTCGGAAATTCTCAGTGTGAATTCCCGAAAGCCGATCTTCGGTTACATGGCCATGGTGGGTTCATTGTTTGCGATCGCTATTCTTGCATTTCTTGTTTGGGCGCACCACATGTTTGTAACGGGATTGAATCCTTTCCTCGGCGCCTTCTTTGTATTGCTAACATTATTAATTGCCGTGCCATCTGCTATTAAAGTATTTAACTGGCTTACTACATTATGGCGTGGTAATATCCGGTTTACACCCGGGATGTTATTTGCAATTGGTTTTGTAAGCTTATTTATTTCCGGTGGATTAACTGGTTTGTTCCTTGGAAACTCAACTATTGATATTCATTTGCATGATACAAAATTTGTAGTTGCACACTTCCATATTGTAATGGGTGTGGCATCTATGTTTGGAATGCATGCAGGTATTTATCATTGGTTCCCTAAAATGTTTGGTCGTTATTTGAACCATACACTTGGCTATATTCATTTTTGGATAACAATGATCGGCGCTTATCTTATTTTCTGGCCAATGCACTATGAGGGGTTGGCTGGTGTGCCACGTCGTTATCTTGACGTGAGAGAATGGCATGCATTCAATAAGTTTGATGATTTGAATAAAATGATCACTGTTGTTTCTATAATCGTGTTTGCAGCGCAGTTGATGTTTGTATTTAATTTCTTCTATTCAATTTTTAAAGGAAGAAAAGTAAGAAATCCAAATCCATGGGGGGCAAATACACTTGAATGGACTACACCGATCAATCCTGGTCATGGAAACTGGCCGGGTGAAATTCCTGAAGTTCATCGCTGGGCTTATGATTATGGTAAAGATGGAAGAGAATTTATTCCGCAAACAGAACCAGTAGGTCCGAATGAAAGTACGGATCACTAAGTCCTAAAAGGGACTTTGAAGAGTAATAAAAATGAAGAGTGATAATAATAGTAGTAGTTCTTTAAATATTGGCAGTAAAATAAAAGATTACCTGAAGCTGATCAAGATGTCATTGAGCATCATGGTGGTTTTTTCCAGTGTGCTTGCCTATTTACTAGTACCAGGGATAGAAAGTAAGTATGAAAATCCTTTAAAGATGACCATACTACTTGCCATCGGTGGCTTATTAGTAACCGGAAGTGCAAATGCCATTAACCAGGCAGTGGAGAAAAATACAGATGCAATGATGAAACGGACAGCTGACCGGCCGGTTGCATCAGGAAGAATGAGTGTTACTGAAGCATGGATCTTTGCCATTGTTGCCGGTGCGGTTGGAATTTTTATCCTGGGATATTTTTTCAACTGGACATCAGCAGGACTTGCGGCCCTTAGTCTTTTTTTATATGCGTTTATTTATACGCCGTTAAAAAAAGTAAATGCCGTTGCAGTACTCGTTGGCGCATTCCCGGGTGCATTGCCTTGCTTGATAGGTTGGGCCGCCGGCGATGAAACACTTGGTGCTGGTGGTTGGGTTTTGTTTGGTATTCAGTTCTTGTGGCAGTTTCCGCATTTCTGGGCTATATGCTGGATCGCTTATAAAGACTATAGCCTTGCAGGATTTAAGCTTTTGCCAAGTGAAAAAGGACCAACAAAATTTACAGCATTGCAAACGGTAATTTATTCGTTGCTGCTGTTGCCGATGGGAGTTGTTCCTTATTTTATTGGAATGAGCGGAACTGTAAGTCTTTTCATTGTTGCGGCTGCTAATCTTTTAATGGTGTGGCAATGTGTAAGATTATACAGGGAAATGGAAGTGAAAGCAGCGAGAAGAGTGATGTTCAGCAGTTATATTTATTTACCGGTAGTATTATTCGCTTTATTAGGTGACAAATTATAAAATGTGATATGGAAGCGGTGAGTATGCAACAAAAACAAAAAATTCATCCACATAAGTTTACGATGTGGATAGCGATAGGCAGCATCATTATGATGTTTGCAGGTTTGACCAGTGCTTACATTGTTAAGAGTGGCCAGGCCAATTTTACGGAAGTAATAACACCAAAGGTGTTTTGGTATTCAACGGCTGCCATTCTGTTGAGTAGTCTTACAATACAAATGGCATTACGTTCTTTCAAACAAAGAGAAATGAATCGCTACCGTCAACTGATGGCGGTGACAATGATATTAGGTGTTGTGTTCATTGCGTTGCAATGGAATGGATTTATGCAACTTTGGAATAGTGGCATACAGTTTAAAGGTGTTGCAGGAGCAGGACAATTTTTATATGTAATATTTGGATTGCATGCCTTGCATGTGCTGGGTGGAGCAGTAGCCTTAATAGTAATGTTGATCAAAGCCTTCTTTAGTCAGACAAAGACTTATGGAAGCACAGGCGTAGAGGTGATGGCAACATACTGGCATTTTGTAGATGTTCTTTGGATCTATTTGTTTGTGTTTTTCATTTTGATAAAATAAAGGTGAATAGAATTACAGGAAGTACAAGAGTGCGACGCAAGAGAAGATGATAAGTATTAATGTCGCCGGGAGCATAAAATATTTTGACAAGTAAATTATAAGTAATCAACATGTCTTCAAACGAAACAGTACAAGAGGTCAAATGGTGGAACGGGGGAAGAAGTCCGTTTAACTTAGAATATGGCAAACTGATGATGTGGTATTTTTTGATGAGTGATGCTTTCACCTTTGGCGCATTTCTTATTTCTTATGGCACCATTCGTTTTTCACAAAACTTCTGGGCCGATCCGAACGTGGTGTTTAATGCATTTCCCGGTGCAGGACACGCCAATCTTCCTCTTGCTTTCGTGAGTGTGATGACATTTATCCTTATTATTAGTTCTGTTACGATGGTACTTGCAGTACATGCAGGTCATAAAGGTGACAGGAACGGCGTAATAAAATGGATGCTATGGACTATTCTCGGCGGTCTTGCATTCTTACTTTGCCAGGCGTGGGAGTGGCATCACCTGATCACAGGTGCACATCCGGTATTGGCTGATGGAAAAATTGAAATGATAGGGCAAACAATGGGTGGCAATCCATGGGGAAGACTTGTGGATCCTGCTGATGCACAACATGCATTAACTGCGACTTCACATGAAACCCTTGTTCATCTTGTAGAGGAATATCCAAAACCAGGAACAAATGTTGCTGGTCTTGAGAAAATGGATGTGCAACAATTAGCGGGAATGGTTGACATGGAGCATGCACATATTCGTGAAAAAGGGCCGATCGCATTTGGTGGTTATTTCTATGGTATCACTGGCTTCCATGGTTTCCACGTTTTTTCTGGTGTTATTATTAATATAGTAATGCTTATCATGACCGCAAGAGGTGTATTTGACAGAAGAGGCCATTATCTTATGATCGAGAAAGCTGGGTTGTACTGGCACTTTGTGGATCTTGTTTGGGTATTCGTATTCCTTTGTTTTTATCTTATATAAATTAACTGATAATAGAATAGCAGCGATATGGAACATCAACAAAACCCTGTTTCTCCTGAAATGACTTTTCCGCAGCATCATCATTCGGATGCTGAGTTTAAAAAGAGAGTAAGGAAGACAACCATTCTTCTTTCGGTGATCACTGTAATTGAACTAGCCATAGGTCTTACTATTTATAATATTCATAAAGGACCTGATCCGAGCCATTTGCTTGTTCTTATGTTTAAAGGGATGGTATGCATCTTGACACTTGCCAAAGCATACTATATCGTATCTGTATTCATGCATCTTGGTGATGAAATAAGAAACATGATCATGTCGGTCATTGTGCCCTTGTTATTATTTGTCTGGTTTATTGCAGCTTTTTTGTGGGATGGTAATTCATATAAGAATCTCCGCAATTCATACGACAAACATTTTGAGGAAAAAGCGATAGAGAAAAAAAGCAGTGGCGGTCATTGATAATATTTATTTTAAATAATTAGTAAACTAGCTGTCCCGCCTCAGGCGGGACAGTGTTTTTATATAAAAAACTTGATGTGAATAAAACAGCATTATATGCATTGATACTGGCTTTGCTCATTCCACTGGTATCTTATTTCATTATAAAGCAAATGAGCAAAGATGCGGTACATATTCCAAAACCAGTTTATGAAGACTCTACTATTTCAAAAGTGGTGAAAGGAAAAATTGAAAAGGAAATTATTTGGCACAAGATCCCCAACTTTAAATTAACTAACCAGGAAGGAAATGAAGTTTCCCTGCATGATATGGTAAGAGTTGATCCTGAAACCGGGGATACGGTTCCTAAAATTATTGTAGCAAATTTCTTTTTTACTCATTGTGCGACCATTTGCCCGGGCATGACAATGAACATAAGAAAATTGCAGGAGTCAATTAAGAAATCTGAAAAAGTGGGTGATCGTTCAGCTGACTTTGTACAATTTCTTTCTTTTAGTGTTGATCCGGACAGAGATTCTGTTGCTGCGTTAAAAAAATGGGCAGACAAGTTTCAAATAAATCCCTACAACTGGTGGTTGCTTACAGGAGATAAAAAAACCATTTATGATCTTTCATTGAAAGAAATGAGTCTTTCTGTTCAGGATCCGCAAGGTGTTGATACAGGTTTTTTTCATACCGATATTGTAGTGTTGATCGACAGGGACAGGGTAGTGAGAATGCCAAGAGATGAATATGGTAATCCCCGGCCATATCACGCCACAGAAGAAAAAGATCTTCTTAAACTTTCTGAAGACATTGTTTTACTGATGCTGGAGAAAGACAAGAAGAAAAAAAGTTTTTTTGATGGCAAACTGTAATTGCTTGGGGTTGTGTTCTTACTTGCACTGGTTGGACTGGGAATATTTTTGATTGCATTGAGAAAAACAAAGAATAAATAATTATGCTACCTGCAGTTTGGAAAAAGAATGACAAAAAAGCAAAGACACTCATCATACTATTTTCGGTAGTTGTGTTCGTAGCAGTAACGGCATTGAGCAGGATAAAAGTAGATGTTGACCTTGGATTTGATCTGCATCTTTTTGCAAAAGCAAATGCAATTATTAATGGTTGTGTTGCAGCATTATTGATCGCCGCGTTAATAGCGGTAAGGAATAAAAAATACCTGGTACATAAAAGAATGATGATAACAGCAATGATCTTGTCAATTCTTTTTCTTGTAAGTTATATATGTCATCATTTATTTACGGGGAACACAAAATATGGAGGTGAAGGTGTTGGCAAAACTATTTATTATATTATTCTTGGGACACATATTCCACTGGCTGGATTAATTCTTCCTTTCATTCTCTTCACAGCTTACCGTGGACTTATCGGTGAATGGCCACAACATCGAAAATTAGCAAAGATCACCTGGCCAATCTGGCTGTATGTAGCAATAACGGGAGTAGTGGTTTATATTATGATCAGTCCTTATTATAATTAAAAACCTACTTCTTTTATCGGGTCCCAAAAGTGTTTTTCAAAATCAACGATCTTATCGTTCTTCACTTTTATTCCCTCTTTCTTTAATGATTTTTCCATCGAACCTGGTGGAGAGAAATGATGTTTGCCGCTAAGCATACCAATACGATTAACTACCCGGTGTGCAGGTACTTTCGGTTTTACTCTTCCTGCACCATTCATTGCCCAGCCCACCATTCTTGCCGATGATTTTGTACCAAGACAGGCAGCAATAGCACCGTATGAAGTCACTTTTCCTTTTGGGATCTGTCTTGCTACTTCATAAACAAGCTCAAAAAAGCTTTCGTCCTTTTTACCAGAAGGCCTTACTGATTTTAATCTTGGCATTTCGTAAAGATAGAAAACCAATATTTCGTACGAAATATTTACTTATTTATACTTGCAGTAATGACGGCAACAGGTTTTGCTTTTCGCAAATAAAATAATTCACCTTTTGTTGAAGAAAAATGATCAGTGCGGTCTTCATCAACAAAAAGTTGCCATTTGATCATGCTATCATTCATGATCTCCAAAAGACTCTTTACCATAACGGTTGAACTACTATCCCCAGTGGAAAAATCAAACCATATAGGAGATCTTTGAAAATCGATCTTATAATCAATGATCTTTTTTTTCTCTCCCATATAGTTTAGAATTATAGTTGAACTGTCTATTACTTCAAGACTCGCACTGTCATTCTTTTCACCTACTATTTCCCAAAGGCCTATAAGATCTTTGAGTTTTTTTTGCTGGCCAAACCCTGTTGTTCCTAAGAAAACAAGCATTCCTATTATTACAATTATTCTTTTCATGGATCTTATTTCTCCTCAGTGGTAGTAAAGCAGACTCTATGCCATTAATCATCTATGCAGAAATTAGTAAGACTAAGCAGAAACGTCTTCACGCTAATGTTCAACCAGACAAAATGATTTATTTTTCTTGCTTATTTCGGTGATTCAGCAGAATTGAACGTTGCGGCTCTTCCACATTCTTGTATTGATATGGGCAATGTAAGCACCCCATACCACAGCAAAATCCTTTTTCAAGATGGTATTTTTCTGTAAGAACGATATAGCCATCTT
>Ga0193738_1000095_pt1 | contig 55664 bp, 85 predicted proteins | sample L2a1metaG_FD_144927 | JGI IMG/M metagenome (GOLD analysis project Ga0193738, IMG submission 144927) | Soil microbial communities from a riparian zone of the East river system, Colorado, United States - L2a1 | ecosystem: Environmental > Terrestrial > Soil > Riparian zone | place: USA: East River... | reverse complement strand
CTGTTGGTTGCGACCCGCGGCCCTCGAGCAAAGAGTGATCTCCCGACCGCTGTTAAGCGTTAAGCGCCCCGCTCGTTAGGAGCAGGCGGCGCCGCAGGGCCTTTCCGGGCCCGCTGCAATGGCCCAAAAACTCATCTCGCGTGCCGACCTGGCACGGCGGCGCTCCGTGTCTCGTGCGGCGGTCACCTTGTTCCTCCAGGGCAAGGGAGCGGCCGCGTGCCACGGGGATCGGGTCGACGCCAACCATCCGCTCGTCAGGGCGTGGCTTGCCCGCTCCGACCGCTCTCCGACGCCCGCGCCAAAAGCGCCCAAGTCTACGCCTGCCGCTCCGACGCCCAAGGCTAGAGCCGCCCGAAAGGCGCCGCCGGCTCCGCCCGAGGTCCGCCCGGTTCCCCTCGTCGAGGAGGCTCCGGCTCCCACGGCGGAGCTCGATGCCTACGCGGATCTCCTGCGGCCACTGGTCGAGCGGTTCGGCACCGACCGCCGTTTCCGCGACTGGCTGCAGTCGCTGAAGGACATCGAGGCCATCGTCGAGAAGCGGCTCGCCAACGAGGAGCGCCAGGGGCGTCTCGTGAGCCGCGACCTCGTCAAAACGCACGTCCTCGGGCTCATCGACGCCGGCAACCGCCGGCTGATCGACGACGCTCCGAAGACCATCGCCCGCCGCCTGCTCGCCGCGTCGAAAGCGGGAGAGTCCGTCGAGGCGTCCGAGGAATCCGTCCGCGAGGTCATCGAGTCGCACCTCGGGCCCGTGAAGAAGAACGCTGTCCGGCTCCTCGAGGAAGGCATATGACGCAGGCCCTCACGGCCTTCGAGGTCGACCAGCGCCGCTGGCTCGCCGGCGCCATCGACGAGGTCACGGTCGCGGCCAAGTCGCTGACGCCGTCCGAGTGGGCGGAGTCCCGGCGGTATCTCCCGCCCGCGCTTACCGCCCTCCCCGGCTACTACAGCTTCGACGTCACCCCGTACCTCCGGGAGATCCTGGACTGCTTCCACGCGGCCTCGCCGATCAGCGAGGTCACGGCGCAAAAGGGCGCGCAGCTCGGTTTCACCGTCGGCGTTTTGGAGAACGTCGTCGGCTACGAGATCGACCACATCAAGACCGCGCCGATGATGATGGTCACGGCAGACGCCGAGCTCGCGAAGCTCAGGCTTGAGTCGAACATCGTCCCGATGCTCCAGCACTCCGGGCTCGAGCATCTCATCAAGTCCGCGGACGAGAAGAACGCCCGCAAGACCGGCCGCACCGACAAGAAGATCGAGTGGGCCGGTGGCGGCTACCTCGTCCCGTTCGGCGCTCAGAACGCGAACAAGCTTCGGTCGCTCTCGATTCAGGTGCTCCTGAACGACGAGATCGACGGCTGGCCGTACCTGGTCGGCAAGGACGGCGATCCGCTGAAGCTCGTCCGGGACCGCACGGCGGCCTACGAGGGCAGCCGCAAGATCCTGAACATCTCGACGCCGACCATCGTCGGGCAGTCGAAGATCTCCCAGCTGTTCCTGCAAGGGGACCAGCGATACTTCTACGTCTCGTGCCTCTCCTGTGGGACGCCGCAGCGGCTCCGATGGGAGCGCTTCAACCGGGAGACCGGTGAGCGCACCGGCATCGTCTGGGAGACCGAGAACGGGCGTCTCGTCCACGACTCGGTGCGGTACCTGTGCAAGGTCCCGGGCTGCGGGCACGCGCACGTCAACGACGACAAGACGCGCCTCCTGGCTCAGGGCGAGTGGCGCCCGACCGCGAAGCCGTCGAACCCGCGCCACCGCTCCTACCACCTGTCCGCCCTGTACTCCCCCGTGGGCATGCAGACGTGGGCCGGCTGCGTCGAGAAGTGGCTCGAGGCCTGGGACCCCGAGCAGGGTCGCTCGCGCGACAACGCGGCGCTCCAGGTCTTCTACAACAACGTCCTCGGCGAGCCGTTCCAGATCCGGGGCGAGAAGGTCCGATTCGAGGCCGTCTCGGGGCACCGCCGGCACGACTACCTGTTTGGTCAGGTCCCGAACGCCTTCGCGAAGGAGGTGTGCGGGAGCCCGATCCTCCTCGTCACGTGCGCGGTCGACGTGCACGGAGACAACCTCGCGGTGGCCGTCTTCGGCTGGGCGCGGGACCGGCGAGCCTTCCTGCTCGACTACCGGCGCCTTGCCGGAGACACCGAGCAGCTTGACGACGCGGCCACGTGGGGAGAGCTCCGGAAGCTCATCGAGGACCCAGAGCTCTACGTCGCCGACGACGGAAAGCGGTACAAGATCCAGCTGACGCTCATCGACTCCGGCTATCGCGCGGACCACGTCTATCGGTTCTGTGAGAGCTACGGGTCTGGCGTTTTTCCGTCGAAGGGCCTGCCGGCTCCCATGAAGGGGGCCCGACTCAAGGAGTGGTCGAACATCGAAACGTCGATGGGGACGACGGCGTACGGCATCACGGTCGACCTCTACAAGGACCGATGGAGCGCCGCCCTGAAGCGCGAGTGGAAGGGTATCGGCGAGCAGCCGACGGGTCACTTCAACGCGCCGGGGAACGCGACCGACGAGCAGCTGAAGGAACTCACTGTCGAGATCCGACGCGAGAAGATCGAAGCCGGGACGCGCAAGCGGATCGGTCACGAGTGGCACCGCCCCTCCGGCTCGAACAACGAGCTCTGGGATTTGCTCGTCTACAACAACGCCGCGCTCGACATCGTCGCGCAGGACGTTTGCGTGGCGCAGCTGGAGCTTGAGGCGGTGAACTGGCTCGAGTTCTTCGACCTGATCGAGCGAGAGCGTTCCTACTTCGAAGCGGCGTAGATGGCTTGCGGATGCACAGCAGAAGAGCTCGCGGAACTCGCGACGCTCGAGACGATGTACGCGGCAATCAACGCCGCGATCCTGGCCATTCTCAGCGGTGCCCAAGAGTATCTTTTGGACACAGGGCAGAGCCGCCAAAACGTCAAGAAGGCGGACCTCGACAAGCTCCGAACCCTACGGAGCGAGATCCAAGATGAGATCGGTCCGCTGAAGGACCGCTGCTCCGGCAACAGCGGCTCAGTGTACGTGCGCCCGGCTTTCTAAAAACGACATGTCTCGACGCGCCAAGAAACGCCGCCAGCGCGAGACAGCGACGGAGCTGGTCCCGGTCACGGTAGAGCCTCCCCCAGCGGTTGCCTACTCGCAGCTCCCGCCCTACACGGTCGACTGGGACACCGGCGACAAGTTCCCTGGAGGCTACGGGCTCACGCGAGTCCTGGCGCCGGACTACTGGACGCTGCGGGCCCGATCGTCGGAGCTGTTCGAGCAAAACCTTTACGCCCGTGGGCTGGTTCGACGGCTCGTCACGAACGAGATCAACGTCGGCCTGCATCTCGAGTGCGACCCGGAGGAAAAGATCCTCGGGCTCCAGGAAGACGCACTCTCGGAGTGGTCAGAAGACGTCGAGAACAGGTTCAAGCTCTACGCGGATTCGCCATACCTCTGCGACTTCTACGAGCGCGAGACGTTCGGGCAGCAGCAGGCCGCCGCGCGCCGCGAGGCGATCGTTGCCGGGGACGTGCTTTGTGTCCCGGTCCAGAATCCTGCCAACGGGCTGCCGAGATGCCGCCTGGTGTCCGGAGCCTGCGTCCAGACGCCGCCGAATCTGCTTCGAAGCAGCAAGCGGGTCGTTGACGGCGTCGAGCTCGACGAGCAGGGCCGTCACACGGCGTTCTGGATTCGCCAAGAGAACTACGCCACCGGGGACACGGAATACCGGAGGCTTCCGGCGTGGGGCGAGAAGAGCGGGCGTAGGCTCGCCTGGCTCTACTACGGGCTCGACCACCGCCTCGGGGAGGTGCGCGGAAAGCCGCTCCTCGGCATCGTTCTCCAGTCGCTGAAGGAGATCGATCGGTACCGGGACAGTACGCAGCGGAAGGCCGTCATCAACTCGATGCTGGCCATGTTCGTCAAGAAGGGCGAGGCCAAGAAAGGCTCGAGCCCGGTCACGGGCGGCGCCGTCCGCAGGAGCGTCGAATCCGTTACCTCTTCGGATGGCACTCAGCGCCGGTTCCGCTCCGCGGAGATGATCCCCGGATGGGTGATCGAGGAACTGCAACAGGGCGAGGAGCCGGTCGCGTTCCCGAGCCATGGCACCGACGAGAAGTTCGGCGACTTCGAGGAAGCGATCATCCAAGCGGTGGCGTGGTGCCACGAGATGCCACCGGAGATCCTGCGGCTCGCGTTCTCGAACAACTACTCGGCGAGCCAGGCGGCGATCAACGAGTTCAAGATGTACTTGAACCGGATCCGGACCGACTTCGGATCCGACTTCTGCAAGCCGTTCTACGAGGACTGGCTGCTCTCGCAGGTGCTCGCCGGCAAGATCAAGGCGCCAGGACTCCTGGAGGCGTGGCGCGACGCGCACCAGCACGACATATACGGCGCGTGGGTCGCGAGCGACTGGGCGGGGCACATCAAGCCCGCCGTCGACCTGACCAAGCTCGTTGCCGGATACAAGGCGATGGTCGAAGAGGGGTTCATCACTCGAGACCGAGCTTCACGCGAGCTCACCGGCACGAAGTTCTCGAAGAACGTGCAGAAGCTCGCGCTCGAGAACAAGCAAGTCGCCGAGGCGAATCAGCCGCTCGCTGAACTGAAGGCGGCGGAGAAGCCGACGCCACCGGAGCAACCGGGTCCGGACGACGCGGCACCACCGAGCGACGACACCGAAGACGGTTCTCCTGAGGGGATCAGCGCCTCGCCGAGGCCGCGGCTGTCGTTGCTCGAGCACAAGTAAAGACGACCATGCTCAGAATGTTCATGCGACACGACGTCGCGCAAACGATCGGGCGCCTGTTCAACACGGGCGTAGTTCCGACTGTGGCGCAGCTCGAGGAGCTCCGCGCGGCTCGCGCCGGCAAGGTCGCTCGTGGCGGCACCGGGGCGGGCGCGTCGAGTGAGCCAGACGGCTACACGGTCGTCGGTAACACCGCCGAGATCCGCGTTTGCGGCGTCCTCTCCGAGGAGCCCGACTTCTGGGCGTGGCTCCTGGGGATCGACCAGACCTGCTACTCGGACATCCGGGACGGGTTTGCTCTGGCCGCCGCGAACCCCACGGTGACGAACGTCGTCATGGTGGTGAGCAGCCCTGGCGGATACGTCGATGGCCTCTTCGAGACGTTGGCGGCAATCGAGTCGTTCTCCAAGCCGATCAAGGTCGTGGCCTCGCTGGCCTGCTCGGCGGCGTACGCGCTCGCGGCGATGGCTGGTCCGATTCAAGCGGTCGGGCCCGCCTCGGAGTTCGGGAGCGTCGGCGTTTGCAAGACGTTCTTCGTCGACCCTGAACAGGTCGACATCACGAGCACCGAGGCGCCCAACAAGCGCCCGAATGTGACTACCGAAGAGGGGAAGGCGGTCGTTCGAGCCGAGCTCGACGCCTTCCACGAAATCTTCGTGGACGCGATCGCTCGCGGTCGCACGAACGCGACCGGGCAGCGGTTCACCGTCGCCCAGGTCAACGCGGACTTCGGGCGAGGCGGCACGGTAATCGCGGACGCGGCGAAGGCCGCCGGCATGATCGACCGGATCCCGAAGGCTGCGAAGCGCGGCTCCGCGAAGGCATCGGCGGACGACGAGATCGAGCCGATCGACCGAGCGACGCTCGTCGTCCCTGGTCCGAACCAGAAAGACACCCTGATGCCCACCGGCACGGCCGCGGGCTCCGTCAACCAACCGCCTCGGATCACGGGGCAACCGAGGAAAGAAAACACCATGACCGAAGAAGAGTTGCTCGCACAGTTTCCGCAGCTTCACGCCGCGATGCTCGCCAAGGGGGCCACGCAGGGCCAGACCACCGAGCGGAAGCGTGTGACCGCGCACCTCAAGCTCGCGAAGTCCACGGGAGCGACGGAGTTCGCGTTCAAGTGCATCGATAGCGGCGCATCCGTGATCGACGAAGAGGTGCACGCAGAATACCTCTCCGCCGGCATCAATCGCCGCGCGGTGACCGATCGTCAGGGCGAGGCCGACCAGACCACTGGCGCGCTCACGGGAGCGGTTCCGGCTCTCGCTGCCGGTGGCGTGCCAGGCACGACCGAAGACATCGGGGATCAGGTCGCGTATCGCGCGTTCGGTCCCGCGAAGAAGGAAACCTCCGAGCGGACCATGCCCCGGAGCGGTCACTACATCCACTCCTGAATTCTGAAGGGAACCAGAGAACATGCCCGCGCAAGTTTTGACCAATGTGGACCTCGGGAGCATCGCCCTCGGCGACGAGGTGCACCGAGACGAACTCATCACCTTCGGCGGTGCCGCGACCCTGCTCGCGGGCTGCATCCTGGCGCGTGACAGCGTCTCGCTGAAGCTCGTGCCGTTCGTGAAGGGCGGCTCGACCAACCAGAACGGCATACCCAAGGCCGTGCTCACCTACCCGGTGACCGCTACGGGTGCAGGAGACCTGAAGGAAAAGGCGCTCGTGTCCGGCAAGGTCAACAAGACCCGCCTGATCATCAACGCCGACGGCACCGGCGCAAACGTCGACGCAGCCGTTCTCGACCAGCTTCGCGCGTACGGGATCGTCCCCGTCGACGTCCAGCAACTCAGCACGTGAACCCATAGCGCGGCGTCCCCGGCAACGGAGAGACGCCGCGCTGCACACAAGCCACCTGGCTCACTGATCCGTCACTGGCCGCGCTTTGGCGCGGGGCCCGGTGAGGCGGAGGTGTGCCCCGCTCACCGGAAAGCAGCCAAACAATATGTCCGACAAGTCCACGATCCACATGGTCGATGCCTACATGGAGGAGGCGAGCGCGCCTCTCTTCCTGTCAGGCTTTTTCAAGAGCCCTCCCCGCAACTTCCACACGTCCGAAAAGGTCGAGCTGGATGTGATGCGCGACAACGAAGACGTCGCCATCGTCGTCCAGGATCTGACCGCGGGAGCTCGCGAGAACGAAGCGACGCTGTACCAGAACAAGGGCTTCACCCCTCCGATCTTCGACGAGGTCGGGACCATCACTGCGTACGACCAGATCAAGCGCCAGCCTGGGGTAAACCCGTTCAGCGATCCGGACTACGGTTCCGCGGCGCTCGGACAGGCCTTTGGCATCTTCCGAAAGCTCGAGGAAAAGATTCGCCGAGCCATCGAGCTCATGGCGTCGCAGGTCTTCCAAACCGGCATCCTGACGCTGGCCGACAGCGCGGGCGTGACTCTATACACGCTCGACTTCGGCATGCGTGCCGCTCACAAGATCACGACTACGGCGTGGGCCGTGGACGGAACTACCGGAGCCCCGGTGGCTGACATCTCCGCCGCAGCGACGCTGGTTCGTAGGAACGGCAAGAAGGTTCCGCGACGCCTCGTCTTCGGTGCCGGCGCGTGGCCCCGGTTCCTGGCGAACCCGATCGTTACGAAGATGCTCGACACGCACTCGCTGCGACTCGGGCAGCTCAACCAGAGCTCGATCGTCGACAACAGCGAAAGCGGCGCGACGATGGTCGGCGAGATGGTGGTGGGCACGTACAAGTACGAGCTTTGGCTGTACGACGGCTACTACAAGCACCCGCAGACCAGCGTGCTCACGCCGTTCGTGCCGGACAACAAGGTGCTGCTCCTCTCGGACGGCCGCCTCGATCTGACGTTCGGCGCCATCCCGATGATGGTACAGCCCGAGCAGCGCGCCCTGGCGTTCCTCCCGGGCCGCATGTCGTCCACGTCGCGTGGTCTCGACCTCACGACCAACGCCTGGTTCACGCCGGACAACAAGCACTTGAAGGTCTCGGCGGGAACGCGCCCGTTGACGATCCCGACGGCGATCGACACCTACGCCTGCCTGACGGTGTTCTGATGGCAAGCGAAAAGGACGAGAAGAAGGCGACCCCGCCGACCGAATCACCCGAGGCCATCGCCGCGAAGGAGCGAGTGGAAGCCGAGAAGGCCCATGCGCTCGCCGTTGCTGACGGCTCGAAGGTGAAGGCTGGGTTCGTGATCGCGAAGGGGATCTCGGTCACCTGCGCTCGCGGCGTGATCGAGGAAAACCATCCCATCGCCCCCACGGACTTCGGCGTCGGCGACAAGGGCAAGGCCGCATTCGACGACCTCGTCGCCCGCGGCGCCATCGTCAAGTCGTGAGCCTCCGCGTTCAAGCCGAGGCGGATGCTCGCGCGATCCTGCACGACGCCAACGGCTTCAGCTGGCCGATCCGGATCCTCGATCCGGACGGCCAGCAGGCGCAGCTCCTCGGCTTCGCGAACGACGTAGCGGTGTCGCTCGACCCGGAGACGGGACTCGCGATCACGAACCGCAAGGCGACGATCGCGATCTCGATCCGGGACCTCATCGCGGCCGGGCTCGAGATCCCGAAGGGGATCGCTGACTCCGAGCGCGAGCCGTGGACCGTCGAGTTCAACGACATCAACGGTCGACCGACGACGGCGAAGGTCTCCGAGGCGATGCCCGATCGCAGCCTCGGGATCGTGACCTGCACACTCGAAGCCTTCAAGCGCTGACCATCCTCCGTGCCGGCCATCATCACCGAGCTCCCGACGAAGCCGTCGGACAACTTGACGATCATCCGCGACGCCATCGCGGCGATCATCAAGCTCGAGTCGGCGAACTGGGAAACGCTCGCGAAGGCGGTGGGCCGCGAGGCTGAGGGCTGGTCTCTCCGCGTCTACACGGAGCGCGCCAACCCGTTCCAGTTTTGGATGGGGCAGGAGGAGGACGACTCCGGATGCGAGGACGAGCCGCGCATCGTGAACGTCTGGTTTCAGAGCGACGCGGTCGACGGTCGACGGTCGAACACCGTCAATCAGCAGATGACGAGCGCCGTGTTCGTCGTCGATTGCTACGGGCACGCGGTCTCGCGCGCACGCGGTGACGGCGGCCACGACCCCGGCGACGAGTTCGCGGTGAGGCAGGCGGAGCGCGCCAGCTTCCTCGCGCGAAACATCCTGATGTCGGCTCAGTACGTCGACCTGCTCATGACGGGCACGGTCGCGAAGCGCATGTGGGATGGCCGCGAGGCGCAGAGCCCGCCCATCAACGAGCGACCGCGGCAGCACGTCGCATCGATGCGTATCGCGTTCCGCGTCGACTTCCTCGAGTTCTCCCCGCAGTGGGTCCCGGTGCCGCTGCAGTCCGTCCTGACAGAGGTCACCCGCGGCCCCGGAGGAGAGCTCCTCGTCGCCGCTCAGATCGACTTTCCACCACCCCCCTGAGGAGTGAGGCAGAACCATGAGTATCGATGTATCCGCGAGAGCGGCAGGCCTCGGCGTCGAGGCGAAGTATCAGAACGCGCGTCCTGGAAGCGTCGTCTTCCTGCCGCAGAAGTGCGCCCTCTTCGCCCAGGGCGCGACGGCAAGCTCGTATCCGACGACCAAGTTCGTGGCCACCTCGGCGACGGACGTGGGAACGAAGCTCGGGTTCAAGTCGCCCGCGTACCTGTGCGCTCGCGAGCTCCTGGCTCAGAGCGGCGGCATCGGGTCGATCCCGCTGACGGTCTATCCGCTCCTCGACGGCCCGGGCTCAACTGCTGCGGTGGCCGCGGTGGACATCACGGGCACGCTCACCAAGGCGAGCCCGTTCAAGGTCCGCGCAGGTGGCATCGAGTCCGCGGAGTTCACTCTCCCGGTGGGAGCGGTCAGCGCGAACTACGTGCGCGGCCAGGCGGGCGAGGCCATGAAGGCCGTGTCTCACTTCCCGTACGTCGTCACGTACACGTACGGCACCGTGACGGTGGGCGCGATCACGGGCACCGGCAACGGTACCGTGACGGCTCTCAGTGTGACCGGTACCCCTCGCCCAGGCGACTGGCGCCTCACGAACACATCGGCCGTCACGAACGGCGGCGTCTGGCAGCTCGCCGACCCCAACGGCGTCGTCGTCGCGACCGGTCTCACGCAGACCCCTGGAGCCGGCGGAGCCACGGTCTTCAACGTCGCGGGCATCCAGTTCACGGTCACGGACGGAGCCACGGACTTCGGTCTCGGCGCCTACTTCGTGATCACCGTCCCGGCCACGGCCATCGTTATGACCTCCGCCTGGAAGGGCGTGTCGGCGATGGACCTGAAGCTCGAGGTCATCGGCGACCTGAACGGCGCGACCTTCGTCTTCACGCAGCCCGCGGGCGGCACCATCAATCCGGACCTCACGACGGCGATCGACCAGGTCGGTTCCTCGTGGGAGACGATGATCGTCAACGCGCTGAACCCCGGCGACACCACGAACCTCACACGCCTCCAGACCTTCGGCGAAGGTCGCTGGGGCGCGCTCGAGCGCAAGCAGCTCATGGCGTTCGTGGGCGACAATAAGCCCGCGATGGCAGACGCGATCGCCGTACCGAACGCTCGCCCGTCGGACCGCATCAACGTGCAGCTCGTGGCGCCCGGCTCACCCAATCTCCCGTGCGTGATTGCGTCGGCTCAGCTGGCGAAGATCATCCTCGAGGCGAACAACAACCCTGCCACGGGCTACAGCGCGAAGGCGTGCCCGACACTCGTCTCCGGCGCCGACGCCTCGCAGTGGAACTACCCAACGCGCGACTACGCCATGAAGGCGGGCTGCTCGACCATCACGGTCGGAGACGCCGTCGTGAAGCTCGCGGACATCGTCACGATGTACCACCCGGCAGGAGAGGCGGACCCCGCGTATCGCTACGTGGTGAACATCGTGAAGATCCAGAACATCGTCTACAACGTGACGCGGATCTTCGAGTCCGAGGAGTGGGCCAGCGCGCCGCTCTTGCCGGACGATCAGCTGACGGACAACCCGAAGGCGAAGAAGCCGAAGAACGCGAAGGCTGCGGTCGGGCGCATGCTCGACCAGCTCGGGCTGTCAGCCATCATCGCGGATCCCGAGTCGGCCAAGGCCGGCACGACGGCGAACATCAGCCCGCAGAATCCGAATCGGCTCGACCTGAAGATCCCTGCGTTCCTCTCGGGAAACACCGAGATCAAGGACGCGGAGATCCTGTTCAGCTTCTTCCTCGGAGCCGCGCCGCTCGCCGCGTGATGCGCGCGAGCTCCCACACCTGAAGTCCGCGCACGCCTCCTGACGTGCCTCGCAATCGAGCGGGGCGCGGCGGGTGAGGTGCGCCCGTTTTCCACGAAGGAACCCCACGCATGTCAGCAGTAGGCGGGCCCATCCGAGAGGTGTCTCTCGACGGCAGAATCTATCAGTGCACCTCCGAGGCCGGCGCGACGCTGAAGCCCGGGATCTATTCGAACGAGGTGAAGATCAGCGGCGGCGGGCAGCCCTACCTTTTGAAGAAGGTGGAGCCGTCCGATGTCGACGGGATCGTCATCCTGATCGACAACGTCCAGGAGTCGATGAAGCACCTCGACACGCTCGCGGCGCGAGGCGACTTCTGGCCAGCGACCATCACGCTCGCCGACGGCCGCACCTACCAGGGCGGTCAGATGCAGTTCGGTGATAAGCCGGCCTACAACACCGCAGAAGGCACGGCGACGATCAAGCTCCAGGGCGCACCGATGGAGCTCCAGTGAGCGTGTCGAACGTGGTGCCTCTACACGGAAGCGATCTACCTGTCGCGGCCGATGTGGCCGAGGCGGAGTTTCAGAAGTGGGTGCGAGCGATGGGCATGTCCCAGAAGCTCGACCCGTCGCGCCTCGACGGCGAGGATCGGAAGTCGCTGCTAGACCAGAAGCGAGTCATCACGGATGCGATCGAACGCGGCGAACTAGTGGTGAACGACGAAGGATGCTTCGAGTTCACGCCGACCGGCGGCCAGACGATCGCGTGGCCCGAGCCGACGATGGAAGTCATGATGGCCATCGACGGACACCGCGAGACCGACAACGCGAAGCGAATGTTCTTCATCATGGCCAAGATGACAGGCAAACCGGTCACGTTCTTCAGAGCTCTGAAGCTCCGGCACGGCCAGGTCTGTCAGGCGGTCGCGAATCTTTTTTTGGCCTCGTAGTCACCACTCCGCTCGTAATCGACGGGCGCGACGGGTGGCTGCTGCCGAAGAACGTAGACGCTGCAGAGCGCGGCGCTCCTCCGGTCCTGCGTGAGGACTCGCCCCACACGTTCCTGCCCGTGGCGCGAACGATGCTCACGCAGATCCTTCTCGACTACCGGACGCTTCCGGACCCGAGGACGCTGACCTTCAAACAGGTCGTCTACTTCTACGACGGCCTGCGCCAGATCCTCAGAGACAGAACGAAGCCGAAGTCGCCCTGATGTCCCGCTTCTCAGTCGACACATCCTTCCGCGCGATCGACGGCTTCACGGCTTCGATGCGCAAGATGGAAACTGGTGGGGCGCGCCTGGCGCGGTCGCTGAAGAGCCAGTTCGGCGCCGTGAATTCCACGTTGGGAGGCGTCCACAACGGCATAAAAAAAGCTGCGGCGGTCACGGCAACGGCTGGAGTCATCGGTGCCGCCGGCATGGCGAAGATGGTCTCCGTCGGTGCCGAGTTCGAGAAGACGATGATCGGGGCGGCGGCGAAGTTCGACCCGAGCATACGACAGGGAACGAAGGCGTTCGCTGAGCTCGAGGAGACCGCGGCGCGCGTGGGCGCGACCACCGAATTCAATGCGCAGCAGAGCGCCGAGGCGCTGAAGTCTCTGGCCTCCGCTGGCTTCGGCGCCACGCAAGCGATCTCCGCGCTCCCGCGCGTGGTCGACCTGGCGACAGCGGCGGAGATCGACCTCGGCACCGCGGCGGACATCGCCGGAAAGTCTCTCGGCGCATTCAACCTGAAGACCGAGGACGCGATCCAGCTCTCGAAGAATCTTGAGCGAGTGACCGACGTCATGGCCCGCACCGCCGACGCCACAAGCGCGTCGATGGAAGGCCTGTTCGAGAGCATCAAGGAAGGTGGCCCCGTCGCGACGACGGCCGGCGCCAGCATGGATACCTTCATGGCCCTCGCGGGCCAGCTGGCGAACGCCGGCATCGAGGGCTCCGTCGCCGGCACCACACTCAAGAACATGTTCCTGACGCTGTCCGCTCCCACGAAGGAGGCTGCGGCAGGTCTGGCCAAGCTCGGAGTGAAGACGAAGGACGCGAAGGGGAACCTCCTCGACACCGTCACGATCCTCCAGCAGCTCCAGGCGGCCACCGCCGGAATGGGCGGCGCCGACCGGGCAGGCGCGCTCGAGGGCATCTTCGGGAAGATCCCGATCGCGGGCATCTCGGCGCTCCTCGACAACGGGATCGACAAGGTCGGCGATCTGCAGGGGAAGCTCCAGCAGGCCGGCGGCGCGACGGCCAAGATGGCCGCGATCATGCGCGACGCCACGAAGGGCGACATCGACGGATTCACGTCGTCGCTCGAGGGTGTGAGCATCGAGATCTTCAAGGTCGCGCGTGCGCCCATCCGCAACATCGTCCAGGGCACCACGGCGTGGGTCACGGCGAACACGAAGCTCGTCGGATCGAAGGCGAAGGAATACATCGCCTGGACGATCAAGAACCTGCCGCTCATCGTCGTGTGGCTGAAGACGATCGGAAAAGGGATCGTCGTTTTCTACGCGATGTCTCTTGCCATCCGGGCAGCGACGATTGCGCTCACGGCCTTTCAGGTCGCGAGCAGGATCGCCGCCGCGATCACGACCGTCCTGTCCATCGCGACCTCTCGCTCGTGGATCATGTACGGCCTGATGACGGCCGCGCTCTGGCTGGACACGGCGGCGACCTACGCAAGCGCTGCAGCCAAGGGGATCTGGAACGGGCTCCAGTGGATCGGTCTGGCGGCTGTCGCCGCACTCGGTGCGGCCACGAACGCGGGTACCATCAGCACCGCTGCGAACACCGCAGTCACGTGGCTCGCAAGCGCGGCGCGCACGGCGTGGACCGCGATCACCGGTTTGGGCACTGCGGCGCTGGCCGCGTACAACGCCGGCACGCTGCTTTCGACGATTCGCATGGGCGCGCTCGCCGCCGTCACTTGGCTCGTCAACGCCGCCAGCGCGGCCCTGAACATCGTGCTCCTGGCGAACCCGTACGTCCTGATCGGCATCGCTGTCGTTGCCCTGATCGGCTACCTCTTCAAGCTCCTCGGCGGATGGGACCTCGTCTCGGAAGCCGTGAAGAAATTCGGCACGTGGGCGATGAGCTACATCGACCCCGTCGTGTCGAAGGTGAAAGCGCTCTTCGGGTTCGTCTCTAAAACCGCGGAGGCGCTCGGATCGCTCACGGGTGACAACCTCGGGATCCCGATCCCGGGCGAGGAGCCGCTTCCCGGTAGTGCCCAGCCGTTCCGCATGGACCTCGACAGCGCGGCCATGCAGCCGAACACGACGTCACCGATGGCCGGCGTCTCGCACGCCATCCAGGAATCGACCACGACCAACAAGGTCGAACTCGAGGTGAAGGTCCCGCAAGGGGTCAGCGCCGAGGCCAAGGGCGGAGGCGGCAAGAACGTTTCCGTGAAGGTCTCGAACAGCGGCGCAGGCGTCGCGCCGATCCCAGCACATGGCTAACTTCGTTCCGCCCGGCGTCGCCGGTCTCCTTGGCCTGAACGCTCCCGGCTCGTCCTGGGAGAGTCGGCTCCGAGAGGCGGCGTTTACCTCGCCGAAGGGCACGCGCATCAAGTTCCTGTACGAGGATCTCGCGCGTACCATCCCGCTCCGGGGAACGATCTTCCAGTTCCCAGGGGTCAACGACGCTTACGTCCAGCAGGGCGGCTTCGGCGCGCGGCAGTATCCGATCCGCGCCATATTCCCCGAGAAGGACCACGACCTCGTCGCGACCGCGTACGAGGCGGCGCTCTGCGAGCCTGGGATCGGGAAGCTCGAGCACCCGATGTACGGGACGATCAACGTCGTTCCGATCACGGCCATCGACCGCACGAACGACATGGTCGGAGGCCGCGGGGTCTCGGTCGTGTCCACGGTCTTCTCGACGACGACGGCCGCCGTCTACCCGAACGCGGCGACGAACGGGCAGAACGAGCTGACGACGGCGCTCTCTGGCTTCAGTGTCCAGATGGCGCAGCAGTTCAATGCGGCGACCGACTTCCGGAGCACGATCGCAAAGGCGAACATCAAGGCCACGATCCGGAAGTTCCTGCGCACCATCAACGCCGAGCTTCAGGCCGTATCGAACACGACGGCCGACGTGCGGCGCGAGTTCGCGGACGGGCAGGCGCTCATTCAGGAGAGCCTCGACACATTCGTCGGGCGCCCGCTGCTGCTCGCCCAGCAGATGATGAATCTGATTCAGGCGCCCGGCCGAGCGATTGCCGGTATCGCGGCGCAGATCGAATCGTACGGACGCCTCGCGCAAGCGATCTTCCTGTCGCCCCAGGCGCAACCGGGAAACGCGCTCGGCGTCGGCGGCTCTTCGCTCCCGCTCAGGCGGACGAAGATTTCCAACGACTTCCACACCTCGGATATGGTCGCAACGAGCGCCGTAACGGGCGGAGTTGTCGCCGCGCAGAACGCCACGTTCAGCACCAGGCCGGAAGCGGCAGCCACGGCGGTCGCGCTCGCGGCGATCCACGAAGCGGTCGTCGAGTGGCGTGACGGTGGCTTCACGAGCCTTGGCGCGGTCCCCACGGTGGGCGCGTACCAGGTCGACCCTGGCGCTACCCATCAGGCGCTTCGGAACGCGGTCGCTCAGGCGGTCCGGTTCCTCCTCGAGACGTCGTTCTCGCTCGCGCCTGAACGCATCTACACGCTCGACCGGGATCGGTCGCTGCTCGATATCGCGTCCGAACTCTACGGCGCCGTGGACTCGCGGCTCGACCTCTTGATCGAGTCGAACAACCTTTCCGGGTCGCAGATCCTGGAGCTGAAGCGCGGCACGAGATTGCGCTTCTATCGGGAAGCTGCGTAACCCATGGAACAAGTCGGCGTCGTCATCGAGCGCCGGACGAAGGGCCTCGCCGACCCGGCCGCTTTGCTCGCCGGCTTCGTCGACATCATCCGGTTCGGCGGTCCGGAGTTCCGGTTCTGGTCGGAGATCAACATCCGTCTCGCGATGGATGCCTACTCGACGGTGGAGCTCAAGGCCCCATTCGAGAAGGACCGCAAAGAGTTCCGCGACACCTTTCGCCCGTTCTCGTTCTACCCGCTGAAGGTCACGCTCGGCGGAGACGACCTATTCACCGGCACGATCGTTGGCGTCTCGCCGGAGGTCGGTCCGGAGTCGAAGATCGTCCACGTCTCGGCGTACTCACTGCCCGGCGTCCTCGAGGACTGCTGCGCTCCACCTTCGGAACTTCCGTTCGAGTTCAACAAGCTTCCGCTGAAGGCCATTATCGAGCGGGTCGGGAAGATGTTCCGGCTCGACGTCGACTTCCAGGGCGACGACGGCGGTCCCTTCGAGCGCGTGAAGCTCGACGAGGGCGAGAAGCTCCAGCACTTCATTGCGCACTTCGCGCAGCTCCGAAACCGCGTCATCACGAACACGCCACGCGGGGCCATCAAGGTCTGGCGCGCGGCCCCGACGGGTAGCCCGGTCTTCGACTTCGTCGAGGGGCAGCAGCCGCTCTCGAAGATCGAGGCGATGTTCTCGCCTCAGGACTACCACTCCGAGATCACCGCATTCACGGGCGCGCGTCGCGGGCGCAAGGGGTCGAAGTTCACGGAGCCGAACCCCTGGCTCCAGACGGCGCTGCGCCCGCTGAACTTCAAGGTGGACCAGGCCGAGAAGTCGGAGGGACCGGAGGCGGCACGCGCTGCACTGGGTCGCATGTTCGCCAACATGGCGAGCTACACGATCTCGGACATCCCGTCGTGGCGTGACCCGAAGGGAAAGCTCTGGGCGCCGAACACGACGGTGACCGTGCTCGCGCCGAGCGTCATGATCTACGAGAAGACCGAGCTCATGATCCGAGCGGCAAACTTTTTCCAGGACGGCGAGGTCGAGAAGGCCGCGCTCGAACTGGTGCTCCCGGGCGCGTTTTCCGGCGAGGTGCCGAAGAGGCTCCCGTGGGACGAGTAGGAGTCGTCCTCGACTCCGATAGCGTCGAGTCTCAGGGGGCGAAGATCGTCGACGTCAAGGTCGACCCAGGAGGCAGCGCCACCGAGACGGCGCAGCACACCGGGGAAGCAGGCATCGAAGCCATCCCGCTCGACGGTGACTTCGCTGTCTACATCAGCGACGGTAGCGGCTCGAAGGTCGTCGTCGGGTACTTCGACCCGAAGCTCGAGCGCAAGGCGCAGAAGGGCGAGATCCGAATCGTCTCTCGCGCAGGGCCTGGCGAGGTCTCCTGTTCGATCTTCGTGAGAGCGAACGGCGAGATCGAGATCGAGGCGAACGACGTCAAGATCGTCGCGGATGTCACGATCACCGGGGACCTCACGGTGAGCGGCGAGGTGACGGCAAAGTCGGCCACGGCTCCGGTCAAACTCAGTTCGCATTTGCACCCGACATCCACCGGCCCCTCCGGGGCTCCAACTCCGGGCACGTGAGATGCCGCTTGCTCTCCCCGCGCTCACGTCTCAGCTGCAGAGCCTCTTCGCCTCCCCGCCGGCAACGCGCCTCGCGTGCGCACGCGCGTGGGCGGACGCATGCACGGCGCACGCGATCGGGATCGTTCCCCCGTCCACGACCGTGACGACCGCCGGAGACGCGCTCGCCGCCGCGCTCACGACAGCATTCGATTCCCCGAACGCAGCGCCCGCAATGGAGTCCGCGTTCGCTCAGTTCGCCGCGGCGGTCGGACTCGGCATGGCGGGTTTTGTTCCCGTTCCCCCGCCGGGTCCCGTTGGGTTCGACCCGCAGTTCGCCGGCCCCAAGCCGGCAACGCATGCGGACGCGGCCCAGCAGATTGGCGCACGCATCGATGCGTGGCTCCGCACCGGAATCAGCACGATGCTCGCGCCGCCCAATACCCCGATCCCCTGGTCATGACCGCCCGTGGATGTCGTTCTTCTGAATACGCCTGACGGTGCCGAGCTCTCGGTCAAGAACGGCGTCATCGAGCTCACCGACGCGCTCGACACGGCCGTGATGCTGTCCCTCTTCGGGGGCAACGAAGACGACGACGGCAGTGACGCGACGCTGTCCCGGTCCTGGTGGGGCAACCATGCTTTCGCCGACCTCGCCCGTCGTCAGCGCAGCGAGACGCAATTCCTCATCAACTCGCAGCCGCTCGTCCCTTCGCTCCTGAAGCGACTCGAGGATGCCGGAGTCCGCGACCTCGCGTGGCTCCTGACGTCGAAGATCGCGACCTTCGTCCGCGTCCGCGCGACGATGCCGGGACTGAACCGGGTCAAGCTCGAGTATTTCATCGAAGTCGACGGCAACGTCCTGACCTTCAAGTTCGAGAAGCGCGATCAGCCGCAGCTGTTCCTTGCCACCGGTGGCGCGGGCCCCGGTTCCGTGGGTTCGCAGATGCTCGACGACGGCGATCCGATGATGGACGACGGCGAGCCCATGACCGACTGATGCCCCGATGATCACAGCGCCCACCACGCAAAATCTGGCGGAGACGATCGAGGCGCAGATCGGGTCTGCCCTCGGGCAAACGATCCCGGCGTTCGCGAAAGCCTTCATCCCCGTTCTGTCCATCGTGCTCGCGGGCGCGATCGTCATCATCTACAAGTACGCGGGGTTCATCTTCCTCCAGCTCTTCGTTGCTCACGCGACGAACGAGCCGACCACCATTAACGGCAAGGTCGTCCGCCCGCTCACGGAGTGGGGCCGCCTGATCGGCGTCGGCGATCCGACACCGGCGCTCCAAGCGCAGCTGCTTATCAACGTCCTGGTCACGAACCAGGTCGGCGAGCTCGCGGGCGGCGCGCAGCTCCTGAACCCCGATACGCAGGTCCTCTACACCGTCGTTTCCGCGGTCCCGCTGAACGCTGCGGAGGTCGCCGCAACGGTACGGGCCAGCGGCTCACCGAACGGCGGCGACGGGTCGGGCATCATCGGGAACATGAACCCGGGCGAGGAGCTCGAGTTCACGAACCCGCTCCCGAACGTCTCGCGCGTCACGACCGTCACGAGCACCGTCGCCCAGGGCGCGGATGCCGAGTCCATCGACGCCTACCGCTCGAAGATCTTCCGCCGCTCCCAGGCCAAGCCGCAGGGCGGCGCCTACGCGGACTATCGCATCTGGGGCAAGGACGTCTCAGGCGTCGTCGAGATCTTCCCCTACGCCGCCGACACTCCTGGCGTAGTCGACGTGTACGTCGAGGTCGAAACCAGTATCGAGATCGATGGCATCGCGCCGCCTGGGTACCTCACCGCCGTTTATGACGTGATCCAGCTGAACGTGGACGGCACCGCGAGTCGACGCCCCATCGGCGCAGCGGTTGAGACGAAGCCGATCACGCGCACCCCCATCGACGTCTTCGTTCGCGGCCTGAACGTGGACGTCTCGGTTCGTCCTCAGGCTGAGGACGACATGACTGACGCCATCGAGGAGCACCTCCTCTCTCGTCGCCCCTTCATCGAAGGACTCGACGCGCTACCACGTGAGGACCGCGTGACCGTGGCCGAGCTCGGCGGAGTGGTGAGCACCGTCGTCGCCGCATACGGCGGGACCGTCACCGTGGTGGAGCTCGAGATCTCGGGCGCCCCGCAAACCGCCTACACGCTGGGCAAAGGCGAGAAGGTAAAGCTCGGCCTGAAGGACTTCGGATAATGCGTCGCCCGATCGATCTCTATCCAGCGCAGGTCATCTCCGGTGACCCAGGCTACCCGCACGGAAAGGCGCGCAACGTCCTCGTCCTGAACGACGGGACCGGCACCCCGCTCGAGGAGAAGTGGCTCAACGACGTCTTTGGCGCGTTCCAAGCACTGCTCGTCGCAGCCGGCATCACGCCGAACGGTGCGGCGGAAACGGCGCTGAGTTCGCAGATCCTCGACGCGATCCTGTATTTCGTATCGCATCCGAATCAGAACGTTTTTATCGACGGAAACCTGACGGTAGACGGGCGTCTTGAAACGACCGACTTCGCGAAGTTCCACTCTTTGGTCACGCTCCTGACCGGTTTGGATGTCACCGGAGTTTCGACGTTTCGTTCACCTATAAATGTCCTGGCTGCCCTCACCGCGCAGGGCATTCAGATTCCGTCACCGTTCGGAATGCTGGTCAATCAGCGCGGCATCACCGCGACAGCTGCCGGCACGTCGATCGGCACGCTCGGGGACATCGATCTCCAGCTGCCCGTGGCGATGCGCGAGCCATTTCGGCTGGCGACTGGCGGGCGGCTCATTCGGCAACCGCAGACGGTTCCGAACTCGGACGCGACACTCTCAGTGAGCAACGGCGACCGGATCATCATCCCGGCGTCGGTCAGCGGCGGCCACATCTACAACTTGTCCGAGAGCGACGCGGAGAGCGGCGCGGAACTCCGCGTCATCAACTGGTCGATCTACACGCACACGATTCAGAGCGGCGGCACGCCGGTTCTGATCATGCCGCCCGACAACGGTTCGGCGCTGCCGAACACGTGGAGACCTGCGTCCGTGGATTTCCTGTTTCACTCAAACGGACTCGTGAGCCGCTGGCTACCGGGTCCCGTGACGCTCGGCTAGTTGCCGCAGGGGACGCACTGAGCGGCGGTCGGCCCCGTGCCGACGGTCGTGCACGCGGTGCCGGACGGACACGCCTCGGAATAGGACGTGGACAGGTACGTGTAGCGACCGTCGCACGCGGCGGACTCGCCGGAGCAGAAACGGTTCCGACGGTCCACTCCGATGCGGTTCGTCATGCCGGCGCATCCCGGCTGGGTGAGCACGGTTCCTTCGCACTCCGTCGCGGCCCACTCGGCAACGAGGCAACGGTGACTCACTTCTCGGAAGTGACACCCGTCGCAGCACGGCCCGCTCGAACACTCGCACGCGGGCGCGCCGCCGGTGGCCGCGACTCCTCCGGTCGCAACCGCGCCTCCCGTCGCAACGGCCCCGCCGGTGGCCGCGCCACCGCTCGAAGCTCCGCCGGTACCGGGAGATCCACCTGACCCGCTTCCCCCATCGTCCTCGCCCGCGCCGCCGTCCGTTTCCGTGGGCCCAGCATCGTCGCTCGTCGCTGCCCCGCCCGTGGCCTCCGTGCCGCCCGTGGCAAGGCCTCCGGTAGCCGCGCTCCCGCCGACGGGGACGCCTCCAGTCGACGCCAGGCCGCCCGTGCCGGGCTCGCCGCCGGTCTCCTGAACTCCGCCCGTGCTCGCGCTCCCGCCCGTCCCAGGGGCGCCGCCTGTGGACAGCGCCCCGCCGGTCGCAACTACCTCGACAGGCTCGCCGCCGTCACCGCCGCACGCCGAGGCGAGCAGGATCCCAAGAATGGCCCATCGCTTCACTGCGGCATCCCGGCGCTGGCGCAATCAGACTTTTCGACGCCTTTCCACTTCTTGAACTCGGGTTCGTTCTTCGCCTGCAGATAGGCGGCAGAGACCAGCCCGGCGTGCACACACAGATCCACGGCGGACCCGTTGTTGCGTTTGACCATGTCGTATTGAGCGACGGAGTCCGTGGCCACCTTGGCCTCGATCGCGCCCATCACGAGGGCACCGGGAGCGACAACGGCTTCGGCTACCGCTGCTTTCGCGGACGACGAACCTTCGTTGCTGTCGCACCCAAGTGCGGTCAGCGCCGCGCCCACAACCACGCCCCAGAGCTTTCCCATCTGACAAATGGAACGGCCTGTTTCCCGATCCGTCAACTGAACAGCTGATTCCATGGGGTTTTTCGCCACCCTCGTTCACCTAATTCCGCGGGCTTGGGCCTGGCGCGTCACCCACAAAACCGATCTCCGGCGGTTCATTGAGGGCCTCGCTCCTGCCTTCGATAGCGGTAAGGCTGTAATCGATGAGGCGTGGGAGCAGCTCTCACCCGAAACGACCACTGAGCTTGACGAGTGGGAACGGCAGTTCGGGCTTCGACCAAATCCGAGCGACTCGATCCGCCGCCTGAACCTCGCCGCCGAGTGGCGCGCGACCGGCGGGCAGTCGCCGCACTACGTCCAGGACGTTCTCCAGACCGCGGGCTTCGACGTCTACATCCACGAGTGGTGGGCGAGCGGTCCGCCGTACGTCGCTCGCGACCCGCACGACTACACCGACATCCCGCAGATCGGGACGGTGCAATGCACGGGCCCTGGTTGGGAGACCACTGGGCAACCTCAGTGCAGCGATGGTCGACCCGATGTCGATGGCTTCATCATCACCCAGTACCAGTGCAACGCCTTCCTGGTGAACGATCCGCACTACCTGGTGAACAAGCTTCTGACGCAAGAAGCGCCGCCACCGATCCCGAACGACCCGGACGTCTATCCAAAGTTTTTCTACGTGGGAGCGGAGACGTTCCCCGATCACGCAACGGTCCCGCTCTCGCGGAAGGCGGAGTTCGAACGGCTTCTGATGAAGCTACGGCCTCTTCACCTCTGGGTCGTGACGCTCATCGACTACGTCGACGACGGCGTCCCCGGCGGCGACTTCATGTGGGGCACCGGCTCCGGCTGGGGCGTGGGCACGTGGACCTGAGGATCTGAATGACCGCAAGACCATCACTAGCGCTCGCGTGGGCGACGAACGCGAACTACTCGACGGGGCCCGACGCGGGCCAGCCGACGAAGGTTGCGCTCGACGCCGGGCTCCTCGCCGACGGCGCCATTGAAGGCGTCGCGCCGGACCCGCAGAAGTACAACTACCTCTTCGCGCAGATCGCGCAGTGGCAGCAGTACACCGACGAGGTCGCGTGTCTCACGAAGACGGCGACCGTCGCTGCTTTCGCGGCGAACACGAACAACCTCAACGCGGGCACCGACTTCTACGCTGGCGCGACGGAGCTCCTCGTCACCGCCACGGGTGCATTCGACCTCACGGGCATCGTCGCGCCGTCTCCGGAGACTCCGCTTCTTCGGCGCATCCGGAACCGTGGCGCTCAGCCGATCACGCTGAAGCACCAGAACGGGAGTTCGACGGCGGCCAATCGCTTCGCGATCTCGACGGGCGGCGACTTCGTCCTCGCGGCAGGGACCGCTGTTTGGGTCACGTACGACGTCATCGACGATCGGTGGATCGTCCAGGTCGCCGGCACCGGTGGCGGAGGCGCGGGTACGCTCTTCGCGACGCTGTCGGCTGGTCCTTCCGCCGGCGGCCTGAACGTCGCGGACGTCGGGATCTTCTCGAGCTCCGGCGAGCTCACGGTCCGCCAGGCCGCGAACGATATTCTGCGCACCGCGAGCGGGACCACGATCCTCCGGTCGCAGTCAGCCGCGATCGTGCTGCGCAAGGGCGCGAACGACATCGCGCTCTTCAACGAGACCGCTGGCGTTCAGAGCGAGATGCTATTCGCGGCGGTTCAGCCGACGGCGCGTATCGGAGCGCTTGCAACCGCGAGCGGTCCAGGTGTCACGCTCAGCCTCCGAGCGGGCGCACCCGGTGGCGCGGGCGCTCAGGCGGGCGGGCGCGTAAACTTCTCCGGCACGGCGCCTCTCGGTGGCGGCGCGGTCGGGGGAGTCGACATCTTCCAGACCGACGGAGTGACATCGCTCGCCACGTTCAACAACGCCGCGATCACGCTGTCGGCTCCAATCACCGCCACAAGTTCCGTGCAAGCCAACTCGCTGAGCGTCACGACGATCGCGAATGCGGCGACGCTCGTCGCGTCCGGTAGTGTCACGGGAGCCACCGTCACGGCCACGACGCTGCTGGTCGCCGAGGGGACAATAACCGTTCATGGTTCAGGATCCGGCGTGCCGGTCGCCGCTGTGGGGCACATCCGCGGCCCCGCTGGGATGTCGATCTTCTATCGCAACTTCGTCAGCGCATCTCCAGACCTGGTTGCCATCCTCTGCTCGGGCGCAGCTGGCAACGGGATCACGTTCGCCAACGACAGCACGATCGCAACGGATGTCCGCTCAGGGACAACCGTGCGGCTCTTCGCTGCGGGAAGTCCGCGGCTGACGGTGACGTCTACTGGCGTGCTCATCGGCCCGACGACGCTGCTCATGCAGCCGAACGGGTCGATCACGGCATCTTCGGGCGGTGGTGCAGGGGCCGCGCTGAACTACCTCGGCCAGGCCGGCGACGTATCGACGAACGCGCTCGGTGGTGAGCCGTATCTTGCCGGCGGGCAGCCGGGAGGATCCGCGAAGCGCGCAGGCGCGAAGATGGCACTGCGCACGAACGCGGGCGCTCTCGAGACCATGGTCCATGTGACCGAGGTCGCGGCGAATCAGCGGGTCTTCGCACTCTTCGGCGACGTGACCGCAACGGAGATGCCGGCTGGAACCGGTGACCTCGTCGAGTACATGAAAAACTGCGCCGTGGTCCCGTCGGCGAACCCGGTTGGCGGCGGCATCCGATACGTCGAGGCCGGCGCGCTCAAGTACCGAGGATCCGGCGGCACCGTGACCGTGCTCGCTGCCGCCTGAAAGAATCTCATGAAGCGAATCAACCCCCCGGTCCACGCCCCGAAGAAGGGTCTGCCGACCACGTCTATGGCCGACATCCTCGGCGCGTTCGTCATCTACCGCGCCGGCTGGCAGTCGTCGCGCGAGAGGAACGCTCACCTGGGCGAGATCCTCGACGAACTCGAGCGCGCCCCGATGGGGCCATGGGACCTGACCGACAAGGCCGTCGAGTCGCTACTATCGGAGATGCAGGGCGTGAACGTCGGGCTCGACGACAAGGCCATGCGCCTGAACCCGCTGTTCCTCAAGTTCTTCACTCGGTGCCTCGATGCCGTGTGGGGCGCCGAGGAAGCGCCGGATGAGAAGCCGCGCGCGGAGCTCAACGGCAAGACCGACACCGGCACCGCTGGCGCAACCGCGCAGGCGTGAAGAACTGAACATCACCCGCGCCATCCGCGCCCGCATCCCGCTGGCGCATGAGGCGTCGCGGCCACGCCGCTAAGGAGAGAACGTGAGTACTAGGCTATTTGACAAGGGCCGCGAGGGTTTCGCGGACGGCTCGATCGACTGGGACACCAACACCATCAAGTCTCAACTCACGGCGGCGACCGCAGACGTTGGCATCAAGACGGTCTCTGGCGCAACGAACGCATCACCGATCGTCCTGACGGTGACCGCGCACGGATGGGCAAACGGCGATATCATCGTCGTCTCGAAGGTCGGCGGGAACACGTCAGCCAACGGCACGTGGCAGGTTGCAAACCAGGCAACGAACACCGTCGAACTCCGCACCGTCAAAGACAACCTCGCGAGCGTCGGCAATGGCTCCTACACGAGCGGCGGCGTCGCGGTGAACCTGACGACCTCCGACAACCGAGACGACATCAACGCCGGTGCAGTCGGAACCGATCAGACGCTCGGGTCCAAGACGGTCACGAACGGCGTCCTCGACGCTGCCGACGTTTCCTACACGGCGCTGTCCGGCTCCGAGGTAATCGGGTTGGCGATCTACAAGGATACCGGCTCAGCGGCGACGGACCGCCTCGCCGTATGGATCGACGGGAAGACTCAGGTCATCGTTGCCGCAGACGCGGCGAGCTCGGCCACTACTCTTTGGGTGGAGAAGCTAGAGGGACCGATCGCGAGCGGCGTCGCCATGATCTTCTCGAACGGTATCACGGCCACTACGACATCTACAGCAGCGGCTGGCGCGCGGTCGATCGCGGTATCTGCCATTTCCGGCGCCATCGCCGCGGGTCACACAGCCGACGTCGCCACCACGAGCGCTGGCATTCCGTTTACTCCGAGCGGCGGCGACGTGACGTTCCAGTTCGACAACGGCCCCGACAAGATCGTGCGGCTGTAGGAGCGGCCGATGGCCGACGTCTCTGAAACCGTAACCTGGGCGACGAGGTACGGCGTCACGTACCCGATCGTTCGCGTGACCCGTCGCTCCGAATCGCCTGCCGCTGATTCGGATGCGGAGGCGGTGACGCTCGACGGTCGCAGGTCTCGCGGCGAGGTGACTGGGTTGAAGATCGTCGGCACCCGTGAGCAGCGCATCTGCCGGTACGCGGAGCCCAGGCCACTCGGAGCCGGTGGGCGCATCGTGACAGCAGTGGTGATCGAAGAGTTCCGACCGCTGGTCGACGGAGTCCGCTCAGTCAGACGGTAGACGATGGCCATCGAGATCACGGGCTCCGTCAGTTGGCTGCACTGGGACGGGCCAGCATCGATCACGGTCCCGGGCGACGCGGAGATCGCACTCGTCTTCTTCGACCTCTGGAGTGCAGCAGGCGCCGAGGCCACAGCAGCAACTCTCGGCGGCAACGCGCTCACGTTTGCTGCTGGGACTGCTCCGGCAGCGGCGCTGAATTACGCCGGCGTGGCGTACCTGGTCTCTCCGCCTACCGGTTCGCAGACGCTGAGCATCACGTTCGGTGGGACCACCGACATGCGCGCGTACGCGGTGTGTTTCCTCAAGGGGATCGACACCGGCAGCCCGGTCATCGATGCCGGCGCCGAGCACGACCAGGGCCCGGACATCACGCTCGACTCCGAGTCCGATGCGTGGGTCGGCGGTATTGCGTGTGGATGGGTGCCGGACATCGGCAGCCCGTCTTTCGACAGCGGCGTCTCGTACTCGCTCAACAACTCGCCGAATCCGGTCCAGAGCGCCGAGGAGTGCGACTTCGCGGTAGTCGACTCGCCTGGCTCGAGCACGACGACGGTCGGCGCGAGCTACCAGGCATTCGCGCTCATCTCGATTCGTGCGGCGGGTGGAGGCGGCGGTGGCACGACACTCATCCTTGCCAGCGGCAGCTCCGGCGGCAGCTCCGGCGCGGCGGGGCTATCCAATCGCCAGTCCGTCGCGGCTTCTTCGTCTGCGCAGCGCGGCGGCGCGGCCGGCGCGGCAATTCGGTTTTCCCAATCAGGCGCACGGGCCGGCGAGCGTCGCGGAGCCACGGCGGAGCGCGCTACGCTCGCTCTCTCCGGCCGTTCTTCCGACGCCAAATCCGGGGCGGCGAACTCGAGGGCGACGCTGCTTCAATCCGGGGCTCGGTCCTCGGAATCTCGAGGAGCGGTCACCCGGACCACGGCGCTCATCCTGGCTCCGGCAGGGCGCGCCTCCGAGGAGCGCCGCGGGGCATCGACAACGCGCCTCACTGCGGCCCTCTCTGGGCGCTCCAGCGAGACCCGTGGCGGCAGCGCTAACCTGGCCGCCAGGACCGTTCTCCCGGGCGCCCGGGGGCAAGAGCGGGCCGGCGCAGAGGCAGCCCAGGCCAGGCTGGTGCAGGCTGGTGCCTCGAGCGACGAGGGTCACGGTATCCCCAGCGAGATCTTGACCGTCTCCGTCGCGCGGCGAAGCTCCGAGGAATCCCGCGGGCGCATCACCGCGTTGAACCTCCTGACCATCTCCCCGAGCTCTCGCGGCTCGGAGGAGCGGCACGGGGCAAGCACAATCCTCGAGCGCCACTCCGTGGCTGGGGGCAGCAGCGCCGAAGAGCGCGGCGCGGTCCTGGTCGGGAACGTCGTCCTAGTCTCTCCAGCGGGCGCGGCCAGCCAAGAGCGCAGCGGCTCCGTCACGACCCGGGCGAACCTCGCGCAGGCTGGCGCCCGCTCGGGCGCGGAAGCCGGGGCCGCGACGACGCTCTGTCGGCTCACGCTCGCGGCGGGCTCCTCGGCGGAGCGTCGCGGCTCGACGACGCTGCTTGTCGGGATCGTGTGCGCCCCAGCCGGGGCCAAGTCTCAGGAGCGGAGCGGAGCGGCTCGGACGCTGTTCGGGTCATTTCCTGCCAGCGGCGGAAGCGGTGAACGGTCCGGGTCCGTACGCGCCGGCACGTTCCTCGCGATCACCTGCTCGGTATCGGGCGCGGCATCCGGTGAACGCGCCGGGGCAGTCGTCACGGTTGTAGCGCCGGTTGGATACGTCGGCTCAGCACCGATCACGTTGATGCACGGGCCTGCCGCGTCGACGTCTTCGTGGGGCGGTTCGCTTGGATCGATCTCGGTCACGCATCGTAGGAACAACAACGGGTGAGCTGCTCGTCATACATCGTCGGCGACGAAGCGCGCTTCGCTGCTACCTTCAGTATCCCCGGCACGGCGCCGCCGCAGATGTACGATCCGGCAACGGTCGTCTTCATGGTGCGGACGCCGCTCGGCGTTGAGACCGAGTACGTCTACGGCACAGACGCCGAGCTCCTGCGAATCAGCACCGGCGTCTACGCCTTGAACGTTCAATTCAGTGAGCCGAGTTTGCCGGCGGCCCCAGGCGCGACGCCGCCTCAACCGTTCGCGCGTGATTGGTTCTTGCGGTTCATCTCCGAAGGCCTGTTCGCGTCGGCGAGTGAGCAACGAATCAAAGTGCGTCCGTCGAACTTCACGAACCCGTTCCCAGGCGGCGGCGGATCGAACCCGTTCGCGATGCTCGATGACGGCGAGGCCATGAACGACGACGGCGAGCCCATGACGGACACGCCGTAGCGGCGCGCTCCTTCCGAGATCCCAGCGACACCGTCACTGGTGCCCGGCCATGCCGGAGCGCCGCAGGTGCAATTCCATGAGCGAGCACGAGACACCAAACAAGACGCACGGGATCCTACGCGGAGCGTTCGCCAATTCGGCGGCGCGTATCGCGTACGTCGTGACCGCGACGGATCTCGCGCAGGGCCGCGTCTGGCGGCAGACCGACACGCTGCGAGACTACGTTGCGATTGCGACGGGCGCCGGCTCTGGAAGCTGGCGGCTCATCGGGTCCGGTGACGCGGGCGGCATCGGCGGCGCTCTCGGCGCTTCCGACAACCGTGTCCTGCGATCCGACGGTGCAGGCGGCGCTACTGCTCAGGGCTCCGCGGTCGAGATCGACGACACCGGGAAGGTGATCGGCGCGACCGTCGACGACCCGACGACGGCGCTCCAGATCGCGAATCGTCAGTACGTCCTAGCGAACGCGGGCAACCCGTCGGCGTCTCAGCTCGAGACCACGCTCCGCGCCGTCGACTACGTCCTCGTCCCCCAGGTCCGCGTGGCCATCCTCGCCGCGACTCTGCCGGCATACACGGCGACGGTCGGCTCAGGCCCCGCCGCTGTCCTCACCGCCAACGCGAACGGAGCTCTCCCCGCCGGCCTCCTCGACGGCGTCACGGTCGCTGAAGGCGCGACGATCCGCGTCCTGCTCGCGCTGAACGGCAGCGACCCCACGCAGGCGGGCGTCTACGACTTCACCAACGGCGGCGCATCGTCGGCGTTCGCCTTCACGCCGGTCGCTGGACTGGCCACCGCGGCCGCGCTCGCTGGCCTCTCCGTGAAGGTCGGAGACGGCGCAGTGTGGGCGGGTGCCGAGTTCTCGCTTCCGCGCTACGAGGCGGGCATCACGCTCGGCACGACGCCGATCGTCTTTGAGCCGACCTCGCTCCACGGATTCGCGGCTGGTCTCGTCGAGCGCATCTTCGAGGACTACAGCCACCCGGCAGCGGCGGCGAATATCACGACGGGAACGATCGCCGGTCGCGGTGCGTTCCTCTACGCCTACTCAGGAGCCGGGTCCGTCGCGGCGGTCAACAACGGCGGCACAGGAGACACGCTCACCGAGCGCGGTTTCCTGACGATGACGAAGGGGACGACCACCACCGGGTTGGTCAACTTCGCCGGCAGGAGCGAGCGCCTTTCAACGCTTGGCAAGCAGCGGTTCGCGGTCAAGTTCAGGGCCAACAACCTTCACGACGCTTCGAACATCTACACGTGGCAGGCTGGCTGGAGTGACAACGTCACCGCCGGCGGCGACGGTCTCGGCATCGTCGTCACGGTGGCGTCTGGCGCGACGACGCTCGAGGTCCGCGGGAAGACGGGCGGCGTCGTGCAGACGTTGGCCCTACCAGCGATCAGCGCGGCCACCTGGTACGAGGTCGTCCTGGTCTCGATGTCCGGTAGCTCGTCCGTCTCGGCCTACGTGAATGGCATCCTCATCGGCACGCTCACCGGCTACGCGACTTCGGTCAACATCACCGAGTACATGGAGATGAAGGGCGGAGGCAGCGGCGGGACCACGGCGCGGACGGTCGACGTCGACTACATCTGCTACGAGTATTACCGCCCTTTCGGGCGCCGCTGATCCCGAACCCGCAAGGGCTCAGCGTGGCGGTCGTGCCGCCGATTTGGTCGGGGACACAGACCTACGGAGAGAGCGTCGTGCTCCTCTCCACGAGCGGCGGGACGGCGCAGGGAAAGCTCCTGCGCGCACCGACCGGCGGCATCTCTGGGATCCAGGAGGTGCGGACCGCGCGGCGTGACGTCGTCCTGATAGCTGGCATCGACTGGACGTACAACTCGGCCACGCAGTCGATCGAGAAGGTCGCGGGCGGCATCGCGCCGTCTCTCGTCGCGGAGATTCTCGCGCCCGGCGGTGTGCCGGTCGTCCACGAGAATCGTCTGCTACACGAGGCGCAGCTCGCGGTCACGTACACGCACTCTGCCGGCGGGTGGTCAGGACCGACCACGAGCGCTTCCGCGAAGCTCACGACGATCCGAACGAAGCTCATCGCCGGCAACCCGGTGAAGATCGTCGTATGGGGTGACTCGATCAGCGTCGGCGCGAACGCGAGCGGATTCCCGAACGGGAGCGCGTACGACATCATTTCGCCGTACATGCCCGTGTGGGCGGAGCTCGTCACGCGGCGGCTCACGGCCAAGTTCGGGTCCGTCGTCACGCTCGCGAACAAGAGCGTCGGCGGGCAGCAATCGAGCTACGGCTCAACGAACCACGCCGCGCAGGTTCTCCCGGAGAATCCTGACCTCGTCATCTACGGATGGGGAATGAACGACGGGGCCGCGAACGTGGCCGCCGCAACGTACGCCGCCAACATGGCCGCGCAGCTCGCGGACCTCCGCGGGACTCACGCCACGGCGGACGCGATCATGCTTTCGTCGATGCTGCCGACGCAGCTGACGAACCCGCCACACACGGGCAAGCACGCGCTCTACGGCGCGCAGCTCGCGACCATCGCGGCGGGTGACGGACACTGCGAATCGATCGACGTGACGGCGGCATCTCAGGCGCTGCTCACGGCGAAGAACTACGTCGACCAGAGCGGCAACAACTACAATCACCCGAGCGACTACATGCATCGCGTCTACGCGCAGCTCGTGCTCGGGCTGCTCGACGGGCTCTAGCCGTAAGTCACGAGTCCGAGCCACCAGCCGATCGCAATCGCGACGGCCACGGCGACGCACCCGACGGCCATTCCGGCCAGCAACCATCGGTCCATGGCGCCGAGGCTCGGCTGGTTTGCGCGTGGTCTGCAAGGAAAATCCAACATGAAGCTCAACGACAACAAGCTGAACCTGATCTTCGCGATCATCGGCGTGGTCCTGACCACCATCGCGCAGCTGGCCCCGTCCACTGCGGTCGTCCTGCTCGGCATCATCACCTCGCTCGGCACGATCAACGGGCTGATCCAGAAGTACATGACGGCACCGGGCGACATCCCCGGGCCCGAGAAAGCCGCGGCGAAAGCGGCCGCTTCCCCAAAAGCCGGGAACGAACTGTGATCCGCATCACGATCCTGATCGCGGCGCTCCTGATCTCCGGCTGCGCCACGGTCCGCACCCACGGGCCCGCGACGCTCGACCTGATAGACGCGGTCGACACGCAGGCGGCGAACGTGCTCGGCTTCATCGCGCCGAACCTCCCCGAGGGTGACGCGAAGGTGGCCGCGCTCGCCGCGGCAAAGGGCGCCAAGGACTTCGCGGCGTTCTTCGATCTCGCCAAGCCGCTGCTCGAGCAGATTGCCGCGGGCGGCGAGGACGTGCCGCGGGACATCGCTGCGCAGCTTGCCACCGGCGCGGCCATCGCGACGAGCATCGAGCAGGGTACGCGCGCGGTGAGCGGACGCAACCCAGACGGGTCGCCGAAGCCGTGAGCATCGCCTCGAACAAGTACGCGGGGAAGCTGGCCGTCATCGCGGGCGGCGTGGTCCTCGGCGTTCGGCTCCTGCGCGTGCTCCCGGGCGCGATCTGGGAGTGGCTCACGGAGCCGCTCGGGTGAGCGTCCGTGTCGACCAAGCCGACTTCGACGAGCTACTCGGGCTCCTGATCGCCGAGTACTCGCTCGCAGAAGGCGCGGCGACTCGCGGCGTCGAGCTGCTCGCTCAGCTGAAGGTTCTCGAGGCGCTTCTCGAGGAGCATCGCTCGCACTCGCACAAGAAGCGCGTCGAGCTCCACCGGGTCATCACGCGGCTGAAGAACATCCTGGCCAAGGACCCCGAGCACACGCCGCTTCCGTCGAGGCAAGCCGACCTGACCAGATCGAAGAACTCCCGCCCACCGCCACGCTCCAAGCCGCCTCCGCTCCCGCCGCGCAAGAGATGAATCCGCCCACGAGTCCGCTCTGCGCGGAGTTCTCGGAGATCGTCGGGCGGCTCGAGTCGCTTGCGCTGACGCCCATGGAACAGACGATCCTGTACGAGCTCATGTGCGACATCGAGGACCGGCTCGAGTCCGTGAAGCGACTCGACGGGATGGTCAAGACTCGGCTCGCGAAAGAGAAGAATGACTCTGCTTAGCCTGGCGACCTGCATCGACTACCTGACGCGCGTTGCCGATTCGATCGGTGAGTACGACGATCCGCAGCTACCCGACGAGCAACGAGCGCTCGCGCGACTGGCGATCGGCCACATCGCGGATGCTCGCAAGTACATCGAACGGCTGAAGGCGAGCGACCAATGAACGACCGAGCCGCACTCGACCAGTGGACGAAGAGCGAGGCGAAGATCCTCCAGCTCGACCCGCTGATCCATCTCCCGTGTCGCGACCACATCTACCGGCTCGCCTGCGAGGGCATCTGGGTGAAGGTCGTCGAGGCGTACCGGGACTCCGGATACCAGAAGACGCTCTGGCTCAAGGGCCGCGACAACGCTGGGCGCATCGTGGACGAGAGCAAGATCGTCACGCGCGCGCCGCCCGGCTTCTCGGTGCATGAGTACAGGCTGGCGTATGATCTCGCTCCCGATGGCGTCACGATCAACGAGTACGGGCTCACCCCTGAGGAAGCGCTCGTTGATGGCAAGGTGAGCTGGCCCGCGCCGGTTGGGCGCAAGCGCGGTCTCTGGGAGGCAATCGCTCGCTGTGGTCGCGCTGTCGGCATGACGGCCGGCGCCGACTTCAAATCAATCACCGACTGGCCTCATTTTGAGTGGACCGGCGGTCTCACGATCCACGACCTCCGCGCCGGCAAGCGCCCGCACAACGGCCCCTACGCCGAGCCCGAAGAGTTCCCGCTGGAGAATTCATGACCGATAGCCGCGACACCGAAGCCCCGTCACCTCCGAGCGTGGACTGGTCTCACCTCACCGCATCGGAAGCCGCCGTGATGGTCAGGCTCCAAGACATCGGCGACCAGCTTGGCAAGATAGGCACCACGCTCCTCGCTGACAGCGCCTGGAAGTCGCGCGTCGTGGAGCTCCTCGTCGTCCAGGGCAAGGCGCTCGAGCGCCTCCTGCGCAAGCGCGGCGAGGACGCCGAGGCCGACGCGCTGCGCGCTGGCCGCGTGAGCCTCCTGCCGCCGTACACCGACGAGGACCGCGAGACGACTCAGCCGGGCGCGCAGTGAGCGACCGTGCAAACGCACCTCAGCCAGCTTCCTCTGCCATCCACGACGCCGCCGACTGACTCGGTGGTCTCGGTGCTCGGCTGGGTCGTGGCCATGGCGCTCGTGGGCGGCATCCTGATCTGGCGCCTCCGTGAGCGGGACCGAGCCAGCCAGCTCGCCGATCTGAAAGCCGAGCACGCCGCCGACGAGGTCCGCGTCGAGTCGTTGCGCCGCCGCATCGAGGAGCTCCAGGAGCAGCGGCTGACCGACGAGCGCAAGCGCGCCGTGGACAACCGGGCCATGGCCGACATCCTCCTGCGCAACGAGCGGGCGCGCCCGCCGTCCGAGCATCCCGAGGCGGACGACGACGACTACCGGGACATTCCGACCGGCGTGGCACACGAGATCGTGAAGCGGGCCGCCTTGCCCCCAAATCGCCCGCCTGAGCCCGCCTACCGCCCGCGCCAGCAGTCCAGGCCACTGGTCGAGATCAACGACCCCAGGCCGCCGCGCAAGCCGCGGTGAGCCCATCCACATAGCTCCGTCCGGGCCACTCCTTCCCGGGCGGCCATAGGCCCCGTCTTCTCCGTGCTACCCGGAGGAGGCGGGGCTTTTCGCCATTTGGGCCTACTCGCCGTGGGCCGCAGCCCGGAGGAGCAGCGCGTCGCGGGCCCAGCGGGAGAGCGTCTTGCCCTCGACGCGGGCGGCCCGCTCGCACGCCTCCCTGTCCGCCTCCGACACCTTCAGCGTGATGTGCGTCGTCGTGGCGTTGTCGACGCGGGGCCGCCCCCGGCCGCGCTTGGCGGTCTCGGGAGCAGGGCGGAGCTTCTTCGCGACGCTCACTCGTCCCACAGGCCCATCCGCTCGTCATCCCGCCGCTGGTCGTACTCGTGATCCGCGCGGCAGGCGGCTTCATCGGCGAGATCGCGCGGCTCGACGACCCACGCCGGCACGGTGAGGTCCACCGTCTCGCGGTCGTCCTCGTCCGTCCAGCGAGGCGAGAGGTCGTAGCCGCGGAGCTCGGGATGCTCGGAGATGTACTCCCGTTCAGCGGCGGCGAGGCAGTCGTCCTCGTCTGGGTTCGCGGTGACGGTGACCGTGACGCTGCGGCTCACGACGTGGCCTCGACAGCCCACGGCCCGTTCGCGTCGCCGAGCAGCACGACGTCGCCATCCTCGCTCTGCAGCACGGTCACCTCGCCGCGCTCAAGGACGTTCCAGTCGTCGGCTTCGAACGCGACGATCGCGGCGTCGATCGTGTCGACGCCCGGGGCATCCCGGTACGGCGCGTAGCCCCGGCCCGCGTTGTTTGCGGCGATGAACTGGGCGCGAGCTTCGGACTGCGTGATCTGGTACGTCTTGGTTGCCATCGGAGAATCCTCTCTGTGGTCTGGCCCCGGACATTTGCCGTGTCGCGGGGCCGTTTCGTTGCGACCTCCTGACTCTAGCCGATGGGCATTATATGTCCACGTTTATTCGCGACGCTCGGTCGATTGCGGGAAACCCCGTCGCCTCTCATCCCACCGAAGCCACGCCTCGACGCCACCGGCGAGCACGAGCACCACGACGCCCACCACGGCGATCGGCCCCCACAGCACCGCGACGACCCCGACGATCAGCGCGGCCAGCCACGGCCGCTCAGGCGGGTCGACGGTCTGCGCTAGGACGTAGAGCCCGAAGATGGTCGCGGTGACGACGCAATAGACGGTGAGGACGGCGGTCACTTGTCTCCCATCATCACGGCGATCCACATCGCCACCACCCCCAGCGGCACGAACCCGAGCGCGATGAGGGGCCAGTCGGTCAAGCGCCGCCGCCCAGCATCAGCGGCATCTTCCCCGTGTCGAGCACCTCGGTCAGCGTCGGGAGCAGCCGCGAGCCCACCGTCTGCCCACCCGCGATCACGAGGTTCGCGAGGAACTCCGCCTCGAAGTCCGTGTCACCGCTTGAGACCAGTTCGAGCTTGGCCTTCAGGATGAGCAGCAACGCGCGCCATCGTCGCCGCTCCTCGGCCTCCCACTTCTTCTGCTCGCGGTACTCCTTCGCGCTCGGGGCCTGGACGTCGAACCGGACTCGGCGGCCACGTAGCTCGAACATGATCGTATATCTGTCGCGGTCCCACGAGGACGCGAAGCCGCTGGCGCCGTGGGTGCGGACGAGTCGCTCCAGTTCCTCGCGGGTCGACGCGACGGAGACGCTCGTCCCTTCGGCGTAGCGGCGGGGTTTGGTCTTCACGGCTCTCCACCCCCGTCGCGATAGGAGTCGAGTGAAGGCTCGATCTCCGTCCATTCGCATCTGCATTCCGGGCATTCGAGCTCCGTGTCTTCGCGGCACGACTCGCCAGGAACGCCGCACTTCGGGCACGGCGTTATCTTGTTCTCCGTCTCCTTCGGCGCAGCGTCGGCGAGCACTTCCGACAGCGTGTCGAGCGCGTCGTCCGCCACGCATAACTCGCACGAGCCGCACCTGTTGCCGTTGTGGTTCGAGCACGCGCCCGACACGGCGGGCTGGGCGTACTTGACGGCCTCGCGACACGCCCCCCTCAGCGCGCGAAGGGCTTGCTCGGCGGCTGTTAGCTGCTTGACCCTGCGGTCGTAGGCGAAATGCAGGGACCGGTACCGCTGAACCCACTCCGTTGCCTCGTTCTCGAGCACGTTGCCCCGCTTCCGTAGCCACGCGACGGCCTGCTCCAGGAGAGCATTGCGCTCCAGGCCTCGGTCACGACGCTGAATTACCTCTCCCAACTTCGCCACGGCCAGGTCGCGGGCGGATTCGGCGGAGGCGAGCTCGCGCTTCAGGTCACCGCACCGCTGGCTGAGTTCGTCGCACCTCTCCTGCCATTTCAGGTTCGACCCAATCATGTCCAGCGACGTTCCTTCGCTGTCGAAGCGGGCAGCAAGCGCGTCGCGTTCGGCGATGATTCCGCGACAGTCGTCAACCACACCACTGAAGCCAGCGAATCGACCGGCACTAGTGAGCGCGTCTCGAATGTGACCAAGCTTCCGTCGGTCCGCCTCGAGGCCTGCTACGTACCCAGCGGCTCCGGAGCCCTTCGTCTTGGTGGCGGCCAATTCTGTTTTCAGCGCGTCGCGTTCGGCGGTGAGGGAGGCTTCCCGCTTCTGCGCGGCGCAGTGCACCGTATCCACGCCGACACAGCGCATGCACCGGCCGCAGTAGTGGTGGCCGTCCTGGCTCGCAAGCAGGATGCCCTCGCAGTCGTCGTGTGGGCAGGGGATAGTCATGGGGTCTCCTTCGGCGCCGTCTCGCGGAGACGCTCTCCCCACTCGAGGCGTTCGTCTATGTACGAGCCCATCGAGTCAAAGCTGGTCACTATCGACGTTGCCTTGAGCAGGGAGCCACGAAGCTCCGCCACCATCCCCGCCAGCCGCACGTTCTCGTCGTTCATCCCCGCGACAGCGTCGAACTGCTCGGAGCAGACCCGGAGCTTCGTCTCCAAGTCGGCAATCCGCGCATCCCTCCACGCCAGCTCCGCCGCGATGTCCGCCTTGCTGTGCAGCGCCTCCCGAGTCATCGCCCCGACGTGTTTCGAATAATGCGGCTCGAGGTCGATGGCGTCGCGTTTGGCGTAGTGGGTCACCTCGCCCCCTTCCCCGCCTCTTCGGCGATGGCGTCGAGCAACGCAATCAGCGCCAAGTTTTCCGAGCTGCGCGGGTCACCGTTTACCCCGCCGATGCGCGTCCAGAGGCGCCCGAGCAGCGCATGCTCTTCCTTGAGCCGGATGGCCTCCCTCGCGGCTGGCAAGAGCCTCTCCACGAACTCTCGCGGCATCGAGTCGGCGGCCCAATCCGCCACGTGCCACGCGATGCGGTCCAGCTCTTCCGTTGTCGGCAACTTCACTTCCGGCATGCGTCCCACTCCTTGCTGTCCTGTCATATCCACTACCGGCTCCGTCTCCGCCTCCCCCAGCGCCATCGTCTCCCCGCAGTAGACGCAGCGGTATTGCGTGGCCTCGCGGGTCCAGCGGCGATGGGGGCAGATGGGGGCGGTCATGGTGCCACCTTGATGAAACTGTCGCCGCCCTTCGCTTTCCACCATCTGAGGCAATCTCCCGCCGGCTTACCGATCCACGTCCTGGAGATGTTCGCCGCGTCGACCACTACGGCAGAGCGCACGCGAACGCCGAAGGTCCACTTGGGGCCGCTGACACGCCACCATCCGTCGCGGGAGTCGCTCACCGTGACCCCCTGGCGACCTTACGCGCGAACAACTGCACGGCGTTGATTGCCGACACGAGGCGCCGCTCCTCTTTGCGCGACAAGTGCCCGCGCGGACGGAACAGGTAGTGGAGCACAACCGACGCATCGAGTGACGCGACGATGCAAGCCCACTTCGCCCCGTGTTCGTTCGTGGCTCCGGCGTAGACTGGCATCACCGTGACCCCCTGGCGGCGACGGCGTCGGCGAGCCGATCCATTGCGTCGGCATCCCAGTACCCGCTCCGCTTCCAGACGTCGACCGCTTCGCGAGCAGCATCGAGCAGCGCATCGGGAGCGGGTTCGACGGGCATGCAGTTCCGCGTTCCGCCGCCGGTGGGAATGCCTCGAGCCGGCGTCGCGGTGCCGCGGGAACGGATGCGGAATTCAGCCTCTCCGAGTGCTTCCAGCCCCTCGTCGCTCCACCGCGGCTGACACGCCACGGCCTCGACATCCAGACGGCACGCCTCCCGCTCGGCCGCGAGGGCAGCCTGCACCCGGTCCACGAGTGCCCAAATGGCCCTGTCCTCCAGCGGCTCAAGGTCCTCCGAGTCGACAATCTCGCGCGCGCGCTTTCGGTCATCTCGGTCCGCTTCCGCTGTCTTCGCGTCCGTCACTTGCCGCTCCTTTCAGGTCGATTCGCCACCCAGTGATCGCAGTAGCGGCACTTGATTGTGCGCGGCGCGTAGATGTGGCGCGAACGTGTCTCGTGGAACCCGAACCAGCAGCGCATGCGGGTGAGCCAGGTCACTTGCCGCTCCTTCGCGCAACCAACTCAGCTAGCGCGTGAAAAGACGGCGACGTGTCGCGGTTCCTTCGGCGCTCATCTTCCAGATGCGCCCTCGCCGCATCCAGCAGCTCCGCATCCCCCGGCTCGTCGAGAGGGCGCCAGGCGTCGGGGTGACGCTCCTCGACGCCGCCGCACGGCTTGTGGACGAACCACTGCTTTTTGGGCGCGTCGTAGAAACCCTCGAACCATCGGCCGCGAATGCGGATATCGATGTCCACGCTATCCTCCGGCAGCTCCTGCGCCTCCAGCGAGTGGACGGGACCGGATTGGGTGCCGTCGATACTCGGCAAAGTACACCAGTGTGTCGCCCATTCGGGGCGCTCGATAGCGACCTGCCCTTGCTCGAACGGGCCCTGTTCAGACATCCAAAACACAGCCCTGTCCTTCGGCGGCTCGACGCGCGGCGAGATGATCCTCGTTCTCACGCTGCCCTCTTCTTTCTGGCAACCGGTGTGGTCGCCGCGCGATCTAGACTCCAGCCGCGCCTCAGTCGCACACGAAGCGTGCACATACTCATTCCTTTCGCCTCGGCAATCGCCGGCAAGCCAACTATCCCGTCGTGAACAAATTGTGTCCTGGGCCGGGAGATTTGGAACGGAGTTTTCAGGGCCTTGACCGGGTCCCATCCGTGGTGAATGCGGCGATACACCGCGGCGAGATGCTCGTAGATACCAAGCCGTCGCGTCCACTCGGTGACCACGAGTGTCTCGCCACCGATGGTCACCCTGGAGTTGTCTGACCGATTCTGCATCTGTTCGCGCCGTGTCGCCCAGCGACAATTCCCAGGCTCGTAGTTGCCATCGTTGTTGATGCGATCGAGTGAGTGTTGCGGAGATGGGCGGCGCCCCATGTCGGCGAGAAAAGCGCCGAACGACCTTCGCCACTTGTCACACATGGCGATGCCGCGGCCTCCGTAGCGGTTCCAGTACTTGCCGTTCTTCCGGGAGCATCGCCCCTTGGCGGACGTCCACACCTGGTACTCCGGCGTCTTTTTGCGTTTCACAGGGGGACGACTTGCCATCTTTTCTCGCCACGTCCGCGAGAAAGATTCTGTCCGTGAGCATCCGCACGAACGACTGTCTCCGGTGAGAAGCTCTCTAGGTCTGCGCAGGCACTCGTTGCCGCAGTCGCATTCGCAGACCCACGCCTTGTGGCCACCGGGTAGCCGCGCCGTTCTGGGCGTCACCAGGAGACGGTGAAATCTCGTGCCGGGGGTCACCGCGTATCGCGGCCTCGGGTTCAACGGGTTTCTAGGCATGTCCCACCATCCAGCACGTGACCCGATACGCCGCTATCCACGGCACCAGCGGGAGGCAGACGGCGTAGGCCAGCGGAAGCGCGACCCACGGCGAGGAGCCGGCCCAGATGAGGAGGCGGGTCATGGTCTTCCGCTCTCCGTGAGCACCAGGTACCCATCACGCGCACGCCGCGCATGACGCAGAGATCGAAGAGCTGCTCCGTCACGGCGCCACCTTCGTCGGATCGTATGGCAGATATCCCCTCAACGGCGGCAGGTTCCCGACGTCCAAAAACATGTTCCCCGGCGCGTCGACCTTGTACCGCCACGGCCATGTCCGCGTTGCCGCCGTGCTGAGCGACCACACGACGCCCTGGCCAGCTGCGGCGCCGAGCTTGTACTCGATATCCCAGTACACGAGCCGCAGCGACGGCATCACGTCGCCATGCCACTGGCCTGCTGACCCCGAGAACGTGTTCGTGCCGCCCACCACGTTGCTCCTCCCGTCGGCCCACTGAGGCATCGTGTCGTTCTCGGCGTAGATGCCGATCGCGGCGTTCGTCTGGTTTGCGCCGCCGAAAGCGTACCCGGCTTTCCCGTTCATCGATGCCGCGGAGCACGCGAGGTAGGTGTTCCCGAGGAAGCTCAGATCGAGAAACCCGGCGCACTGGAGATGCGGGTCCGTGCAGATCGGATGCGTCGCGTACTTGGCGCACCATGCGTGCGTGAGATGCTTCCACTTCGTGGCCTTCGAGCAACTTGAGATCACCGACACGTCGAACAGGTGGCCCGCGTTGACGTCGCCACCCTGCAGATAGATCCCGGCGTGTTCGTTCTGGTCGGTGCCGCTGTGCGTGATGCTGAACGTGTTGCAATTGGTTCCCGAGCTAGCGGCGTCGCACACCATTCGGATCCCCTGGACGAACCCGCGGAACCACACGTCGTGGAGCCGCGGCGCCGTGCGAGCATCGAGGCCATAGAACGGCTCCTCGCCTTCGAGCGACAGCCCGCCGGTGTTGAAGACGACGACGTGTTCCATCGCGAGCGCACCGTTGCCCGCGGTGAGACCAGCGATCGGGCATCCGTGATTCTTGAACCAGGCGCGGAAAGCCGTCTTCCTCGCGATGCGGAACGACGAGCTCGCGAGCGCGGCCCCGATGCCCTGGCCAACGATGCGGAGCGGGCGGCAGATTTCGACGGTCTTCGCGAGGTTGTAAGCCTTGGCCTCAAGCTCGAGCTGGACGGCTCCCTGTGCCTGAGCGCGGTGAATGGCGGAGCTCCAGTCGTCGCCATCGGTAGTTTGGTAGTAGGTCGCGATCGGCGTCGCTCTCGCCAGCTGGGGCAGCAGCAGGACGGCGAAGACCGCGGCGAATCGGAGCGCGCAGATCATGGCGTCCCCGTGACCGCGATCATCCGCTCGATGCACTCCGCACCCGATGCCCAGGAGCGCTCTGTCGTCTCACGGAGACGCGCCTTCACCGCCGAGCGCAGCGCGTAGGCGTCGGCGTCGGCGGCGGCGTCGGCGGCGGCGTAGGCGGCGGCGTAGGCGGCGGCGTCGGCGGCGTAGGCGGCGTAGGCGGCGTCGGCGTCGGCGTCGGCGGCGGCGGCGGCGGCGGCGTAGGCGGCGGCGTAGGCGGCGGCGGCGGCGTAGGCGGCGTCGGCGTCGGCGTCGGCGGCGGCGGCGGCGTAGGCGGCGGCGTAGGCGGCGGCGTAGGCGGCGGCGTAGGCTAGCTTGCTCCCGCTCAGCGCTTCGCGCTTCGCGGCTCGGAGGGCCCACGCCGCGGATCTTGCCGCGTCGCGGACCTTGGCAGACCGTTCCGCGCTGGCCCTGTCGACGATTTCCGGGAGCGCCCTGAGTGCAGCCGCGTGCTCAGCCAACTCCGGCGACGCATCGAGCCACAGCGGAGCATGAACACGGGTCGCCCAGTCGACCGCGACCCACGCGCGCCGCCGCTCCACGGCACGTGTCGACCTCGTCCCGATCAGTCGCGCCGCGCGCCAACCGAGCAGCCGCGTCCGGATGGCGTCGTCGGTGATCGCATCGTTGAGCCTGCGCCCGAACGCGGCCACGACGGGGCAGGCGCACAGCGGGTGGTCCGTGTGTGGCTCGCCGGCCAGGTATGCGGTCGCCTCGAGGAGGCACAGGCCTTTCTCGGCGGTCTCGTGCTTGCCGGTGAGCAGGACGAAATCGGGGGGGAGTTCGCGGCAGGTTGGGGTCTCGGTCTCTTTCGTGATCATGTGGTTTCCTTCCCGAGCGCGAGGCTCGGCTGAGTTGGTCGCGAATCGCGCCACACCGGCAGACCGGCCGCGTCGACTCGGCCGATCACGTGTGGGCCAAGGGCGGGGTGGTAGCTGTCGCCCGTCGGCAGCAGAGCGGTAGTGCCGTTCTCGTCGATGGTGACCAGCCCTTCGCGGACATCCGTCACGACCCCGACCACGGGGCGCCCTGGACCGAACACGAGCGGATAGTCCGCGCGCGTGCGCCACCAGACGACGATGTCGCCGGGGCGGATCATCGCACCCGGGCATTCCTCGACCTGCTCGCGAGGTTGCCGCGCGTCTCGACAGATGCACGGCAGGCACTGGCAGATGGCGCAAAGCGCCTTCACCTGCTCCTTGCCGCGCGACATGCGGCGGAGGAGCTCTTCACGAACGGCGTCTCTCCCGCGCATCTCGAGGAACATCTCCAGGAGCTCCTCGTCGCCGAGGGGGGAGCACCACCGGGGCTCGGCGGGGCTCGGCGCCTCGATGCGATGCTCCGACGCCATCAACGAGACCCCGCACCGGTGGCAGGTGCCCGTGGCGGCGCTGAAGTAGTGGACGCACGTTCCACTCGCGGGGATGGGGCGGTGGCCGGAGGAACTCATGGAATCACCACGCCGCGCGTCGCCAGGATGGCCTTGATCGTCTCGAGTTCGAGCATGGGAATCCGCTCTTGCCGACACCGCGTCTCGCACTGGAGCGCGAAGAGCTCCCGGAAGTCGGCCAGCGCCGCGTCCGACATGTCGCCGTCCTGGCCAAGGCCTTCCGCGGTGAGCCGACGGATCTCAGCCCAGGGCATGCAGAGCCGCTCCTCCGATAGCTGGAATTGCGCTACGGCAGCCGGCGGGAACAGCGTCCACCAGTTCGACGCCATCAGCGCGACGGCTTGATTCTCGCACATTTCGTGGCGTTTCATCTCGTCTCCTTCGCGGGCCGCGGTGGATCTGCCCCACCGTGACGAGGACCCCGGCGAACCGTGCGGGTCCTTGTGCCAGCGTCTCTCGCCGGCCCATTCGCTCCGCCCTGTGGTGAGCGGAGCGGGGGTCATGCGGTCTTCTTCTCCTGAGATGGGGCGGGCCCTTCGATGTTCTTCCCAGGACCGTTCTTCTGGTGCCATTCGTTGTGATGCACCGGGCAAAGCCACCGAACGGTCAACGGCTTGTTGTAGTCGTCGTGATGAGCGTGGGCCTTGGGGGCTCCGCAGCGCTCACACGGTTCCTTCTTCAGTTTCTTGTCTCGGACCGCGTTCCCGACAGCGATCTGAGCGGATCGCATCTTCGGGAACTCCGCAAAGTGTCGCTGGAGATACTTGCTGACGCGCGCTCTCCGTGCCGGCGTCTTGGCGCGCCGGATGTCGTACTGCCGAATCTTCTCGATGTTGGCAGCGCGATGGGCTGTCACTTTCGCTCGGGTGCAGACCTTGCACGCCGCGGCGCGCTCATAGAACTCGGCTAGCTCCTTGAGCGCGCCGCACTTCGTGCAGTTCTTCATGTTTCTCTAGAACGGGATTTGGTCGTCGTCTTCCGGAGTCGCTGGCTCATTCCGCCGCCCCGGCTGCTGACGGTTCTGCGGCTGCTGCGATCGCTGCTGGTTGCCGCCGCCGTTCCGCTGCTGGGTCTGCTGCCCAGCACTGGTGCCACCGCCCTGGCCCTCGAGCTTCTTGCGGGAGGCGATGGCCTGCCCCTTCATGCGGGCCGCGAACGCCTTCTTCGCGTCGGGTGGCATGACATTCTTGAGCGCGAGGCCACCGCCGAGAGCGTTGACCCACTTGACGCGGTTGCTCTCCTTGCCCTCCCACTCGTTGATCTCGATGACGACCTCCACCTCGTTCTGCTCGAGGCCGGTCAGGTCCGAGACGTCGTCACCCGACCACCCGCAGACGCGGAGCGTTTCGAACGTGCGCTCCACGGGCGACTTCTTGGCCTGTCCCGTGATCTCGGTCGAGAAGCTCCCGTACCAGGTGATCCGGAAACCGGCCTGGTCGAGAATCTCGAACGAGACGGCGATCTGCTCGTCGCCCTTGTTGGTGTAGCCGAGCTCGCCAGTGACGGCGCGGGCTCGGTAGATTCCTGGTTCTAGTAGTGACATGTTTACTCGTTCTCCTTGGTGTTGTTGCTGTTGTTGTCTGCTGCTCTTGCTCTGAGTCTGTCGGCGATGACAGCGAGCTTCCGCACGTCGGCGCCTTCCATGGCGGTCACGGCCTTCTCGGCGATGTCCCGGGGCACGTGTGGCAGGAGGTCCGCGATCTCCCGCCTGACGCGGTCCTCGGCGATCGGCGCGCCCGCTTTAGCGGCACCCGCGAACTCGTCCCACGAGAGCGGGAGCCGAGCCGGGAGCGCTTGCCGGTTCTTCGCGTCGAAGGCCGCGTTGTGCTCGGTGTGGATGAAGCGGGCGCCGTCGCTGACGCCGCGCGTGCGTCCCTTCGACTCGTAGGCGAGCGTCTCGTAGTTGGCGAACAGGAGCGCGTCGCACCACTCCCGGACGAGCCCCGCCGTCTTGGCGTGCATCTTCATCTCGTACCTGTCGAAGTCCTCCCCTTGCGGGTTCCGGAACGTCCGCACCATCGAGTGCGCGAGCAGCACGATGTACATGTTCCGCTCGTCGCGGAGCCCGGTCAGGCGATGGAGGAACTCGCGCCAGTGGTCGAGCGCCGCCGTGTAGCCGCGCCCGTATCCGAAATCCTCGATGTCCTTCTTCTTGCCGTCGCGGCAGACCTTCTCCCAGCAGAGCGGCTCGAGCCAGTCGAGCGTGTCGATGGCGAGCGCGCCGAAGTCGTGCTTGTCGTTCCGGAGGAGTTCGACAGCGTCGATTGCGTCCTCCCAGTTCGTCGGCTGCGGGAGCCGCGCGACGTCGAGCTCCGACGTCCCGTCCTCGGCGCCGAGGAAGATGGTGTTGGGTGCGCCGGCAGCGAACGTGGACTTGCCCACGCCTTCCGGCCCGAAGACGACGATCCGATACGGCTTCTCGATGCGCCCGCGGCGCACCGCGCCAAGGCTCATCCGTTTGGGTGCTGCGGCGGCGGGTTTCTCTGCCGCCTTGTCACTCGGCTGCTTTGCTAATTGCATGGCTGATCTCCTGATGTGGGTTTTCCAGTTGCTCGTACTTTTCTGAATCTTTGAGGCTCGCGCCTTCCCAGCAGACAGGCGCGAACTCGCACGGCCGCGCGAAGTCGCGACAAGCCCCGGGAGAGCGGGGGTGAAACGCCCGCGAGTAGCTGGCCCAGATCGCATCCGCGAGCGCCCACAGGTCCGCGCGTGCCGCGTCGAGCTCCGTGTCGAAGCGGACCACTGTGGCCCGCTGGTAGTACTCCTCGGGATGCTCGGCGATGTCCTCGAGCAGCCGCGCCCGGTACTCCTCGGGCTCCTCGTCGCGGTCGCGCTGCTTGGCGTAGAGCACGCCCGCCTTGGTGTACTTCCGAGACTCCTCGGGGGTCGCCAGCTTCGGCTCGCCGGGCTTCACCAGGACGTCGTAGAGTGCGCCCCCGGGCTCGTAGCCCAGCGCCTCGGCGGCGATGAGGTAGTTCGACACCTGCATGTCCGAGCGGAGCGCCTCGAAGTAGCTCGTGGAGTCGACCTTGTCGGAGCGCGTCTTGTGCTCTGGCACGTACGCGCGTCCGTCGATCTCGCAGAGCGCGTCGAACTTGCCAACGAGCTCCACGTGATGCTCGCGCCCGTCGTGCCAGATCGGAACCCGGAACTCGTGCTCCACGGATAGCACCGTGATCGACTCGTCGATCCACCGAGCGTGGTAGCCCGCGAGCATGACGTCCGCGCGGATCAGGTCGTAGCCCGAGAGCGTCTCGGAGCCCGCGTGCTCGGCGGCCATGGCGGCGGACGCGAGCGCGAGCTGGCCAGCCGTGGCCCACCAGGTCTCGAGCCCCTTGTGGACCAGCGTGCCGAAGTCCAGCGCGTGGGCGCGCTGGATGGGCTTGTAACCGAGGATGTACTTCAATTCATGCAGGCGCTGGCATCGCTGGAAGCACTTGACCTGTGACGTCGTGATCACTGGCAACCGGCGGATCACTTCGCGGCCCTCGCTGCAGCCGTGCCCGCGAAGCGCTGCAGGAGCGCTGCGGTCTTGAAATACGTGACGGCATCCTTCGCGATTCGGATCCCGTCTGGCGTGCCCTTCGCGCGGTCTGCCCGGTACTCGAGCAACTCGCCCGACTTCGCCAGGTCGGACGCGGTTTGCCTGATGAGTTCGACGACGGTCACCAGGGAAGCTCCCCACACATCGCCGCTTCTTCAATGCACCGCAGCCGCCGCGCGTGAGTCTCGAGCGCGACCGCATCGTCGATGAAACGCCAGTACCCGGACATGTCGCCTTCCGCGTTGCGCGTGAGAGCCGTCATGCGCCGCTCGGCCGCCATCGCTACCAGAGACCGCCAGTCCGTCCTGATGGGCACCACCGTTCCCGGCACCGGGCGCGGCGTGCGGGGGACTCCCTTGCTGAACTCGATTCTGATTACGTTGCTGCTCATGGTCGCCAAACCTGCTTCCACAGAAACAAGACCTCTTCCGACAGCTCGACCCGCCCCTCACGCTCCAGCCTTGCCGCGAGCTGCCTCAGCGCCTCGGCGAGCTCGTCGCGCTTGGCCGGGTCCACGTGGCGCACCGAATCGGCCAGTACCTCGATGCCGTGCTTCGTCACGAGCCGGTGAAGGCGGGCCACGGCCAGCGGCGTGGGGCCGGGGCGGGGCTTGCCGAGGAGGAGGGCGAGGTAGCTCAGGAAGCGATCGGCGAGGCTCATGCGGTCCGCCTTTCATCCGCCGGCACAGCCAAGGCGCGGACCTTCGTTGCCGCGTCCCGCTCCCCGCGCTTCTCGAGCTCAGCCGCGATCATCTCGACGGCGAGGCGGGCCCATGAGGCGCTGTCGGGGGCGCACTTGCGTGGGCTCACAGGAAGAACCTTCCAACGAAGCCGATCCCGTGGCCTTCGGGCGGCGTGATGCAGACGATCGTCTTGAGCGGCCCGTACTCCCGGTCCCGAGTGGTGAAGACCCACGCGGTGGCGCCCGGGATGGCGCGGAGAGCTCCGGCGGCCCACGCGAAGGCGACGTCGTGCTCGTGGCCGCAGTAGCTTTCCCTCTTGAACGAGCCGGGGCCGTAGTAGGACTTCTTCGGCTCGATCGGCGCAGCTACGTACCTGGCCACCGTGTCGGGGTTCGGGTGCATCAGCCGGCCCTCCTCGACGAATCGACCCACGAGTACTCCGCCAAGCGCCGCACCCCGCTCGCCTCCCGCCGCTCCCCCATCTCCGTCATCCGCCTCAGCGCCTCCCGCCCGCACTGGACCTGCTCGTCGATGCTCTTAAGGCACGCGCGGGTCGGCGCGGGGAACGCGGGCAGGGTGTCGCGGATCACAGGCCAGCTCCCTCAAGGCGATCCGCGATGGCGAGGTATTCAGACCACTCGAGACGCAGCTGCTTGAACTCTAGGTTGATGCTTCCGTCTGGCAGAAACGCGCGCCCGTTATATTCACGGTGCCACACGGACATGATGTCCCCGAGTGCGTCGCGCTGCTCGTCGGTAATGTCTATGTCCAGCTCATCGGCGGCATCATCGAGACAAGCTCTCCGCATCGAATCGATAGCCCAGAGCGCATTCCTAGTGCTGTTGTCCTCGTCGTCCTCGTCGTGGACGCTGACGGTCACGTAGTCTTCCGGGTCGACCGTGTCGGCGACGGGCGCACGTAGCCGCAAAGCCATTACCGAGCCCGCGAGGCAGACCGCGCAAGGTCCATTTGCCGGCGAGTGCCAAACGGACATATCGAGCACGTACCCCGGCGTCTTCTCGATCTTCTGCGCGTCCTCGACGGCGATGCGGAGCAGGGCGGACAGCTTGTTGGGGAGTTCGACGGTCGGCATCAGTGAGCCCTTCTTTTCAGATAGATCAGCGCGCCAGTAAGCTTCGTGATTCGGTCGAGACAGCGGCTCGCGAGCAGGTGGTCGTGAGCCTTCAGCGCGAGCTCACCCTCCTCGGCGAACACGGCGATGGCGCAGGCCAAGCGGACGGGGCAGTGCTCGAAGTGCGCCAGCAGCTCGGCCGTCGTCTCGGGGTTCGAGCGGGCGGTCATGACGGCGGGCACTAGAGAATCCCCCCGTGATGCCCCGGGTTCCGCCCCGAGTACGGCGCGCGTCGGGCCTGCCGCTCCAGCTCGTAGCGCTGCATCAGGAGCGGCGTGACGGGGGGACGGAGGATCTCAACCCGTTGCCCGCATCGCTTCGACGTTCCCCAGCCGCACCACTTGCCGCACGAGGGACAGAGGTTCGGATCGTTGGCCAGGCGGCGCTGTCGGCGGGCTTCGTCGGCGATCCAGGACATCAGACCTGCCTCCCGATGCTCGCGTTGACCCACTCGAGGCCGGGAACCGGCACCGCGTGCTCGGTCACGTCCTCGGTCGGCTCCTCGTCGAAAAAGCAGGCGTCGCAGAGGACGTCGATCACGTGGCCGTCCATGACGGCGGTGTCGGTGTCGTCGAAGGTGAAGCGCGCCCGGCCGCATCCCTCGCCGGATCCACGGCAGGCCGGGCAGGTCTGGACACCGATGCTGCCGCGGATGTCGCCGTCTCCGTTGCAACGGCCGCAGGAGGCGCGGTCCAGGTCGAACTCTGGGCGAGCGTTCACGGCGCCACCAGACCGAGCCGGGACCGGCCGTGGCTCGTTGCGCCAAGAGGCGTCGTTAGAGCACGGTCAACTGACCATCCCGCGTCGAGCCGATGGTGAACCGTGTCCTGGGGCAGACCGGCTAGCTCGGCGCACTCTGCCACCGTGCGACGGGCGCCGCGCCATTCGATGAAGCGGTTTCCGCGTCGATTGCGGCACTGCTCCTTAGCGGTCGCCCAGCGAACATTTCCGGGCTCGTAGTTCCCGTCGCCGCGAAGTCGGTCGAGCGTGTGTTTTGGAGAAGGGCGCTCGCCCACGTCAGAGACGAAAGCGCGGAAGTCCCAGCGCCATTTCTCGCAAACCTCGATGCCGCGACCTCCGTACAGCGGGTAGTCTGCGCGGGCGGCGTTGTGGCAGCGGTGCCTCATGCTGCGCCACAGCCCGTAGAGCGGGTGATTCACGGGCATCAGACCGACCCCCCGCACTCCGCCGCCACGAGCTCATCGACGAGCCGCAAACAATCGGGGCACCCCAGCCCCCGCCGCTCGAACGCGCCGTCGCCCGCGGGCAGGAGGATGCCGCCCGGGATGGGGTCGCCGTCGGCGTCGAAGAGGACCTTGCCGGTGCCGGCGCAGAGCTCGCAGGCGGAGCACTCGGCGGCGCAGAGGTCGGCCAGGGTGGGGGCGGGGACCGGCGTCCCGAACACGAGCAGGCTGTTCGGCTCGGGGTCGGATCCGCGGAACTCGATGACGGCGGGGCGCGTCGTGTTCATGCAATCTTTATTGCAGAACCCAATTCGGATTGCAACCCGGGTCGCGCAGAAATCGACATGGCCGGGAAACCCCCGTCACATGTTCATGCGAGTGACAGGCCTACGGGGTTCCCGTAGCTGTCCCGGTTCCTCCGGACGCTTAGGAAGCCGGTGGTCGTCCGGGGCGGCGTCTGGTGCTGCGGGACGGGGAGTCAAAGAGGGCGCTCAGCGCCACGTCCAGAGCGACGGCGAGTGTTGCGAGCTGGAGCACCGTCGGGTTGGCGGCGCCAGCTTCGATGCGCTGAAGTTGTCTGACAGAGACGTTCGCTCTCTCAGCGAGTATCTCTTGAGTGAAATTCCGCAACTGACGTAGTTCAACGAGCCGAAGACCCACGAGGCGCAGCGCTTTCCGCGGGTCGACGGCTATCTTCACCGTCGAGATGCAATTACAAAGACAGGTTCGCTAACACGACATGCGATGACGTGTTTCGTCGGGAGGCTCTATCTCAATGAGGGTCCGGGAATGACGTTTCTTCTGACTGAGATCGAGGACATCGAAGGCACTACGTACGTTCGGGTCCGAGATCCGGCCGACAAAAGCCGTCTATTGGCGTTTTTTGCCTGCGTTCCGGGCGCGACGGGGCGGCTTGCGCTCCAGGAGATCGTCCGAATCCTTGGCGATGGCACGCCCGAGCTTGCTCCCCTTCTCGCGGAACCCGACCGGGGGCGTCGCTTGGTGCGGCCGGAGTAGTTTCCGGCCCAACTCGAGCCGAGCCCGGCGATAGAGCCCGAGCTCCGTATTCGCCGATCGGTGCACCTCGCGGACGAGCCGCTGCGCTTCGTCAACCGGCACACCGTCGAGCTCCACAAGCGCACCGATCACGTTGTCGCCCTGGCTCAGCGACAAGACGCCTGGCTTCGCTGCCCCGTTGTCGTCCGCGTCGGGGTCTGAAAGGAGCCACTCGACGCTCTTGTTGTAGCGCTTGGCGAGCTTCTCGAGGTTGCCACGGGTCCCGAATGGCTTCCCAGCCCGGGACTCCTTCAGCCAGAGGGCAATCGTGTAGGGAGAGAGATCGGCCTCGATGCCGAGCCGGCTCTTCGAGAGCCCCGTGTCCTTCAGGAGCTGTTCAATCCGGCGCGTGAAGGGTGTGTCAGCGGGCACGCATGTAGGTGAGCCGTTGTAGTCGCCTCGCGTCAAGACGATGGCCACTTGCAATACCGATTGGAGTCTGCAATACCGATTGCACCATGTCCACGTTGCCCGCCCGCCTCGCTGCCCTCCGGGATACCGCGGGCATCTCTGCGAACGAGCTCGGTCTGCTTGCCGGGCTCTCGCACTACACCGTTACCACCATCGAAACGGCCAAGAGTCCGAACCCTAACTTGGCCACCGTGGCGAAGCTCGCCGCGGTGCTCGGGGACACCGGGAACTGGATTCTGACCGGTGCCGGCAAGCCTCCTGGGGAGAAGGCGATAGCGGCGGCGGTGCAAACCGCCAGGACCAAGCGCGCCGAGCGGCTCGGCTCCGAGGCGGAGGGCTGAGCGGTGCTCTTCGTCGTCTTCCTCCTCGCCGCCATCTCCCTCGCCTGCACCGTCATCTGCCTGCGCGACGGCATCAACTCTGCCCGCCTGAAGCGCGGGCTTCACGTCGCCGCCGACATCCTCGCCGAGAACGCGGCCATCCGCGACCGCCTCGCGCAGCTGGAGATCGATTCGGAAGCGGACAGCGACATCCTCGTGGACCACTGCGCCCGCATCTCGGATCTCGAGGACGCGACTTTCGACGACGAGCCGGACGCGGCGTTCATAGGTCGGAGTAACTGAATGACCCCCGCCGAAGCCCTCATCCTCCTCTTCGCCGCCGGCATGGCCATCGCGTTCGTGGTCCGGTCCGCTCGCCGCTCCCAGACGCTCGACGACATCGAGTGCGAGTACGAGTCGCGGCGCTCGGAGGAGATGACGCCCGACGAGCTCGGGATGGTCGAGGTCAAGCCCGAGCCGAAGCCGCCGGGGGCTGCGTAGATGGAAGCGGTCAGCTACATCGGCCTCGGGCTGTCCACGGCGGCTCTGTGCCTCTCGGTCTTCGCGCTCGCGCGCCGCAACAACAACCTGATGCACATCGCGATGGTGCTGCTCGTCATCTCCTCGACGTTGGGCGAGCGTGTCGCGATGGGCCGAATGAATCGGCTCGTGGACGCCCTGGAGCGTTGCGCCAAGGCGCCGTCGCCCAGCTGCGACAGCGCAAAAGGAGCCCTGTTCTGATGTTCGACAGCAAGGATGACGACGTCGCCGAGATGCGCGCTCAGCTGGAGCGGATCGATCGTGGACCTGGGATTGCGAAGGCATCTCGGAACGCTCTCAAGAGCAAGAGCCACGCCGCGTTCTGCGCTGCGTTCATCGCCAGTGGACTGACGATCAGCGATCTGGCGAAGCGGCTCGGCATCACGCGCCAGTACGCGCACGACATGGTGCACGGCCGCCGCGACATTCCCGACTGGGTTATGCGTGGCCTTCCGCGTGAAAGCCGCAAGGCGCTCGCGCGCGGTTGGCTCGAGGCGATCGACAGCGAGCCGCCCTCTCGCGTGAGCTGGGGCTGAGAGGTGAGCACGATGCGAACGCTGAACTTCTGCCGCGCTGACAACGAAGCGGACAGCCGTGCTGACGACTACTCCGTGCGCAGTGACAGCGTAGTCTCGCTGAGCCCCGGCTCAGTGTCGAGCGTGCAGCCCAACACGCGACACGGCCATGCGTCGCGCAAAGGACGGACCCCGGAATACAAGACATGGCGAGGGATGATTCGCCGGTGCGAGGACCCACGCGACAAGAGCTTCGCGCGCTATGGCGGTCGCGGCATTCGTGTATCCAAGGAATGGTTCTCGTTTGAACGCTTCCTCGCTGACATGGGAGCGAAGCCAACTAGCGAGCACTCAATTGATCGCGTCGACGGCGCTCGTGGCTACGAACCGGGCAATTGTCGATGGGCGACCGTGACCGTCCAGACGCGCAACAGGCGCAACGTCCACCTGGTGGAGCTCGCCGGGGAGGTCATGACGATCGGTGAGTGGGCACGCCACTTCGGTGTATGTGCGTGGAGTCTTCGCAAGAGAATGCGCAACGGGCAATCCTTTGCCAAGGCGTTGACCGCTTTGCGTGGTGCGCCGAAACGGACGAGCCGGAAATGACCGCCCCCATCCAGCCCGGCGATCGTGTCGTGACCCCGTACGGGACTGGCAAGGTCGCCCTCGTCCCGCCGATGGGCTGCGTCTTCGTCGACACCGACAGCGGGGCGAAGCGCCTGTGTCTGCCGTGGGACGTTAAAGTCATCGACCGAGACACCCGGGGAGTCGTCGAGAAGAACATGGCGGTGTGGTGTATGCGCCAGACCGAGCGACGCCGCCGGCCTTCCACCACCGGCACGCTCCGGATCGGCTCGCGTGTGCTCACGCCGATCGGAACGGGGAACGTCGTCGACCACGGCTCCAGCATCGAGCTGGACATCACGCTCGTTCGCCTCGACTGCGACGCCCGAAACATGTGCACCGAGTTCCGGCGCGAGGAAGTGAAAGTGATGGCCGACCGATGACCCTCCACCCCGCCGAGCTCGCCCTCTATCTCATCGCCTCAGCCCTCTTCGGCGCCGCGGCGTTCTACTGCGCGCTCGTCATCCGGGAGAATGCGCGGCGGGAGAGGGAGCGGATGGCGCGAGCCGATGCCAGGGTCGCCAACATCGTCGACTTCCAGGACGCGCATGTGCGTCGGTGGGTCGAGCGGCGCGCGGCGACGAGGGGAGACGCGGCGTGAGCACGGCAACCGATTCAACGCAATACCTCACACCCGAACAGGCTGGGGATAAGCTGCAAGTGAAGCCAAAAACAGTGGTGGGCATGTGCGCCGCCGGGAAGCTCCCGGGTGCACGCAAGGTCGGGCGTCGCTGGCGCATTCCGACTGACGCGATTGTGCGTTACTTCGCCCCGGTCGATGCCGAACTACAAGGGGCCACGGCCGGGGACGCGCCGAGTCGTCATCTGGCACAAGGGCAAGCGCCGCTCGTGGCGGCTGACTGGGACGAAGGCGGACGGCGACCGGTTCGAAGCGCTGCAGCGTCTCAAGCTCGAGGCAAACGATCACCCGACCCGGAGCGCGCCAGGCTTCTCCTGGTTATGCGTCCAAAAGTATCGCCCGTTCGCGGAAGCTAACTTCGCGAGAACGACATGGCGAGCAAGGTCAAACATCCTGGTGAGTCTGCAGCTCTTCTTCAGGGAGAAGCGGCTGACGGACTTCACGTCGGCGGACACGGAAGCGTACAAGGCGCATCGCCGCGAAGAGTCGAAGCTCGGCGCGGTCTCGATGAACACGGAGCTGCGGGCGTTGCAGCGGGTGCTTCGCTGGGCGGAGAAGCAGGGCTACCCGGTGACGGTGCCACCGATCCAGTTTCTCAAGGAGCCACGCGGGCGGGTGCGTCTCTGGACTCCGGCGCAGGTCGACGCGATCATGCAGGTGGCGCGCGAGCGTTCACCGGAGGTGCTCCGGCTCATCGTGTTTCTGGTCAACACGGGATGCCGCAAGGGCGAGGCGCTGGCGGCAGAGTGGAGCTGGGTGGACTTCGCGTCGCGGCTCATCCGCATCCCGGCGAACGAAGCGTGGCGCCCGAAGAACGGGCGAGCTCGCGAGGTCCCGATGTCCGATGCGTGCCGCGAGATTCTGGCGATGCCTCGGCAGTCGGAGCAGTGGGTGTTCCCGAATCAGTACGGGGATCGCTGGGCGCTCTTCCCGGATGCGATCTTCAAGGAGATCCAGACCGAGGCGGGCGTCTCGGGCGGCGCGCACACGCTCCGGCATTGCTTCGCGTCGTTCTTCCTGCAGGCGAAACCGGACCTACCGCTCTTGGCCAGGATTCTCGGGCACTCGCACCAGCGGGTCACGGAGCTCTACGCGCACATGATGCCGGACCACTTGGCGACCGCGATCAACGTGGTGAACATCGGTCCGCCGGTGACGCCGACCGCTCCACGCGCCGTGCAACGCTCCTCGAAAAAGGCGCGAAAGGCCTAGCTGGAAGCGCTTCGCGATCACCTACATCTATCTATCCCGGCCCTCCCTGCGCGGAGAAACAGCTCCCGCTAACTCCCGCTAAGCCGGTCGATTCCCGCAAAATCCGACCCGACCGTGCCACGACCGTGCAACGCGGGACGGTGGCGCTGTGAGGCGCGTCAGCAAGACCGACCGCTGGGCCCGCGCGTGTTCGCGCTGCGGCAAGTGGTGCCCAAGCAGCTACTGCGCCGACTGCTACGCGAAGGACCATCCGGACAGCAGGATCCTTCGTCGGGACGCTCTAATCGCCGCAGGGCAGAAGAACTGTACTGACTGCCTGCGTGTTCTCCCGCTGACCGAATTCACACGGAACGGATCTGGCAAAATATCCAGCTGGTGCCGCGGGTGCCAGTCGCAACGCGACGAGCGCCGCGGTCGCGCCAAAGGGTTGATACAGCCTGTTGCCGAGCGAGAGGAGCTGGCTCGCCTAGGGCTGAAGCGATGCGCCGATTGCGGGGACAACAAGCCGATCGGTGTCTTTGGGCGTCGACCTGGCACCGGGGCCCCTAAGTCCTATTGTCCCTCATGCCGCACCCGCAGAAACAAAGAGCGCCGTCAGGCTGACCTGTCGAAGGCCCGCGCCTACGGGCGCTCGAAATATCACGAGCACAAGCAGAAGCATTCTCCGCCGCCGATAACGGATGAGCTGCGCGTCAAGCGCGCCGCGCGCTGGCGCACCCACATGGCGGTCGTCAGAGGCAAGCTCGTGCGCCCCGATGTCTGCTCATGCTGCGGCGGCAACGCGCATCGCATCGAGGCGCACCATGACGACTACGCGAAGGCGCTGGACGTGATTTGGCTGTGCGCCTCGTGTCACGAGACGGCGCACTCCAGGCACGACGCTGCGCAAGCCGCGCTCTCCTTCCCGCTCACCAAGAAGGTCAGTGAGTTCCTCGACTGGCCCCAGAAAGAGAAAGAGGACGTCGCTTGCTGACCGTCGCATCGATCCTAGTTGCCGCGCTGTCGCTGTCTTCGCCGCACGGCACCGGCGAATCCGCCGAGGACTACGTCGTGCGCCTCGACACCATCGCGCGCGCCATCGTCGCCGAATCGGACTCGACCGACGAAGCGTTGGCTGTCCTGGTGCTGTGGCACTCGGAGTCGAAGTTCGATCCGCTCATCCACGCTGGCGAACCGCACCCGCTCTGGCACCAAGACCACGGGCGAGCTCGTTGCGGACTTCAGGTTCATCGCTCGCGGCTCATCCCGGATTGGGATGCCATCACGGGCACGCACCTCGCCGCCACGCGCCGCTGCGTCGCGGCTGGCCTCCGTGTCCTTCGCCACGGGCTGACCGTCTGCGGGCGCGGCTACGTGGGGCGCGAGCGGATGGCCCGCGGGTTCCAGGCGTATGCGTCAGGCCACTGCGGGGCCCCGTCGGCTGAGTCGCTGAGGCGGAGTGCGGAG
>Ga0193738_1000094_pt1 | contig 56025 bp, 39 predicted proteins | sample L2a1metaG_FD_144927 | JGI IMG/M metagenome (GOLD analysis project Ga0193738, IMG submission 144927) | Soil microbial communities from a riparian zone of the East river system, Colorado, United States - L2a1 | ecosystem: Environmental > Terrestrial > Soil > Riparian zone | place: USA: East River... | reverse complement strand
ATTTTATGCAGAGGGAAAACAGATATCGTTTGAAGAGGCGATGAAGCGTTTCGTTGATCAAACGGGCCGACAAGGTCCTTCAACATGGGAGGCGGGATCTTTTCCCAATGGGCAAGAGGATCATCCTGTGAGCGGTGTCTCATGGTACGAAGCGTCGGCGTATGCTGCCTGGGCAAAAAAGAAACTCCCAACTATCTTTCATTGGAGCGCTGCTGCAGAAACTTCGCGCACGGAGTTTATAGTTCCGCTCAGCAATTTTAATGGAAAAGGCACAACAAAAGTTGGAAGCTCTCCTGGCTATAGCACGTTTGGAATCTATGATATTGCCGGCAACGTGCGCGAATGGTGCTCAAATGAAACGGACCCGCGAGGCGTTCGCTTTATCATGGGTGGTGGATGGAATGACGAAACGTATTCGTTTAATGACGCCTATAGTCAATCGGAGATGGACAGGAGTCATGCGAACGGATTTCGCTGTGTCCGCGAGCTGGCAGGAGATGCAAAAGATTTGAACATCAAGGTTGATGCAGCGCGAAGGGACTATGCTAAGGAAAAACCAGTCGATGATAAAACGTTTGAGATTTTTCTGAGACAGTTCGCTTACGATAATACTCCATTAGACGATAGTGTAACCCTATTTGCTTTAACTGAGTTTTGTACCGTCGAAAAGGTCACGTTTGAAGCTGGCTACAATAAAGAGCGAATGCAGGCGTACATTTTTCTTCCAAAGAATACAAAACCACCCTATCAACCTATTATATTTTTCCCCGGTTCCGGTGACATCTTCTCGAAGAAATTTGATATGCAATTTCCTCTTACCCGTGTTGACTTTTTTATTAAGAGTGGTCGCGCGATTGTCATGCCTGTCTTCAAAGGTACGCACGAGCGTCATGATGAGCTGAAGTCCGATCTGCAGGAGGAAACCGTTTTTTATAAAGATCACGTGATCATGTGGCGAAAGGACATAGGCCGTACCATCGACTACCTCGAAACAAGGAAAGATATCCAGTCCGACAAGGTTGCCTATCTTGGTTGGAGCTGGGGAGGATTTATGGGTGGCATCATGCCAGCTGTGGAAAAACGAATCAAAGTAGTGGTGCTTAACGTTGGCGGCATGGAGATGCACCACACTTTGCCCGAAGTAGATCAAATTAATTTTATACCTCGCGTTACTCAGCCTGTGCTGATGTTAAACGGAAAACACGATATGTTCTTTCCGGTCGAAACTTCTCAGAAACCTATGTTCAACCTTTTAGGAACGCCATCGAAGGACAAGAAGATAGTCATTTGTGAGTCTGGTCATCTTGTGCCGCGGACGGAATTTGTAAGGGAAAGTTTGATTTGGTTGGACAAGTATTTAGGCCCGGTGAAGTGAGGAGGGGCTGGTGAGTAGAAGCTAGTAAGTAGAAGTTAGAAGTTAGAAGTTAGTAGTTAGGGTGTGGGTACGGTGTTTGGGTCCGATTTTACCTAACATCTCTTGAGTGTTGAGTGTTGTCTTATTGAGTGTTGAGTGTTTCTTGAAAGCACAAGGCCTCCGATCAAAAAACACTTAACATTCAACATTCAATATGTCAACACTCAAGTATTTTCTACAACTTATACCTTATACCCTATACCTTATAAGCCTACTCCTTAATCACTCTCCGCACAATCATTTTTCCACCTAGGGTTGCTTTCATGAGGTATAGTCCGTCGCCGTGGGAGCGGAGGTCAAATTTTGTAGTTCCAGCTTCGGTGACATTTTTTGTTTCAACAGTACGGCCCATGGCATCTACCAGTTCCAATGTTACTGCACTTGAAAAGTGTCCTTCGATGGTTACATATATTTCAGCATTCGTGGGATTCGGAAGGATGTCCAGGCGTAACTCAGGGAAATGTTCGACTCCTGTTATGTTGATCAGTACCGGATCGGACGCGATGCTGGCACAACCGTCGACTGTGGTTACAACGGAGTAACTACCTCCCGAACTTATCGTAAACGTCGCTCCAGTAGCACCTGCAATAATTGCTTCATTGACATACCATTGATTTCCGGTTGCGTGGCTTGAATGTAGCGTTAGGTTCGGAGCCGTCCCTGTTTGGGTAATGGTGGGCTGAGGCGGATTAATACAAAACAACACTGACACTGGTGTCGCAGGCTGGAAGTCATCATTACCAGGTTGACTTGCGTCTATGGTAACGCTACCCGCCTTAATCATACTTACCTGCGAACCATTGAGAATAATCTTATCAGAATTGCTTGAAAATAAGATAGGCAAATTGGAAGATGTTGTGGCGGTTAGGTGAAATGCATTTCCACCGAGTGTTTTCGTGCCTGGATTAGTGAACTGGAGGAGCTGTGGATCTTTACTGTTCGCATTGACTACGAGGACCTGCTGTACATTTGGCGCTGCATAGAAGTTATCATCGCCGGATTGTAAGCCAGTGATCGTCGTCGTACCTGCCGAACGAATGGTAAGCGTTGCACCTGATATTGTAGCAACCGATGTGTTCGAACTCACATAACTTATCGGAAGTCCTGATGATGATATTGCTGTTAGTTCAAATGACTGTGTTTCAACAGTAACAGGAGACAATGGTTCAAATGTGATTGTCTGATCCCCTTTTACAACCACAAGGGTTCGTTCCTCGATACCTGGCGCTGCGTAAAAGTTGGCATTTGCGGGCAGTCGTGCCGTTATAGTGGTTGAGCCCACCTTCAAAGGCTTGATCAATCCGTTTTCGACAACTGCGACAGTCGGATTACTGCTTGAGAATTTAACGGGTATTCCGGAAGTGCTGACAGCCGTTGGAACAAATGGCGGATCGGATGTTTTCTTTTGTGGTATGGCGTCACATGTAAATGACTGCGGCGTCTTCAGGAAAAACAGTGAATTCGGAATATCTCCATCGTTACCCTGAAATTCTTTCAGTTTTATGAATGACGAGCCGTCGCCTTTGACTTTGTAGACAACTCCTTTATCATAGGTGCCTCCGTACTGGGCCGCTACAAAAAACCAACCATCAGCGCTCTGTATCATATCCATTGGACCTACGCCGTCAGATTCCTTTGGATTAAAAATCTTCGCGTAACCTGTTCCATCTTTTTCAACGCTAAATATCGAACCATAATTTCCTGAACCATGATCTCGGGTGATAACACCAAGCGCTCCTCCGTTCAACTCTATTATTTTCATTGGAACCTCACCGGCTTCCTCCGGGAATGTGAATATCTTCGTGATCGAACCTGCGGGGGTGAATCGATATAAATTACTATTGTAAGCTGAGCAGATATAAAAATTTCCGTCACTTCCTTCTATGAACTGTCCGGGGTTTATCTCTTCGCCTGATGGAATGTCCACCAGTTTCGAGAATTGCGTTCCGTCATTTTTTATTTTGTAGGTCAAGCCGCTATTACCTGTGCCATACGCGGTTCCATATACTGTTCCGTTGGACGCCTCTAATAACCAAAGTGGCGCCGTGCCTTTTTGAACGGGATCATCAAATACGATCAAAGTTTGCAACCCTGTACCATCTGTCTTTATTCTGAATACGACGTTTGATCCGAACTCTGTACCGGTGCACCACAAGTGTCCCGTGCTCATGTAGAACATACGAGTCACAGTAAGCCCCGCAGGCAAATCCAAGATGCGTTCGTAGAGGGAGTTGGAAGCCTTGATGCGGAAAATGGTTCCGTTGCCATTTACCCCACCATGGACCGCGATACCGTAATAATATTGGCCGGTTGCGTCGGTTATAAGGTTTCGGGGAATGGATTCTGACTGCGGAAAGTCGCCAATGATTGTGAATACGTCAGCAGAAGTGATTTTGAAGATAGCACCCCCGTTAGCGGACCCGCCTGTAGACGTCATCCCAACAAAAGTTCCTGGTGTCGATTCAACCAACGGGCCAAAGACCGGACTTGATGCGTTTGAATTAAAATCGGCCATTTTGTGAAAGCCACTTCCGTTCTTATTAACCTTGAACGCAACACCGACTCCATTTACACCGCCACTGTTGGTCATACCATATAAGGCGCCGTCAGATCCTTCAGCAAGTTTTCCAGCAGGGTAAGATCCTTTAGTAGTACCATCAAAGTCAACCAGCTTGGTATAACCAGTGCCGTTTGTATTTATGTAAAACAGTGTACCCAGATCGTTGGTACCACCTCGTTGCGTCATTCCGTAGATTTTTCCATCTGATCCAATAAGCATTGTAGAAGAGGGTGACGCGCCTTTCAATACTCCGTCAAAATCGAGGATCTTCGCGAACCCCGTGCCATCTGTTTTTATCTTAAACAATGTACCCTTGTTGTTGGCACCGCCTTGCATCATCGTACCATACAGAAAACCATCAGGTCCTTCGACAAGGTCACCTCGTGAGTACGTGCCTGTCACAAGTGGAGCGTTGTTGTCGCAATGAAAGATCACCGAAAAATTACTTCCGTCGGCGTCTATGCTGAATATTGTTCCAGAGCCAAAGAATCCCCCATTTTGAGCGACACCATAAAGTTTTCCATTGCTAGCCTGAACGAGACCTCCCAGAGAGCTACCTCCACTTGTGGGATTAAAATGATATAAAATGCTGAAGTCCGTGGCATCGGTGTTGACCCTGAAAATTGTACCACTACCGTTAGATCCACCAGATCGTGTCATCCCATATAAATAGCCGTTGTTACCCTGAATTAGATTTCCAAATGGTGAAGAGCCCGTGGCAGCGTGATTGAAATGGTGTAATACGGTGAGGTTAGTCCCATCGGCGTCGAGTCTCACAACCCGTCCATTATTATATTGACCTCCCCAATTGAAATTTCCATACAGTTTGCCATCAGTACCTTTTATAAATCCGGCTTGTGGATTGGGAGACGTTCGTACATCGAACCCTTTTAAAATGTTGAACCCCGAACCATCGGAGTTGAGCTTATACACCACTCCACTTCCATTTGGCCCACCTCCATGCGTGGAGCCTACAAGATTATAAATATTGTCTATGTCTGCGATCTGGAATTCGCGGGTAACATTTTCGGCAGGAAGGAAATTATCATTGCCAGCTTGTGATGCTATGATACTTCCAGTTCCACTTCCCATGATCGACACTACATTGCCGGAAACTTTGGATATCGCTGGCGTGGCTGAACTGAACACGACTGGAAGTTTGGAAGAAGATGTGGCAGAAAGAAGGAATGGAGGATCTCCAAATTGCTTATTCGCAAGTGCAGGGAATGTAATGGTTTGGGGTGCTTTATTAATTACCAGGTCGTGTGAGAGTTCTACTGCATAATGTCCGGGATATCCCGATTGTTTGGCAGTTATCGTAACGGTGCCGGCACTTTTGATAGTAACCTTTGAACCGGAAATTGAAGCAATCGCTGGGTCGCTGCTCGTGAATGTTACAGCTAAGCCGGAAGAAGCGGAAGCTACGAGGCTAAACGGAGCGTCCCCAAAAGTTTTTAATGAAGGTTTGGTAAAGGTAAGCGTCTGGTATTCTGGATATACGGTTACAATTCTTGATTCTTCATTGGCGGGAAAGTGCTTTTCGTCGCCGGGTTGCGAGGCAGTGATTGTAACTACACCTGATCCGTTAAAATAAAGACCGTAGTTTACGACCGATGCAATATTGTTGTCGGATGAAGTATATACAATAGGCAATCCCTGATAGGTATATATCGGTAGGGCTAGTGGCTCGCTTCCATATCCAACACTCCCTATGTAAGGGAAATTTATTACCTGAGCCTGTTTTACAATTTGCAACTCCTTTGAAACACTCAATGCAGCCGGGATGGTAGTATTACCAGGCTGAGAAGCCGTAATCGTCGTGGTCCCGACACCGTGAATGGTAACCTTGTTGCCGACAACCGTCGCGACATCTGGATTAGTCGACATATAACTAACAGGCAAGCCGGAAGATGCCGAGGCGATAAGATTAAATGGTGGATCTGCCGCCGTTCTGGTGAAAAGGTCGGGCCATGTGATTGTATTACCGGTTGCAGGAATTAGAGGAGGATTTACTGTAAGCGTTTGCGATACGGGTGCGGCAGCATTGTATAATTGATTTCCACCTTGGGTTGCCGTTATGGTAGTTGTTCCAACTCCGAGAAAATATAAAATGCCCGCCTCTGCTACGGCAATCCCTGGAGGATCGCTCGTGAATGTCACGGGTAAGCCACTGTTGGCACCAGCAGTAAAATATGCCGGAGGGTCACCAAGCTTAAATGGCATATTGAGCGGATAGAAATAAATCGTTTGGTCACCTTTCAAGATGGTAAGAGGAGCATGAGCTTCCGCTGGCTTATAATTTGAGTTTCCTGGATGATAAGCCACGACATCGACAGAACCCAACTGGATAGGTTCAGCATAAGAATTAGAGATCCTTAACTTATCGCGGTCTGGAGTCTTAAATGATACGTCGAGTAGAGCAGATGAAGACGCGTTTAATGAAAACCCCTGACAACAGACTCGCACTGATGGAGTCGAGAAGGTTATTGTTTGTTCCGCTCGTTCTATAAAAAATTGTTGGGTAACGTTCGGAGCCGCCTCGTACACGCTGTTCCCTTCCTGCATTGCCATTATTTGACCCGTGCCGCCGCCCGCAACAGTGACTGTATTTCCATTGATTAAAACAAGGGACTGGTTAATGAACGAGACTGGTAAACCGGAACTTGATGTAGCTGAGATCGTAAAGGGTGGGTCACCAAATGTTTTTGAAGGGATAGCCCCGAACGTGATCGTCTGGCTTGCTTTTCTTACGGAAAGAACCTGCTCTGCTGATTGAGCAACGTACCCATGATTACCAAGTTGGAAAGCCGTGATGCGTGTGCCGCCAGTGCCCACAATCTTTACCTGGTTATTTTCGATAACGGCAACAGACGGATCACTGCTTAAAAAATAGATAGGCATACCTGACGTGCTTTCGACGGTGGGAGTGAAAGGTGCAGATAGCGTTGTTTTTTCTGGTATGGGTGGAAATGTCAGGGGCACATTCTGGCGCATCATCGCAAGACTGCCAACAGGATTGCCCCCAGTGGTTGCGTTATAATCATACAACTTAGTGAACTGGTTCCCATTTTCAATTTTGAACAGTACCCCCTTGTCGTTGACACCTCCTGCGAAAGTTGTCCCGTACATAACGGTACCACTAGGTGCTACTAGCAAATCACCAACTGGAGTCTTTCCATTGGTGCCATTGAAGTCAATGATTTTGGTGAAGACGCCGCCTGTTGTGATGCTGAAGATGGTCCCAAATCCGTTGGCTCCTCCCTTGGAAGTCATTCCATATAGTTTTCCATCCGTGTACAGGACTAAAGATCCAAGCGGTTCGCTTCCAGTAGCCGACGCGTTGAAATTCAAAAGTTTTGTATAGCCGGTTCCATCCTTCTGTACGCTGAATATTACTCCTTGTCCGTTTGTTCCGCCAGTCCTGGTCATTCCATAGAGTTTGCCATCCGATGCTTCAAGCAAGTTGCCGGTTGGGTTTGAACCATTGGCGGTACCGTTAAAATCAAGGATCTTTTTGAATTCAGGGATTAGGGCGGTGTTGTCGTAGAGGAAGATGACACCCAGGTCATTGTTTCCTCCAATTTCTGTCATGCCATAAAGTTTCCCATTGGACGCCTGGATAAGACTACCCTTAGGATTTCGGCCTGTCGTAGGTCCATCGAAAGGCAAAGTTCCGTTAATTCCATTGCCCGTAATAGTATATGTAGTGAACAGCGCACCTGCTCCGTTCGAAGAATTTGCTGAGGTGAGGCCGTAAAGCCAACCGTCGGCGGCCACTAAAAAACGCCCAGTGGGATTTGTTCCGCTGCCACCTTGGCTAAATTGAAATCCGAACTTAGGAAGAAGCCCTCCCTCACCGTGCATAATGTTGACGCGCGTTCCGATTCCCATTTGCTGATCACCAGATTCAGTCAACGCGGAAAAAATTCCGTTATGGACTTGGACAAATGCAGCACCATTGCCTGGTTGCTCACCGTTGTCGCCGTCAAAATCGCCATATGATATAAAGCCGGTTCCATTGGTTCCGATCTGGTACGGCACTCCTTTGTTGTACAGTCCCCCGCTTTGCGTGAGCCCTAAAAGGATATCCTGTGAATGGACGGCGGTTGATGCGCAAAGCAGCGTGCAGAATAGGACTGACCTAAAGGCAATACCCAGGTGTGTAGAAATTGTTTTCAAGGCCAACAGGGGTTACAGTTAAGAGAGAGTCTATTATTGGCTAACACAGGTAATGAATCCTGAAACTGTGCACGCGGTAAGCTACAAAGTTAAAAAAAGTTTGGAATTTGGTCGGAAGAGGATAGCAGGGTAGTTAGGAGTTGGGGTGTGCATTGTGAGGAGTGGGTACCTGGGTACCTGGGTGCCTAGGTAGCTAGGTAGCTAGGTAGCTAGGTACCCTCACAACCTCTCCTCCTCCTTAACTAATTGAAACAACTTTTCAAAACCCTTCTTCACTTGCATTCCCTTTTCTAATATTATCCGGCATATAAATCTTCTAATCGCTCCCGGCAAAACACTGTTCATCTTTACATGCCACGAAAATCGCGTACCGTAAGGGATCACTTCGTAATTAACGGTCAACATAAATTTCACGATACCTCGTCCCAATACCGAGGTATAATATTCAAAAGGTTTGTAATCGAGGACCATTTCCGTGACTTTGCTATTGGCGCAATGGTTAGTAGATCCTTTTCCTCTCCGTCCCGATGGCCGTAGGCCAATCCGCCAATCAGACTCCATGCTCCACACGGTTCTCTTTTTTGGGTCGTTACTCCAATCCCATAGGGCCGATGGCGGGACAGGAAAATCTTTTTGAATTACGTAGTCTGCCTCATCCGCAGATAGGTAAACTTTTCGTCTTTCGATAAGATCCTTGTACTGTTGATCGAGGTTAATGCTGTACGTTTCAATCTCACCGATGTGATCGTAAGTCTCAGTCTGCTGATAGAATCTCTGACGATCAATCGTAATCGTATCCAGGAAATCTTTCGTAAGCAATGCATATGCACTCCATCCTGTTGATTCCACCACACGATTCTTTAATAACCTGTGGACAACGTTGACGCACGGTCCTAACGGTTTGATCTTCCCGCCAACATCGTTCATTATATAGTCGCCGTAGTGAACAATAAACTTCAGGTCCAACGACGATGCCATCAGGCAAGCCTTGCAGCCGCAGGTTCTGATCCGGCGATAAGAAGCTTTCCGATCCCTGAATGCGTAATACGCAGATTCTATGATCTCCAGAACCTTTTCGGCCCTGGTGGACTTTTCTTCTGGACCTTTCCTCGTTTCTGGATTTGTTGAGAACACAAAAACGGCATCGCCTTCAACCTCCGCGAGCGTGAAGGCAGGTGTAAGAAACCCAATAATGCCTGTCAACATCTGCTGCAATATTTCCTGCGAGTGTTCCAACTCGGTACTCGCTACGAAAGGAGTGAAGCCAGTGATGTCGGCGATAACCAGGAAACCTTTTTGTGTGGTGGGTGTCACACTCTAAGGTAGTTATAAGTTATGAGTTATGCTTTGCCCGCCGTAGCGTCTCGCGAAGGCGGGAGTTGAGAGTTGGGTGTGGGTGAACGCCGAATGTCGAATTTCGAACTCCGAATGTCGAATTGGATTTTAACTACTAACTACTAACTACTAACTACTAACAATTAACAATTAACCCTTATACCTCTGTGCTCAGAAAGGATACCCGATCGCTATGTTGAGAGCCGGATTCCAGAAATTAAACCCGGTGGCCCACCGTTCGCCTTCAGGCAAATAAGGAGTGCGCAGAGTGTATGCGAAATCAAGACGAGCCACGATAAAATCGAAATCCCATCGTACTCCCCATCCTGAACTAACTGCAATCTCTTTCAGGAAAGTTTTTCCGTGAAATGTTCCATTTGGGCGTGCAGGGTCTTCGTTGTATAGCCAAATGTTTCCTGCATCCAGGAATAAGGCACCCTTCAGGCTGCCGGAAATATTGAATCGGTATTCGAGGTTCGCCTCAAGCCGGATGTCACCAGTAAGATCATTATATCCTTCGGGAGGAACTTCGCTTCCCGGTCCGACGGAACGTGCTATAAAAGAACGCAAGCTGTTGGTACCACCTACATAGAATTGTTTGATATAGGGAAGGATCGTTGAGTTATCCAATGGAAGGCCGAGGCCCGCACTAAATCGGCTTACCAGCGTTGACCGTTCGGTCAGGTCGAATCCATAACGCAGATCAACTCGCGTTCGCATATATTGAGAAAACGGAACGCCGAATAATGAGTAGCGACCCAATGAATCCTTCTCGGCACTGGCTACTGAATACAATCCGTTCAACAAGTTTCCAGCGAAATCGATACCACCTCTGAAAAAGAACTCGTGACGACCTTTCGACGGAGGCTGATAGGTGAAATCATACGCAGAGCCGACTATGAATTGCTCGTCAAAGCTCCGTTCAACGCCGGGATTTTCCTCAAGATAAATATTGAATTCTTCTGACTTTGAAGCCTCCGGGATACTTGTGAAGATCACTTCGATCGGATTGAGGGAGTGAGTAAATTTATCCGATTTGCTCCATCGGTAACCAAAGTTGGCAAACACAGAATTCAGTCGATAAAGGTCAAGTCGGTTAAACAGGTTATATCCGACGGATACGTTAGTTTTTGGCAAACTCTTTTTTGCAAGATTATACAGGAAAGTAGGGTAGAAACGGGGCAGGGTATAGTTCGCTTCAAGTCCCAATTCATAGGCGGGATTAACCGTACCTTCTGAGATCTGCATCTCAAACCGGCCCCTTAGATTAATTTTCAACATCTCGGCACCCTTCTTCAGGTTGCGGTCAGTATAGCTGAAGATTACTCCGGGGCCGAAGTAGTTCGTGGAGCGGAATATAGTATTGAATTCTGCCGTATAAGCGTAACGCTTTCGTTGAGAGAGATAGAGTGTCAAATCCAACTCATCGGAATTGCCAGCCGGAGAAAATTTCATATTGGCATTTCTTATAATGGGCAATCCATTCATATAGCGTATGGTATGCATGTAATTTGAGTATGCATAACGTTCGCCTGGCTTGAGGAAGATTCCGCGTTGCAACACGTCAAGCTCAAGAGCATGGTTTTGCGAAATGAGATAATACTTGCCGAATGTCAGGGTGTCGGCTACGGTGTTTTCCAGCGAATGATCGTCGTGGATATAAATGTTCCGGATCGTGTAGGCCTTTCGTGATTCCGGAGGTGTTTCGGGTTTTACCGTGACCTCCGCTTTGATCTGATGATCCCCCGTTACCGAATCCGCTCTGATAGAAATAAAATCGGGATTAAAATAGATGAATCCATTTTCTTTCAGACCGCGATCGATCCTGACTCTTTCATTCTTTACATTCCCGAGGGTGTAAATTTCTCCTTTCTTTAACAACGTTCCACTTTCGAGCGTGCTGATCTTTTGCATAAGGTCGTCCTTTACTGTTGGCGTTGGGAAGACGATCGAGTCAAAGAGATAGGGTTGACGAAGAGTGATCGAGTATCTGAATTTTGCTTTCTTATGCCCAACACGTACCGTATCAAAGGCAACGGTGTTTTGAAAATAGCCGTTATGAAAAATCCTGTTTTGAATCGCCGTGGCAACCTGGTGTGGTGTTGTCTGGGATAGTAGTACGGGAGCCGTCACCTTGTTCCTCCAGAATTTTTTCTTCCTTTTTTTTTCAGAAAGCATATTGTATCGCGCCAATGCAGGTCTCATCCATAGGAATGTGTTATTCGGTCGCGGTTTGATGACGTCCTTTATAAAAGGTGATAACTTCTTCTTTTCACCATCCGGTTCTGTATAGCTTATTTCATACCCAACATAAAGAGGATCTTCAGCTGAAATGTTTTTCATTCCCGTACAAGCCGACAACACCAGGGCGGGAACAAAAACGTATTTATATAGAGTGAACCGCCTCATTTATCCTTTGCCTTAAGTTCCTTGGTGCTGGAAAACTCCCTGATGAAGATCAGTGAAATGCCTGTATTGCGAATTTCCTGGTAGATGATATCATATGTCTCGTTATTAAATAGCTTCAGCTGCTTATCACCTCCGCCCGTAAGGTCATAAATGATCGCGATATCACCCCGGTAGTTCTTGCCGGATTTGGCTCCGGATTGGTCCTGGTTAATATCGAAATCTCCTCCGATTTCAAACGACAGCCGGTCATTCATCAAACTTTTCGATACCCTGAAGTCCATGGCCGTGCGCGTCTTGCCGCCAGGTGCGGAATAATCGCTGTATGATTGTATACCCACGTCGATGTTAACGCCTTTTACATACTGACTTGCAAAACGGTTTAGCTGATTGGCCAGCAGGGAATTTACGCTGTTGGATAGGGCAGTCGTTGCGACAACGTTCGAATTAATATCGGAACCTGTTTCGGGAAGAAATCCGCCGAGAACCAACAGGCCAAAGACTTGTTTGTTAAGCTCCGACGCATACTCAGGTTGCCGCAAACGGTCCAGCTTACTGGCAAGAACAGGATAGTTTGCCTTTTCCCTTTCAGGCAGATCTAATGCAAAAGATACTATTGGTTTCTCAATGGTGCCTTTGATAACGATCCCGACTTGATAGTCTAGCGATCGTTTATAGATGGACTTTTCATTTTCGCCGATTTCATGCCCGATCAAACCGATGGAATTCGTCTCTACGATGTGTTGTGCTTTAATATCCAATTCGCCGTTTTCAGGATCACCACTCCAGTTTATTGATGAGCCCGGCACAATTGTAAAGTTCTTTTTTACGAGGTCATAGAACGAAAGCCGGTATAGGCCGTTGCGAATGGTATAGGTTCCGGAAAGGCGAAGATTTCCAGTGCGATCATAGCCAAGATCAAGCGTTGCATCGCCGGAGGCTTGAGCGTAATCCCCCGATTGTTCGTCAACAACAAGCGTGAGGACAGCATTGGGTTCGATCTTGATGGTTGAATTGAGATTAAAGTCCGGAAGGCTGGCAATCAAAGAATCATAAAAATTAGCGCCCGCGTTAAGTAGTGTTGTATCCAGCCAAAAGGAGGGATCGACAAAATTTATGATACCTTCCGCGTTCAGCAATTCCGTATCGTTGCTGGACGACACGAGTGACAGCCTGGTGTCATCTTTGACAGTTATGTTTGCTTGGACATTAGTATCTTTTTTATTGCCCGTAAGTTTGACGTCCGTGGCGATCACGAGTGAACCTCGCAACGCACGGTGTGAAGAATCGGGGTTATTTACAATATAATATTTGTCAGTGTGCAGCTGGAGATCGTAGGCAAACGATTCATAGTTCCTGCTCGTCAGCTTGCCATTAATCTCAAATGGGTTGTCCTTTTCGTCGTAGATGGTAAACTTCTTAAAAAATAAAGAGGCGCTGTCGATAGTTATTACATCATCTTTGACATTAAGATTAAGCCGCGGCTTAATAGTAGTGAGGTCCACGTCGACAAATCGCAATTGCCCTTTGATGTCAGGTTTTGAGAGTTGCCCAACAATTTTTGCGTTACCTCTAATGCTGCCACTCATTTTTTCAATCAGGTCTGACACCAAAAAGGAAAATAGCTCGAGGTTGTTAACATCCACGCTCATATTCGCGTCCACTTTTTCGCTATCCAGGAAGTAGTCACCCGTTACCTCAATCTTGTTTGAAGTATTTGTAAGATGGAATTCAAACGGTACTCTTTTGTTATCCGTGGTCGCTACTGCGGAAATAGCCAGGGCGTTGGAATTATAGATGCGCAGACTGTCGATTTTTGCATTGAGATCAAGTTGTTTGCCCCGTGAGTAGGACGCTCTGCCTGTGAGTATCCCCTGGTTGATAACGATTGTATCCGGGAACAATATCTCATTCAACGGCGTGAGGTCCACGTTTTGGAAGGTGACGTTAAATGCAGTGGCATTGCCGTCGACAGCAATCTTCATTTCCTCTCGCGTAATCGTGAAGTTATTCGCATTGACCTCTCCATCGCGAACGAGTATTGGATTTTCATGATCTATTGTATAGTCTTTATCGAAAGCCGTCAGTTTTTTGGTGTAGGCTAAATATCCACTGTCACTCCGAAGCACAACCACATTCAATCCGAGCATTGTTATCGAGTCGTGAGTTAGCAGGAGATGCGATGCGGATGAATCTCCTTTTGTTGTAATGTTGAAGTCCAGGTTGCCCAGCTTAATTGAATTGTAAGACAGGCTGTCGACCGTCATATCTGCGTTGACTTGTTTTTGGAGTGCCGTGACGGTTGCGCTAAGAGTATCAAGTGTCAAACCGTAACCTGTGAAGTTGCCCGCCGATGCAACCAGTTGGCCTGTTCGCGTCTGCTCATCCACGTGGCCATTTATATTGAGCGTGGAGAAATTATCCACGTCAAAGCCGAGTAGCCGAAAGAGTGAGGGGCTCTTTAACTCCAGATCTAATTTTGCCGTTCGGTTTCCTTTGGAAGTTTTTGTTGTATCGTAACTTAAAATGTCGCTGGACCAGCTTTTGATAAGGTCCTGTGTGTTGCGGATATCAAAATTTGATTCCATCTCCGCGTTCTCATGATCTGTGAAATAAGTAATGTTGCTGGCCCTGGGAGATAACATCGCCTTAAAAGCCATCGTGTCGAGAAAATAACTGGATGAATTACTTTCAAAAAGGACGCTGTCGCTCCGCAGCTCTCCTTCAATAAGCTCCCCGTCAATTTTTATTCTGGAATTCAAGGTGCCCGTAATCCTCAACGCTGAATCTTGTTTTAGGAGCGCGCCTGCGTCGAAGTTGCGGAACCGAAGTTCATTTACAACTAAAAGGGATTGAGTAAAGGAAATTTCGGACTTTATGTCGGCGCGATAGTTCGGGTCCGCCACGGAAACGATAGCCGTTATGCTATCTCTTGATGCACGGCCTTCAAAGTCGATATCACGGATCGACTCTTCAACGAAGTCCAAAGAAGAAATCGAACCGTTCACTTCAACATCGGTTTTATTAGCGACATTTCCCTTTGCGCTTGCTGTCAAGTCGACCGGTCCGATCCATGGCAACGTCATCCATTTGCCCACGTCTACCTTTTGCCCCTCAACATTGATATCTATTGCTGCATTTTCCAATACCTGCGTTACGTAGCCTTTGGCCTTTACTTTTCCCCAGGTTGTGATAATATTACCATCGATGAATACACTTTTCATGTCTCCCGAGCTGACAAGCTGAAGTGTGGCGTCTGGCGGTAGAGTTACACCTTTAACAAAAGGATCCAGGATATTTCTAAATTCGTTACCCATCTCGACGTTCACTCCTACGTTTTTCCAGGATATTCTTTCATGGTCCAATATGTCGGTGATGGTTCCTTTTCCCTCCAGGAGGCTTGATCCGGTTTTGAGACTCAGCAACTTTATTTCACCCTTTCCCTGTGCGTAGTCACTTGTCAGCTTGAGTTCAGTGTTTCCCCAACCATTAAAATAACTCATGATGGAATCATTTAAGAAGTAGGAGAGTGCATGAGGATCCAGGTGACACAAAATATCGGTTTGGATCAGAGCCTCTTTATTTTCAGAGGTAATTTCGTAGCCACCCCGGAAGTCACCTTTGATCTCATTTGAATTGGAAGAGAGATGAAGGCCGGCCAGGGTGATGATGTCTGGACTCATTTGAATATCCGCCTTTGCGTCGGACAAAGTAAAACCAGGTAATTGAGCTGTTAGTGAATGTAAGGCTGCCGCCAGTGAAGTAGAATCGATTTTTATGTTCGAGATGCTGAGGCCAATGTTTTGGAGTTCAAGATGATTCGGATCGAACCGTGGAGAGGTTAATACACTGTCGCGGTGTATGAAGAGATCATTTTCCGCCAGCTGGATATTTTTGATATCAAAATCGAAACCGCTGCCGAAATCAGTGTCGAACAATGAGCGAGGGTCGGTGTTGATAGTTGTGGATGATGTATCCTTGGATACTCCATAAGATATTCTGGTTATAGAATTCTCCAGTTGAATATTGCTGGCGCTAATTTTATTTGGGTTGATGGATATTTCAATATCCTCTCCATTGAATTTTCCCACCTTCGTTGAAACGCTCGTTCCATTTGTTGCGGAAGTAAATTCAAAATTGATGTCTTCAAGTATGACCTTTTTGAATCGAAGATTTACACTACCAGCGCTTGTCGATGTAGTTGGAGATGGAGGCCCTTGAAACGCATCGATGATGAATTGAATATTCAGTCCTTTTTCGTTTTGGAGCAGCTTGCCACTTACGCCCGAGATGCGGATCTCATCGAAGACAAGGTTGCCGCGTATCAGTTTAAATATGCTCGTAGTTACCTCGACATCTCCAGACGTGAAGATATCGGCCGAATTTGGATCCCAGACTTTCAGACCCGTGATGGATACATCGCCGAATATTGAGAACCAGATTGTTTCAATTTCGACCTTACTTTTAACCTTGGATGATAAATAGTCCGATACCGACGGTGTCAGGCTGTGCTGCACCGCAGGGATGTGTATAATAAGGAGTACGATTAACAGAACTGCCAACAGGCCGACGATCGCTTTCCCTAGTACTTTTGAAGCTAGCAAAAGTATATTCCTGACCTGCATGACATCATATTTCTTGCCTCATTACAGACTCTGAGCGTGTAACCACTTAGTTCCTAACGACTTTCGTCCCACCCCGCTTCTTTTCACCCCTCAAGTTACTGTTTAAAGTCGATTGTTCTGCAATTGCCGATTGGTTACGATCAGGCCACGGGACGACCAAAAGTGTCCCTAAAAAAGCCTGGACACCTGGCTTCAAAACTATCTGCGTTGATTTCGAAGACACCGATAAAACTAAAACACCAGACGCTACGTCTTTACTTCGGATAGAATCTTTAATAGTTTTAATACCCCAATTAACATTTCAACATGAAATACCTTTTGCTTATAGTTATCGCGCTAGGAACCATCAACTTCATGCCGCTTCAGAAAAAGGAATACGTCTGCAGCCCCTGCGGTCACGACTGCGATAAGGAAATTCACGACAAGCCCGGTACATGTGAGCATTGCAACATGCCTTTCGTAGACAAGTCAACCATTAGGTTCTCTGACCTTACATTCGAGCAGCTTTGTGCGCGGCTTGCCGCAAATCCAAAAGCGGTTCTTCTCGATGTACGCAGTCCCGGCGAATTCGACGGTACCGCTACACACGTTCCGAGCTTTGGACATTTCAAAAATGCCCTCAACATCAACATTGACGAACTCGAAGGAAGGGTTGGTGAACTTTCAAAGTATAAGAATCAGGAAGTTCTTGTTTACTGTAGTCATAGTCACCGCAGTCCACGGGCAAGTTATTTTTTGTCGACGCATGGGTTTAAGAACGTGAGCAATATGGCTGGTGGTGTATCGACGTTGGGAGAGGGGACTGATGCGAAATGTTTAAATAAAATATTTGTCAAGCATTCGCATTGATTTTCCGTGTAGCTTTTTAGTGACCATCTGAAATTTGTCGATTTGCGCGACTTTGCATAGGTTTGTTGCCAAGAACCGTTGAAGAAATAACCGTTGCATCCCTCTCTTCAAATGCAGCACCTGACCAACAAATTTGACTGAGGACCTGCTAACCTATATTTTTTGATGCGATTACTACTACCAATTCTACTATTGTGTGCAGTACCACTGCGCGCTCAACAAAAGTTGTATGCCATTACACGAAGTGGGGGTACACTCAACGGTGGCGCGCTCATCAGTTTTAACGATGATGGTAGTGACCCAAAAGCAGAAATTAACTTTGGCAAGCGCCAAACATATCCGAAGCCGGTAATTATTCAAGGACCCGATGGCTACCTCTACGGTGTAACTGCCGGAGGCGGAAATAGAAATGACGTGGGCGGAATTTTCAAGATAAGGCCCGACGGAACCGATTACATTCAGGTGCATGACTTTTCGAATACTGATAGCAGTGAGGATGGCATCTCCGATGGCGGTCTCACTATTGGCCCTGATGGAAAAACTCTTTATGGCACAACCAGGCTCGGAGGAATTAACAACGCTGGTGTACTTTATAAGATCAGTACTGACGGTACAGGTTATAAAAAATTGTTCGAGTTTACCGGGCCGACTGCACATCCCGCGAGTCAGGCTACTTTGATCTTTGGATCTGACGGGAAGTTGTATGGAACAAATTATTCAAACTTAACATCAAGTCCGTTTGGCACGCTTTACAAAATAAATACGGACGGAAGTGGATACGCAAAGATCCTCGACTTTGGAACTAGTGCAAATTTTCCTCCAGTCGATATTATCATGGGTAACGATGGAAAAATATATGGGTGCACAGGTCGCACGTTGTTTAGCGTAGCCACGAATGGTGCTGGATTTGTTACGCTTTATAGTTTTCCTCAGACAGGAAGTTTCGGCGTAACACCAAATAGTGGGCTGATACAATTGCCAGACGGAAAACTGTACGGAACGACTCAAGGAGGCGGGCAATATGATGGGGGAATGATCTTCAAGATCGATACCGACGGCGCAGGATTCACCAACCTATTTGATTTCGGCGCACTCAATGGACGTAATCTTGCAAGCGGATTGTTGGTGGGCGCAGATGGAAAGTTCTACGGGTCAACGGATCAGGGAGGTATACATGATGGTGGAGTTGTATTCAGGATAAACACCAATGGTACTTCATATACGGTATTAAAGGATCTCATAACAACTCAACCGGGGGGCAGATCAAGGTTAATCCAGGATACAAACGGTGACCTCACAGGCTTTAATACTTATGATGGGTCGTATCAGAAAGGATTTGTTTTTCAGATGCACAACGACGGCAGCGGATTCTTCCAACCTTTTTCCTTTGGTGCTCCTGATACTCGTAACTATTATACAAATGAAGGGCTGACACAAGGTTTAGCCGATCATTTATATGCAATGGTCTCGCATCCTGGCGCGGGTATGAGAATATCATTTCTTCGTTATGACAAAACGGAACCCGACAACTCAAGCTTTTTTGATTTCAATGAAATTGTTCCGGGACCATTGACTACTTCCCTCATTCAAGATAAGGATGGATATTGGTATGGAGCCGCCCGTTTTGGGGGTTCATTTGGAGCAGGCGTCTTATTTAAGGCAAAGTCGGATGGCTCATCGTACCTGAAACTTCATGACTTTGTTAACGGCACAGGAGATGCTCCGGAAGGAAATTTGTTGTTGGCGTTCGACGGATTATTATATGGAACATGTTCATACGGCGGGACAAGTAACGCTGGGGTTGTATATAGATTAAAGCGTGATGGAACTGGTTACGAAGTAATACATCATTTCACAGCTGTCGACGGCACGTCACCCATTGCAGGGCTTGTACAGGGTAAGGATGGACGACTATATGGCACGACCGTCAATGGAGGAATCATTTTCAAGCTTAACACAGATGGCACTGGTTTTACAAAATTACACAACTTCACACCAGGCGAACAATGTCATGCCAATTTGGTCTCAATCAATAATGCCCTGTATGGTACTGCTACCGTTGGTGGTGTAAACAACAAAGGCTTTATTTTCAGGATCAATCATGACGGCTCCGGCTATTTAAAACTTCATGATTTCGATGGAACAGACGGATCTCGCACATACTCAGCTTTGACTCCTTATAAGGGCGTGTTGTATGGCGCAACCTATGCAGGTGGCGCAAATGACATGGGTACAATTTTTAAAATAAATTATGACGGAACAGGATTTACCAAACTGATCGACCTCGACCATTCGACGGGAGGAAGTATGGCCGGCGACCTTCTCGCAATCTGTGAGCCGGAACCAATGCCGGAGATCACTGCATCTTTCGCAGATGTATTATTTTCCAGTAGCACTGTAGGCAATCAATGGTTTAAAGATGGTGTTATAATGCCTGGAGAAACTAATCAGACGCTCAACGTTTCTTCCACAGGAACATATACCGTTCAGGTAAGTATTGATAACTGCGTTAGCGAAATGTCACTTGGCAAAACAGTAAATATAACCGGTATCTCAGTTATGCCATTCGAGTCAAATTCCATGTTTGTATACCCCAATCCAGCTGGTAATACAGTTCATGTTACCTTTAGTGGGCAGGTAATGGAAGATTTTTCAGTAGAAATTATGGATATGGTTGGGCAGAGTGTATATCATCAAAGAGTTGGTGAGCAGAAAGAGTTGGATATTGATCTTTCGTCATTAAGAAACGGAACGTACATCATGAAGATTAGCACACGCAAGACTATATACTTTTCCAAAGTCGTCAAACAATAACTTTAAGAGCAGATAAACTGAAAGGTATCGTTCACCCCACTAATTGATAAACACCTGCGCGCTAAGTACATTGGTGTTACCCGTTGGCGGAGTCACATAGCCAATTACATAAATGGTGTAAAACCATCCATCTTGCAATACTGAACCGGGGAGTTCAAGGACTTTTGTTCCTGCGCTTGTGATCTCAAAATCGTATGTCTTTGCTTCGAGGTCCATAAATTGCGAGGCGTCGGTAAAGGACTGACCTACTGTAAGCGCAAGCGCTACGTCTTTGATTCTAAGCTGAAGGGCTTCGCTGTCTGGTGAAAGGTTGATGAATCGGATTCGTGCATTACCCGCCGCGGGAACATCAGGATCATCGAACAGCAGCATGACAGAAGCTTTGTCGAAATCGTCTATTACAAAGAGCGAAAAAGCCTTATCCGGCTCCAGCGTAATAGTTGTATCAATGAATATTGTTCCTCCTCCATAGGGCCTCAATTTCAGATTTCTAATGCCCGATGAAAATCGCACGTACTCGGTAGTTTTTCCGTACTCGAACGGCACATTATTTATTCTTACATCATCAACAATAATGTCGAGGTTCGGCGCATTCGGGGAGGTGTGAAACAACGATACCTGCGAAATCGGACCAGGGTCAACGTCATCTTCTTTCAGTTCGCAGCCGCCGCTCAGACCCAAAATCCCAAAAGCTGGCAATACGATGATAGCAACTCGACTCAATCTCTTCATATTCCTCGTTTCATAAAATACACGCTTCGTTCCAGGTTGAAATTTAAGAATATGTGCAGCTTTAAGCAATTCCGATATTTTTACCGGTTTCAAAAAAGGTAGACCGGATGGGGAATAAAAGGCTTCGGACCTTTGGAAATACGTGTAGTCGAAGCCGTTGGGGTGGACGACGATATCCGGGCGGCAATTATGTCAATTAACCCACGGACTCTTTTTCCGGTAAAGGGGTGCTTTTGCTTTTCTTCTGGCTGCCTTCTTTTGTTTTTTTGCTTTCTTTTTCGAGGTCTTGAATTCCGCAGGATAACCGTAAGCAGCCTGCGCGGAACGAGTTCGGCTGTCGCGGTTTTGAGCGTTACAGGTAGCCGACATCGAAATAAGAAATATTATAATTATCGTTATGATCTGCGGGTTTTTCATTCGTGACGTATGTTGACGAAGTTGAAATTTGTGCTCTTCAGAGTATCTAACGTCTGAGCAGCCATAAAAATATGCAAAACAAAAATAACCATGGTGTCCCTTCCGTAACCATTTAGCACTGCCTTTTGTTCCAGGCCAGGGTATCGTAAGAAGTTGAGTCCCAGTAACCAGAACAAAGGCTGTTTTTAATATTACAAAAACGGTACTGCTAGGAGTCCTGCGACGACGGCGAGGATCAATGCCGGCAAAATCAGAGTCAGCATAGCCACTCCGATAGGTAGCCGCTGCACCTGAGATATGCCTATTACAATGAAAAGTATCGAACCGCCCACCAGCGCAAGCTGCAACAATGAACAGATGACATAAAATGCCGACAGCTCAGGAGCATAGTTGTTGACGTTAAAATCTTCTCTAAACAAATTGATGTCGAATAGAATTATTTTCAGGGTAGTGAACACAAAAGCTATTACGAAAGGGAACAAACCATACGCAATGACTCTGACGACAGAAATAATACTGGCCTGCCCACCAAACCATTCTCCTATGCCGCTGGCGACAGCTGCAAAGATGTAACAGACTACCGTCCCAGAGATCCCGCCTGCCACGATACTAACGGAAATGATAAAGGAAAACGACATGCCTTTGTTCATATGGGTTGCAATCGCGAGCTCGAGACCCGCTGTTGCTGAGGCAAGAACAAGAAGAACAAATGTGAACCGGTCGTATTGAAATTCATTCAGATAAGCAAATACTAATCGTGGCTGGGCCCAGAGCCGTGTAAAAATGTCTAAGTCCGAGAGGACAAGACGGCGCCTTGATTTTACCTTCTGAGGTTGAGGCGTGATGGTAGTTGGTTTTGACGCGTTGGGCAATTTGTAAAACGGTTAGATCCCAATTGCTAACGACCTGCTGATCGCGCAGAGAGGAAGGGATCGGGGTGAAGGTAGCTAAACTCAAAACTTCGCCCAAATTTTCGGGACAGCCTCAGTCCGGATCAAATTATTTGTTGCACCAATGATTCCTTGTAGCAGTCCTTGTATCTAATCTAAATTGCTACTTTTACTTTTTAGACTAGAATTAAGTATGAAGATTAAGGCATTCAAAGGATTTCGCCCCGTAGAATCAAAAGTAAAAGCAGTCGCCTCCCGCCCGTATGATGTGTTGGATTCAGACGAAGCTCGCGAAGAGGCCAAAGGTAATCCGTGGTCTTTTCTTAACGTGGTCAAACCCGAGATCACCCTGCCGCCAGACACCGATCACTACAGCATGGCGGTCTATGAGGCCGGCAGAAATAATTTCCAAAAGTTGATCAGCGACGGAGTGTTTGTCCAGGACAAAGATGAATGTCTTTACATCTACGAATTGATTATGGATGGTCGGTCCCAAAACGGAATTGTGGCCTGCGCGTCAGTCGAGGATTACATGAAAGGGTCTATCAAGAAGCACGAATTAACCCGGCCGGACAAAGAAGCGGATCGTAAGAATCACGTGCGTATCTCAATGATGAACGCCGAACCGGTGTTCTTTGCATACCCCGCCAACAAGACTCTGGACACCATCGTCACTTCGATCAAGCAATTGAAGCCGACCTACTCCTTCGTCGCCGATGATAATATAGAACACCGCTTGTGGGTAGTAAATGATCCGAAACAAATCCTAAGCATCGTCGATGCATTCGGGAAAATGCCGGCAACCTATGTCGCGGATGGGCACCACCGGACAGCGGCGGCAGCCTTGGTAGGGCATGATCTGAAAAAAGAAAATCCGAGCCATACCGGCAACGAGTCATACAATTATTTTCTTGCTGTCCATTTCCCAGATAATCAACTGGCCATTATGGATTACAACCGCGTGGTGAAAGATCTTAATGGCCACACCCCAGAGTCATTTCTTTCCGGGTTAGCTAATTCGTTTACGGTGGAGAAAAAAGGAAAAGAACCTCACCGCCCTTCACGGCTGCATGAATTCAGCATGTATCTCGACGGTCAGTGGTATTCACTGATGGCAAAGCCTGGGACGTACAACGACAACGATCCCATTGGTGTACTCGATGTTACCATCCTTTCGGGAAAAGTATTGGAACCTCTGTTGAACATACGCGACTTGCGTACGGACAAGCGTATCGATTTTGTCGGTGGTATGCGCGGATTGAAAGAACTTGAACGTCGGGTTGACAGCGGAGCGATGAAGGTTGCTTTTGCGCTTTACCCGGTTTCAATGAAGCAGCTTATAGACATCGCGGATAGCGGTGAGATCATGCCGCCGAAAACTACCTGGTTTGAACCTAAATTAAGAAGCGGGTTGGTGGTTCATAAGTTTTGATAGGTGAGAAGTTGAGAATGGAAGAATGGAAGAATAAACATTGAATTCTTATGATATGAAAAAGATAATTCTGTTCCTGTTATTTTATTCGGTGGTTGTAACGGTATTACTCGCCCAGCAAAAGGAGCCTAGCGACAAGCAGAAAAAAGATATCACAGCGTTGATTGATAAATACTCACTTGCACGGGAAAACAAAGACACGGTTTTGTTAAAAACGATACTCACTACGGATGTGGATCAATTGGTGTCTACGGGCGAATGGCGAAATGGCGTGCAGTCATCCGTAAAAGGAATGCTGCGCAGTTCTGCCGCCACTCCCGGCACAAGGACTTTAGCCGTTGAAAAGATCAGGCTTGTTTCTTCCACTAGCGCGATCGTTGATTGTAAATACGAAATTCAAAACGCTGATGGCACCCCCCGGAAAATGTGGAGCACGTTTATTGCAGTGTCCGAAAAAGGAGGGTGGAAGATCAGCGCCATAAGAAACATGTTGCCGACAGGGCAATAGTAGTATGTTTAGAGAGTCCTATTTGCTACCTAGCCGCACTTGAGTGTTGACCCATAGAATGTTTGTCCTGCCTCCGATCAAACACTCAACACTGTGTCCGTCCGAAGCGTCTCGCGAAGGCGGAATCAATATGTCAACACTCAACAATCAAGTATTTTCTGCCCTCTACACAGAAGCCTTCAAGAACTTCGCACTCTGGTCCAGTCCATCCTTCATCTCTACAAAATAATTTTTTACACCCCCGACTTTTGCGGCTTCAAAAAATTCTTTCCAGTCAACTTTCCCTGTACCCAGCGGAACCATAGTGTCTCCGTTTCCTGACCAGTCGTACATGTGCGCGGAAATGAAACGACCAGGGTACTTGCGGAAATAATCAGCAGCCTTATAACCAATGTTGATCACGGCTACCTGAAACTGCATCTTGACCAACGACGGATCTAATTGTTTGAGTAGTGCATCGTAGATTAGTTCGCCCTCGAGCTTTTCAAACTCTCCGTGATGATTGTGGAAACCCATAGGTATGCCGGATTTTTTTGACAACTCGCCAATCTTGTTCAATTCGTCAGCAGCGGTTTTCCAATCCGATAGGGTCGCGGTCTTGGGCAGACCAAACGAGGAGAGTACCATTTGCTGGAGTCCCCATTCTTTTGCAAAGTCAATACGCTCCTGTCCGTGTTCCTTTAACTCTTTAAATCCATAGTGACAGCTTATGCAGCTGAAGCCGGCATCTGAAATGATCTTTTTCAATTCCGGACCCTTGTACTTTTCGAGGCCACCAAATCCCATTTTCGCATATCCCGGGGGTGAGCACATCTCTATGCTATTGTATCCGAGGCCCGCCATCTCTTTGAGCGTGCCCGTAAAATCTTTTTCTATGGATTCCCTTACGATCCAGCTTTGGAAACCTATCGAGTTTTTCCCAGGGTTTTTTGCACTGAGCAAGCCTGGCGCTAGTACTGAAGCGCCCGCCACAGCAGCCGCGCTTTTCATGATAAATGATCTTCGTGTAATTGAGTTCATAGTGATAATGATTGTGGATTCAGGCTGAATTTCTTTTTGTGGAATGTACGGAATAGGGCAACAAATCGGAAGTTATAGGTTACAGAAAGGGGGATAATAGGTGATGAGTGACCATAATCCTTAAGTCCAGCTGATCCAAACTACAGGTGGTTAAACAAAATTATAGGTTGATGGCTGCCCGCCCGCTCGCGAACAACTTTGTTCATATTCGCTCCAGGCGTAGAAATGTTACCGCTTTTTTAAGGCGGGTTCGCGCTTAATCTTTGGCATCGAATTGGAAATGCCTTTAAGGCCTATGAAAAAGAATTATATCATCACCGCCTATCGCGTGTTGCTTCGCGACAAAAAGTATACTTCGCTGAATGTGCTTGGACTCACCCTTGGCGTAGTAGTGTGTTTGATGATCGGAATTTGGCTTCAGCGTGAACTATCCTTTGATAATTTCCACCCCGACGGCGATCAGATCTATCGTGTGTCCAATACGTTCAAAAGTGAAAGTGAATCCTTTTCACAGGCACCGTCAGGTCCTGCACTGGGTGCGCAGTTGCCCAAACAGTTAACGTCGATTACATCAGCCTGCAGGTTGTTTAGGGAAGGGTTTAAAGTAACTGTTGAGAAAGAGCAGTACGTGGAGTCAAACTGCATGGGTGCAGATCCCAACTTTTTTACCTTCTTCGGATTCGAGCTTATCGCCGGTCAGCCTGATAAAGTGCTTGCGACCGCAGACAATGTTGTGCTTACGGAAAGATTGGCCATCAAATACTTTGGCAGCGTGGATAAAGCTATCGGAAAGAATTTGCTTATCGATGGAGTTGCCCCCATGATTGTAAGTGGAGTCGCAGCCAATCCACCTGTCAACTCACATATTGGGTTTGACTTGTTGTTATCGTCGGAATACATAAAGAAACGCGGCAGGGAACGTTATAATTTTGAACTCGATGAAATGTGGCTTGGAGGTTGGCCGTGGACCTATGTGCGCATTTCCGAAGGTGAGGATCCAAAAGACGTTGAGTCGCAATTAAACGGAGTCGTCGCCCGCTTTTCTGAAAAGGAATGGAGGGAAAACAAAATGAGTTATTACTATTTTCTTCAACCCATCGAATCGATACATCTTCATTCGCACCTTCGGTATGACGCTTACAGTAATGGAAGTACTGCAAGGGTAAATACCTTTTCCGCCGTCGGGCTCGTCGTGCTTTTGCTTGCTTGTATTAATTATATCAATCTTACCACAGCGGGAGCGATCAAAAGAAGCAAAGAAACATCGGTTCGTAAAGTCCTTGGTGCTGCCAAGAAACAATTGGTGACCCAGTTCTTTATAGAAACATTGTTGGTCACCACCCTTTCCGTTGTACTGGGTGTGTCTATTGTAAAAGCTATTCTGCCGTCTTTTTCAGCGTGGATCGCTCAGCCTTATACTTTCGACTTGACGCTGTTAAATGTTGTGATCATTTGCGCCTTCATCCTTTGCGTTTCTCTTATTTCCGGTATATATCCCGCGCTATCTCTTTCCTCCTATAACCCGGCGGCAGCTTTGAAATCAAACTTTTCAATGGGTGTTAAGGGGAATTTGACGCGAAAGAGTCTTGTGGTATTTCAATTTGCTACAGGTATAACACTGCTAGCTTCACTTATTGTGATCGTCCTGCAAATGAGATTCATTCAGAACAAATCGTTGGGATATGATGGTACAGCAATTGTTCAGGTAAACGGAAATTATGGAAGCGAGGTCAATACCAATTATGAGACTCTTCGAAATGAGCTGCTCAAAAATCCTAATATCAGTCACGTAAGTAAACACAGTGGAAATGTGGTAGGAGGATTGGGAAATGGCTGGACGACGACGGAAAATCTTAAGGGCGAGGAAATTTCTACTAGCCTTTACCAATTTGAAGTTGATCCGGATTATATGGCTACGTATGATATGGCGATCGCCGAGGGTCGGTTCTTTTCCCGTGAGTTTCCATCAGACACCACAAAGGCAGTTATCGTGAATGAGACAGCAGTGAAGACATTCGGCTGGGGAAACAATGAAAACGCTATCGGTAAAAGATTCGGCAAAGGTGAACATGCCAAGTACGTAGTAGGTGTATTAAAAGATTTTCACTTCGAAAGCCTCCATAAGCCGGTTGAAGCCGTGTTGATGCACTATGCACGTTCTGCAGGTACGATTTCCTTAAAAGTCGATGCATCGGATGTGGACAATGCCATCGAACATTTGAAAGCGACCTGGAAAACCATCAATCCGGAAGTGCCGCTTATGTACACATTTGTTGATGAGGATATCAAAAGCCAGTACGGCAACGAACAAAAGATGCAGTCTCTTTTCTACGCTTTTAGCGCGCTTTCACTGGTGATCGCTTGTATAGGATTATTTGGACTTACAATTTTTGTTGTGGAGCGCAAGATAAAGGAGATCAGTATTCGCAAAGTGCTGGGTGCAAATAGTGCCGGAATTGTTAGTCTCATTTCAAAGGATTTTGTGAAGCTGGTATTGATAGCGAATATTCTTGCGATTCCCACAGCCTATTATGTAATGAACAAATGGCTGGAAGACTTTTCCTATCGCATCGAAATAGAATGGTGGGTATTTGTTGCGGCAGGTGTTATGGGATTGATAATTGCTTTTGCGACCGTTAGCTTCCAGGCTATTCGTGCGGCACTGACAAATCCTGCAACGGGCCTTAGGTCAGAGTAAAGAAACGAGGCTCAATCCTTTCATCAAGCGACCGCCCTGGCTACCTGGGTACCTTGCTACCTGGGTACCTTGCTACCTAGCCATCCGGGCACTTAGCTTGACCTGTACAAAATCCAGATGACAATAAGCAAAAGTACCGACAGGGGTAAAACCTGGGTTGACCTGATAAAAAATCTGGACGGCAATCCCATGCAAATTTCAGTACCATCTTCAAATGTGGCATATATTCTTTGCTGGGGTCAAATAATAAAGTATACTCCCTGAACAGCCGCGTGCGTATAGGCACCGTTGAATCAGTATTCCTTTAAAAAGGCAACTTTCACCTGGCATGTCAATGATGCGAAGGTGAAGGAATCTATAAAAAGAATCCCGGAGCAACCTGTTGCACTTGTGGTGTACGGTAGGAAAAACCGAACTTGAAGGTTCAAAATTCTTCCACGCGTCAGGGTTTTTTAGTTAACTTATTCCACCACAAGAGCAGACGCAACGTTTTTTACTTTCGCCCGGTCATTCCATTTAAAGAACCGAAGTTGCCATGAAAGCATTACTCGTTACCTTGTTAAGGCGAAAATCAATAAGCCTGTTGCTTTTTGCAGTTATTTCTTGCGATTTGTTCGAGGAAGAACCGCCAAACCAGTTTGAGTTCACAAAAAAAACTGAATTTAACATTCTACCGGGCTCATCCACTGTAATTGACCTTAAAGCCCTTATCAAAAAATCATTTGTCAGCGCGTCCCTGACGATCGCGGAAAATCCTATAAAAGGCGCACTGACGAAGATGGATGCTTCTGTTTTTAAGTACACTCCAAATCTGGATTTTATTTCTGGGACGGACCTATTTGTCCTCTCTGCAGTACTCGATGATGGTAGGACTATTAAGAGTGAACCAATAACCATCCATATGAAGGAAAGTGAATCGGAGTTTCCGTGCGGGCTTTACGCCGTCGAAGATAACCTTCGCATAGATCCTACAAGCACAGCTGTGATCCGCGTTTTACAGAACGACCGTATATGTGGCGTCGATGAGCAAGTGAACGTTCTTATTCATTTGGCGCCGAAGTTTGGAGAAGCACTCGTTGTTGGAGACTCTATAGTATACACACCAGGTCCATCCTTTTCCAAAGCTGATGAATTTGTGTACAGTTTATCAACTTCAAGCGACGAAGAGCTTTCTTTTGGCTTAGTCTCCCTTAACAAACCGACAGTTGAGATTCTTGGAATTCCCGAGGAGTTCGTTCGGACGGGCCTCACAAACATATTTTTTGTTGATGACACGACTGGTTTTATTGCAGGGGGATCAACTATTATAAAGACAAATGACGGAGGACGGCACTGGATTCACTTGACATACCCTACCAGCAACACTCATGCGACTTCATTTGACGACATTTTTTTTCTGGATAAGGATCACGGGTTTGCTGCATTTTATGCATGCACATATGGCGGTGCTGATGAATTTTGCGTTGGGGGGTGGATGATGACCAAAAATGGAGGTTCGTCGTGGGATAGGTTCAGTCTCAATGACCCTGTAAGTTCCATCATATTCACTTCTCCTCTCATTGGCTATATAAGTACTTATTCAGCTGGGTGGTGGAAAGTAGACATACCTCTTTCAGTCTTGAGAACCGTAAACGGTGGCCAAACATGGGACCAGGTTGGTGATCTACCTATTAGCGCTTCTGGAACAGTAAAATTTAAATTTGCAACAGACAAGGTTGGATGTGCTTACCAGGATCACAGCATTAATTCAACCACTGATGGCGGAAAAACATGGCAGTCATTTTCCACAGACAGTTACGTCACGTCTCTGGCATTCGTCTCTGAGGACGTAATTTGTGCGAGTTTCGGCGGTGCCCTAGTTAGATCTGAAGATGGGGCCGATTGGACCCTGGTGGCGAACTTTCCATACTGGATACCTTCGCAGGGTTTTTCACCCGAAGGTGACCTTGGCGTTGCCGTTGGAATTAGCGAGACTAATTATCCTGTTCATCCCGACTCACAAAAATTGACCATAAGCATAAGCGCCGACAAAGGTAAAACGTGGGTTGATTTGGCCCAACACCCTGTAGGTTATCCATGGGAAATATCAGTTCCGTCTGCAAACGTTGCGTATATCCTTTGCTCTGATAAAATGATAAAATATACTCCCTGAAAAGCCGCATACAAATAAGCTCCGTTGAATTAGGACGCAACGTTTTAGACTTTCGCACGGTCATACACCTTAAAGAACCCAGTTAGCCATGAGAACATTATCCGCAAGCATCCTTAACCGAAGATCAATCTGCCTGGCGCTGGTTGTGACTCTTGCTTTCGATTCGTGCGAGGAGGATCTTATGAAGTCTGAGAAGCAGGATAGTTTTTCTGAAATCGAATTTCAAAGTATACCTGAGGTGAATACACACTTTGAATTGACCCCGTTTTAATGTCTCTCACCGAAAAGCAACTTACGCTCTGCCAGAACAATGATGCGAAGCACAGTTGGATCTTTACGAATATTATAAAAAGAGAATTATGGGATTGTGCAGAAGATATACAAAAAACAAGGAAGAGGCTGAGGATGTATTCCAGGAAGTATTTATACGCGTATTTCAGAACATTCCTCAATTGAATGATTACGGGCGTATAGACCAGTGGGTGTTGCGCATTGCCGTTAATACGTCCGTGAATTATTATCACAAGAATAAACGCCATGAGCACGACGAAGAACGGAATGGATATCATCATCAGAATGAAGATTACGAGCTGATACTTTCCCAGTTCACAGATGAGATGCTGATCAGTCTGATCAACGAATTACCTGATGGATATCGGATGGTTTTCAATCTCCATGAAGTGGAGGGTTACAGTCATGTCGAGATCGGTGAGATGCTGAATATCTCGGAGGTAACATCCCGGTCTCAATTAAATAGGGCAAAGCATGTATTAAAGAGTAAACTGAGGGCTTTAGGGGTACAGAAATATGAAAAATATGGATGAATCGTTCGACGCCAACCTGATCGAAAGGCTTCGCAATTATTCTGAGGAGCCGCGGATGGAATTGTGGCAGAGGATTGCTGCTAGTGCTGAAGCAAACCGACCACGCGCGAGGCATAAAAGGCTGGGCTCAACATGGATACTTATCCTCGGCGTGGTCGCCGTTGGTGGTCTCTATTATTTAGAAAGAACGAAATATTTTGAGAGAGCAAAATCGAACATCACCCCGGCAGCAGGATTGTCCGCCTCGGTATCGGCGTCGTTAGAAAAAAATGAGAATGGAGATGTTGGTTTGGAAAGCCCAATTTCAAAAGGTCTTTCAACGAGTGTGAACGACGTAACATCAGGGCAAAGCGTCGGGAGTAGCACGACAACAAATCGCGATAATGTGAAAGAGGATGATAATAAGGTTTGGTTGAATCAGGAGCCACGTATTGAGGACCATGAAAAATTCACAGAAACCAACGCCGATGAGGATGAGGCTAAATTTGACGAAGGTCCAGTAGACAATGTTCCGATTCAAAGAAATGAAATAGAGAATACTACCAATCCCGATGTCGAAAAAGCTGTTGAAACCAAGGCAATAATAACAGCTGCAAAAGATGACGAAGGAAAAACCGTGATAAAAGAAAAGGAAAAGAAGCAAAACGGAATAAGTATTTATTTCACGATAATGCCAACGTTTGGTTATCAACGGATCAATGCCAATTCAAACGATGATATTCTTATTGGCATGAAGCGAATATCTGCGTTTTCTACAGACAGGCTGGGAGTGAGGGCTGAAGTTGGTGTCGAAGATCCGATAACGCAAAGGATCAAGGTTTTTGGTGGCTTGGTTTACTATCAGAGAAAACAAACGATAGACTACACTCAAACAGAAGCGGATAGTATCATGGTGTCCGTAGGGCCAGATGGGAAAATCAATTTTGACTCGCAATTAAAAACGGATGATAAGTCATTTGAGTATGAACTGAAAAACCTTGGTGTTCAGATTGGCGTAAGTATGAGCTCTCAAGGAAAAAGTTGTTGCAAACGGTGGGGACAGGTTTTGAATTTCATGTTGCGCTTAATAAGCTCGACCCATCTCAGGCTGCAGAGTTCACAAATAATCCCAGTGCCTACGTGTTTTACAATCTTTATTACAGGTTGCAGTATCCTGCGGAAGGAAGATTAAAAGCTGTCTTTCAGCCCACACTGAATTATTCTTTTTATATCAATCAGAATCTGAATGCTCCATTCTATGTAAAACCCTATGGACTTGGTCTCAACCTGGGCTTCACCTATAATTTTTGATGGATATGTATTAAAACTGTTAGCAACACATTTTTACAAAAAAAAGAGTCATGAAAACACATTTTAAACTTATTGCGCTCATAGTAATAGTTACTATAGGTGCCTGCGAACCAGATGACATTGGACAAAATGAGGAGACAAGTGGTCAGTACTCAATTAAAAAACTTTATTACAATGCCTTGATCAAGTCTTATGAACCTGAAATTGTTCTTAAGTGGGAAGAGGCCCTGGGGTTGGCAATTGACAACAAAATGAGTCAGTCTGCTCAGGCGAGAATTTATGCTATGGCCACGTTGGCGATGCATGATGCTTTAAACAATATCATTCCTCTATATGAAAGCTACGCATTACCTTATAGTCATCTGAATGCAAAAGGTATTTCGAAGGAGAATATATCAGAAATTGCTAATGCTGCTGTATCACAATCTGCACATGATGTACTGGTGGCGCTATTCCCTGCCTCACTAGTAAGTGCTGATAACCTTTTAATGACATGCCTTTCTGAAATTGAAGATTCTCCATTAAAAGAAAAAGGTATTGCTATTGGAAAACAAGCAGCTTCGGCCATCTTGACGAAAAGACAGAACGACCCTGCAATGGGATTCACAACATATTCGAACGGAACAGATCCTGGAGTCCACCAGGTCAATTATATGCCCTTCGCGGTTGCCAATCCACCGGTGTGGCCGGAGAAAGCGGCATTTGGTATGAACTTAGAGAGTTTTGTTCCTTTCGGAATAGCCTCAGCCAGTCAGTTTAGACCAGGTTCATCCTATGCAATTAATTCATCTGAATATACTGCAGATTATAATGAAGTGAAAAAATTAGGATGTACAGCTTGTCCCGATAGAACACCGGAGCAAACTGAAATCGGTGCCTTTTGGAAAGAAAACCCTTCAGGTTTAATGAATAGACTAGCACGTTCGATCGCCACGAAGAACAAACTGAATGGCTGGGAAACAGCAAGGCTACAGGCCTTGATCCATATGGCACAATTTGATACTAATATCGCATCCTTCGAAGCTAAATATTTTTATAATTATTGGTTGCCTGTTACCGCTATACGGGCTGGGGACACTGACGGAAATGACAATACCCAGGGAGATGCAACCTGGACTCCAAGATTTGCCCCACCCCCAACACCTGACCATACATCTACCCCTGCGGCTGCATTGAGTTCAAGTTGCGAAATGTTTAAACTTTTTTTTGCTAAGGATAACATACCCTTTACCCTTACCAATCCATTTGATACACCTGGAATCGAAAGAAGTTATACCAGTTTCTCATCGGCCTCACGCGAAGGCGTCCTGGCAAGGATTTATATCGGATCCCATTTTAGAAACTCCTGCATTGAAGGAGAAAAGCAAGGACGAAAGATTGGAAAATATGTATTTGAAAATAATCTGGAGGAGATAGCCTACCCGTTTTAAAGGCAGATTGAATTAAAGCGAAAATACTCCTCCTTTTTATGTAGAACCTTATGGACTTGGCCTTCTGGGCTTTACCTATAATTTTTAACAATGTCTTGCAAAACGGTTAATTAAGTTGTGTGCTAAAAATGAACCTGGGCCTTTTGGCCCAGGTCATTATTCAAAAACTAGAACAAGTTAATCAGATGTTTGCCAATTCATTTATCAATACGTTCTCGGATTGCCGATACCAAATTGTAATCCCGCCGAAACTGCAAATGACTTGTTATTTATATCGTCATTGTTTTTGCTGATGTCTGAAATACCATGTGTATAGCGGCCATCAAGCACGAAGTAAGTTTCATTGTGTATGCGGAAACTACAACCAAGTCCTCCGGTAAGTCCGAAGTCAAAAGTATTGAACGAGTTCTTGAAAGAATCTAACTTTTCGGTATCTCCACCAACTTTGTTTTTCGCTCCAGCAAGAAACGCGAATGAAGGACCGAAGAAAATATTCGGTCTTACATTGCCTTCCTTATTCAGGAAAAAGCGACCTATCACCGGAACTTCAACGTACTGGAGAGTTTGTTTCATGTTCTGAGAACTGAACTCCGCCCCTTTTTCATAATAAAGGAGCTTAGTCGTGATGCCGAAAGTATTGACAATACTGTAGGTGAGGAAAAGGCCGGCACCCAAACCAGGTTTCGCTTCGCTACTAGCCCCATCGTTACCATAGCTTGAAATTGTAATACCTGCCTCTGGCCCAAAGCTCCACACCTTCGCCGTTTGGGCCTGTGTCATTGATGGCAACATTAATGCGAATACCGCGACCAATGAAGTCAGTAAAAAATTTTGTTTTTTCATAGTAATAACATTTTACGTATGCAGGACAAATTTTGAACCCACCTAAAGACCGCCTGGGCTACAGTTTTAATGAATATTTGCGGTTTTTCATGTGGATTATTGTTCACATGGGTATACACATGTGGCTGTGGATAATGATGCAATCTTTTCCCCGCTATCTCATTTTTAAAAGGTCACCTTTTGTGCGTGGGGGATATTTAAGCAATAAAAATGTTATGGAAAATCAGGATGCTAGCTCGCAGGCGGCCGTGAATGAAATCTATAATTACGCTGCTAACCTGTTGGTTAATGAAAAGAAAAGCTCAAAGGATGTACAAACTGCACTGGTTGGAAAAGGCTTGAGTGAAAGCGCTGCTTTAACAATCGTGTACAACCTTGAGGTTGAAATCAAAAACGCGAAAAAGGAAGCTGGCAAAAAAGATATGCTTTATGGTGCGTTGTGGTGTGTTGGCGGAGCCGTTGCTACTGTTGCAAATATCGGTTTTATATTTTGGGGCGCGATCCTTTTCGGCGGTATCCAGTTCATCAAGGGTGCTGTAAATTTTTTCAGCGAAGGTTAACGCATTGGTCTGGGATTAAGCGGATGGTTATGCGTCGTTGTACGAACCGGCGATGCTAATCCTTTTAGTTAATTGCGTGTTTGATCAGGGTTTCTTTGCTGGCGTAATTCGCAATATCATATCCGGCGTGTTTAACAACACATAAATGGCGCCTTCAGGTCCGATTTTTAAGTCGCGAACACGTCCAAATCCTTTCATCACGATCTCCTCTTCGACGACTTTGTTGTTACTGATGACTAGTCTTCGGATTTCTTCAAAGGCCAAACTTCCTACCAACAAATTGTTCTTCCAGGATTGAAATAGATTTCCTGTAACAAATTCCGCGGGACATACGCCGATTGAGGGTGTCCACTGTGTGACTGGTGGGTCCATTCCTTCCCTGATTTTTTCGGTCGAAACGATTGAACCGTCGTAATCTACTCCATAAGTAACAAGCGGCCATCCATAGTTCGCTCCCTTTTTCAGGATATTTAGTTCATCTCCTCCCATAGGACCATGTTCCGTAGCCCATATCTCTCCCGTTACAGGATGCAGAGTAATTCCCTGAACGTTACGATTGCCAATCGAGAATATCGCTTGCAAAGCATCCTTCCTGCCAGCATAAGGGTTGTCTTTTGGTATTGATCCGTCGGCGTTGATCCTGAAAACTTTTCCCGTTGGCTTTCCCGGATTCTGCGAGTCGTTGCCTCGGGCCATATCGCCGATGGAGAACAGTAAGGTACCATCTCTATCAAACAACAGGCGGCTACCCCAACGGTTGCCTCCTGGTATCTTTAGGGAATCAGGTACCTCAAATAATGTTTGTTCTTCCGTCCATTGATGATCTTTGATCTTTCCACGCATTACTTTAGTCATACCGGCGACTTTTTCGTCCGCGGTATCGCCCTTGGTGTGGCTGTATGCAAAATAGATCCATCCATTTTTTGGGTAGGAGGGGTCCAGGGCTATATCCATATAACCTCCTGTGTTGTGAACGAAAGCTGTCGGTAATCCTGTGATTGGCTCGGAGTCGAGTTTGCCATTGATCAGCCAACGAATCGATCCCTTTCGTTCTGTAATGAGAGCTTTCTCTTTGTCCACGAATTCAATCCCCCACGGCACGTGAATTCCATTGGAAACTAATTTTTCGACCTTAAGAGTATAATGTTTCGTAGTTAACGTTTCGGGTATTGGACGAAGGGCAGTGGGTGGTACTTCCTGTGACTTTACGATAAAATCCGCGACAGCGTTGATGTCCTCGTTTTTAAGGACCGTTCCCCAGGCAATCATTTCCGTACCTTGGATTCCGAATTTAATGTTTCGATAAATAGCACCTTTAGCACGGCCGTACTTCCAGTCGGTTTTGATCAACTTTGATGCTGTGCCTCCCTGCATTTGCGCGCCATGACAACCGCTGCAGTAGGTCTTATACGTCAACTCTCCACTTTGTCCGAAAATACTTTGAAATGAAACGATGAAAAGAAGACAGGCGGTATAAACTCCTTTCATAAAACAGACAGGTTATATACCGAATGTCTGAAAAAAAACTCAAAGACTGAATTTGGCTAGACGAATTTTAGAGGTGTCGTCCCGGAATAGAAAAGAAAAGCCGGGCAAGTTCCCGGCTTCTCCTGATGAATTGTCTAATTATCGCTCAACGGTTTTCCACTTGCATCAAAACGATACATTTTTGTTTTGTTTGTTGCTGCATCTTTTATCTCCACAACATAAGTATCTTTTGCTTTGTTAGTATAGAGAGTTCCAGTCTCCCATCCCTTGTATTGTGCATCCTGAAGGGTAGCCTTGAGGCCTGTTGGAATTTCGCTGGATTTGATCACTGTCATATCCTGGCGATAGTTTTGGCTTTGCGAAACGCCTGTGGTATCCTTTTTCTGTGGATCCTGGGCTTGCACTGCAACAGCACTTAAACAAAAGATTGCTGATGCAATAAGTAATACTAGTTTTTTCATGATCTGAATTTTTATTGATGTTGTTATAAATATTTACCATGACCTAACCTGCAATTTTGCTTCCACGCTCCGCTCAAATACGGAAAGGGTGCAAATAGTTGTTTTTGAGGAATATAATCTAAAGTTGATCGCATGCATGTACTGAGATTCTCCCCAACAAGAAACGATTTGTGTAGTCTATTCCACGATTGAACTGAGCCATTGACCATGAAGGATAATTATTAAATAGCCGACACGTTGCACCACAATGTCCACCACATGGTTTGTCAACTCACTTCTCGGTAAATCCAGACGTTCTTGGGTATAATTTTCCCCAGACATTGGAGGACTCGGTTTCGGCTGCATACTGGCATAGTTTATGGGCTCAATCTAAAACATACCATAGCTATGAACATCAAGAGAATATTCGGATCGATCCTGACAATTCTGGGAATTGTCGGACTTGTTTACGGTGCAATACTTTTTGTAAATAATACTGGAGGCAATCGGGACGTAAGGGCCTTGATCATCTACGGCCTCCTTGGATTGATCTTTCTGACCTCAGGATTAAGCCTTGTTCGAACAACGAAAGACGAAGGGTAGGGGCAATGAGCAATGAGCATTGATCAGTGATCAATGAATGCTTTAAATAGAAGGAGTTCATCTAATTGATTATTCTCCCCTTTTAGGGGGCCGGGGGCGCTACCAACGGTCGTCTCGCAAAGATCAAGGGTGGGGTCAAAGCAATGATCAATGAATTCAATCCTCTCTTTGCTTTCGCTACTCATTGATCATTTGTTTGACCCCTATACCCTATACCTTATACCGTATACTCTTACCTACTTCCATCCTTGTCCAATTCCTCAAGCATGGCTTCATATTTCGACTTCAGCGCCGAGTCTGTCGTCAGGGCTCTTTTGATCTTGTTGTAAGACGCCGCTCCGACATAGTCCTTGGCAAGAGTCTTAAAGGTGTTGTTTATCTCCGCAATGCCTTCATTCTTCTTTTCAGCAACCTTCCTCAGGAGTGCAATCTCTTCGGGTGTTGCTTTAACAAGAGCGAGTTTTGCCGTATCATCGGCAAACGTTGAAAGCTCATTGTATCGGGCAATGGTCATTTTTCCCTCACCCTGAACGATGGCGCCGATCTCCTCACTCAGCGTTTCCTTCATATCGTTGATGGAATCCATTGCGACTGCATACTTTTTCAGTTCCTCGTCTGTTACTTGCTGTTGTTGGGTTGAAACTTTTTCCTGTGCTTCTTGTCCATACACTTGTGTGAAAACGGCAAATACAGATGCAAATGCTACTATTAAGTATTTCATGATAATCAATTTTTAGTTTTTGTAATTAGTTTGCGTAACTGGGCTCATACAGTAACAACAAAAAATCGTGCCATTGGTGATGAAATCGATTCCATGAACTGGAGAAAACAAAAAAGCTCAGGGAACTTTTGATCCCCCGAGCTTACACACGTAAAAAAAAGTTCTACCGGGCAACCATGTTCATTTTTGATAAGCAAAAATGTGCCCTCGATTAATCAGTTCACGAGCACATCAGCACTCAATAAATTTGTGTTTCCTGCCGGAGGAGTTGTGTAACCTCTTACAAGGATTGTGTAAAACCATCCTTCCTGCAGTTCCACACTGGGGATCTGAAGTTTCGCCTCGCTGTTACTTGCACTAATGACTTCGAAATCGAATGTCTTCGCATCAACTTCGAAAAAATCTGTCGCTTCTTTGAATGATTCTTCTTCAGTTAATGACGTCGATTCGCCCTTGACCCTCAGTAGAACTGCCTCTCCATCTGGTGACAGATTGATGAAACGAACTTTAGCTTTCCCTGATGCCGGGGCTTCCGAATTGTCATTGAGGATCAACAGACTTGCATTGGTAAACTCGTCAACAACAAAAATCGAATAAGTTTTTTCATCCTCAAGCGTAACCGTGGTATCCACTACTATGTTGCTTGCTCCGAATGGCCCGAACTTGAGATTCCGGTCACCGGTATAAAATGTCAAATAGCCTGTGTGGTCACTATATTCAAAGGGATATGTATTGATCTGCCGATCGTCGACCACGATATCAAGCTCAGGTGCATTGGGTGACGCATTATACAACGAAACATACGAAACCGGAGAAGGCTGAACATTTTCGTCGCCGTCAGGGTCACAACCTATGATAAATACAAGTGAAGCGCATGCCCACAGCAGTGCCATTCCCGCACGAATCAACTTCTTCATCATTATTCTTTGCATTTTGTTTAACTCTAAACGAACACGCGTAGAGTTCAGTATAGTTCCCTCTTTGAAATTTTGCGTCGAATTGTTATCGGCTAATGAAAGGGGCGGTGCTATGTTGGGCGGGTGGAAGGGACCATTATGTTGACGTGAAGCAGTAAACAAGTTGATCCATAGGGATAGGAAATTTTGGAGGGCACAATTTGTGACCTCCAAAATTTTATCAATACTTTTAAAAAGAAACGACAAAGAGACATGGCAAAAAGCATCACGTTAGCCGATGAAGTAATAGCTAGCAAGATTTATCTGATCAGAGAACACAAAGTAATGCCAGATGGCGACCTGGCCGAACTTTATCTGGTCGAGACCGGCGCCTTAATGAGCAAGTAAAAAGGAATATCAATCGGTTCCCTGAGGACTTCATGTTGCAGCTGACTGAAAAAGAATGGGAAAACTTGAAGTCGCAGAATGCGATTTCAAGTTGGGGTGGGCGCAGAAAAAAACCATACGCTTTTACTGAGCATGGCGTATTTATGACAGTTCAATGGTTAGCTGGCCACGTTGCTTCAGATCAATGGAAGCCTATAGGATAAATGAAATGGAGAGCCTTAAATAAGAAAGTGAAAAACGCCGATGCGTTGAGATAATAAGTAAAAATTGTGCGGATAATCTTATATTTTATTACATATGAGCAAGAACCTAATAATACCAGATGAAGTAGTTATGAGTAAGATCTACTTGATCAGAGGACAGAAGGTAATGTTGGATATGGACCTAGGAGAACTATATGGAGTTGAAACCAAACAACTTAAAAGAGCAGTAAGAAGAAATGGTGTTCGATTCCCTGGTGATTTTATGTTTGAGTTGAACAAAAAAGAGTTAGATATCTTGAGGGGCCAAATTGGTACCTCAAGTTGGGGTGGTGTACGCTATGCTCCTATGGCATTTACAGAACAAGGAGTTGCTATGCTATCCAGTGTATTAAATAGCGAACGTGCTGTGCTGGTTAATATCCATATCATTAGAGTGTTTACTCGCATGCGGCAAATGTTGTTAACAAACAAGGATGTGTTGTTGAAATTAGAACAGTTGGAAAGAAAGGTTCTAGATCAAGATGATGACATAAAACTGATCTTTGATTACCTGAAAGAATTACTGAATCCCAAGACAGGGTCGGTCACACGAATTGGATTTAAACGTAGTGATGAAGGGTAGTCCCGCCTTTTGCTATAGTCCAAAAATCAAATAGCAGGTTTACTTTTGATAACCGACTCGTTTTTATCGGCTTGAGTTGGTCCTTGCGTAAACGTGTTCAAAATAGTTTGCGCCAGATTCTTTTGTCCTTCAGAATTGATGTGTATTTGATCTCTAAAAAAAGATTGATCCAATCCATTTTCCAGGTCCAGGATAATGGGTAAGTCGTTTTCTTTGGCAAACTTGATTATTTCTTGGCCCTGATCGTTGTAAGCACCCGCCGCCAGCTCGTCCTGCTCTGCATGTAGATACAATGTTAACGGGATATTCTTTTCCCTGCAATAACTTAGGAACGAAGTAAAGCCAGGGTTGAAAACACTATTTTCATTCTTCTTGTTAATCACCAACTCATTGACGTCTGAGTTTGTCGTTTTGGTCAGCCTTTCAATTCTCGGAAGAAGATACCTGTCCACCAATTCAATTAAAGCCAATGGGTATTGGCTGCTGGGGTAACTTTCGTGATGATCTACGATTTTTTCAAACGTCATGTTGTCATAGGCATCATGCGAACTGACGAAAAGAAAAATGTGCCTGGCCCCTAAGTCTCCATGTTCATTTAAATACGCATAGCAATTGTCGGGGCCCCAGCTTCCCATGGCAATATTCAGAAACTGGACTTTTTTGTTGTAAAGTTTTGTCAACGTGTCAGACAGAATTGTGGTGGCGAGTGATCCGTGATCGGTCTGAACTCCACCATTTATCACCGAGTCACCGAAGCCAAGGATCAAAATTGCTGCCGTGTCTATCTCTTCGCTTCGCATTGACAGCGAATTATACTTTATAGTATTTCTAAATCTAAAGCGATCCTGGCTAGGTTGAGCAATATATTCATACTTCGCACTCTCGGTCGCCAGGACTGCGTCGCAGAATCCATAGTACACACGCAGGAATAGTTCAGCGCCAATAAGCACAATAACCACAACAGCTATTATGTAGATCAAATACTTTTTCATTTCTGTTTATTTATTTACCGCGTCAGAAGGTTTCACGGACTCGATACAATCGTTATAGCTATTTGTCGAGGAGGGGTGTTTTTTGGTGATGGAAAAAAATTCTGTGAGAGGCTAAGTTAGGATATTCCGTTTAGGAAATCATCACATTTTCAAAAAATCGAATAATTCTAAAACCCCACCTTCATCTACCACGGTCAATTACTGGTCGATACTGCCGTTGGTTCTGGCTCGGGCTTGCGTTCGGATCTGCTGTTGACATACACGCGAGTGAATTCCGCTCCGAACAAAAGAATAAGCCCCGCATACGATACCCACAACATGATGAGGATAATCGATCCTGCTGCTCCATACGTTGATCCGGGATCACTCTTCCCCAGATATAAACCGAGTGCAAATTTGGCAATAACAAATAAGATCGAAGTAAGAAACGCTCCAGGCCACACATGGCGCCATTTTATTTTCGCGTCGGGAAGAAATTTGAAGATGGCAGCAAAAAGGAATGTTACTACACCTATAGATACGAGGATGTCGAGCACACTGAATACTATTGTCAATGACTCTGAAAAGTTTTGGGAAACCCAGGTATTTACAGCACCAATTGCCGCGGAGATCACCAGTGAAACAAGCAATAGAAACCCAACCGCCAGGATAAGTCCAAATGAAAACAGCCGGTCTTTAAGCAACTCGAGAATTTTTTGTTTTGTCTTTACTTTTGGTTTCACCTCCCAGATCCTATTCAACATCTGCTGGAGTTGATAGAATACACCGGTTGCGCCAAATAGGAGAGTAGCCACGCCAAGAATGGAAGCGAGTACACTTCCTTTGGTCTCACTTGCCTTGCCGATCATTGACTCAATATCTGACGCTGTATCCCCACCGATAACATTTTGGATTTGCGTAGAGATGTGCTTCGTTACTACCTTTTTATCATAAAAATATCCAGCTATCGTAATCACTATCACCAGCAAGCCTGGCAATGAAAAAATGGTGTAGAAAGCTATGACAGTACTGTTGTTGAACGGATCACGCGCGTTCCATTGGGTGAATGTTTCCTTTAATAAACTGAATATGCTTTTAAAGAATGGTGTTTCCGTTGCCATAAGAGTTTGATCCTTTGGAATGCAATTCAATGATCAAGTCAAATCCTTGTTAATCTCTCTTTCCCAACCTGGAGACGACAAATACTATTAACGCAATGAATAGCACAACGATTAGAATACCGGTGTAAACTCCAGCATTGAAAATGGTGCCGATAAATTCACAACTTGTGAGAATGAATCCGGAAAGAACCAGCACGATGGTAACAAGAGAAGTAGTTTTCATCATTAATTTGTTTGTCTTCGCAAACTAATCCCAATTGACGGGCCAGCGCACGTAGGCCTTTATCGCTCTTATTTAGGTATTTATTGGAAATTAAATTCCGGGCAGAAGAGAATATGAGTAGAATTTTCTACAGCGATTACATGTTCAGGGTAAGAGATTTCTGTTGATTGAAGAACATACTTCTTTCAGACATTCAATGTCCCCACCTGCATCGGGTGGCCAGTGCCCAACTTTCAATGTAGAATCAAATTCGGTATTGGGCGTTGGACATTAACATGCCCTACACCTGGGCTAATCGAAATATGTCTGGGGTAATCTGATTGAAGGACATACTTCTTTCGGAATTTCAATGTCCAACTCCCAATGTCCAACTCCCAATGTCGATAGATATGGAAGGATGTAACATTCAAGGCCAAATGTGATATATTAAAAATCAAAGGTCCAGGTGTTTCGCTCTCCTTCCTAAGCTCGACACCTGAACCGATAATGAGATCGACCACTTCAAGAGACGCTGCACTGAATCCAAATCCCCTGCAAGTGATCTAATCTCTGTATCAACCCCCAACTATTGAGGCTATACTATTCTCTTGAGGCAACGATCACATCATATTTATGTACAGCCTTTTCCAGGTTGGACGTGAATGTCTTTCCGTCGCTGGAAGGAATGATATGATAGGTAACACTTAAGCGGGGAGTGCTTACCTCCATCCAGAAATCTTTATCGATCTTTCTGACATCGTACCTTTTTGACATTCCTTTAGGATATGATCCTTTGATTTCATCGGTTGAAATAATTCCTTCGTCGGTTATAAAGTTGACCGTTACACCGTCTTCAATCTGTAGTGCATGAACCAGTTTTAATACACCGGGTTTCTCTGTGTTGAGAACTTTAATGCGGGACTCGTCAGGCACTTGTGCCCTCACGTTGATCGCAGAAAACGCCACCATCGCGATCATCATCGTCACTAATTTGAGTTTCATAATTTTTGTTTAATTGTTTTGTCCAACAGTTTTCAAAACGGAGAACTCATCCTTAAAGATGTCATCGTTCAGTAATGAATTGTAATAAGTTGTAATGATTTGCGTAGTGTCCGTTAACGACCTCGGATGATACCGCGTTTTGTGGCAGAGCTATTTGTTATCCGTTATTTGTATTCCAATCGACATTCGGAGTTCGACATTGGACATTCGGCGTTCCATAGTGTGTGAGTGTGCACGTGCATGTTTTACCGCAGAGACGCAAAGAACGCAAAGTTGCGCAGGGAAATACTCCTAACATTATTAAACCCAAACAAGCATAAATAGAATGCTGGCTTTCTTCCGCGATTTCTGCGTGCATTCTTCTGCGCCTTTTGCGCTTAAAAGTCAAGGTACAAGCTGTCAATTAAACCACACACTATACTAGACCCACCGATAGCGGAAAACGGAAAACGATTAACGTATAACCATTAACGGTTTTAAACGGGAATTACCTAAGATTGTAAAACACTAACAAGCCTGAACTCATGAAGCCCGTGAGAATTCTCATTCTACTATTGATTGGCATTTTCGTGTTTACGAAGTCCTCCCCTGCCCAGGTAGGTAATAAGGAGAAGGTTGCAATTATTGATGCTCAACACTATAGCAATGTATTCGCCGAGATCAGGCACTACCGGATTTTTTTGCCTCCCTCGTATACGGACAACCCCGTGAAGCGATATCCTGTGATCTATTTTTATCACGGCTGGTCGCAGCGTTATTTCGGAAGCAGTGATAATTACGCAGATTTTGATAAAGGCGATGAAAACAAGGGTGACAACATTGCGAACTTTGTTGCCTCCCATGACGTGATCGTCGTAAAGCCGGATGGTTACAACCGAAGCCCTGATGAAAAATATTACGTCCGTCCGTACAACGTTGGCCCGGTTGAAACCTATCGACAATTTCCACTGTACTTTCCGGAGCTGGTCGAGCACATCGACACTCATTATAATACACTTGCAGACCGCGAACACCGTGGAATTTCCGGTCTTTCGATGGGTGGGTTCATGACTTTTTGGATTGCAGGCAAGTATCCTCACTTACTATCTGCTGCAGGTAATTTTTGTGGCTCTGCCGAATTTGTTGTCGGCCCTAAGGATTTCCCTTCGGAATACAGGCACATCGACATGTATAAAAATTATGGCGGCGTGAAATTAAGATTGAATTATGGAGATAAAGATTTTATCCGTGGTTATCACGAGGACCTCAACAGGATTTGGCCACAACTATTGAGCAACTACGAGTGGAAAGTTTATGATGCAGCTCATTCCACCTGTGGGATGAGCGAAATGTTCGGATTTATTTTAAAAGCGTTTGAAAGCCCACTTGCAAGACCGTCGCAGTGGGACCACATCGACGTGTATCCTGATTTTTCAGTTTGGGGTTACGACCTGCGTACCGACCGGAATGTTCCCGGGTTTACCATCTTAGAAAACGTTGATAGAAGAGGTTTTAAATGCTCAGTAAGGGAGTTCCTCCCCGCAGGCGAATTGTTGCCGTTTGTAAAGGTTGCTGTCACCACTGCTCCTGTGTATGAAAAAAATACCGAATATGTAATTCACGATATCGACACCAGAAGTTTAAAAAAGACACAACAGAACGTTCGCAGCGACCATCAGGGAAGATTGATCATTCAATTGAACGGTAGTTCACACGAAATCGGCATCAACAAAAAAGGAGATAAGCCAAACATCCGAATTGTTTCTGTTGAAGTTCAAAATAGGGGATGGATAACGGAAGGGAAAGACGCTACACTTTCAATTAAATTAGTCAACAAAGGACTTTCTGCCGGAAAAAATGTAAGCGCGAAATTATCAGATGTAAACGGCAACGTCATCTTCAAACAGGATGGATCGACCTTTGGCGACATTGCTGCAGGTGAAGTGCGAAGCCCGCAAACATCCTTCACGTATCAAGTAAAGGCCGGAATTGAGATTGTAAAATTCAAACTTGCCATCCAGGATGGGAATAAAAATGAATGGGTTGATTTTTTTGAAATGCCTGTGAAGAAGAACGTGCCTGAAATAAAAGAATTCGAGATCGCTGACGGGAAGACGTTTACTGTCGCCAAAGGAGGTAATGACTCGGAAACAATTGAGTTGGGCAGTGGAAACGGTGACGGTATCGCTAACCCTGGAGAATCAATTGTAATCCTGGTAAAGGATGCTCAAAAGTATTGGCGAACTGACCTGCACACAGCGGATCAGTTCGTAAACCCATTTGGAGTTGCCGTGAGAAAATCCGACTACTGGGGAAACTACGATCATGTAGGTGCGTCGGCGAAGTATGACATTCCATTAATTGCATCGCATTGTCCCGAAAATCACACGACGGAATTTTTTGCTGAATATTGGCTTCCAGACAATCTCCTTCACATCATACGGCAGGGAGTGGTCAAAATAGAAGTGAAAGGAAGGGATACCACTGCTCCTCAAGTACAATGGGTACAGGTAACGGGAGAGAATGTGGTCCGGGCAAAGATCCTTGATGGCTCGAAAATCCAGTCCGTAAAAACGAAACTTATCTTAAAGAATGATCCCGCGAAAACTTTCGAGATAGAACTACAGGATGATGGCAATGCAGGAGATGGAGCAGAGGGGGACAACGTTTATAGTAAAAAAATTCCTACTGATAAATTTGGCATCTACCGCGTGGTCATTGAGGCCATTGACTCCCACGGAAATAAAATGATTTACGAGAGGTCAGATGATTTTGTATTGCATTAAACAAAATTTTTTCCGAAGCTTTAAAATAAACAATATGACTAAGCTGCCCTCAAACTTTATCGCCTTTTTAATATTATTAGGAAGTACCCACTCTTTCGCTCAGGATGTTACAGAGCTTAAGCTTAAAGACTTCCGACCCAAATCGATCTACCGCGTCCCTATTACGCCGATCAAGAAGGCAAAATTTCCGGCCATTGATATGCACAGCCACGCGTACGCAGCAACAGACGAGGAACTGACGAAATGGGTAAAAACGATGGATGATGCTGGCGTTGAAAAGACGATAATTTTAACAGGGGCGACAGGTCCACGATTTGACAGCCTCTATGCGAAATATGCTAAGTATCCAGATCGTTTTGAGCTATGGTGTGGGTTTGACATCAATGGCTACGATGAACCGGGCTGGAGTGAAAAGGCAGTAAAGGAATTGGAACGGTGCGTAAAGGTAGGAGCACGTGGAGTTGGCGAATTGAGCGACAAAGGAATGGGACTTCGTTATCAGGGTGGATTCGGACCGCACATCAACGATCCACGAATGATACCCTTATTAAAAAAATGTGGTGATCTAAAAATACCGATCAATATTCATGTGGCAGAACCGTATTGGATGTATTTGCCGATGGATTCCACTAATGATGGCCTGATGAACGCACACAAATGGAAAATTGACCTTACTAAAGAAGGAATTCTCGATCACGGTCAACTTATCAAGAGCCTGGAAGATGCTGTCCGGGACAATCCTAAAACTACCTTTATTGCCTGTCACTACGCAAACTGTGAATACGACCTTACGATATTGGGAACGCTGTTAGACAAATATCCAAACCTTTATGCGGACGCCGCTGCCCGATTCGGCGAGACATCAGCCATACCCCGCTACATGGCCGCATTTTATGAAAAGTATCAGGACAGACTTCTTTATGGAACAGACAACGATCCTGAAGCGGAAATGTATGAGGTTACATTTCGAATCCTGGAAACATTAGACGAACATTTCTATTATTTCAGGTTTTATCATTGGCCCTCGCACGGTTTTGGTTTGAAGGATAATATTTTAAAAAAAGTTTACCGTACAAATGCAAATAAGATATTGAAGAAGTAAGCGCCCAACGGTTGAAGACCTAATTTTTGACGCCCTTATACCCTATACCCTATACCTTATACCTTATAGATTTCGAATGGAAGTTAAAACTTCAATCGCCTGTATCGTCGCTTTGTTCATTATCACTAATGTCGATGCTCAGAACAACAACGATTCTGAGGTTAAAAATTTCCCCTTCCAAAAAATGCCTGAGGTGCTGCCAGGCACGCGCCCGCTCACATTGCAAGGCGACCTCTCCGTGAAAATGTTGGACGGCGCACATAAATTCATCGAAGAAAAAATTCAGGAATCTGTATCGAGTCGATCGAAATTATGGAGTCGGGATATGAGCTCGCCGTCAGCCTATGAAACGTCGGTTGAACCAAATCGCAGACGATTCATGAAATGTATTGGTGTTGAGGATAAAGTCAAACCATCCGCTAACTACAACGTCGGCCTTGAAGAGAAATACCCCGATGTGTTGATGCAAAAAATTTCCGTCGACAACGACCCGGAACGGATTGCCGAAACGGACAAGTACATCGTCTATCAGGTTCGGTGGCCTGTATTAAATAGAGTGTTTGGTGAAGGACTCCTGCTGCAACCAAAGACAAAACCTCTTGCAAACATCATAGCCATTCCGGATGCAGACCAGGACCCTGAACAACTTGTGGGTCTCTCTCCGGGAGTGCCCGCCGCTTCACAATTTGCCAGGCATCTTGCCGAGAATGGATTCCAGGTCTTAATTCCCGTACTCATCAGCAGAACATTCTTATTTCAAGGCAAGCAGAATCAGCAGACGTATCGCGAATGGCTCTATAGGCAGTCTTTTCATATGGGTCGCCACCTCATTGGTTATGAAGTGCAAAAAGTCTTGGCGGCAGTTGACTGGCTTGAAAAATCCTCTGGCCAGGATGTAAAGATTGGTGTTGCGGGCTATTCTGAAGGAGCACTGATTGCATTTTATGCGGCAGCTGTGGACAAACGAATCGATGCGGCCCTGGTGAGTGGCTACGTTACCTCGCGTCAACGCGTGTGGGATGAACCTTTATACCGGAATGTGTGGGGCCACCTTGCAGAGTTCGGAGACGCTGAAATAGCAACGCTTGTCGCTCCTCGTCCCCTAATAATAGAGTATAGTTCGGTCGCTGAAATAATCGAACGAGTTGAATCCGGCGAAAAACTAGGGCCGGTTGGTGGGTGGACCTTTACTGGTTACAAAGGCAGAATACAAACTCCTTCATTTGAATCTGTAAGCGCTGAGTATAACCGGATCGATGCGTTGATAAAACCGGGGTTCCAGCCAAGGCATCTTATCAGTGGTCCGAAAAATGCGGCCGTGAATTTTGGGTCCGTAACTGCATTAGAAAAATTTACACATTCACTGGGCTTCAATGCATCATTGATCATATCAAATGAAGTGCCCGTGGACAAACGTAAAACATTTGACCCGCAAGCACGACAGATCCGACAGGTTAAAGAGATAGAGGATCACGTGCAGTGGCTTCTTCGTGACTCAGACCATGAGCGAAACAAATTTTTTCTTTACAGCGTAATGTCGGAATTTGAAAAAAGAACCTGGAGTCCAAGATCTCATCATCCCTATTATTCTCCCGATCATTTTATCGAAAAAGGAAAGGAATACCGGAAATATTTTCAGGAAGAAATTCTCGGGAGTTTTGACGACAAGATGTTGCCTCCGAATCCACAAACCAGGAAGATCTATGATAAAGAAAGGTGGACAGGGTATGAAGTTGCGCTGGATGTGTATCCAAATCTTTTTGCTACGGGAATTTTGCTGATCCCAAAAGATATTAAACCCGGAGAACAACGACCTGTTGTAGTGTGCCAGCACGGCCGAAACAGCCTGCCCCATGAACTTGTCGAGGGCAACAAGGAATATTATAACGATGTCGCCGCTAAACTTGCTGACCAGGGTTTTATCGTCTATGCTCCACAAAATCCGTATCGGGGCGAAGACCGCTATCGATTGCTTGACCGAAAGGCTAATACGATCGGGAAGACGTTATTCTCATTTATTGTTTCACAGCACGATCAAACCCTTCGTTGGCTGGGTTCTCTTCCTTTTGTAGATAAATCGAGGATTGCTTTTTATGGTCTGAGTTATGGTGGTGAAACAGCAATGCGTGTACCGGCAGTGTTGGAAGGCTATTGCCTTTCTATATGTTCAGGTGATTTTGGAGACTGGACCCGAAAGGTGGTAGATACGCACAACAAGGTTGGTTTTATGAATACATTCGAATGGGAAATGCCTTACTTTAATATGGGCAGCACATTCAGTTATGCCGAGATGGCCTACCTCATTTTTCCGAGACCATTTATGGTGGAACGGGGTCACGATGACCTCGTCCAGCCTGACGAGTGGGTTTCATATGAGTACGGAAAGGTGAAATACGTGTATGACAAGTTTAATCTGGAAGATAAAACAACCATAGAATTTTTTAACGGTGGCCATTCAATGCGGAACGACGGGACGTTTAAGTTTCTTCACAAACACCTTCACTGGCCATGAAAACAATGAACAATGATCAATGCCCTGCCCGACGCAGCGCTGCCTCAGTGCAAAGGCGTGAACAATGATCAGCGCGTCGCTAACCCCGAAGGGGTAGCATTATTATAGAAAATCAAGAAATATTGAATGGAAACCCCGAAGGGGTGATATTATTTCACCAAACCCAATTAGCGGGTCAAATAAATTCGGGAGATCCACCAGTTCGGAAACCGTCATGAAGGACTGGACAACTTTGAACCAATTGAGTATAAAATTCCAGCCATTTTGGTTCGAAAATTCTGATATTGGGTGTTCCCTATAATGAGGACTGGATGCTGAAAGTTTCAAAAAACAACCAACGAGTTCGGAAGTCGAAGAAATATTTCGTCACTCGTTTATCAATTTTTTTCTACGTCTTCCTGATTTTTTTTCTTTCCGCCTGCGATTCGAAAATTCCGAGCAACTACCGCCCGATGGACCCATGGGCATTCCGTTCTGTCCTCGACAGACGTCCGCGAATGCTTACCCTTGCACTTGATTCAGCTTGTTATGCGGCTTACGACCTTCAGCAATGTATGATCTATAAAATATGGAAAGGTGGCGTGACACTTGAAGGAGCTAATTACACGGATAAGAAGAATGTACAGCCCACTGCCTGGGGAAAATCCTATTTCGTGGATAGCCTGGCTCGGTTTCAATGGGTCGTCGTCGTGAATGGCAAAGACAATTTTCCGAAAGCAATAAGTAAAGGTTATTCATTTTGGCAGAATCAGATCACATTGAAGTATGAGTTATTACTTTCCTCTGGTGACACGATTCGTGTAGAAGAACAACCCGAATTTGTAGGAAGCGAAGATGGTAACCCGGGATTGCAAAGGATATTTAAAACCTCGAGTGTTCCCGATGGCATGACGGTCAGCATAAAATCGGCTGACAGCACGTTTACGTTGAACAACAACGAAACCACCATAGCCCTACACTATTTTAAACCGCTTCCGTCTTCGATAGCGCCGAAGATGGAAGCTGAATATGATCACCGAGGAAGGTATTTTATTGAAAAAAGTGATTGTCTCACGTGTCATGAGTTGGATAAAAAAACCGTTGGACCTTCCTTTCTCGAAATCGCGGAGCGTTATCCTTCAGAAAAAACAGCGATTCAATACCTGATTCGAAAAGTCAGAGAAGGAGGGTCGGGGGTTTGGGGTAACACGGCTATGAATCCACACCCGAAACTCGCTGAAAGTGAAATAAAAACTATGCTGGATTATATTCTTGCGCTGAGGCCGTCAACAGATTCGAATAACAATCAAGTACAACAAACAAAAATAGAAGAGAAACAAAATAACAAGCCGGGTTTTGGAGCTCCCCTCGAGAGCCTTCATCCAAGCTACACTCTAAGTACTCTTCATAATAAAAATTTCAAGCCACGGGTAGGAGGGCTTGCATTCCTTCCCGATGGTCGCTTGCTGGTAACGACTTGGGATACCAGCGGTTCAGTGTATGCAGTGAGTAACGTTGAGACGGGCGACAGTAGTAAAGTTGTTGTCAAACGCATAGCGTCGGGATTGGCGGAGCCATTGGGCATTGAAGTGGTGGATGGTGAAATCTACGTATTGCAAAAGCAGGAACTCACACACCTGATCGACCTTGACGGGGATGACATTGCGGATGAATATGAAGCGATTTGCAACAGTTGGGGCGTCACTGGCGATTTCCATGAGTTTGCATTCGGGCTCGTCTACCGGGAGGGTTATTTCTACGCGACTCTTTCCATGGCGATGAGACTAATGTCTGGAGAAAAGCAAAAGCCAGACCGTGGCAGGACGATTCGTATTTCGCGCGATGGATCGTATGAGTGGATAAATTTTGGTTTACGAACGCCCAATGGAATCGGATTAGGTGCCGACGGAGAATTGTTTGTAACGGACAACCAGGGCGAATGGACTCCCGCCAATAAATTGATACACGTTAAAAAGAACGAGTATCATGGAATGCGATGGGGACTTCCTGATTCACTACCAGTGACGACGCCTGTTGCGCCTCCTGCTATTTGGCTTCCTGAGAATGAAATTGCGAACTCACCTTCGGAGCCTGTCTTAATGCAGGATGGGCCGTATAAAGGTCAGCTGTTGCATGGCGATGTAACGCACGGCGGAATAAAGAGAGATTTCCTGGAGAAGGTCAATGGAGAATATCAGGGAGCTGTGTTTCGGTTTACGCAAGGATTGGAAGCGGGTGTAAATCGCCTTTGCTGGGGCCCGGACGGCGCGCTTTATGTCGGTGAAGTCGGTATGGTTGGGGGATGGTCGTGGAAAGAGCGACAATACGGTCTTCAACGGATGAAATACAATGGCAACCCGACTTTTGAAATGCTGGCCATAAGGGCCAAACCCAACGGGTTCGAAATCGAATTTACGATGCCGATTGAACAGAGAAAACTGGTTCCAGTCGAAATTTTTGTCCAGCAATGGTGGTATCTTCCTACTCAAAATTATGGAGGTCCAAAAATAGATTTGTCGCAATTAAAGATCACGTCTGTTACGATTTCCGAAGACAGATCTAAAATTTACCTGGAGATTCCGGGCTTAAAGAAAGAGCATGTTATCTATTTTAGAATACCCGAGGATCTGCGCAGTTCGAGCGGTCAATCTTTGTGGTCGTCAGAATCGTGGTATACCTTAAACAATATTCCGAAGTAATTACACAACTTATAAAATGCTGTCTTTTGAGAATGGAAAAATCGGTCGGCGGAAGTTCATCCGCGAGTCAGGAACACTGGCGGCGCTCTGCCTGATAGGACCAGTGCTCAACGGCAATACTTCAACCAAGATGAAAAATCCATCAGCCATCAAGATAAAAAATGTCGATTCGAATTTTGAACGCGAACCGTTGTATCCGTATCGTTTCAAAGGAAGTGTGATCTCCGAAGGCTGGCAGACGGCAGCATACCTTGAATCGGAATCGGGTATCCATAAGGTTGGAATTGGTGGTCAGGGAATTCTTTGGTCGGATTCGAAAGTTTTTGCTGCGCATTCAGCCAATGGGGGTAATGCATTAATGTACGCGATGAGTGAACGGGCATTGCAAATGATGAAGGGGAATTCCTTCACAAATCCTTTGGAGCTGCTTGATCAGTTATTGCCAGAGGTGTATGAGTATGGAAAAAAGATAACGGGTAATCCAGACCTGCGAAAAACATTTGCACTCAATTCACTGGTTTGCGTTGACAACGCAGCATGGTTGTTATATGCAGCCGAAAACAATATCACCAGGTTCGACGATTTGATTCCATCTCAACTCAAACCCGGACTATCACATCGCCACAGCAAAGTGGCAAGCATGCCTTCATTTAGCGTCGGAGCAGATGTAAAGAAGATCAAGGCAGCAGCCGATGAAGGTTATTTTATAATGAAGCTTAAGACAGGGTCGTCGGGAACGCAAAAGGAAATGTTGGAGAAGGACATTGCCTTTCTTACTGCGGTGCACGCAGCGATCGGTCACTACGAGACACCCTATACAAAAAGCGGCAAGATCCCTTACTACTTTGATGCGAATGAACGGTATGATGAAAAGTCCACGTTGCAGAGATTTCTGGACCACGCAAAAAAGATAGGCGCGTTTGAACAGATCGCAGTAGTCGAAGAGCCTTTTGGGGAAAGAAACGATGTCTATGTCGGAGATCTTGGTGTAACGATTGCCGCTGACGAAAGCGCACATACTGTAGCAGACGCTGCTAAACGTATTGAGCAAGGCTATTCCGCGATTGCCGTGAAAGCGATAGCCAAGACTTTAAGCGAAACCATGCGCATCACGCAGCTTGCTCACGAAAAGAAAGTCCCTTGCTTTTGTGCGGACCTGACTGTAAATCCGATTCTGGTTGACTGGAATAAAAATATCGCGGCACGATTGGCTCCCTTTCCAAACATCAGTATCGGCCTTCAGGAAACAAACGGCCATCAGTACTATAAGAACTGGAATACGATGATGAGTTATCACCCAAAAGCCAGTGGCACTTGGACACAAACAAAGCAAGGAGTCTACATCACAGATAAAACTTTTTACGATGAAAGTGGCGGCATCTTTCTTCCATCACCACACTACGAACAAATGTTCACCCACGACGTGAAATAGGCATTGCGTAACCTTTGCGTCTTGGCGCCTCTGCGGTAAAACACACACGCACTCACACCCTTCTAGGGTACCTGGCTACCTAGGTGCCTGGTTGCCTAGGTACCGAGATAAGCACGAAATAAAAATGAAGAAGACGAATACCTACTCATCGATCATCCTTTCGCTGGCCATTATATTCAGCATTGGCATCGCTTCTGCACAATCGTCCGAACCCCTTCCCAATATACTTTGGATAAGCTGCGAAGACCTTAGCCCGCATTTCGATTTTTACGGTGACAACTCGGTGCCAACACCCAATTTAACACGCCTTTCAAAGGAAGGAATTACTTACGACAACGTCTTTACCACGGCCGGTGTATGTGCGCCAAGCCGCTGCGCAATAATTACGGGTGTAAACCAGGTGACTGCTGGCGGACACAACATGCGTACCCTGTTGATTCCCGAAAAGCCAGGCTTGCCGAAATCATATTCTATCGTTCCCCCCGAAGGCATAAAAGCTTTTCCGGAATATTTAAGAGCTAAAGGATACTATTGTACAAACAACTCGAAGACCGACTATCAATTTGTGGCACCGCCAACCGTTTGGGATGAAAGTAGCGAAAAGGCCTCATGGAGGAATAGAAGAAAAGGTCAGCCGTTCTTCGCGGTTGTCAATCTTATGGTAACACACGAGTCGCAAGTGTGGATGCGAAAGAATCACTCCATGCATGTGGACCCATCAAAAGTAAAACTTCCGCCATTTTAGCCGGATACCCATACGGTTAGAACGGATGTTGCCCGGTTCCTAAGCAATGTTGCTGATCTTGACAGCCTCGTTGGACGCCTGCTTAATCAGCTTGAAGAAGACCAACTGATGGAGAACACAATAATTTTCTTCTGGAGCGATCACGGCGATGGGTTGCCTTTTTTTAAGCGTGAACTCTACGATCGCGGGTTGCATGTGCCCCTGGTAATTCGATTCCCCGGAAAACGCGACGCTGGCAAAAGAGAACCGCGGCTGATTAGCTCTATTGACTTTGCTCCGACAGTCTTATCGTTGGCAGGGATTAAACCTCCATCATATATGCAGGGTAAAGCGTTCCTGGGAAAATATAAGTCAACCGCACTAAACAATTATGTTTATGCAGCGCGGGACCGTATGGACAGCGAATACGATAGGGTGAGGGCCGTGCGGGATACGCGGTATAAATACATTCGTAATTTTCATCCCGAGCTGCCACCGTATCAAAACATTGATTACAGGTTGCAGCAGGACATGATGAAGGAGATGCTTGTAATGAAGGATAAGGGCGAATTGAATAGCACTCAAATGAAATGGTTCGCGCCGACAAAGCCAGGGGAGGAGCTGTACGATCTGACCAATGATCCCTATGAACTCAACAATCTCGCGGCAGATCCTAAACAACAGACGACCCTAAATCGCTTCAGAAAAGAAATGGATCGATGGTTAAAAGAGGTTAAGGACCTTGGTGCCGTGGAAGAAAATCAACTGATTTCGTCGATGTGGCATGGCGATCATCCACCCTCCACAGCAGACGTGCGCATCGACGTGAACGGCGATAACATTGTTACACTTTCCTGTGAGACGAGCAGCGCGTCGATTGGTTTTAAGATTGTTGACGAAGGAGGACTTGAGCCCGTCACATGGATGGTGTATACGAAACCATTTGAAATTTCAAAAGGACAAACCGTTAGGACAGTGGCACAGCGAATAGGCTTCGAAAAAAGTAAGGAAGTTGAAAAACGATTATAGGCAGTTCCCTGCGTATCCTTTGCTTGTGCCATGATAAGTTCTTTTACAGATGATGGATAATGACCCATCGGCAACGCTATATCAGGTAGAGTTGTCAAATCGCCCTGCGCTGCTGGACTTGTAAAGGT
>Ga0193738_1000093_pt1 | contig 56285 bp, 46 predicted proteins | sample L2a1metaG_FD_144927 | JGI IMG/M metagenome (GOLD analysis project Ga0193738, IMG submission 144927) | Soil microbial communities from a riparian zone of the East river system, Colorado, United States - L2a1 | ecosystem: Environmental > Terrestrial > Soil > Riparian zone | place: USA: East River... | reverse complement strand
GGCGGACATGGTTTCGGCCTGGGTAATCCCAATCGAACCAGTAATCGTTGGTTCGATGCATTTATGCACTGGTTGGATGTTAATGGCTTTCTTGCGAAGTCCAAATTGAAATAATTTTATCTCCAATCGGGTCTCGCATTAAATTCCATTTTTGCATATCGTATGCAATCTGAAAACTCCTTTACTTCGGTTGTTGGTGCGGAGAACTATAGAAGAAAAAGCTTATTATGCGAACACCAACAACGGCGTAAATTGAAATAATTTTATCTCCAATCAGGTCTCGCATCAAATTCCATTTTTGCATATCGTAGGCAATCTGAAAACTCCTTTACTTCACTGCCTTCCAGCAGCGGTTGTTGGTGCGGAGAACCATAGAAGAAGAAGTTTGTTATTTGAACACCAACAACGGCGTAAAAAAGAAAGAACACTACGGACAACGAGGATTGAAAATAAATTCTTTCATATCATTCGTCATCATGTCTGAAAATTTTTGAGATTAACCAAATGACGAAACCAATACAGAAAATCCAGCTAATACATTTGAAAAAAAGATGTTCCGCACTGTTCACCTCTTTTATATCTTGATCACTGCATGATGCTAAGAATATCAGAATTATACCGCTAAATCTCTTCATGCAAATATTTTTTTGTGTGAATACCCTTGAAAACTTTGTGGCTAACACTCTGCTTTATACAATTTCTTTTACAGAAAGTTAATGATTTCCAAGTGTAAGTTGTACAGAATAAATAAACGCATTTCAATTCTTTCGTTGTATTCGTTCCGATGCGTTGAGACACGCATCGGGGCGTCTTATTTTTTTACAGACACGAACCAAGACTGAGAAAGTCTAATTATCAGTTTTAAGCTTATCAATTTCCATTCGCTTATTTCGAAATATATATTTCATTTTCAATGGCCAATTTGTACCTAAATGTTGGTTAAGAAGTTTGTTCAAACTGCGGTATCCTATTAATTCTATGCGTGGGTTTTCATCAGAAAATTTTCGGCTTTCACGACTGAATTCTGATGTTGCTACTAACACACCCTTTGTTGCTTTTCTCGATGAAACAATACCAAGCAAATCTCTTACGTAAGGGCTACTAATAGTTTTTGTCATTCGCTTGCACTGAATAATGATCTTTTCTTTCTTGCCGGCCTCGTTTCGATAAGCGTTGATATCAATACCTTGATCGTTGCTTTTTTTCGTTAACTCAGTAGAATACCCAAGTTCTTTATAAAGTTCTTCGACTAACCATTCAAATTCGACTGGATCAATATCTAATAGTAGCGATTGTGGATGTTCTAAATCATAGTATTTGGCAGTAATTATATCAATACAGTCAGCATTACTCCATATTTGATGATCCGATATAAAATGCATATTGGCTGTGAAATAAGCCTCCAATATCAAAATTGCTTCTTTTGGATGACTGGGGAGTAAATCCAAAATCCATTTTAGACCTTCCCATATATCGCTTCTTCCTGTTGCTATTTTTCTAAGGTACTCATTCGACTCAATTATCCTTTTACTCTTTGCACCGCCAATATTTTTCACCGCCGAATAGTTAATAATATCCAATTGACTGTAACCAGTTACCGGCAATAATATTCGAAGTAAATCTTTTACTTTTTTTTCGGGAATTCGTTTTATTTTTTTGAGATATTCATCTTTTGCAGCCTCGTTGGGAAAATGGTTATTGGGAAATATTGAATTCGGATTAGTGAATAAAACTTTCAACCATTCAGTAAGTGAAAATTTGGAAGCGTCAATTATTTTTCTCGACATTAAGAATTTGGTTTTAGAATTGTAGACAACACTCTACTTTATGATAGTTCTTATACAGAAAGTTAACGATTTATTCGGTTGTTGGTGAGGAAAGCTATTGAAGAAGAACGCTAATATCTTAACACCGACAACAGCGTAATAATTGAAGCTGAGGTGAACCTATTTGAGTACTACAACTTCCGAATCCCACCTTCTATACATAAACACTTTGTCAAACTTTGTTTTGAAGCCTTTCTCAATTTTAATGTTGTTGATGTAGCTATAAAAATCACTTCCCTCTCCAATAACCAGCCATTGCTGGTTGCAAGCCTTGTAGTTATTCAAGGCTTTATCTTTTTTCGCTAAGATTTCGTTTAAGTTGTCTTGGGTGAAATCTGGAACTACTCCTCCTTTGGACTCAGGATGCCTCGACTTTGTTAGAATGTCGTATCTGCTCATTTGAATTCTTGAAATTCCTTTTGGTAATTTTCGATAACCTTGATCGAGAAAATGTTGTTGAATATTAGGCGGGGCTTCATTCCAGTCTACATCTAATTGTTCGACATATTTGGATTCGTATTGTTCAAGATTTCCAAATTCTTCGATACAAACCTCTATTATTCCTTTTATTGTTAATTTAATTTGATTTTGTTTTAATGGTTTCGTCGTGTCTAATTCAATATTCAGATGAAACTTAAAAGGTATAAGATCTTCAAGTTGAGCAATAACTTTTTCATTAAACTTAATTTGATATTCACTTTCTCTCATTAGGGTTTCATCGTAAATACATTCTGTTAATTCGATACCAATAGTTTCTCCTGTTGAAACTGTAACAATTACATCGGGTTTGTCATCAAATTCAACTTTTCCAGCGAGCATATCTTTGTACTTTTCCTGGAACATTTGAAAAAGATATTTCTCCTGTTGTTTTGTCACGAATTAAATTTTATGAATTTTCATCCAACTATCAAATATGTTCTTGTACTATTTTAAATATTGAAGAATTGGCATAATCATGAACATGGAATAGGCCAACCTGAAATTTAGCCGTAAGCGGCTTTCCATGAATATTTTTATATCTCAATGTGACAAAAATGGTTGGAAAGTTACCAATAGGAATGTTCAGCCTACGCTTTAAATTATAAAGTTTAAATGCATTCATTATTTGGCTTGGGATAGGTGCTTTTGCTTTTTTCCCATGTTCAATTACACCTAAGCCATATTTTTCTATCCCCCAAATCTTCATACCTCCATGATGATTGAAATGTTCTGAGGTGATATTTGAAACTATAAAGTCTCTGCCGTCCTCATCAGTACGAATGTCACTTACCTTTACTTTAATCCTCGCATCATCAATTGTTAATAGTGGTTTTAATTCATTCAGATTGATTTCGAAAGTCACGCCTACTTCATTAGCTACACCAAGTCCTTTATTAAATATTTTGAGGTGAAACAGTTTTGTCAGATAGTCTAACGTTCCAGCAGGATTTTCTGGAGGGTGATAGCTATAAAAATCCGCCCCCACTGTTAGGCCGAGATTGGAAATGTCTGATGAAAAAAAATCTCCAGTGCCAATTGTAAAAAGCGGTTTCACAGGACTGTTGACAGTCTCGTCATGATTTCGTTTTTCAATCTTGCCGATATTAACTGCAATGATGATAGTGATAATTAATGTTAGTAGCGAAATAAATGGATTCAGAATTCCTCCAAAAAAATCTCCAAATGTTCCCCAATCGGGTGGATTAGAAGAACGGTTTAGGTCGTGAAAATCCTTCACATAATAATAAATAGGCGCTGCGATTGCTAACAATGCAATTAGGCTTCCTATTCCAATAATCCATTTGGTTTGTTTAGACATTGCAAGGTGGTTTGAGGTTCTGAAAAGGCTCTTTATTACTTCTTTATAGGATATCCATATTTATCAACTTCACAATCATCATCTTCATTTTCGTAATACATCATTTTAGGTTTTCTAAAATACGGATACTTAATTGAGTAGTAAATATTCCTATCCTCTTCATCAATAGTACAAGAAAATGTTGGATCGACATGATTACCGGTGACTAAATCTTTCACTTGATCATATGTATAAATCCTTAAATCGGAATTATACATATAAAAAGTTGGGGTGTTTACAAAAAAGACACCTTCAATTGCATATTCTTTCAGTGAAAGCTTTGGGTCGCTAAATCTTAATTGTAAATGTTCTTCAAGAATTGTCTTATTCTCTATTAACCATTGAGTCTTCAGGTTCATCCTAGTATTATATGATTTGTGTTTTCCATCTTCAGTAAAATGGTCATAGTCATTCTTTTGATTTACCATGTCATATCGACCTAGTAAATGTTTGCAATCTGCAACAAAAACTTTTTTTGTATTTGGAGACACAATTATAAAATCAATTTCGCCTAGATTCTTTGTTTCAAGGGAATATGTTTGTTTTTTAGTAAGCAATTTCGTTACTGTTCGTTGATAAATCAACCCTGTTGCTTTAATATTCTTTTCAATATTATCATCTAACCATTTATCGTGTTCATCATGTTTTCTACTCACATATTCCTTAAAGGTTGCGACATTTGACCACTCTATAGGCATCTTCCCCCAAGGAATAGCATTTAAATAAAGGCTGGCTTCTGCCTCATACAAAGAAGCAGTTCCAAAAACATAGAATTCTTTTTGATTAATTGTCCAAAGTAAAAATGGTCGGTATAAATACTTATTCAACAAATGGGGCTTTTTAAGCAAATTTGATAAAGACATCTTATTTTTTCTTGTTAAAGTCATCCCAGATAAAAAAATTTCTATTGAATCAAGAGGACTCCCAGTGTAATTTTGAATATCTTTTAAAAATCCATCTTTAGCTGCTGATATACAATCACCATACTTCAGTTTGAAATGTTCCATAACCAAAATAATTGTTTGCCAAATTTTATCGTATTCAATTCCAAAAGAATCTAAGACTGCTTTTTTAAAATCAGTGTCCCCGTTTTTATCAATAATATATTCAGGATTGTCACTTTCTAACTTATCTCCAATATGATTAAAGATGAATTCATAGTGATGTCTTCTCCTAAATACATACAAATTATTTTTATCAAACGCAATATCAGTAGCATCTTCTATCATTTCTTGTTCTGCAATGGATTCTGAGACTCCAAATACCATTGTACCTAAGAAAAGCAAATCATTGATAATAGGATGTATTCTTTCTTTAAATTCTAAATCTCTTTTTTCACCACTGACCATATCAATGTAACAAGCTTGCTCAATGATCATCTTAAGAATTCTGCGATATTCAGCGATATAAGATTTATCAAGCCCTTCTGGTAGGTTTTTGAAATGCTCAGAATGTCTCAAGTTTGTTGCTTGCTCATGCATCCAAACTATTTCTTTGTAAAATGTGTATGATTTTTCATTTTCAACTATCTTCTCAAATTCTGAAATATAGTAATCCTTACAAAAGAAGAGTATTTCAGTAACAGTCTCTGTTGGGTATGGCCCTTTTCCATATTTTGACAGTATAAGTTTTGAAAGGATTTCCCTAAACTTTGGTTCCGCAGTTTTAATGCCCTTAAGAATAATAAATTCGTCTTCTATATTGAAAACTTGCATAAATAAAAATCATTTAACAAGGGATAAAGTGATAGCTTTTCTCGTCTGTTATCTTGCTTATTTACAAAATTACAAACAAAAGGCTCCTTAAACGAAGAGGGATTATCGAAAGCCCAATAGAATTTCCGAACGTACAAGAGTGCGACGCAACAGAAGCTTAATAGTAGCAATATAGCTTGGTACATAATCCCATCAATGATCATTCAGCGGCAATCCCCTCTTCTGAAACTCAATCCAGTTCAGATACTCAGGAGCCACACGATGCTCTTCCATAGTAATACAATTATCAACAGGGCAAAGGAGCTTGCAGAGATTGCAGCCGACACATTCATCTGCTTTTACGGTGTACGTGTTGTAAGGTTTGCCATATTCAAGATGGATAGATTGATGGGCGGCATCTTCACAGGCAATATAACAAAGCCCGCAATGAATACATTTATCCTGGTTGATCTTTGCAATATGATGATAGTTGATATCAAGATCTTCCCAATGCGTAAGTGTAGGAACACTTTTTCCAATAAAGTCATCCAGCGTTTTAAATCCTTTTTCATCCATCCAGTTGTTAAGCCCTTCACAGAGATCATCTATGATCCTGAATCCATGTTTCATGACAGCCGTACACACCTGCACATTGCTTGCACCGAGCAACATGAACTCAACTGCATCTTTCCATGTACTAACGCCGCCAATACCGGAGATGGGAACTTTATTCGTCACCTCATCCTGCGCAATAGTGGTGAGAAACTTTAATGCAATTGGCTTGACCGCCGGTCCGCAATAACCACCAAACACAGACTTACCTGCCACATAAGGATTGGGCACCAGCGTATCAAGATCAACACCCGTGACCGATTGAATGGTATTGATAAGCGACAAACCATTTGAACCGGCTTTCACCACCGAACGTCCTGTTGGCACCACTGAATGTACATTGGGAGTAAGCTTAGTGATAACAGGAATGGTTGCTGTTTCCATCACCCATTCCACCACCATGCAGGCAATTTCAGGATCTTGTCCTACGGCGGCACCCATTCCACGTTCCGTCATTCCATGCGGGCAACCAAAATTCAATTCTATTCCATGTGCTCCCGTGTCTTCAGTTTTTTTAATTAACTCCGCCCAACTCTTTTTATCATTATCGGCCATCAATGAAACGATCATCGCCCTGTCAGGATATTCTTTTACGATCTCACTGATCTCTTTTAAGTTCAGATCAAGCGGACGATCGCTGATGAGCTCAATATTATTCAGTCCCATCACTTTTTCGCCATTGAAATCAACAGCGGAATATCTTGATGATACATTTTTTATTTGTGAGCCGAGTGTCTTCCACACTACTCCACCCCAGCCGGCATCTAATGCCCGCTTTACATTGTATTTTTTATCGGTGGGCGGGGCACTGGCGAGCCAGTAGGGGTTGGGGGATTTTATTCCTAAAAAGGTTGATGATATGTCTGCCATTTTTTAGTTAGGTTAAAAGTTGAAAGTTCAAATTGAACCACGGAGACACAAAGACACCAAGAAACACGGAGGATCTCTGTGCTACTCCGTGCCTCCCTGCCTCCGTGATTTAAAAACAAACTTGAACATTTTGAACCACGGAGACACAATGACACAAAGAAACACAGAGGATCTCTGTACTACCCCGTGCCTCCCTGTCTCCGTGGTTTAAAAACAAACTTGAACATTTTGAACCACGGAGACACAATGACACAAAGAAACACGGAGAATCTCTGTGCTACTCCGTGCCTCCCTGTCTCCGTGGTTTAAAAACAAACTTGAACATTCTCATTTATATTTTATTTGTTAACTCCAAGAAACTTTAATATCGCTGCAGCGCCATGCTTTCCGTCTTCAACTGCATCAACAACTTCTTTACCACCATTCACAGCATCACCACCTGCAAATACTCCTTTGATATTTGTTGAGCAATTTTCATCGATCACCAACTTCCCGTTCTTATTTTCAAGATTATTTTTCTTAATTAATTTTTCAAACGGCACTTGTCCCGCTGCTTTGATGACCATATCAACATCCAGTTTAAACGTTTCGCCAGTATCAACCGGACTTCTTCTTCCACTGGCGTCAGGTTCGCCGAGATTCATAACACTACAAACTAATTCTTTCACTTTTCCTTTTTTACCTTTCACTTTCTTTGGTGCAGCCAGCCATATAATATTGCAACCATCCTGTTTGGCAATATTCAATTCAAATTCAGTGCAAGGCATTTCATCCTGCGTTCTCCGATAGATGAGTGTCACTTCTTTTGCTCCTAATCTTTTTGATTGTGTTGCCGCATCGATCGCTGTCATTCCCATGCCGATCACAGCTACTTTATCGCCAACCGGAACAGATGGATAACCTTTGTCACGTATATCATAAATGAATTGAATTGCATCAACCACTCCTTCCAGCTTTTCACCCGGAATATCTAATTGTCTTGCCACACCAACGCCAATGCCGAGATAAACAGCATCAAAATCTTTTTTCAATTGAGAAAGTGAAATATCTTTTCCAAGTTCCTGGTTATATTTTATTTCAATGCCACCAATAGCTGTTATATAATTCACTTCATCTTCGCAAAACTGTGGCGTGACTTTATACGCTGCGATGCCGTAAGTCATCAAGCCACCGCCCTTTGCTTCTTTTTCAAAAATTGTTACATCAATTCCTTCTCTTGATAAAACATGAGCACAACTTAATCCTGCCGGACCTGCGCCAACAATCGCAACTTTTTTTCCGACAGAGGGTTTGCGTTCAAATAACTGCCAGTTATTTTCTAAAGCTTTTGCTGTTGAGTATTGTTGCAGTCTTGCGATCTGTATTGGTTCTTCCTCTAATAAATTAAATACACAGGCACCTTCGCATAATTTTTCTACAGGACAAACTTTAGCACAACCGGCTCCCATAATATTTGAAGAGAGAATAGTATGTGCTGAACCTTTTACATTATCTGTTGTGATCTGCTTGATAAATTTTGGAACATCGATATGTGTGGGACAACTTTTAGTACATGGCGCATCATAACAAAATATACAACGATTCGCTTCCACCACTGCTGCCGTTTTATTTTCAAACGGCGGACGAATGTCAGCGAAGTTTTGTTCGTATTGTTCGTTGTTTAATCTGTTATTCTCTATTGCCATTGTTATTTTTTTGAACACGGATGACACGGATAAAACTGATGCTCACGGATTTTTATCTTTTTAAATCCATCCGATCCGTGTTATCCGTGTTCCTGCATTTACAGTTCAACTAATTTGTTTCTTATGCCATTTATTTTTTTGAACACGGATGACACGGATCAAACTGATGCTCACGGATTTTTTATCCCTTTAAATCCATCCGATCCGTGTCATCCGTGTTCCTGTATTTAAAGTTCAACTAATTTACCATATGTCTCTGGTCTTCTGTCTCTGAAGAACTGCCACACATTTCTTACTTCTTCGATCATATCCAGGTTGAATTCTGCAATGAGTAATTCATCTTTATCTTCTGATGCCTGTGCAAATATTTGTCCTCTTGGATCAACGAAATACGATGAGCCATAAAACTTACCAAGGTTCCATGGCTTTTCTGTTCCTACTCTATTGATGCATCCCATGAAATATCCGTTGGCAGCTGCATGTGCTGGTTGTTCTAGTTTCCATAAATATTGTGATAAGCCAGCAACTGTTGCTGAAGGATTGTAAACGATCTCGGCACCATTCAATCCTAATATTCTTGCTCCATCAGGGAAGTGACGGTCATAGCATATATACACCCCGATCTTTGCATACTTAGTTTGAAAAACAGGATAACCTAAGTTACCAGGTTTAAAGAAAAATTTTTCCCAGAAACCTGAAGTATGCGGAATATGATTTTTTCTGTACTTGCCAAGATAAGTTCCATCAGAATCAATAACAGCAGCTGTATTATATAAAACGCCAGCCTGTTCCTTCTCATACATCGGAACGATCATCACCATGCTATATTTCTTTGCATACTCCTGCATTCTTTCTACTGTTGGGCCGGGCATTGATTCGGCGCTTTCATACCATTTCTTATCCTGCCCGGGACAGAAATAAGGTGTATTAAATATCTCTTGCATGCAAAGTATCTGCACTCCTTTTTTTCCGGCTTCTTCGATCAATGGAATATGTTTCAGTACCATTGCTTCTTTGATCTCTTCGATAGTTCCTTCGCCTTCTGATTTAGGAAGACTCATTTGTATTAATCCGGATTTAATTTTTCTTGGCATAGTATGATTGTTGTTTTTGAACCACGGAGGCAGGGAGACACAGAGTGTCACGGAGTTTCTCTGTGTTTCTTTGTGTCTTTGTGTCTCCGTGGTTCATATTTATATTTTATCAGAAACCTTGCTTCGTTTAATAAATTTACCGTATCCTTTACTAATCAGGCATTGATTATTGTCGATCGCAACCTGTCCACGCAACAAAACTGTTTTCACTTTGCCAGTAAGTTCCCAGCCTTCATATCCACTATAATCAACATTCATATGATGAGTATTAGCTAAAAGAGTATGCTTTTCATGTGGATCAAAAATTACAATATCAGCATCACTGCCTATCGCAATTGTTCCTTTGCGGGGGAACATGCCGAATATTTTTGCAGGATTTGTACAGGCAACTTCCACATATTTATTTAATGTGATCTTATTCTTCGCTACACCTTCACTGAATAATAATTCCATCCTATTCTCGATCGCCGGATGCCCATTTGGTATTTTTGAAAAATCTTTTTCTCCCATTTTCTTTTGCTCCCACATAAAAGGACAATGATCTGTTGCAACAACCTGCACAAGACCTTGATTAATTCCTGCCCATAAAGTTTCCTGGTCTTTCTTTTGTCTTAGCGGTGGACTCATTACCCATTTAGCTCCTTCAAAATCTTTTTCATATAACGATGCATCAAGAAGCAAATATTGAATACAAGTCTCAACAAAAACTTTTTGATTTCTTCTTGTCGCATTGCGAACCGCATTCAATGCACCTTCACATGTCAGGTGAACAATATATCCCGGGCAACCCGTATAATGCGACATATCAACAAATCTTTCCGATGCTTCAGCTTCTGTTACTTCAGGTTGTGATAAATAATGATACAATGGCGAGAGTTTGCCTTCGCCCCTGTGCTTTGCAATTAAATAATCGATCATGTCGCCATTGGTTGCATGTACATTTATCAAACCACCATGTTGTTTCACTTCTTCCATCAACCCGATCATCTGGCGGTCATCGATCATCAATGCACCTTTATAGGCCATAAAGGTTTTAAATGAAGTAATACCTTCTTTCTCTATAAAATCTTTTATTTCCTTTTTTGTATTCTCGTTAAAATCAGTCACTGCCATATGAAAACTATAATCACCCACACAATTACCATTGCTTCTTCCTTGCCATTCTTCTAATGCAGCTCTTAAACTATTGCCCTGTTTCTGTAAAATAAAATCGATCACCATCGTAGTTCCGCCAAATAATGCTGCTCTTGTTCCTGTTTCATAATTGTCACTTGAAAAAGTTCCCATGAATGGCATATCCAAATGCACATGTGGATCGATACCGCCAGGGAAAACTAATTTACCCGTGGCATCTATGATCTCATCTGCATTTACCGGTAAATTCTTTCCGATCGTATGCACAATTTCTCCATCAATAAAAATATCGGCAACATAGTCTGCATCAGCAGTAATGATCCTGCCATTTTTAATCAACAGCGACATAAGCTTCTTTTAATTTTTGTTCTGTTACCCTGTATGAACGCATCAGTAAGATATAAAGAATGGCGCTAACAAAAAATCCAACAAACCAAGCATAATTGTACAGATCATTTATCCATAAAGGAAATGCATCTTTGCTTATAACTTTTATTGTTACCAGGAAGCCGGGCACATTTGGTAAAATACCACACAGCAAAGCAATGATCGCATTTTTATTAAACCCATTTCCAAAACCATAAGCCCCTGTATGTTTATACAAATCATCGACAATCAGCTTTTGTTTTTTAATAAAATAATAATCAGCGATCATAATTCCCCCAACCGGTCCGAGTAAACTTGAATAAGCAATAAGCCATGTAAAAATATAACCAGTTGGATCTGCTATCAATTTCCACGGAAAGATCAAAACACCAACAACACCTGTGATATAACCGCCCACTCTGAAATTGATCTTCTTTGGAGCCAGGTTTGAAAAATCATTTGCCGGGCTTACAATATTTGCAGCAATATTAGTTGCCAAGGTTGAAATAGCAACTGCCAACATTGCAAATGTTACCATCAGTTTGTTTTCAAATCTTCCCGCTAGTTGTACAGGATCCCATATAGTGTTTCCATAAACAATAGCTGTTGCCGATGTAACAACTACCCCAATAAAAGCAAACAATGTCATCGATGGTGGTAATCCAATTGCCTGTCCTCTTATTTGTGCTTTCTGACTTTTTGCATAGCGGGTAAAATCCGGAATGTTTAATGAAAGTGTTGCCCAGAATCCAACCATTCCAGTTAATGCAGGAAAAAAATAATTCCAGAATGATGAACCGGATAATTTTGATGGTTGATCTAATATTGGTCCCAATCCATTTGCAGCACTGATCGCCCAGAATAATAATGCAAGCGCAGCAACCGGGAGAAAGACCGCTTTAAATACTAATAACTTCCTGATGCTTTCCACGCCGAGATAAACAATGAACATATTCAATAACCAGAAAATAAGAAAACAGATCATCGGGATCATTTGTGGAAATAATGAATTATGATCGATCTCCGGCATACCCGGATTCCAGGCTCTTACAATATTATATATAGCCGCCCCACCAATCCATGTTTGTATGCCGAACCAACCGCATGCAACTATTGCACGAAGCATTGCGGGAATATTTGCTCCTTTTGTTCCAAAACTTGCTCTTGCAAAAACGGGAAAAGGTATACCATACTTCGCACCTGCATGTCCATTCAAAATCATAGGAATTAATACGATCGTGTTACCCAAAAAGATTGTAAGTATCGCCTGCCACCAATTCATACCACCACCTATCAATGAACTTGCAAGCATGTAAGTAGGGATACACAAACTCATGCTGATCCACAACGCTGCATAGTTCCATGGTCCCCATTTTCTTTTTTCCTGGGGAATTGGAGCGAGGTCTTCGTTGATTAAAGAAGATGTTTGTATAGCTTGGTTTTCATCCATTTTTTTTGAACACGGATGACACGGATTAAACGGATAATCACAGATTTTTTTAATTCTCTAAAATCTGTACGCTTGTTATAATTGTGTCATGCGGGTAGTATGCCATGTTTTTTTGTCGTTATCGTATATCTTTCTTCTTATTTCGGGTTTCTTTCCAAAATTCATTAATAAACCTACTTCTATGGTAGTTGCTTTTAGATAATTGATAAGTTGATTTTCATTCTCCTCCAAGATTCTTTCATGAGTTTTCAATTCACATATAACAACATCTTCTACTGTTAGATCGGAGCAGTAATCGCCAACAACATGTTTATTATAATAAACCAAAATCCTTTTTTGTCTGTCAACTTTAAAACCCATTTCTGTCAGTTCAATGTACATAGCATTTTCATACACTTTTTCAAGAAACCCATAACCAAGTGTATTATACACCTTGTAAAAGGCTTTTATTATTTGCTCTGTTATCTCTTCGTGTTTCATCTAATATTTTTTGAACACGGATAACACGGATCATATAGATCTTCACGGATTAATTTTCTTATCCGTCTATATCCGTAACATCCGTGTCATCCGTGTCATCCGTGTCCTGTTTCTTTGTCAGCAATCGATATCGCATCACTGATCATTGCTAATCCTTCATCTATTTGTTCTTTATTGATACACAGCGGTGGCGCAACGAAAATATAATTCCACCTTACAAATGTGTACATCCCCAACTCTTTTAACCGGGCTGCAACTTTATTCATAACCGCCATTTCTTCAAGCTTTGCATTAAAAGGCGCCATCGGTTCTTTTGTTGTTCTATTTTTTACAAGTTCAACACATCCTAACAATCCTGTGTTTCTCCAGTCACCAATCGAAGAATGTTTCTTTTTTAATTCTTCCATTCCTGAATCAATGTATTTCCCCATTGCTGCTGCGTTCTCAATTAAATTGTCATCCTCATAAATCTTCAATACTTCCAAACTTGCTGCTAAACTTACAGGATGTGCAGAGTAAGTGAGTCCCAGCCACAACACATTGTCATCGTATCGTTCAGCAATTTTATCAGAAACGATCAATGCACCTAATGGCAAATAACCCGAAGTAATTCCTTTTGCGGTTGCTATCATGTCGGGTACTACACCATGATTATCCACTCCAAACCATTTTCCTGTTCTTCCAAAACCACTCATTACTTCATCGGCAATAAATAAAATGCCATGCTTATCACATATCTCACGAACTTTTTTCAAATAACCAACAGGATATTTCAAACATCCTGATGAACCTGATTCTCCTTCTAATAAAATAGCAGCAATATTTTGCGGACCCTCAAATGCAATGACTCTTTCTAAATTCTTAACTGATTCTTTCAATAAATTCTCTTCCCCATATTCCCAGCGATATGCGACCGGTATATCGAAATGAACAAAATTTGGTGCCTGTTGCGAATCTGCAGCAAGCTTTCGTGGATCACCACCTGCTGACATTGCTCCATAAGAAGCACCATGAAAAGATTGATAGCGGCATAAAATTTTATGACGACCGGTATACAATCTCGCCAGCTTAATTGCATTATCAATTGCAGTGGCTCCGCAAACAGTGAACAATGTTTTTGTCAAACCTTTTGGAGTAATTGAAGCCAATTTCTTTCCTGCCTCACCCCGAATTTTCGTTACACAACTTGGTGTTACGTAACTTACTTCCTGCATTTGTTTCATCACAGCATCAGTCACCCGTTGGTTGCCATGACCAATATTCACATTCATCAAACCCGAAGAGAAATCGAGATAACGTTTGCCATCATAATCATATAAATAAACTCCTTCGCCATATTTAACAGCAATTGGCGCAATTCCTTTTTGTTTGCTCCATGAAAATAATGTGTGATCTAAATTATCCTGAATGATCTCCTGGGCTTCGGATACTGTTTTTGATTGAGACATAAAATATTTTTATGTATTATTATCCGGATGTTTTAATTCTTTAAATGCATTCCTTTTTTTAATGTTACATGCATTCTTCTAACCGGCTCTGAGGTAAATTTTTCATTAATGAGAACTGCGGTGATCTTAACCAGAACAGTAACAGCTGCATTCTTGTTATCATTATGCAAACAGAAAAAATAGGCTCTTTCACCAGGCTCCATCCGCGAAAAGTCATTCATACCCCGCCCCTTTTTAATAAACCGGAATTGCTCGCCGTTTTTAAACAGCTCCGCATTTTCATTCTCCACTATCCAGTAATTAATATGCTGACCGGTATCTATTTTTGAAAGATGGGAAGGCGCATCCAACGCAACCGCAGCTAACGGACCGTACTTGGGAAATTTTTCAATAACCGAAGGCAGACTAGCAGTAAGCGATTTACTTGCTTCCTGATAAACTTGTTGCCCTCCCTTATCGGCGCTTACATAATAACTCCATGCTACAGTATTTTCCGGCAACATAAAATTGAATGTTACTTTACTACTACCGGGAGCTGTTAGCGAATTAACTTTAATTGTTCTGTCCTGGAAATTATTGATCACAGTATCCGATCTGTCAATGAAAGTTTCTACCTCGTTAGTATAGGTTGTATCGTTATACTCATCGAAATATACAGTTGTATTAAAATTCTGTGTCGAAGTCGCGGCAGGAATACGCTGTATCTTGTATTTGCAAACTCTTGGTAAAAGAGCAGAATTTGCAAACCGGAATTTATAGATACCTGTCCTGGTAACATTTATTGTTTTGTTCTCGATCTTACTTGTTTTGAATTCTAAAAACTTCGAAGAAGAAGGCATCTCAACGATCTCAACCTCTTTCATTTCTTTTCCATTTGCTTCTTCAAAACTAAAAATAAGCTTGTCACCTTCTGCAAAACCAAAATAGATCATCTCTTCTGCTTTAATGCCAACCTTTATTGAGCTTTCAGCAATATCGACAGGGTTTTGTCCATAAGTAACAACCACGGATAATGATCCGTAAAGCAATAATGAAAGAAAATATTTTTTTGTTACCAGCATTTGTAATTCTATTTAGCCTTCGTTGCGTTGCACTCTTGTACTGCAACAATTCTATTCAACATCATTGCAGCATCTATCTCCAGCCACAATTCATTTGACTCCATCGGAGTCAAATATTTATAAAAACATTCGATTCAAAGACGTTCAACTCCGTACGGAGTTGAATAAAACACATTTCAAACATTTTCTATAAATATTCGACCCCTACGGGGTCTATGTAAAATCCAAACTGTTTGCCCTTTTACTTCAACTTTCGAATTATTCCAAACAACCAAAGAATCTTCTACCTAAGTCACCCCTTTAGGGGGACAGGGGGTTTAACTCATCCAATTAACTCCTGCTTCAGGATTCCATTTCACTGTGCTCTTCTTCAATTTCGTCCAAAACTCGATCGAACTCTTTCCTGTAATATCACCTACACCAAACTTGCTTTCATTCCATCCACCGAAAGAAAAAGGTTCACGCGGCACCGGCACACCTACATTCACACCGATCATTCCGGCACTGGCATGATCAATAATATATCTTGCCAACCCACCATTTTGTGTAAACACACTTGCAGCGTTACCATAAGGATTTGCATTTTCAATTGCCAATGCTTCATCAACAGTGTTTGTCCGCATAATAGAAATGACGGGCCCAAAAATTTCTTCTTTCGCTACACTCATTTCAGGTTTTACAAAATCAATAACCGTAGGACCGACATAAGTTCCGTTTTCTTTTCCTTCCACTTTAACATTCCTTCCATCTACTAAAATTTTTGCACCGTCTCTTTCTGCTTCGCCAATATATCTTTCAATACGTTCTTTACTTTCTTTGCTTATCACTGCACCCAAATTTTTTCCGGGAACGATCTTTCTTGCTTCATCAACTATTTTTTCAATGATGTGATCAATATTTCCAACACCGACCATTGCACTTGCCGCCATACATCGCTGACCAGCGCAACCACTCATGCTAGCTGCAACATTCTGTGCCGTCATATCCGCTTTTGCATCAGGCAAAACCATCAAATGATTTTTTGCCCCACCGAGTGCTAATGCTCTTTTGAATTTTTGTGTTGCCCGTTGATAAACGATCTTGGCAACTTTTGTTGACCCAACAAAAGAAACTGCTTCAATACCTGGATGATCGCAAATAGCTTCTACAATTTCGCTGTCACCATGAACAATATTAAATACGCCATCAGGTAAACCTGCCATTCTTAATAGTTCTGCTAATTTTCCAACACTAAGTGGAACTTTTTCTGATGGCTTTATTACCATACAGTTTCCTAAACTAATTGCATTTGGTATTGTCCAGTTAGGAACCATGCTTGGGAAGTTGAAAGGAACGATGGATGCAACAACTCCAAGCGGCACATGTTCTGTTCTGCATTCAACGCCTTTGCTTACTTCTAACACTTCGCCGGTAACTAATTGTGGTAATGAACAGGCAAACTCAGTAAGTTCTATACATTTTTCAATTTCTGCGGTTGCTTCGCCGATCGTCTTTCCATTTTCTTCACTTACCAATGCAGCGAGTTCCTGCAGGTTTTGTTCCATTAAATATTTGTACTTATAAAAAACCTGTACCCGTTCTTTAATTGGTGTATGACTCCATTTTGGAAAAGCAGCTTTGGCAGCTTTCACTGCATTATCCAGATCCTTAGAAGTTGACATTGGAACTTTCGAAAGAAGATTACCATCAAGCGGTGAGATAACATCAAGTGTACGGTCAGATGCAGCATCGACAAATTTCCCGTTTATGTAGTTCTGAACAGGTGAATATTTCATGATGAAAGAGGATTAATAGTGTGACTCTGAAAACCAAGTAACAATTTAATTGATTTTTTGGAGAAAAATAACCACGGAGGCACAAAGAACACTGAGATACACAGAGATTCTCTGTGAGCCTTTGTGTACTAAGTGACTCCGTGGCAAATAAATCAGTATCAGGTTATAAAAAATGCTCAGTATTGAAGAAATACTGAAGAAACCTTTTTCATCAACTCCTTAATTTTTGAATGATGCCTTTCACTCACCTGCCAGACAGGCAAACGGAAATAATTTCCGCATAATCCCATTTCAGAAAGATAAGCTTTTACACCGCTTGGGCTGCCTTCTGCAAACATCGATGCAATAATATCAGTGTATTTATAATGGAGTTTTTGTGCTTCCTCAAAATTTCCGTCAAGACAAAAGCGAACCATATCGGAATAATCTTTAGGATAAGCATTGGCAACAACTGACACCAATCCATCTGCTCCTGCTGCTATCATCTGCAATGTGATCGGATCATCACCGCTGATGACCATAAAATCTGCAGGCCTGTTTTTTATGATATAGTTGATCTGTGCAAAATCACCGCTGGCTTCTTTTGTTGCAAATATGTTTTTACACTCGTTTGCAATTCTTACTTGTGTCTCACCTGATACATTCATTCCTGTACGTGAAGGAACATTGTACATCATGATCGGTAAAGGTGTTGCTGCATCCAATGCTTTATAATGCTGAAATAATCCTTCCTGGTTTGGTTTGCTGTAATAAGGAGACACTGAAAGAATAGCATCATAACCCGTCAGATCAAAAGTTTTAAATCCTTCGATCACTTCATGTGTATCGTTACCACCGATACCGGCAATGATCGGAACTCTACCAGCAGTTATTTTATTTACAAATGAAAATACTTCCTGTTTCTCTTTACCATGAACTGTTGCACTTTCGCCTGTTGTACCAAGCACAACAAGGTATTCACACTTGCCATCAATAATATGATTGATGACTTTTTCAAATGATGGCCAATCTATACTGCCATCTTGTGTAAATGGAGTAACAATTGCCACACCAGTACCACGAAACATTTCACGAAGAGACATATCTCAAATTAAAAATTAAAAAATCAAAATTAAAAAGCTGAGCAAAGTTACTGAAAGTACAAGAGTGCGACGCAAGAGAAGCTAAATAGTAGTACTAAGCTGGTAACATAAACTTTATAACCTATAACTAAGAACTCGCCTCATCCCAGAATCCCATTTTTCCAAACTTGACGATCCGTTGGCTTACTCTTTCTTCAGCAGGTATTTGTTTTAATTCTTTTATCACAGGCACCAAAAAATTCTTCAGTATTTCCGCTGACTGGTTATAATCCCAATGTGCACCACCATCAGGTTCAGGAATTATTCCATCGATCAATCCAAAATTCAACATATGATCGGGAGTGAGTCGTAATTGCTCGGCTGCTACTTCCTTTTTATCCCAACTGCGCCAAAGAATAGATGAACAACTTTCGGGACTAATAACCGTGTACCATGTATTCTCCATCATATATACCCGATCACCAACACCAATGCCTAATGCCCCACCACTTGCTCCCTCACCAATAATGACACAGATAACTGGTACTTTGAGGCGTATCATTTCATAAATATTCCTGGCAATTGCTTCTCCCTGTCCTCTTTCTTCCGCTTCCAAACCAGGAAAGGCGCCGGGAGTATCGATGAGTGTAATAACCGGTTTATTAAATTTTTCAGCAAGCTTCATTAATCGTAGTGCTTTACGGTAACCTTCGGGATTTGCCATTCCGAAATTCCGCATCTGCCGCATTTTGGTATTGATACCCTTTTGCTGCCCAACGATCATCACGGTTTCTCCCTCAAGATTTGCAAAACCGCCGATCATGGCTTTATCATCTTTCACATTGCGATCTCCATATAGTTCAAGAAAACATTTGGTCATTTTCTCAATATACTTCATAGTATAAGGCCGGTCGGGATGGCGGCTTAACTGCACCCGTTGCCAGCTTGTAAGATGCTGGTTGATCTCCTTTCTTTTTTGCGCAATGCTCTCTTCTAACTGGCGGATAGGCTCAGTCATATCCATCTTATTCTTCTCTGCATCGTGCTTGTACTTTTCTATAGTTTCGATCAGGTCCTTGATAGGCTTTTCAAAATCAAGAAACTGTCGGTTAGCATTGGACGGCATAGGCTGAAAATGAATGGCGAATGTAAGAATAAAATAATAATGACTTTTCGGGGGTTTCTTTAGTTAATCGTAGTCATCAATTAAAAAGGACGACCGTGTGTTTGTTTGATCAGGGCCCTTATGAATAAGGGAAAAGCCTTGCCAAAGGTTAGTAACAAATTTGTGAGCTTTTGATTAGTGAATAAGCGCTGAAGTATACGTCCGGTTCTTAATCGCTTTGAAAATGATTTATTCCATTTATCAGAATAATTTTGTTCCATTAGCTCCCTCGAAACGTTTCCTTTTAAAAATTCCTGAATTTGTCCGGCACCAATTTTACTTGCATGTAACGCCATACTCATCCCATTTCCACATAAAGGAGTGATCATTCCTGCTGCATCGCCTATCATCAGTACATGATCTTCTATCAAATTCTTTTTATCAAAACTAATTTGTGAAATAACAACGGGTTCTTTCCATAACATTTCACATTCATCAAAGATCTTTTTTAAATGTGGGTTTGCAGAAAGGATCGTTTGCTCCATCCGTTTAATATCATTGCCGCTACTCTGTAAATTGTCTGCAACCGTAAGATAACAAAAGCAATACTGTTCATCTTCAATTTTTGAAATACCACAATACCCTTTCTCGAAATTATGAAGTGCGATCAGGTCATTCGGAAAATTGTAACGGATATGATATTTTACCCCGATATAATTATTGAGCTTATTCTTCTTTGCCAAAACAAATGGCCGCTTCCATTTAACATCAAGATTACTTCTTTTGCCAAAACAACCAACTGCTACTTTCGATTTGAAAGTCCCTTTTGTTGATTGGATATTAAATTCATTATTTGAATAATCGATCTCATTGACACGGGTTTGTTCAAATAATACAACTCCAGATTTTTTTGCTATTTGTGCCAAACAATGATCAAGTTTGTAACGACTGATACCAAAACCGCCCAAAGGCAATTCCTGTTCAAATGAATTTCCATTTTTTGCAGATACACATAATCTTTTGATCTGTGACACATTCAACGACCTAAGATCAATTCCCAGGCTTTGCAAAAAATCCCATGACTCCAAACTTATATATTCACCGCAAACACGATGAAATGGATATTGTTCTTTTTCAAAAAGAATTACTTTATATCCCAATTTAACTATTTGTATGGATAAAGCAAGACCTGCAAGTCCTCCGCCAACAATGGCAAGATCGTATGTAATATCATCTTGCAAGTTGTTAATTGAGAATTGAAATTAATTTAAGCAGATAAAATAAAAGTTTCAATTGTAAGACCCGGCCCAAATGCAGCACCAAATATCTTATTGGGTTGTTTTTTATCCAATGCCTGCTGAATTCGTTTTAAAACAAAGAGAATTGTGGGAGAAGACATATTGCCATATTCACTTAATACATCATAGCAGGGCTGCAATTGTCCATTCGTAAATCCAAGACTATTATGTACAGCTTCCAATATTTTTTTTCCGCCTGGATGAATACACCAATGGGTTATATCTTCTTTATTTAGGTTTGTTTCTTTCAGGCATTCATTTATAATGCCGTTAAAATCTTCTTCAATTAATTCAGGAATATAGCCACTGAGCGTTAAAAGAAAACCCGTCGAAGATAGTTCCCACACCATTTCCTGTTTGCTTTTAAATGATACAGAAGAATAAAAATGATCGATATTCAATCCTTCTGTTTCATTATTACCAGTAACAAGCATCGCTGCAGCACCATCACTGAATAATATGGCACTGGAAATATTATCGGGATTATATTTTTTTTGAAAATGAAGTGTACATAATTCAACACATACAATTAAAACATTTGCCTTTGCATCTGACTTACAAATTACATCAGCAAGTTTTAAAGCATGTATAGCTGCATAGCAGCCCATGAAATTGATAGAAGTTCGCCATGTAGTAGCAGGCAGATTCAACAACTCGATCAATTCAAGATCAAGACCGGGAGCACTCATGCCTGTACAACTAACCGTTATCAGATGAGTAATAGGTTGATCTTTAAAATCAGCAAGACAATTATTGATAGCTTTTAATGATAATGGAGCAGCATGTTCCCGAAAGCTTTTCATTCTCTTTTCAATAGAAGGAACGGGTTCCAGGTTCTCAGTTGGAGTAAAGAATTTCCATTCGTCAGCAGAAACACTATAATCTGGTAAAACAGAATAACGGGTTTGAATGCCACTGTGCTTGTAAAGGAATTTGAGCTTTCTTTTTTCTATCTCGTTTATTGCATACACACGACTCATAAACTCAAAGATCTTTTCTTGTTCATGCCGGTACTCCGGTAAAGCCGTTCCTATTGAAATAATTTTACTCAAACCACCTCCATATTAATAAGATCAAAAAAGAAATATTCGTACAAGTTGCCGCCAGCCAGTTCATCTTCATCGTATTTTTAAAATTCGCTTCTTTACTGTTTCTGTACACTAAGACAAACCACCTGATAAAATAAACGATAACGGGAATAAAAAAGATGCCAACTACCAATAACTGATCTCCGTCTTTGTTACTGATAAAAAATTGTGCCATGAAAATCCATGATAAAATGTAAACAACAGCACAGAATATAAATGTACCGATATAACCTAACTTATAACTGATGGTATTCACTCCGTCTTCAAGATCTTGTTTATGCTGATATATCTGCGTTAATGGATAAAAGCCGCCAACTAGCAAAGAACATATTAGCATGCCCTGCCAGGGAACCGAAATATTTTGTTCTGCATTGCTTCCGTAATAAACCAACCAAAAAGTAACAGCACCCTGGAACAGGATCACGATAAAATATCCAAGAAATGGATATTTTTTTAAGCGAATGCCCCGATAACTGTATGCTTTAGATGCGCCGATATAAAATAACATGACCAGTGTGAAAATGGGACCTACTATCAAACTCAATAAAATACCTATTGAATCCATAACAACCGTTACCCAAAAAAGTTGACGTGATGGTGGCGGTGGTTTCTCAAGCCCACCGATACTTTCAGTGTCCCGATCCATATAACTGTTATATCCATTGCTTGCAGGATAGATCAGAAAATGAATAATGAAGAATATTAAAACTGCATTAAACCAATTGATGCGAGGCACTTGTGCCAATGCAAAAAAATAGATGGGGGATAAAAAAAATGAAAAAGGAATACGTAGCAATTTGATGGTGGAAACATTTATCATTCAACCATTGATTAAGATGTTGAAAATTACTCAATAATTAGGCCGTATCAATGTGAAAACAGGCAATAAAAACTGTGGTTGGTTATCCACAATTGCACAAGGTAAGGGAAGGCAAATCGTCTAATTGTATGTGTTGAGCGGATTAATTCTGAAATTTCATTGGTTTTTGAACGAAAAACTTTTGGCAACAAAACCGTGCCGGGCTATCTTTGCCATCCCAAAAAATGATGTCGAAACGACTCATTTGGAAGGAACGGATCGGTAGTTCAGTTGGTTAGAATGCCGCCCTGTCACGGCGGAGGTCGCGGGTTCGAGTCCCGTCCGGTCCGCTAAAGTAGAGCTCGTTTTTAAGTAGAGATTGACCCCTTGGAACAAAACTAACTGCCCAGCGATCCGATGATCACTCGGGCAGTTTTATTTTTTAACAACTAAAAATTATTACCAATGCAGAAAAGAAAAGTGAGGAATGCCTGGTTATTTATATCATCATTACTTATTGGTTTATTTTCTTTCCCCTTTGCATTTGCAAAATCAGTTGAAAAAAGAGCCACGCAACTCAAAAACACCGTATCAAATCTTCATGTCAGCGACTTAGTTCCTACTATACCATCCCCGGTTTCTGTGTATGATAGTCTTCGGTTGAATATTGCAGGAATAAACAGAGCTGCCTTTGAACTGGCCCAAAAAGGTTTTGAAAAATTAAAAGAGCAAGGTGTTATTTTAAATGATAGCATTATCTCTATCATTGATTTTAGTTTACCCAGTACAGATAAAAGATTATATGTAGTTGATCTTAAAAATTACCAGGTTCTTTACAGCACTTATGTAGCACATGGAAAAAATTCCGGAAAAGAAATGGCCAATTCTTTTTCTAATAAACCTTCTTCAAATCAAAGCAGTTTGGGTTTTTATAAAACACTGGATACTTATAATGGTAAACATGGCTACTCATTAAAACTGGAAGGTCTTGAAAAAGGCATCAATGATAATGCATACGAAAGAGCCATTGTATTTCATGGTGCAAAATATGTAGATCCCAATTATATTTCAAGGCTTGGTTATATTGGAAGAAGCCAGGGTTGCCCTGCTGTTTCGCAAAAAGAAGCAACTCCCATAATCAATACTATAAAAGAAGGCACTTGTCTTTTTATTTATTCGCAAAATGCTTCTTACCAACATCGTTCTCCAATTCTTAGTTAAAGAAAAGAATAGCTTAAAACTCTTTTAAAAAAATCAACGGTCATCATCCAATTAGTACAGAATGATGACCGTAGTTATATAAACAATTGCAAATTAGAACTACATTGTTGCCGGCCGGGTGTTTTTACTTCTCTACGACTTAGTATCAACAACAACTTTACGGATCTTACCGGTAAACTTATTTTCCCCTTCTTTATAATCACGAGATACGTTGGTCTCGTTGTCAACACCTACATCTACTCCCTCATCAGCCGAGAAAGCAAAAGGCTGTGTTTTAGGAATTATTCCTTCTGCGACCTTTTGATCATCCACATACAAAGTGCATTTACCTCCGGCACCAGGCTTGGCAGCATCAGGAATGAACTCATATTTTATTACATGCCGCCCCGCCGTCAACGCTTTTGCTGACCCGATATTTGTCCATTCAAGACCAAAGAAATTATATTCATGATGAGGCTTTCCGCCTTTCATATATAAAACCCATCCACCAAAACGACCAGCTTGAGATATAATAACACCATTGGTATTTCCATCTTTCAATTCCACATCTGCTGTAATGGAATATTTGCGGCCCTTAACATTCATAAAAGCATTCTCCGAAATGCCAGTCATGCCTTCATAAACAGTTAAGGAAGTGCGGGGCCCCATCAGGTCCGGTCTACCTGCAATTGCTGCATTGAATCGTTCCGCCCTTCGGTCATCAATGGGAAATACTCGGTTTTTTGTCGCCTCTTTATTAAATATTTCCTGTAATTCTTTTAATTTTTCAGGATTCTTTGCAGCAAGATTGTTTGCCTCGCTAAAATCTTCGTCAACATTATACAATTCCCAGGTATCATCTTTCAATGGCGGATTAGGAACCATCAACCATGGAATAGAGTGACGGGTACAAGCCACCCAGCCATTATGATAAATCCCCCTGTTGCCAAACATTTCGAAATATTGAGTAGTATGACGGTCAGCCGCTTTTGCATCATCAAATGAAAACATAAAAGAAACGCCACTGAAAGGTGTTTGCTCTGTTCCATTAACTGATCCAGGAAATGGCAAACCCGCTGCTTCCATTACTGTTGGTGCAATATCAGTAGCATGCGTAAACTGTGATCTTATTTCTCCTTTTGCTCTTATACCATTTGGCCAATGAGCAACCATACCATTGCGTGTGCCGCCAAAATGCGACGCTATTTGTTTTGTCCATTGAAATGGCGTGTTCCCGGCATGAGCCCAGCCAATTGCATAATGTGGAAATGTATTGGGACTACCCCAGTCATCAATATGCCCCATCATTTGATCAGCAGTACCAATTATTCCATTTAAAGCCATCATCTCATTATATGCACCTTCGGGCCCACCTTCGGCGCTGCTTCCGTTATCCCCTACCACATATAAAAACAAAGTATTATTGAGTTCACCCATTTCTTGAAGTGCATCAACAAGTCTTCCAACTTCATGATCCGTATGTTCAGCAAAGCCTGCAAAAGCTTCCATTTGCCTTGCAAAAAGTCTTTTCTGATCAGGTGTTTGGTCATCCCATGCAGGAATTTCTTTTGGACGGACAGTGAGCTGTGCATTTTGAGGTATTACACCCAATGCTTTTTGTTTTGCAAAAGTTTCTTCTCTCAGTTTGTCCCACCCCTGATCGAATTTTCCTTTATACTTATTGATATATTCTTTCGGTGCATGATGCGGGGCATGTGTAGCACCTGTTGCGAAATACATATAGAAAGGCTTGTCGGGTGTAAGAGATTGTTGTGCACTTACCCAATTGATAGCCTGGTTTGTCATATCAGTTGTAAAATGATAATTCGGATCATGCGGAACTTCTACTCTTACCGTGCCATCATAAACTGCAGGGGCCCATTGATTAGTTTCTCCACCAATGAATCCATAAAACTTATCAAACCCGGAATGTGTGGGCCAACGATCAAAAGGCCCGGAAACAGAAACTTCCCAAGGCGCTGTTTCATGATATTTTCCAAAAGCAGCCGTGCTGTACCCGTTTAATCTCAACATTTCTGCAAGCGGAGCAATGCTATTTGGACGAACACCGGTGTTACCAGGAAATCCTGTTGCAACCTCCATAATGGCACCAGCATTATTCAGATGATGATTTCTACCTGTGAGTATTGCCACACGTGTAGGAGAGCAAAGTGCTGTTGTATGAAAGCGATTATACTTTAATCCGTTCGATGCAAGCTTATCAAGTGTCGGTTCATTTACCGGGCCACCAAAAGCACTTGATACACCGAAGCCCTGGTCATCAATAAGCACAATAACAACATTCGGAGCTTTAGGCGGAGCTTTCACTTCAAAACGTGCAGGAGCTTTTGCATCCCGGGCATCAAGCGTTGTTTCTTCGGGATAGTTTGGTTCTTTGATCGGTAATACGGTACGGTCCATATCACCACTACTTGTTGTTTCTGCTGTAGCAGAGGTTTCGCTTTTTTGGTCACTACAAGCAACCAAAAAACACAATGCAATAAGCATAAAATAGATTCGTGTCCTCATAATAAATGTTTAGGTTTTTGAATTCGGTTTGGTTTGTTTCTAATTGTTCTATTTAAAGTCTTGATATAATGAAAAGATCTTTTATCGTTTAGCATGCACAGGTCAATGACATCTAATTTTTAATAGGGTAAATAAAACTCTGTATGAATAGCTTCCAAATTTCTGCAAAGGGGAGTTGAATAGTGACTTTAATTTAGAGATGCGTAGAACGATTTCCAATTAAGTTCTTAAGTCAAATCTTTTTGCTTATGAGTTTCTAACAAATGAATGATCTCTTTTTCCAGCTCTATATTAACATGTAAAAATTCTCTTTCGATCTTCCGATCCTTGATCGCATTTAACCTACGCTCTTCAGCTGCTTGTATACTAATAATATAATCTTCACAGAGTATTCTGAAGTCTTCATCCTTATTATACAAATCGATAATTTTATCGCTGTGGTCCGGGAATTTTCCTAATATGTATACAAGTTCTTTTGTCATTTTAGTTAAAGGAAGATTCAATGTTTCGCAATGTTAAATTACTTATATACGCCAGATAAGTATTATACGGTTAATTAACGGTAAACCCGGTTTCTTTAACTACTAATCATGTTTAAAAACCTTGCGTGGAAAAGATCTCTGAAATTCTTTTTTAAAAATTAAAGCATGAAGCAGCAAACAAAGGTTATGAAACAGGCAGATTCAAAGAATGTTTTTACCAGTTATCCCAAATATGAGATCGTGTAGCCCACTAACCCGCCTATTTTGCTAAGATTCATTTAAATACACTATTTTGCGAGCAATACCATCAACCTTATTTTAACCAAATCAACGCTCTATGGGAGCAAAAGAAAATTCATACATAAGTGAGATCAAAGCACAATTAAAAAGAATTGTTTCCACCCCTGCTTTTAAAAGCTCACGAATATTATCAGGCTTTCTTGAATTTGTCACGGAGAAAACTCTTGCCGGTAAAGAAGACGAGATCAAAGAATATTCTATCGGGATCAGCGTATTGTCCCGCAATATTGATTTTAACCCCCAATTGGATGCGATCGTAAGAATACATGCCGGCAGGTTAAGAAGGGCATTGAAAGAATATTATTACGATATTGGCAAGAATGATCCCATCGTAATTGAAATACCCAAAGGAAGTTATATCCCTGTTTTTCAACCGAAAAATAAAATTGAGAACATCCCTGTTAGTGTTGTTGAAAAAGTAAAGCCAACAAGATTTAAACCTGTAGTAGCCGTATTTCCTTTCAGAAATATCAGCCAGGATTCTTCAAGAGATTTTTTTGCAGACGGATTGGGTGAACAATTGAGTACAGAGCTAACATTGTTTCATGAGTTTGCTGTGATCTCTTATTATTCTTCCCGTCATGTTGCCAGCAAAACCAATGATGTAATAGAGGCTGCAAAATTATTAGGGGCTAAATATGTAATAACGGGAACTATCCAACACGACAATAAGCAGATCCGTATTTGGGTACAATTGATCTTATCTGACAACGGAGAACAATTATGGGCAAGATCTTTCCAACGTAATAATTCATCTTCCGGAATTTTTGAAATTCAGAATGAAATTGTCAAAAGTATTTTAACTGCAATTGGTGGATACTATGGCGCTATTACCAGGGACATGATGAAAGTTTCAGATGGTAATCATACAAATGGATTAGAAAGCAACGATGCAGTATCCTTATATTATCACTATCAAAAAGTTACTTCTTCTGAAGCTTTGCAAAAAGCAATTAATGCTTTGGAAGCTGCTTTAAAAGCTGATCCCGAATATGCACTGGCCTGGGCCATGTTAGGAGAATTATATCTCAATGATAAAGTTTTAGCATTTAAAAAAATAAAGAACCCATTAGAAGAAGGTTTAAAATGTGCCTTGCGTGCAGTAAATATTGATCCTAAGTGTCAACATGCTTACCAGGCCCTGGCATGGATATATTTATTTTATCATAACCGCGAGGAATGCCTGAAGTCAGTTGAGCAGTGCATAGCTATCAATCCAAATGCCTCTGATATGTGGGGAGCCATGGGATTTGTGCTGATATGCGCAGGAGAATTTGACAGGGGGTTTATTCTGTTACAGGATGCAATTCAGCATAACCCATATGGTCCGTGGTGGTATAATGGCGGATTTGTCTTTCACTCACTCTATAAAAAAGATTACCAAAGCGCCAATCATTGGGTTGAGAAGATCGACATGCCACAATTGTTATGGGACCCGATGCTTAAGGCCTGTGTTCAAGGTCATTTAAATCGTACAGAAGATGCTGGCAAAAATCTGAAAATGCTCAATCAAATACTTCCTGACCCGGCGAACCAGGTAAAAATAATCATTGAATCATTTTTGTTATCAAATGATCTGCATAAAGAGATCTTAGCCGGATTGAGAAAAGCGGGGCTTAATTCAGAATCACCAAAAAAATTATCGACGTTGAAAGGTAGTTCGCTCAACTAATCTTCGCCGTATATATTTTTTTCTTTTTCAAGGTACTTTTTATCATTCAAACATTCCTTCTCTACTTCAATTACCAAACATTCTGAATAGTTCAAGTTTAGAACCGCCAATCTTTATCTTTGATCATTAAATGAATAATATGCTCAAGGTTGGAGTTTTTGGAGTTGGTCATCTTGGTAAATTTCACCTGAATAACTGGAAAGAAATTCCGGGATGCGAACTTGTCGGCTTTTATGATCCGGATGAGAAAAATGCGGAAGAGGTAATTGCAAAATACGGATTGAAAAGATTTAATGAGCCCGGCGAGCTTTTGACTGAGATCGATGCAGCGGATATTGTTGCGCCAACTGATCATCATTTTGCTCTATGCGAAGCGGCTATCAGAAGAGGCAAACATGTTTTTGTAGAAAAACCATTGGCCCAAACAATGGATGAGGCACATGCTCTTGTAAAACTGGTAAGAGAATCAAATGTAAAATTGCAGGTAGGACATGTGGAAAGATTCAATCCCGCTTTTCTTGCAGTAAAAGATCTAAAATTAAATCCAATGTTCATCGAGGTGCACCGGCTTGCACAATTCAACCCAAGAGGTACGGAAGTGAGTGTTATTCTTGACCTGATGATACATGACATTGACATTATCTTAAGCATTGTAAAAAGTGATGTAAAATTTATTTCTGCAAGTGGGGTTGGTGTAATGACGGAAACACCTGATATCGCCAACGTAAGAATTGAATTTAATAACGGATGTGTTGCCAATCTTACATCCTCCCGGATATCAATGAAAAAAATGCGTAAGATCCGCATCTTTCAAAAGGATGCTTATATCGGGATCGATTTTCTGAATAAAAAATCAGAGATCATAAAATTAAAGGACCAGGAAATGGACGACGAAAATGTTTTCACCTTTGATATTGAAACATTAAGTGGTAAAAAAAGTATAGCTATATCCAATCCGCAAATTCCGGATATAAATGCAATAAAAAAGGAACTGGAAGAGTTTAAAAATGCGATCGAAAAAAATACGAGAACAATAGTTTCTGAAATTGATGGATTGATGGCCATGGATGTGGCACACCAGATTTTACAAAAGATAGGCAATAATGTGATCACACGCTGATGAAGCAAACCAAACCAATTCATATCGCCTGGTATGTCTTCTCTGATTTCTTAATGGCCTCATTGGCATGGGGCATCATGTATTTTCTGCGTAAATATTTTTTAGGGCTTACTGTTAGTGAGGATGGCGAATTAGCGATCGATGATAATTTCTGGTTAGGCATTACTCTTGTTCCATTGGGCTGGGTGATCCTTTATACCCTGGTTGGTTCGTATCGTTCCTTGTATAAAAAATCAAAACTGCAGGAAATAACAACTGTATTTATTTGCAGCCTGATCGGTACCGCCTTTCTATATTTTGCAATTATCCTGAATGACATACAGGAAGATAACCGGTCCTATAGATATTATTACATCGCCTACTTCACGTTGTTAGGGATCCATTTATTACTAACAATTATTGGGCGGCTGATCATTCTTAGCATAACACAAAAGCAATTGCAGTCAGGAAAGATCTTTTTTAATACGTTGATGATTGGAAATGATGAAACAGCTATAAAAATTTATAATGATACCAATAAAAGTTTTCACAATACAGGATACAGGTATATTGGTTTTGTGAGTACCGCGACAAATGGCAATCATAATATCAGGAATCACATGCCTGAATTAGGACGTATAGATCATCTTGAAAAAGTTATTGATGAAAACAATGTGAAGCAGGTAGTAATTGCTTTGGAAAAATCTGAGCAATCAGGAATGGAAAAGATCATCGATCGTTTGAGTGAAAAAGATGTTGAGATAAAGATCCTGCCCAATACGTTAGATATTCTTTCCGGTTCCGTAAAAACAAGTAATGTTTTTGGTGCTGTTCTGATTGACCTGCAAACTGGTTTAATGCCCGTTTGGCAACAAAACATAAAACAGGTACTTGATATAATGATCGCAGCAATTTTTCTTATTATTCTATCACCACTGCTTCTCTATATTGCGATCAGGGTTAGGTTATCATCCAAAGGTCCTATATTTTATAAACAAGAACGAATTGGTTATAAAGGCAAGCCTTTTATGATGTATAAATTCAGATCGATGATAGTCGGTGCAGAAAAAGAAGGTCCATCACTTTCATCAAAAAATGATCAGAGAATTACTATTTGGGGAAGAACAATGCGTAAGTGGCGGATGGATGAATTACCTCAACTATGGAATATTATCAAAGGAGAAATGAGCCTTGTGGGACCAAGGCCCGAACGAAAATTTTATATTAACCAGGTGGTGGCAAGATCGCCTTACTACAAATACTTATTGAAAGTAAAACCTGGTCTTACCAGTTGGGGCATGGTGCAGTTTGGCTATGCTGAAAATGTAGAAGAAATGATCGAGCGCAGTAAGTTTGACTTGCTTTATATCGAAAACGTTTCCCTTGCTCTTGATTTTAAGATCATGATACATACGCTACGAATAATCTTCCTTGGAAAAGGAAAGTAATTGAGATTTCGGATTGCGGATTTTAGATTTTATTTTTGAGAAAATTCCATCCTTTGAGAAAACTCGTTTTCTTCCTGCTCATAGTGCATACTTCGCAGCTCACAGCCTTTTCACAATATTGGCAGCAACAAGTCAACTATACGATCGATGTATCATTAAATGATAAGCAACATGCTTTAGATGGATTTGAAAAGCTCGAATACTTCAACAATTCTCCTGATACACTAAGGTTCATCTGGTTTCATGTATGGCCAAATGCTTATAAGAATGATAAAACTGCCTTCACTGACCAGTCATTAGAAAATGGCAACACCAAATTCTATTTCTCAAATAAAGAAGATCGGGGATATATCAATAAACTTGAATTCAAGGTAAATGATCAAACTGCATCAACAGAAGATCATCCGCAGCATATTGATATCATAAAACTTGTTTTACCATCGCCATTGGCGCCGGGACAAAAAATAATTATCACAACACCTTTTCATGTAAAACTTCCTTTTAATTTTTCACGTGGTGGACATGATGGTGAATCTTACCAGGCAACACAATGGTATCCTAAGCCTGCAGTGTACGATCGCAAGGGCTGGCATCCTATTCCCTATCTCGACCAGGGAGAGTTTTATGGTGAGTTTGGAAATTTTGATGTCAGTATAACATTACCTAAAAACTATGTAGTAGCCGCCACTGGTGATCTGCAAAATGATGATGAAAAAAATTGGTTGCTGACAAGGTCATCCTTTACATGGGAACCGCTAAAAGAAAAGAGCAAAAACAAATATGGTCAAACCAAGACAAAAATTCAGTTATACCCTACCTCCTCTTCTGAATTAAAAACATTAAAATACTCTCAAAACAATGTTCATGATTTTGCCTGGTTTGCCGATAAACGTTTTATTGTAAAACATGATACTTGTAAGCTTGCCTCCGGAAAGATCATTGATGCTTATACATTTTATACTCCATCTGAATCCGAAACATGGAAAACTAGTTTACGAGTTGTAAAAGATGCTACACGAACAAGAAGTGAATGGGTTGGCGAATATCCTTACAATGTTGTAAGCGTTGTGCAAGGTCCCCAGGGCTTTGGCGGAGGAATGGAGTATCCGACGATCACTTTAATTTCTCCCCAAGAAAATGAAAAATTGCTTGAGTTTACGATCGCTCATGAAGTTGGTCATAATTGGTTTTATGGAATTCTCGGGACAAATGAAAGGCTACATCCATGGATGGATGAAGGCATCAATACTTTTTATGATAATCGTTACGCACTGTGGAAATATGGAAATGAAGGTGAGGTACAATTCGGTTCTCAAAGTTTTGCTATAAAAGATGCAGAAAGATTGCTGTTTGAAAGCAAAGCGGTTGTCAACAAAGACCAGCCTATTAATTTGGAGGGAGATAAATTCACCAATATGAATTACTCCTTGATCGCTTATTATAAAACGGGAGCCTGGCTGGAGGTCGTTGAAAAAAAATTAGGTAAAGAGACATTTGATAAAGCCATGAAGGAATACTACCGGCAATGGCAATTCAAACATCCTTACCCTGAAGATTTCAAAAAAGTTTTGGAAACTGTCAGCGAACAAAATCTCGATCCGGAATTTGCCTTGCTTGATAAAAAAGGAACACTACCGGGCATGGAAAGAAAAGGAACAAAAATAATTTTTCCTTATTCAGCAAAGGCAGTTGTCTCTTACCTGAAAGATCCTTCAAAGAATGCTGTGATCATTTCACCTGTAATGGGAACAAATGTTTACGATAAATTCATGATAGGTGCAGTTATAACCAATTACAAATTACCTCCATCACGTTTCCAGTTTTTTGCTGCGCCACTCTATTCAATTGGCGCAAAAAAATTAAATGGTATTGGGAAAATGGAATACTCCTTCTACCCTTCACGTGCATTTAAAAAGATAAATGTTTTCCTGAATGGATCGACATTCTCCATGAATAGTTTTGAAAAAGAGGATGGTGATGAAGTGACTGCAAGCTTTCAAAAACTCGTTCCCGGAATTCGCTTTTCACTAAATGAAAAAAATGCTCGCGGCAATAGGAACAGGTATATTCAATGGAAAACGTTTTTCATAAATGAAGAGTCATTCAATATTTCTTATGACAGCACTTTTACACCAACAGATACGATCATTACCCAGAATGTAAATACGGAAAGTGATGACCGGACACTTCATCAATTAAAGTTTGTTGTCGAAAGTTTCAGGGTCCTTTATCCATATAAAGCCGAACTTAATCTCGAACATGGGAAAGATTTTATAAGAGCAGGTTTTACAGGTAATTATTTTTTCAACTATCCAAAGCAGGGTGGCCTGGATCTTCGTGTATTCGCTGGGAAATTTTTCTATTTAGGCTCTCAAACTTTTACCAAAGAATTCGCTACTGATCGCTATCACCTTAATATGACCGGCCCGAACGGTTATGAAGATTATACATACAGCGATTATTTCCTTGGTAGAAATAAATTTGACAAACTTCCAAGCCAGCAGATCATGATGCGTGATGGAGGATTTAAAATAAGAACCGATCTGTATGCAGATAAAGTTGGGAAAACAGATGATTGGCTCGCGGCAATTAATTTATCAACTACAATTCCATCGGGTATAAATCCGCTTTCAATATTGCCGGTAAAAATTCCTTTGAAAGTTTTTTTTGATCTCGGCACTTACGCTGATGCATGGAATAAAGATGCGGGTCTTGATCATTTTATTTTTGACGCAGGCTTGCAGCTTTCCTTATTTTCCAACACAGTTAATATTTATATACCGATCATCTACAGCAGCATTTATAAAGATTATATACAATCTGTGCTTGAAGAGAAAGGAAGATTTTGGAAAACAATATCATTCAGTATAGATATCTCTAACTTCAGTCTTAGAAAAATAAACCGGGACCTGGATTTTTAATGACTACCGGAAATCAAATAAAGTATTTACAGCATAAAGAAATTGATAAAGCTAAATGGGATGCATGTATTACCAATGCTCCCAATGGACTTATCTATGGGTATTCCTTTTATCTCGATTGTATGGCCAGGAATTGGGATGCTCTTGTGCTTGGAGATTATGAAGCTGTGATGCCATTAACATGGAATAAGAAATATGGATTTTATTATTTGTACCAGCCGGCGTTTACAGCCTCGCTAGGTGTGTTTGGAAAGAATTTAACCAAAGAGATCATTGATGATTTTGTAAGTATGTTTCCCGCAAAATTTAAATTGGTTGAAATTTCTTTAAACAGTGGGAATATAATTGGTGATTCGAAACCCTTTTCATTATTAAGAAGCAACTATATTCTTCATTTAAACAAATCTTATGAACAGCTTTATAAGTCTTTCCGGGATAATCATAAAAGAAATATTAGTAAAGCCTTTCAACCCCGATACAGCGTAAGTAAAGATGTTCCGGTTGATGAAATAATACAACTGAACAAAGTGCAATTGCAACATATTGATGGTACAAAACCAGAAGATTATCCAAATTTTAAAAAGCTTTATGAGTTTCTAAAAAGTAGAAGACAAGCAAAAACATATGCCATCGTTGATCAGAAAAACAAGGTTCTTGCGTCGGCAGTTTTCTTTTTCTCACACAACCGTGCTTATTATATAATGGTCGGCAATCATCCGGATGGAAAAACAATTGGCGCATCACATGCATTGATCGATGCGTTTATTAAAGATCATGCTGATCAAAATTTGATACTTGATTTTGAAGGTTCTGATATCCGCAACCTTGCTTTTTTTTATAGCGGATTTGGCGCAACAGAAGAGATCTACCCTGCGCTTAAAATAAATAAACTTCCCTGGTATATCCGGTTATTGAAAAAATGATCAGTAATTCACTTTCAAAATAAACTTATCTGTTTCTGAAACAGCAAGTGAAGAAGCAGCCGCATCGCTGATACGCATATCAACTCCCTGGTTCTCTCTTATCTTATCCATTGCATAGAGAACTTTAGCATAAACCGTTTTACTGTTAGAAGGGTTTGTAATTTTTACAATTGTCCCTGGTTCTATACCATTAATAAGCAAATAATACTTACCATCCTGCCAGCCACTTTGAGTTTTAAATATTGATGAAGTAACTGTTTGATCTTTTGTAAGCGGTGCTGTTTTCACCTGCTGAAAAAAATTATTCTTAAAGTAGCCAGTGCCATCTTGATTCGTTGATGCTTGTGGCTTAACAACCGGCGGTTCAGTTTTCTTTGGCTCTTCCTTTACTTCAGGGGGTGTTTCTTTAATAGCAGGTTCAGTTTGCTTCTTCTGCTCCTCCGCTTTTTTTACGTTTGAAACAGATTCTTCCACTACTACATCCTTTTTAACTTCATTTACTGGCTGTTTGTTTTCTGAAGCTTCTTGTTTTTTTACATTCGAAACAGATTCTTCTACAACCAGTGTTTTTGGAGTTACTGTTACAACCTTATCCTGCATTTCATTTGTGATCAAAAAACCAACGATCAGTTTTGTTCCTGCAGATAGATTATCTGTTGTAAGATTGTTCCACCCTCTCAGATTGCCAATTTGTGCTTTGCTCTTTGAACTGATGTTAGCAAGACTTTCCTTTTCTGAAACATAATAAACCGGCACTCCCTTATTAACATTCTGCTTAAAATTTGTATCAGTTAAAGGAATGTTGATTTGCTGCCCGATCGCAAGCCCTTTATTAAAATCAATACCATTAAAATTGGCGATATGTCGTGGATGAACATTATACATTCTTCCCAAGGGAAATAAACCCTCTTTTGAAGCCACCTTATGTTCCAGATACAAACCTTTTGATCCTGATTTGATCACCAGATTTTGAGAAAAGGCAAATGAGTAAAAAAACAAAAATGATACAACCGTCATCAGTTTTTTCATCGGAATATGTTTTTACAAAGATGCGGAAAAATATGGTGTTTTAATCCTTAAGAATTCTTAACTCTTTTGGGTAGTAATTGTTAATTCTGTTTGGAAGAATATTGATCCAACCCAAATTATGACCCTGGTACATGACAAGAGTCCACCCCTTTTTCTCTGTCTGTAATTTCAGCTCCTTTTTCTTTAAATATTGAATGGCCTGCTCATGATCCAATTCAAGCCGTGAGATCTTGTCACTTATAATATTACTCAGCGCCAACGCATGATCGGGCACCAATTTATCTTTAATTATCTCACCAATTCTCGTTCCGCAATTCACAACCCGTAGTTTTGATGATAAAAAATTTATATCAGCAAGTATTTTTTCAGGAACCGTATAGATAATTTCCTCATGTCTTAAAAAAGCAAGACTCTCCGTATTTACATTCTTATTCAAAATCTCCATCTCCTTGACAGAAAATTTCTCCGGTTTTATTTTTCGCAGATAAACTTCCTCATCATTGCCGACAGCCTTTCTAAAGCAAGCAATAAAAAAACCTTCTCCCTTTACCTTATCTGGCCAAAAACGATAACCTCCTTCACTTTGAATAATATTCCATTCCGAAGAAATTATTAATTCTTCATTATTAATTTTTAATTCATCTTTCAACCACTCACAGATAAGTTCATCCTCCTCCTTAGAATAAGAACAAGTAGAATAGATCAGCACTCCCCCGTTTTTCAATGCCGGTAAAACATCAGCTAAAATTCTCTGCTGGCGTTGACTGCATAAAGCCACATTATGTTCACTCCATTCTTCTATGGCTTCAGGGTCACGGCGAAATAAACCACTGCCGCTGCACGGTGCATCTACAACGATCACATCAAAATAATTTTCGAGTCTTTGAAAATCTCTTGGATCATTATTGGTAACAATAACATTGCTGCAACCCCATTTCATAATATTATCAGTAAGAATATTTGCTCTTGATCTTATTACTTCATTGCTGACCAGCAAACTTTCTTTTGAAATAAGCGAAAGAAGGTGCGTTGATTTCCCCCCCGGAGCAGCACATAGATCAAGAACCTTTATTGATTGCGACAAATCAACCGTTTGTTTTAATGCCTGTTCTAAAAACATACTGCTTGCTTCCTGCACATAATAAGACCCGGCATGAAAAAGAGGATCGAAAGTAAAAGGAGGACGGGAGTCAAGATAGTAACCAAAGTCAGTCCATGGAATTTTAGATCTTAGATCTACGTCCCGATTGCTATCGGGATCAGATCTTTTAAATGGATTCACTCGTATTGAAGTAACTCTTTCTTCAGATTCATGAACTTTTATAAAAGCTCTCTCATCGAAGCCGTTCACTCCTTCAAGCGAATTTAATAATGCTTGCGGTAATTGCATTTAAGAAAATAATTCTCTATAAATTAAAACGCCTTCGGTTTCACAATAGTCGTCGCCTGTTTTACTTCGTTTGTATAAGACTCTATCGTCTTTGCAACGATTAAAATATTATCCTGTGCTTCTTTCCAATTCCTTTCTTCAATTCCCTCACGAATACCCGGCAATGTTTTTACCCCATAGCCCGTATAAAATCCCGGCGCATACACCTGGTGCTTATACCAGGATCTTCTTGGTAATCCTTTTTCATTGATCAATGCTCTTTCAACCTGAAATAAAATAGTATTCAATTCTTTTCTTTTCTCAGGTGAAAGTTGTGTTCCATTTGCATATAATTTTTGAAATTCTTCCGCGTTTGTTTTTAATTCAGCCATTTTATTTTCAAGCTCACTGAAGTTAAGATAAGGAACAGCATCTTTTGGTTTTGATGTTTGAAATCCTTTCTTTGGATCTTTTGCCAGGTCATACAATTTATCAGCTATCATTTTATTTTCCTGCTCAGTCTCTGCTCTTGTATTGTCCAACAATGTTTTTAATTCACCTACATAATCATTTACCGTTTTATAAAAACTATTGAAGTCAATGGGCAATATATCTGCATTTGCCAAACGCATCATTGTTCGACCTGCAGTTTTTGACAAAGCAACACCGTATTGAAAACCCGGATCTTTAAATTTTGTAAAATGCTCATAAGAATCATAAACGGAATGATACTCACCACCGCTGCCTTCTCCGCCAAATCCCAGATTCAATGAGGCAATTCCCAAAAACTGTAAAAAGCCTGACCAGTCAGAACCGGCACCCAATGCACTCAGCTTAATATTTTTATTTCCCATCAATCTTGCTCTTGCAGCCCTATCGCCACTCACCATTTGACTCGCATATCTTCTTTCTTTTATACTCACTCCTGTTTGCGGATCTATCACCGCATCTGCTATCTCATTAAAAAATGGTTCTAATGTATGTGAACCACCAACACCAATAAATCCGCGACTGTTCCCATCAGTATTTATATATGCGACAGCCTTCTTCTTCAATTCCTCCTGGTGATCTTCTGCCCATTCAGTAGAACCCAATAAGCCCTGTTCTTCACCATCCCATGCGCAATACACCAATGTTCTTTTTAATTTATATCCCTTCTTCACCATTTCACCAATAACTCTTGCCTCTTCCATTTCAGCCACCATTCCACTTATCGGGTCAGCAGCGCCATTCACCCAACCATCATGATGATTACCACGTATGATCCATTCATCAGGTAATTCACTGCCCGGCAATTTTGCAATTACATTGTATAAAGTTTTTATATCCCAGTTAAACTCCAGCTTCAAATGCACTTTGTCTTGACTCGGCCCTACATGATAAGTCAATGGCAAACCACCACGCCATGCAGCAGGCACCACCGGCCCGTTCAATGATTGCAACAAGGGCAATGCATCTTCATAAGAGATCGGTAACACAGGTATTTTCATCAGCGTCACCACATCTTCCCTTTTCATTCGCTTTGCATCTTTTGTTGCAGCAACACCCGGCGTCAGCGGATCACCGGGATAAACAGGCATATCCATTACCGAACCACGCTGCACACCATCTTTCGGACGGAAAGGACCGACAGGATATACATCACCCGCCGCATATCCATCATCTTCCGGATCAGAATAAATAATACAACCAATAGCGCCATGCTCATAAGCCACTTTGGGTTTTATACCACGCCATGAGCCGCCGTATTTTGCGATCACAATTTTTCCCTTTACACTTATTCCCATTTTTTCCAGTTCATCATAATCAGCCGGAATACCACGATTCACATAAACAAGTTCAGCCTTCACATCACCATCAGCCGAGTAAGCATTATATGATGGAAGCTGCTCCGATTTTTGCCCGCTTGTCTTATCCTCCTTCAGTGCAGGCTCTTCCAATTTTGCTTTGTATGGTTTACTACCCAGCAATTCCAGCACTCTTGTTTTCGGCGTTGGAAACAATACATGATATTCTGCGATCTCCGTTTGATAACCCCATGAACGAAAAAGTTTTTCCATGTACTCCGCATTTGCTTTATCCTGCGGACTACCCACATGATGCGGATGTGAAGTAAGAAACTGCATCCATGTATCGAGGTTCTTTGCATTCAGTTGCGCATCGAATTGTTTTTCCCAATCCAGCTGCGATTTTGCATTGGCCTCATTAAAGCCCATGATCTTTTGTCCATTGATAATTGTTACTGATAAAACCAGTGCTAGTACAAATAGAGATCGTCTCATGATTGTTTTTGATTTTTATGTAGTCGGCTAATTTACTACTATTAAGCTTTCGTTGCGTCGCACTCTTGTGCGTTCTGTTCAATACTCGGCTCTTTAGGTTAGTATCGAATAACAAAATGCTGTTTCTCCTTAAACTCTTTTCTGAAAAAAACTATCCCGATAAAAAACAGGTCGATACTGCAGGTAACTGTAGGATCTTTTTTTATTGTTTCCCATGCTGCTTCCATTTCACTGCTCCAGTGAATATCATCAAAAACAAGAATTGAATCGTTATTTGTTTTAGCAAGCAGTTCTTTAAAATATCTTTCGGTTGGCTCTTTTCTATGATTTCCGTCAATGAATGCAAAGTCGACAGACGATAGTCCACGGACGACAGATGATAATGTGTTATCGAAATTCCCTTCCACTAATTCTATAGTCTTAAGTTCTAAGTTTTGGAAATTTTGCTTTGCAGTATCTGCAATTTCCTTTGATCCTTCCATTGTAATCAATCTTGCGTCCGGCCTAGCCAGCGAAAGATAAGATGTCGTAATTCCCAATGAAGTACCTAATTCAAGAATAGTTGCAGGCTGATAATGTTTTACCATTCGAAAAAGCAATTGTCCAAATTTTTTTGGCTTGGCGGCATTTCTTACAATAGATGAAACGGTTCGCCTATTTCTTTTATCAACTGTCGAACCAGCACCAAAATCTTCAACCTCTAAAACGGTATTGTCATTTAAAAGTTGATTTCGCAACGATTCCACTTTCTCATATGCTGAAAAAATAGTTTTATCATTCAAAATTTTTGTAATGAATTCAAAAATAAAGGGAGAATGCGTTCCATGCCCTTTACCATTGGACGCAGTGATCCAATATTTTAAATATTTAGCGGCAAGTTGAAGTGGAGAATACATTTAGAAAATTTCAATAATTAACAATTATTAATTTTAAATTCTTAATTGTTAATTACTCTTCCTTTCCCACAATTGAAACGAAAAAGCATAAGCATGCTTCTCATCAGCAGGGTTTTCTGTTTTACTCACCAATGACCAGTCATTCTTTTCAATAACAGGGAAATAAGTATCTCCTTCCAGGTCAGCACGAACTCTTGTCATATAAATCTTGTTTGCCCTGTCAAAAGCAATTAAATAGATCACACCGCCTCCAATAATGAAAATCTCTTTGTAATTAAGTTGTTCTGCAAGAGATGCAGCCGCATCCACACTATCAACGACGGAAACTCCTTCTGCATTCCAGCCCGGTTGCCTGGTGATGACAATATTTTTTCTGCCCGGCAATGGCTTGCTTCCCATTGATTCAAAAGTTTTTCGTCCCATCACGACCGGCATAGCCCAGGTAACATTCTTAAAAAACTTCATATCCTTTGGCAAATGCCAGAGCAATTGATTGTTTTTACCAATCACGTTATTATCAGAAGCGGCGACGACTAAAGAAATGATCATAAATAAGTTTAGAATTAAACGAAACTACTATGATTAATTGAAAGTTTAAATCTAAGTTCCCGCTTTAGGGGGACAGGGGGTTAAACAGCAACCGGTGCTTTGATCGCCGGATGGCTCTGATAATTTTCCAATGTGAAATCCTCAAACTTGAAATTGAAAATGTTCTTTACTGAAGGATTCAGTTTTATCGTTGGCAATGGAAATGGAGTTCTGCTTAACTGAAGTTTGACCTGCTCCATATGATTATTATAAATATGAACATCGCCGAACGTATGAACGAATTCACCCGGCTCAAGATCACAAACCTGTGCGATCATTATTGTAAGCAAAGCATAAGACGCAATATTGAAGGGAACACCCAAAAAAACATCAGCGCTTCTTTGGTAAAGCTGGCAACTTAATTTTCCATTGGCTACATAGAATTGAAACAAGGTGTGACAAGGCATTAGGGCCATTTCGGGAAGCTCGGTTACATTCCATGCACTCACTATTAATCGGCGACTATCAGGATTAGACTTGATCTGTTTTACCAGGTCAGAAATCTGATCAACAACTTTTCCATCTTTGCCTTCCCAGCTACGCCATTGTTTTCCATACACAGGCCCGAGCTCACCATTCTCATTTGCCCATTCATTCCAAATGCTTACACCATTTTCTTTCAGGTAGGCAATATTGGTTTCACCTTTTAAGAACCAAAGCAATTCATGAATAATACTTTTTGTATGAACTTTTTTTGTTGTAACTAATGGAAATCCTTTTTGCAGATCAAAACGCATTTGATAGCCAAAGGTGCTGATAGTGCCGGTGCCAGTACGGTCATGCTTTTGTACTCCCGTATCAAGAATATGCTGAAGAAGGTCGAGATATTGTTGCATGGCCGCAAGTTAAGAGAAAGCGATGAGCCTTGCGCTGAGTGCTAATAGCTGTGAGTAAATTTTGAATTAATATAAATAAAAGACCCCGGTAAATGTCTCCGCTCATGTCAGATTACCGGGGTTGCCTAAAACCCTATGCAAGTATTTCCATAATATTATTGGATCGCTGATTCCGTAAGGGGTTCCTTGTTTTCTTCTTTATAAACAGGTTTCATGAGTATCACCGGGGATTCGGGAACCTCTTCCTGAATTATATCAGAAAGTTTTCGGTGAAATCCCTTAAAAAAAGTTTGACTTCTTTCTAATCTTTCTTCCAATTTTATTTTAGCCTCATTAATTTCTGCAAGTTGTGCCTGCAATTCATTAATGAGATCATTTTTCTTATCCAATTGAAAAGAGAATTTTGAACTCTGCTCCTGGAGCTCTTTAATTGATTGTTCTTTTACCTCTAGTTTTTCATTTGCCCCCATAAATTTTATTCCCAAATCCCTGAATTGTTGGTCCTCCAAATGATGGCTTTTGATCTTTTGTTCTAATTGTTCCTGTAAAAAAATGATCTGTTGCTTTTTTTCTTCCAGCACATCCTTTAAATATTCCTGTTCATTAATACGTTTCTTTAAGTCAGCTTTTTCTTCTTCCCATTTTTGGATCATTGATGAAAACCCTGTCCCATTATCGCAATAAACATTCAATTGTTCCCGTAAATTACTATTATCATTCTCCAGATTTTCAAAGGATATTGTCAATTGATGTAATTCGGCGAGCAATTCTTTTTTTTCAAGTTCATACTCCTGTCGTATCCTGTCTACCTGATCATAAGATATTTGTTGCAGATCTGTATTTATGGTTTCCATAGTTTTATATTTTTTTGTTTCAAAATTTTGATAATTACTTACCTGTAATTGCTGATACTTTTCGGTAAGAATTTTAAAATCTTTTTGAATAGCGATATAACGGGCATTACTGTGAGAAAGATAATTCATGATCCTCCTCGCTTCTTGTTTGTCTCCGCTTAAAAATAAATTCAAAGGCATCAAAGAAACATCGTCATAACCTATACCTGATCCTTCGCTTTCAAAAATGAACGGCTCATTCAAACTCTTTGGCTTCTTTCTTTTATTATTGTAATGAATAATAGTAGTGATGAACATCCCGATCAATAGTGCCGGAATGCTTATCCAAAGAAAGACCTGCAGGAATTTAAAAAAAACAATTAGTGATCCATCAAATAATAGCAGCATATCGAAATTTTATAAAGAGATAATAAAACTCAGCGAATGGTTTAGCTGCTTAAGTGGTGAGACAGATGGTAGAAGTATCGAGACTCAATTATACCTTCAGATTATATATACTCAGATTGTCTACTCATCTTCAAGAATAATACCAAAACATTAAATAAAGTCTTATGTGTAAATTTTTTCGAACTGTTTTTCTCCACAATCCAAATTAATCTTTGTAATAATTTTCAAATGAGGAAACCTTGACAAGAAGTGTCATCCTTTACAAACCTCTTCTCTTTATTTCTTTACTTATCAACGCCAGTTCACGGCCTGTTTGCCCACCGATAGATGTATTTTCTTGTGCACGACGCATAAGATAAGGTACTACATCTTTTATTGGGCCAAAAGGAAGGTATTTGCTGACATTGCATCCGGCCTTAGCAAGATTGAAAGTAATATTATCACTCATTCCATATAGCTGGCTCCAATGCACATGATGATGCTTTAAGGGTAATCCTTTTTGCTGCAGTAATTCAACAGCCAGCATATTGCTACGTTCATTATGTGAGGCAACTACCAATGAGATCTTATCAAGATGATCTATGCAAAATCTTACACCTGCATCAAAATCTTTATCGCTGTTTTCTTTACTTGTCTGGATCGGTGAAGTATAATTCATTTCAGCTGCTCTTTTTCTTTCCTTTTCCATGTAAGCACCACGAACCAGTTTAGCACCAAGAATAAATTTTCTTTCAACAGCAGCTTCGTATGAATCTTTTAGAAATTGCAAGCGATCATGGCGATAATGCTGCGTGGTATTGTAAACAATGCATTTTTCTTTGTTGTAAGTATCCATCATCATGATCGTCAAAGCATCGACAGGATCCTGTATCCATGTTTCTTCTGCATCAACAAACACACCAACATGTCCCTTTGCTGCGGTTTCACAAATGCGATGCATTCTTGTTCTAACACGATGCCATTCTTCTTTTTCACCGGCAGGAAGGCCTTCAACCGCTTTCAGATGCTTTTTCATCAAGCTTCCTTCATTCTTATGCATCATTGCATCTAATTTTTCCAACAAACCAAAACGTGCAAAGCCGGTCACTTTTATACTCATGAAAGGAATATTCGGCTGCGTGGATGCATAATTTATAACACGAATAAATTCATCACAGGCATGATCGAAATTATCTTCTCCTTCCTTCCCCTCCACGCCATAGTCAAGGATCACCTGCACAGCATACTTTTCTAATTTATCGGCAACCACTACATTCTGCTCCAATGTTTCTCCACCAACAAACTGCTTGAAAATCGTATTGCGAATGATCGATTTTACAAAGGGGAGATTCCATTTTACTGCTGTGGGTGTCATCCTTGTTCCTAGTTTCACTAACCATGGTTTTCCCATTACGGAAAAAAGGAAATCTGCTTTTTTTAATTCTTTATCGGATTTGGAAGCAAATGCAATCTCGGTGTTGTCAAAGGAAATTTCGGGCTGTGCCTGCATAGCGATCTTTTATTAATCTTTGAGAATGGACAAATGTAAAGGATTCAGCATTCTTAACAAATGATAGTATGAATTAAAACAGATGACTAAAGTGTGATTCAATAACTTCGTGCAAATTCTTTTATGCAAATAAAAAAAGCAGCCGATAGCCTGGTAAATATGACAGAATTAGTATTGCCAAATGACACCAATACTTTTGGGAACCTGATGGGTGGCCGACTGATGTATTGGATGGATATTGCTGCTGCCCTTGCTGCCATGAAACATTGTGCGGCTCCTGTAGTAACCGCCTCTGTTGATAATATCTCATTTGAAGCTCCAATCAAAATTGGAAATGTTGTGCATATTGAAGCAAAGGTTTCCAGAGCCTTTAATACTTCTATGGAAGTACACCTCGCAGTATGGGGTGAAGATGCAATTCATCAATACAAATACAAAAGCAATGAAGCCTACTATACATTTGTTGCACTTGATCCTAATGGCAAGCCAAGGCCAGTTCCGCAAATGACACCGGAAACTGAAGGTGAAAAAAAATTATTCGATGGTGCACTAAGGAGAAGACAAGTAAGATTAATATTGGGAGGGAAAATGAAACCTGATGATGCAACAGAACTGAAGGCCCTTTTCAATCGTGATTAACAATTATTAATTGATCGATTCTTTCTTCCAATGATGGGCTCCTTTCATCATGTATTCTTTGCTTTGTTCAATTGCATCCATGATTTTTTTCATGATCTCTTCGGCCGGAGCATCATAATCAATTTGAAGAGGTTCTTTAAAATTTACAGTCAGTAACGACCCTTTCTTTTTAAATTTTAATCCTTTTTTATTGAATGCCCGCCAGAAGCCATTTATAACAACTGGCACAACGATCGGCCTGTTCTTTTTAATGATCAATGCTGTTCCCTTTCTTCCCGGCGCAAAAGGTTTTGTGGTTCCTTGCGGAAAAGTAATTACCCAGTTGTCATCCAAAGCTCTTTCAATTTTTCTAGTGTCAGAAGGGTCAAGACCTTTTCTTTTTTCCTTACTGTCGGGGTTCCAGGTTCGCTTTACTGTAATGGCGCCACCCAATGTAAAAAAGCGGCTGATAAAACTCCCCTGCATTGTTTCTTCAGCAGCTACATAATATACTCTTGTAAATGGATTTAATAAATAGTAGGGAATTCCAAGACGATCTTTTTTACCCCATTTCACTGCACAAAAAATATGAAGAAACGTAATGACATCTGCAAAATAAGTTTGATGATTGCTTACAAAAAGAACATTACGTTTTGGCAGTTTACTGATATGTTCCGTGCCTGAAATTTTTAGTTTATTCAGGATCATAAGTCCCGGGTAAGAAACGAGCCCCACTATAGCATACACCACTGAGCGAATTGGTTTGATATGTTTTAATCTTTGAAAAAAATCGGCCATTGGATCTATAAATCTTAATCCAAATTAAGAATTTGTAAACAAACTATGATACCATGTTTAGTTGCTTTGATCGTGTTATTAACTTCCTGAAACAATAAATGTTTATAAAAAAAATTGCAGTCTTTACAAATATTCTTACTTTTAAAACTCTATAGCTACTCCAATCCCAGAAAATCCTTCCAGATAATTCCTACCCCGAGAATATAATCTTGAGCCTGAAATGGCCATTTAACCAACCGAGACCTGTGTAAATAAAAAATTGTAGGTTATTTTTTGTAACCCATTATTAAGATTCAATAATGGCCTAAAGATTGTATCTAAAAACTCTAAATACTTTTATATGAGAGCTGAAATTCAAGACAAAGTCAGTGGGAAATTCATACTCCTTTTAGTTGCATCCCTTGGGGTATTAGCAACAGTTATCGCTCTTGGAGAGATGGGAATTATATAACTAAATACCTTTAAAATATTGAAACAAAAAAAGTCTCGCCGAAGCGAGACTTAAATAATCTGTATCTATACAAAGTGGATTTTCTTACTCACTTTTAGGAGCTTCTTCAGCGCCACCTTTCTCTTCTTCTTTCAGCTTAGCTTTAATTTCAGCTAAAGCACCAAGATCACCGAGAGTTGCTTTTTCTACTTTCGCCTGTACATTCTTCACAGCTTTGCGGGTCTTATCAGCTTCCACTTTTGCTTCCTTGCGGGCAGCTTCTTTCTCTTCCACCTTAGCTTGTTCCCATGTACGGGTATGTGATAAAACGATACGCTTTTCATTGCGATCAAACTCGATCACCATGAATGTTATTGTTTCATCTGCACTTACAGTTTTACCATCTTCTTTTGCAAGATGACGGGCTGGGGCAAAACCTTCCAATCCATAAGGCAATTGAACAACCGCACCTTTATCATCACGACGAATAACAGTTCCTTCATGAACACTGCCGATAGCAAATGTTTCCTGAAGGCTGTTCCAAGGATCTTCTTCTAATTGCTTATGACCAAGCTGAAGCTTGCGGTTATCTTTATCAATACTTAAAATAACGATATCGATATGCTCGCCAACTTTTGTGTATTCACTTGGATGATTGAAACGTTTTAACCAGCTGAGGTCGCTGATATGAATCATACCACCGATGCCGGGAGCTAATTCAACAAATACACCGTAAGGAGTAATGTTTTTCACTAACCCTTTATGACGGCTTTCAACAGGGAATTTAGTTTCAATTTCATTCCAGGGATCAGGTGAAAGTTGCTTGATAGAAAGACTCATCTTACGATTTGCCTTATCAAGTGTTACGATCTTAGCTTCATGCTCATCACCCAATTTGAAGAATTCTTTTGCATTGATCGGTGTGTTAGCCCATGTGATCTCACTTACGTGAACAAGGCCTTCAACACCCGGTTGAATTTCTAAGAAAGCACCGTAATCTTCAATATTTACTACACGGCCTTTTACAATATTTGCTTCAGCAATTGTTTCTGGCAATACATCCCAAGGATGAGGAGTCAGTTGCTTTAAGCCAAGGCTGATACGTTTTTTCTCATCATCAAAATCAAGAACCACCACGTTGATCTTCTGATCAAGTTTCAATACTTCTGAAGGATGCGAGATACGTCCCCATGAAATATCGGTGATGTATAACAAACCGTCAAGACCACCCAGATCCATGAATGCACCGAAGTCAGTGATGTTCTTCACTGTTCCTTCAAGTACCTGGCCTTTCTCCAATTTGCTCATGATCTCTGCACGTTGTGCTTCGATATCACTTTCAATAAGTGCTTTGTGAGATACAACAGCATTCTTAATGGCTTCATTAATTTTCACCACTTTGAATTCCATTGTTTTTCCAACAAACTGATCATAATCTGTTACAGGCTTCACATCAATTTGTGAACCTGGTAAGAATGTTTCCATTCCAAACACATCAACGATCAATCCGCCTTTCGTTTTGTTAGTAACAAGACCAGTGATAACCTCACCAGTTTTGTGTACTTCAACAATACGTTCCCATGCACGGGTAATGCGGGCCTGGCGACGGCTAAGATTCAGATGACCTTCGCGATCTTCTTTTTCAATTACCATCACTTCCACTTCATCACCAACTTTCAATCCTTGCAAGTCACGGAACTCATTCAATGAAACAAGACCATCACTTTTAAAACCAATGTTCAATACCACATCAGTTTTTGTAACACCTACCACAAGACCTTTGATCATCTCACCATCTGTGATCTGTACGAAAGTGTTGTCATACACTTTTTCATACTTCTCTTTTTCTTCTTTGGTGTAAGATGTAACATTACGTTTGTCAACACTCCAATCGAAATCATCGTGAGCGGAAGGAGGAGCCGCTTCAACAGGTGCAGTTGTTGTCGCTGTAGTTGCCTCGGTGCTATCACCCCCGGCAGACTCCTGTGCATCAGCGTTTAGTTGTTTGAAATACAATTTGAAAAACATGATAAAATATCCCGGAGGGGTTTAAAATTCCGGGGCGGCAAAGATAGGGCAAATAGTTTTGAGTCAGGGCTTCCGAGTTAAGAGTTTTTTGGTGATGAACCCAGCTTTAAAAGCTTGATTTGGCAGCCGTTGCGTCGCAATATTGTACGGCTGTATCGCTGTTTAGCTCCTATTTCTCGCAACGATGGCGACTATTATAGCGATGCAGTAAGTGAGCTTAATTTCTTTGCGTTCGTTGCGTGAAATCTTATTTACTTTTCGGCAATGCTTTTCGCCGCAACAAATCCACTCGTCCATGCATGTTGAAAATTAAAACCACCTGTTATTCCATCAACGTCCAACACTTCACCGGCAAAGAAAATATTAGTAACTTTTTTACTCATCATCCTGTTTGCATCTACTTCATTTAGCTTTATACCACCAGCAGTTACGAACTCTTCTTTAAAAGTTGTTTTGCCTTTTACTTGGCATTCATAACTGGAAAGATTTTTTATGAACTTATTTTGTTCAGTCGAAGGAAGATCAGCCCAGCGCCATTCATCTTTTATTCCAGATTGTTCAGCAAAAAATTCCCACAATCTTGATGGCAATCCAAAAGAATTTTTATTATTGATTTTTTGCGAAGCATTTGTATTCCTTAATCCCTGAAATTTTTCTCTTAGACTTTGCTCATTAAACTCCGGCAACCAATTCACACTAATTCCAAATTCCCAATTCCTTTCCTTTAACTCCCTAGCCCCCCATGCACTCAATCTTAAAACAACCGGACCACTCAGTCCCCAATGCGTTATAAGTAATGGTCCTTCTTCTTCCAACTTAGTTCCAATGATTTTTACTTTTGCTTTTTCAACACTCACTCCCATCAATTTTGTAATTGGATGTTTAGGCAAGTTAAAGGTGAACAAAGATGGAACTGGTTCTTCAATTGTGTGACCTAATTCTTTTAACCAATCAAACATTGATGATTTTGGATAACCGCCAGATGCAATGCATACATAGTCGGAAGACAGAAATTGGGAGTCAGAGAGTTTTATCAACCATTGACCATTCACCATTGACAAGCTTTTTACTTCCTTATTCATCAAAATCTTTACACCATACTTATTTGCTTCTTTAAGCAAACATTCAATGATCGTCTGTGATGAATCAGAAATTGGAAACATTCTTCCATCATCTTCCGATTTCAACTTTACTCCTCTTTCCTCAAACCAATTGATCGTATCTGTAGTAAAAAATTGATGAAATGCTTTTTTTACAAAATGCTGTCCCCTTGGATATCGTTTACTCATTTCTGCTATATCAAAACAAGCATGTGTAACATTACAGCGTCCGCCACCACTAACTTTCACTTTTGAAAGTAGTTTATTACTTTTCTCGATGATGGTGACTTTTAATGACGGATCCAATCTTGCCGCATTTACAGCACAGAAAAAACCAGCAGCTCCTCCACCTATTATTATCAGTTGTTTTGACACATCACAAAAATGAAGAATTATTAATAATTAATTACTAATAATTAATTATCATTACAACAGCATGCTTTACGCTATTCTAAAAGTCATCGTTCGCCTTGCCGCCAGGATATTCTGCAGAAAGATCATTATTAATAAACCCGAACTGCTGAAAGAAAAAGGCCCCCTGATCCTTGCATGCAGTCATCCTAATTCTTTTCTTGATGCCGTGCTGATGGATATACTATTTGAAAAACCGATATGGTCATTGACAAGAGGTGATGCATTTTTGAATAAGCGAATTACAAACTTGTTTTATAAGCTTAAAATGCTACCGGTTTACCGACCTAGTGAAGGTGTTGAAAACCTTTCGGAGAATTATAAAACCTTTGATGCCTGTATCGAACTTTTCAAAAAAGGTGAGATCGTTCTCATTTTTAGTGAAGGCCTCTGTGTAAATGAGTGGCATCTTCGTCCATTAAAAAAAGGAACTGCAAGGCTTGCCTATAAATGCCAACAGGAAAATATTCCATTAAAGATCATACCCGTCGGGATCAATTACAGCTCATTTAAGCGGTTTGGAAAAAATCTATTTGTAAACTTTGGAACTGTTTTTTCCGCAAATGATTTTGATAAAGATCTGAGCGATGGCGCATGGAACCAGGTTTTTAATAATAAACTACAACAGGAATTGAGTCCACTCGTTTATGAAATTGAAAAAAAGAATATAAAGAAACAAAAAGAGTTACTGGAAATAAAACCTTCCTTGCTTACAAAGATGTTGCTTGCAATGCCTGCTGCTGTAGGCTTGCTTACCCATGCGCCGCTTTATTTGCCAATAAAATATTGGGTACATAAAAAATATAACAACACGGGGCATTTGGATTCTATGCAAATTGTTTTACCACTTTTACTTTACCCCTTTTATCTTTTATTCATTACTTTTTTTCTTTTTTTTAGTTTAAATACCTATTGGGTATTTCTTCTTATGCTCATTCTGCCGTTTACAGCCTGGAGTTATATACAGGTGAAAGGGCAGTTAGATGATCAATGAATATTTGAAAACCTTCATATATTCATATATGGCAAAAGCTGTAAAACTAACAGATACAGAACAGGTGACAGCACATATAAAAAAGCTTGATCCTGCCTTTGGAAAAATAATTGAAACTATTCGTCAGATCATTTTAAAAACTGATAAGGAGATCGGCGAACACATCAAATGGAATAATCCGAGCTTCTATTATACAGGAGAAATGAAGCCTTTTGACCCGAAAGAATATAAGAGGGACATCATCGTTCTGAATCTTTTCAAAGAAAGAATAATGTTGGTTTTTCCAAGCGGCGCAAAAGTCAACGATGAATCAGGTTTGCTCAATGGTGATTATAAAGACGGAAGACGTATCACTATATTTAAAGACATGAAAGATGTAAAGTCGAAACAGAAATTGCTGCAGGTTGTTATAAAAAAGTGGTTGACGTTGGTTGATAAATGATCAAAAAATGGAGCGAACATATATACAAGACAAGAAATTCGAGAAAGAAGATTTTACCACGAATGAATTTACAATTGCAGACTACGAAAATTGTGTTTTTACCAATTGCGATTTTTCTAATACAGCTCTTTCCCAAAGAGTTTTTTTAGAATGTGAATTTAACTCTTGTAACCTTAGTTCAGTTAATCTTATAAAGACTGGTTTAAAAAATGTCAGGTTTAAAGATTGCAAGCTGTTAGGTATGCATTTTGAAAATTGTGATCCATTTCTTTTTGAAGTTGACTTTGATAACTGTTCCTTAAAGCTCTCTTCTTTCTATAAATTGAAACTTAAAAAAACAAGATTTAAAAACTCAAATCTTACAGAAGTTGATTTTACCGAAGCAGATCTGACAAACTCCTTATTAGACAATTGCGATCTTGATGGAGCAAGATTTGAAAGAACGATCTTAGAAAAAGCAGATCTCCGCACTTCCCGTAATTATTCGATCGACCCTGAAATAAATAAGATCAAAAAAGCAAAGTTTTCTATCCAGGGTATTACTGGACTTCTGGATAAATACGATATTGAAATTGAATAAGTATGACACTACTGCCAATCAAACAAACCCCGGAAGAAAACGAAGCCTTTGTAAAAAATCCTTTATGCAATGAGAGCCTTCTCATGTGTATTGATTTTTATAAAAGAATTGGATTTGAACCTCCATGGATATGCTATTATGCAGAAGAAGACGGTGAACTGATCGGGAATGCAGCATTCAAAGGAAGACCGATCAATAATACTGTTGAAATATCGTATGGCACAATGGAAAACCATCGACAACAAGGTGTGGGGACAAGGATCTGCAAACAATTAGTTGAATTATCATTGACCACGGATCCTTCAGTAAGAATTACGGCAAGAACTCTCCCCGAAAAAAGTTACTCAACAAGAATACTGGAGAAAAATAATTTCATTTTGTTAGGCTTCGTCACCGATCCTGAAGATGGTGAAGTGTGGGAATGGGAATACAAAAAGAAGCCTTAGGCTAGCACTTCATATTCACTGAATAAATTCACATTCGCTTTTTCAGCTGCTTCTATTGGAGCATAATTGGAAAGAATATCTGCTACATTTTTTCTTATACAAACATCGTGTTCAAAGTGCACGGAAGGTGACCCATCTTTTGTTCTTACTGTCCATCCATCTTCTTCTGTATACACTTCTTTTTTACCAAGATTGATCATTGGTTCGATTGCCAATACCATCCCTTCTTTTAATTTACCACCACTCCCTCTTTTACCATAGTTTGGCACTTGTGGATCCTCATGCATACTTCTTCCAAGACCATGACCTACTAATTCTCTTACCACCCCATATCCATACTTCTTCTCTGTATGTTCTTGTATGGCAAAAGAAATATCGCCGATCCTGTTCCCGGTTATTGCCTTCTCAATTCCTTTATACAATGACTCTTTAGTAGCTTTTATCAATTGCATCGCTTCTTTTCCCGGATCACCAATGGCAAACGTATATGCATGATCGCCATGCCAGCCGTTTAATATCACACCAACATCAATTGAAACAATGTCCCCTTCTTGTAATTCATTCTTATTCGGAAAACCATGAACAACGACATCATTTACAGAAATACAAGAGTTGTAAGGATACCCATTATAATTAAGAAATGAAGGCACCGCATGATGATCACGAATATATTCACCGATCATTTTATCAAGTGAGATCGTGGTGACACCAGGTTTAAGCAATGCAGCAACTTCTGTAAGCGTTCTGCTTACCAGTAAGGCGCTTTTCCTCATTAGCTCTACTTCGTCATGTGTCTTACAGATGATCATTAGGCAAATATAATATCCTTATTTAAAAATAAAACCCGGCAATCTAGACCGCCAGGTTTTTATAAATAATTTTAAATTCTGTTTAAATAGATGCTTGTGTAAGCGTTTGTCTTCCCTGGATCCTTCCGCTCTTCATCAAGCCATCGTATTGACGCATGAGCAACTGAGTTTCTATTTGCTGTAGCGTATCAAGTATTACACCAACCATGATCAAAAGTGATGTGCCACCAAAGAAGGTTGCAAAACCCTGAGTCACTCCGAGTAATTCAGCAATACCCGGCAATATGCCGACAAAGGCAAGCAATACCGCACCAGGCAATGTTACCTTATCCATTACAGCTCCAATATAATCTGCTGTTGGCTGACCAGGTTTTACACCCGGAATAAATCCATTATTCTGCTTCAGGTTATCGGCAATTTGCTTTGGATTAAATATTAAGGCTGTATATAAAAACGTAAATCCAATTACCACTGTTGAATAAACAACCATGTACCAGATATTGGTATGATCAGAAAATACTTTACCAATACCTTTTGCAGTATCAGAGTTAGAATAAGAAAACAAAGTTGGTAAAAACATGATCGCTTGTGCGAAGATGATCGGCATTACACCAGCACTGTTTACTTTAATAGGTAAGAATTGTCTTGCACCGGTAAACTGCCTGTTTCCACCGGCAATTTGCTTTGCATAATTCAATGCAATTTTTCGTGTACCCTGTATCAATAATATACAACCAAGAATAATTCCTATAAGAATAAAGACTTCAATGATAAAAATAAGAACTCCTCCGCCGGCTGCCTGGGTTGATTTGTTGGTAAACTCCTGTACAAAAGACTGTGGCAATCGTGCAAGGATACCCACCATGATAATTAATGAAGTACCATTGCCTAAACCTTTGTCTGTGATCTTTTCACCCAACCACATTACAAATAAAGTACCTGCTGTAAGAACGATAACAGTTGTGTACCAGAAATAAGGTTCAAAACCTGGAATCTTTCCGCCACTTCTTGTCATCTCATTCAGGTAAGTAACATAAGCAGATGCCTGAACTATAGTAACAGCTACTGTAAGATAACGTGTCCATTGATTGATCTTCTTTCTGCCGCTGTCACCTTCTTTTTGCAGCTTTTGCATTTGAGGTACTAGCACCGTCATCAACTGCATAAAGATAGAAGCAGAAATGTATGGCATGATACCCAATGCAAAAATGGATGCCTGTGAAAAGGCACCACCAGCAAACGTATCGATCAAACCAAGAATTCCCTTTTTGGAATTCGCCATTTGATTTTGGATACCATCTGGATCGATACCGGGCAAAACGATATGTGCACCGATACGATATATAAATATTAATGCCAGGGTAAAAAGGATCTTGCTGCGCAATTCCTCGATACTCCAGATATTCTTCAGTGTTTTAATTAATTTTTTCACGGATGCAGAGCGATTTAAATATCGTAAAACAAAAAAAACGCATTTAATATGCGTCGATGCAAGTTACATAAAATCAACCAAGAATTTCTATTGAGCCCCCTGCAGCTTCGATTGCAGCTTTTGCCTTTTCACTTACAGCACTCACTTTGAAAGTAAACTTGCCTTTAACTTCCCCGTTTCCTAAAATTTTCACTTTATCATTCTGGCTGATCAATTTATTGCTGTAAAGATTCTCAAATGAGAATTCTTTAATACCATACTTTTCTGACAATTGATCAAGTTGTCCAAGGTTCAATACTTTATATTCAATACGATGAATATTAGTAAAGCCACGCTTTGGAATACGACGCTGAATAGGCATCTGGCCACCTTCATGTGCCATCTTTCTTTTATAACCAGCACGGCTTTGTCCACCTTTATTGCCTTTTGTAGATGTGCCTCCATGACCAGAAGCTTCACCGCGACCAATTCTTTTTTCTTTTTGAGTTGCCCCTTTTGCAGGCCTTAATTCGTGTAGTTTCATTTTTTATTGATTTTGTACTTAACGGGGTATCACCCCTCGCTTAATTTTAAATTGAAAATTGTCAATTGACAATTTTATGCTTCTTCTACTTTCACCAGGTGATTCATCTTACGAACCATCCCTAGTATTTGCGGAGTAGCTTCTACTTCTCTAGTTGCATTCATCTTATTCAAACCAAGTGCTTTCAGTGTTTTTTTCTGACGCTCCGGTCTGTCGATGGGACTTTTTACTAAAGTGATTTTTATCTTTTTCATTGTATAAACTTTCTGATCTCTTATTTCAAATATTGAAACAAGAAATTTTGAAATAATTATTATCCGTTAAAAACTTTCTTTAATCCTACTGTTCTTGTTTTAGCAACTGAGATCGGCTCACGCAACATTGCTAACGCTTTAAAAGTTGCTTTTACCACGTTATGCGGATTTGCTGAACCAAGTGATTTAGCTAATACGTCAGTTACACCAGCACTTTCCAATACTGCACGCATGCTACCACCGGCAATTACACCAGTACCATGCGCAGCTGGCTTGATCAGCACTTTTGCAGCGCCTTCTTTTGCCCACTGATCATGAGGAATAGTACCATGCATGATCGGAACTTTTATCAGGTTCTTTTTTGCATCTTCAATTCCTTTAGTAATTGCTTCCTGAACTTCTTTTGCTTTTCCCAGGCCATGACCAACAACTC
>Ga0193738_1000092_pt1 | contig 56434 bp, 50 predicted proteins | sample L2a1metaG_FD_144927 | JGI IMG/M metagenome (GOLD analysis project Ga0193738, IMG submission 144927) | Soil microbial communities from a riparian zone of the East river system, Colorado, United States - L2a1 | ecosystem: Environmental > Terrestrial > Soil > Riparian zone | place: USA: East River... | reverse complement strand
TCAGGAGATTGACTGGAAGGAACCGCCTGTGTCTACCGAGGCCGTTGCAGCGTTCAGGCAAAACGTTGGGGAAAATGGATTGTTAAAGCTGTATGGAAATTTCAACCGCGCGCACTTTTCAATGTACAATCACAGCATTGACGACTATAGTAAACAATATCTGTACGATCTGATTAATGAGTATGCATATATCAACACGTCATACCGAACATCATTAAATGATCATTGGAGTTTAAAGGCAGGTACGTCCTACACATTCCTTAAAAACAACACGCTAATTCATGTCGATCGGATCCACGAAGTAGAAAAAGGTATCCATGCAAAGATGGTCATTGATGGGTCCCTGTCAGAAAAAGTGGAACTAAAGACTGGTGTAGAGGTGCTCCAACGAAATTATCGGTTTGAAAGCAGAGATTCATTGCAGACTAAACCCGCCGGATTTGTCGAATCCATAATGGCTGGATTTGCCGAAGCAGATCTTTACTCAAGCAACAAATTTGTGACACGGGTCGGCGCTCGAGTGGAATATGACAATCTCATACACAAGATCAGCGTCGATCCGAGATTATCACTTGCCTATAAAACGGGTGAATACGGCCAGATGTCATTCGCCTATGGCATATTCCGGCAGTCACCAAAGAATGAGTGGCTAAGAAATGATGAAGGTCTTGATTCGGAAAAGGCAGAGCATTTCATTCTAAATTATCAGTTAGTCGAAAACAATCGCACGTTTCGGATTGAGACCTACTACAAGCGTTATGATGATCTGGTGAAATTCATTGACAAAAACCTTGATCATTTCAATCAGCAGGGGAAGGGTTATGCAAAAGGAATAGAATTATTCTGGCGCGACAACCGATCGATCAGAAATGTTGACTACTGGGTTTCCTATTCCTATCTAGATACTAAACGCGATTACCTTGACTTTCCACAATCTGCTACTCCAACCTTTGCCTCGGCTCACAATTTTTCGTTGGTGTACAAACATTTTGTTCAACCCATAAAGTGTCAACTAGGATTCACATACTCATATACCAGCGGAAGGCCATACAACGACCCCAATACTGAAAACTTCAATGGGTCAAAAACTCCGTTTTACTCAGACCTGAGTATGAACGTGGCATATTTGCCAAAGCCGTTTCTTATTCTATATCTGTCCTGCACTAATTTGATCGGACGCGACAATATCTTCGGATACGAATATAGTCTCACACGCGATGACAACGGCGTTTATCAAAGCCGGCCTATCCGCCAGGCGGCAACTCGTTTTTTATTCGTGGGCATTTTTATCACGATTTCCAAAGACAAATCAGTTAGCCAATTACCAACTCTTTAATAAAAATCTAAAAAACAAAAATCATGAAAACAACAAAGTTTCTTTTTTCAACAGTCGTCCTTTTGATTGTTGCGTCGACATCGATTCACGCGGATGATACACGCTACCTCGAAGCGATGCAGAAAAGTATTCAATCCGTCTACAAGGCAAAATCAGTTACAGAACTTCAAGGCGCCGTCAATTCACTCGAACGTATCGCCACGACGGAAAAGGTAAAATGGGAACCGTACTACTACACATCATTTGCTTACATAATGATGTCAAACTTAGAGCAGGAGCCTGCAAAGAAGGATTTATACCTTGATCAGGCAAAGGCCTCAATCGAAAAGGCAGCCGCAATTGATGCCAATGAATCGGAGATCGCAGCACTTGTGGGATTCATCCATATGATGAGGGTTACCATTGACCCCGCTGCTCGCGGTGCTCAATATTCAGCCATGGCAATGCAAGCATTTGGCAAGGCTACGGCATTAAATCCTGAAAATCCTCGCGCATTAGCGTTGACGGCACAAATGCAGTACGGAACCGCAAAATTTTTCGGATCGCCTGCCGCCGAAGCATGTGGTACATTGGACACCGCGCTCCAAAAATTCGATTCTTACAGATCAGACAATCCATTAGCGCCACAGTGGGGGCATGAAATGGCGCTGGGCCTCAAAAAGGAATGCAATTAACTATATTCACTGTAATAAAAAGTCTCAGTGTTTTACCTGTTAACCAAATTGGACGATGACCTCTGAATCAAAACTCATGTGTGGGATGATCCTTCTCACGATCCCTGGTATACAGTACGGCGGGTATTTTTTGTTGAGGGTGTTGACGGGTGGTCATGAAGAGCTTGCCCTCAATGATCTTCAGAAATCCATGTTTAGGGCAGGGCATGCGCATGCCGGTGTGCTGGTAATCCTTTCGTTGATTTGCCAGCCTTTAGTGGACGAGGCAGCGTTCTCTGTCCCTCTTGGTTGGCTTGTCAGGGCCTTTATCCCCGCAGCAGCTCTACTAATAAGTGGCGGATTCTTCTTTTCAGTAATTGGAAAAGGCGTCACCAGACCAAATGGTTTGATTGCATTCATCTACGTTGGCGTCGTCCTGTTGGCTGTGGGATTGGTAACCCTGGGCATCGGGCTGTTAAGATCACTTTAGAAAAGGAATTTAAGGAACTGGCGCAGATATGGTAATCACTCGGGACGTGTTGATACGGGAATTGAAGTTTGCAGGTTCATTCATCCTGGCCAGCGTGATTCAAACCTATTTCGCATGTCCCGGATGTAACACGGTAAAGGAATATTCATTGATAGCATTCTTTACGCTAATCATGTGGATATTGCTCTGGAGGGGGAACAGTCTCGTGGGCCACCTGGTCGACAGCAAGGTTTCATGGTACAAATTTCCTACTAAGAGGCTGGTCGTTGGCCTTATTTCTACGATAGTCTATACGTTGATCGCGGTAATTACTGCGATGCTCGCTTTTGAAAAGATTTTTAGCTTTAGTTTCGGCAACTCATTTCTCTGGACGATCTACTTCTCGGTAATAGTTACTATAATAATCTCGTTGATTTTGCACAGCCGGGAGTTCCTGCTGAGAGGACGGCAGGCTACGCTTGATAAGGAGATCCATCAAAAGGAAAGTATTCGCGCGAAGTATGAGGCACTTAAAAGTCAGGTTAGCCCGCATTTCCTTTTTAACAGCCTGAATGCACTAACGAACCTGGTATACGAAGACCAGGAAAAGGCCGTAAAATTCATTAAACAGCTGTCGGAGGTCTACCGTTACGTGCTGGAAACGCGCGATGTTGAAGTCGTACCAATTGAAGAAGAAAAACGCTTCCTCAATAGTTATCTATTTCTCCAGCAAATCAGGTTTGGCGACAAGCTGAGGCTTGAAGTTGACCTCGACAAAACAAGCACCCTAGTGGCTCCGTTAGTATTGCAGATGCTGGTGGAAAATGCTATTAAGCACAACGTGATTTCTGAAGAAGATCCCCTGCACATACGAATATTCCAGCAAGACGGATTTATTGTTGTCGAGAATGACCTGCGGCGAAAATCTGTACTGATCGATGACTCTCCAGGGCTTGGATTGGATAATATTGCGAAGCGTTATGAATTTCTTAGCGCGAAGAAAGTAGAAGTAATAAAGAATGAAAAGTTTACTGTCAGGCTTCCCATCATTCCCGAATAGACAACAATATGAATGCTCTGATAATAGAAGATGAGCCTCAGGCCGCGCAAAGGATGGAAACGTTGATGAAGAAGATCGTTCCGGGTGTAATTATCTTGAGCAAGATTGATTCGATATCAAAATCGGTGGAGTGGATAAAGAGTCACCCGGCACCTGATCTTATCCTGATGGATATTCAGCTAGCTGACGGAATTAGCTTTAATATTTTCGAACTATGCGAGGTAAAGTCACCCGTGATCTTTACTACGGCCTTTGATGAATATGCGCTGAAAGCGTTCAAGGTGAATAGCATCGATTACATTCTAAAACCAGTCGATGAAGCCGAACTGGAGGCCGCGCTTAAAAAATATCGATCGTTATCCGCTAATGTGAGACCTAATCTCAAACTTGAGAACATTGAGCAAGCGATTCAAATGCTCACCAAAAAATATAAGTCCAGGTTTGTGATCAAAGTCGGCGAGCATCTCAGATCCATTGAAGTGACGGACATCCTATTCTTCGTAAGCCTGGAAAAGACAACATTCTGCCACACCCGGGAGAACCGGAAAAATATCCTCGATTTTACCCTGGACGAATTGGAAGAAATACTCGACCCCAACATCTTCTTTCGGATCAACCGGAAGTATATAATATCAGCTGGCTCAATTCAGGATATGATCAGTTACACAAACAGCAGGTTGAAATTGGTCCTTAAGAATTCGGATGACAACGACGTCATTGTCGCGAGGGAACGGGTCCAGGAGTTTAAGGAGTGGCTAGACCGTTAGCGGTGATCAACTTTTTGAGTTCTTCAATATCGGTCTGTTTGAGTGGTTTCGTAATGAATTGAATCACATTCTTGAAGGAAAAAGCTTGTTCGCGATCTTTTGAGCTGTTGGAGCTCGTAAGCACCACTATTTTTGATTTATGTTTGATCTTTTCGGGCAGGTCCTTGAAGTTCTTAAGGAATGAAAAGCCATCAATTTCAGGCATATTTAGATCAAGGAAGATGATATCCGGAGCAGCCTCCCCGTTAATATTCTTGAGCCAGCCGAGGGCCTCCTCCGCGGATTTGTAGAGCAAAAGTTCGTTAGAGAAATTGTAAACTTCCAGGAACCGACGCTGGATAAACAAATCAATGTCGCTGTCATCAATTAACACCGTTTTTTCAACAAGTCTCCTCATACTTTTTTCAATGGTGTATTGATAAACTTAACAAAAAGTAACTAAATGGGGAAAAAATCACGTAAAATTATAAAAGGGTGGTTTTAAAGCTATAAAAAATGTATTAAAATTGGAACTCCAAAAACCTAAGCATGACCATGAAAGTTAACCGTCTTATTTGTGTAACACTTAGCGCCCTGATTGCCATTGGATTGGCATCATGCGGACCTTCCTCCAGCAATAAAGAAAAGGATTCTCCTGAGTTCAACCAATCCGATAGTCTGCAGGGTCAAATCGAAGACTTGATAGAAAACATGCCGTCGCCGACGGAAATTCCATATATGCTTCAGATCACGGGTGCGGAATTCAATGAAGGTCTCATTAACCCTCGAACCAAAGCTGACCAATATGCATCAATCACAAACAAGGCAGCCCTTAACCTCGGCGTTTATGCCGCAGATATTGGCTACCTCGTTTCTTACGACAAGACGCAGGAGGCTATCGATTATTTGAATTCGGCAAAAACCCTGGCCGACGGTCTGGGTGTTATCGGTTCTTTCGACCTGGACGTACTTAACCAGTTTGAAAAGAATATTTCAAATAAGGATTCATTGACCAGGCTGCTCGACCGCACGGTGAAGAAGACTGAGGATTACTTACAAGATGACAACCGTAACAAACTTTCTGCGATGATTGTTACGGGAAGTTTTATCGAGGGACTTTACATTTCAACAGGATTGGTAAAGACCTACCCTAAAGACCTCTTGCCTGATGATGCAAAAAATCTCATTCTTAGCCCGCTAATCAGGGTTGTTTTGGATCAGAAGAAATCAGTGTCGGAATTGTTAAAGATGCTTGGCGCTATCGAACAAGTTGACCCGGTGACAACTATTGTTGCCGATCTTAAGGCTTTAGAGGCGCAATATGCGGCTCTTAACATCGAAGAGCAGATAAGGAACAATAAAGCTAACCTTGTACTTTCAGATAAGAACCTCGTTGAGATCACTAACATCGTTGAAAAGATCCGTAAAAACATTACGGATTAGTTCTAACACGTGTGAACTTAGCAATAGGGGCTGGCGAGATTCGTCAGTCCCTATTTTTTTCCAATCATTTGGCATCTTTAACTATCTTTAGATATCCTGAACTAAATCAATACGTATGAGTGAACCGCTACTCAAAGCAATCCTTAGACTGTTTGCCGTTGTTGCAAGAGAAGATGAGGTCACACACCAGGAGCGGGAGCAGATCCGGGTATTCCTCGACGAACATCTGAGTCAGGGTGCTGTCGAATCGTACTTGGGCGTTTTTGATGAGTACATCCGTTTATTGCCTGCAAAGACTGGCGAGCTCGCACCGGAACTGAAGCGGCTGGAAGAATTGTGTAAGGACATTAACCCCGACCTTACCCAAAAACAGAAGGTTGTAATCATTCTAGAGCTTACTAACATCGTTCAGGCTGATGGCAATATTTCTTCCCGTGAAACGGAGTTGCTATATGCCATCGGTTCCAATTTCAAGATCTCTACAACGGAGATCGAAGCTATCCGCACATTTGTACTCGGCCAGAAGGCGAGTCAGCTAGACCACACTCAAATTCTTATCATCGATGCCTCTCCACAGGGAAATTTTAAACACTCCCATCATATCCAGCGAAATCATTTAAATGGCTTTATGGCCATCTTACACAACGAGCAGGCTGACATTTATTTCAGTAAATACATCGGTGGAACAGATGTCTATTTGAATGGAGTTCCAGTTAAGTCACGCCGAATTACCGTCCTGGCTGTGGGTAGTATGCTTCGGTGGGAAAAAGATGAACCTGTTTATTACGGCGATATTCTTAACAAGTTTAAAAGGTTCGGCAACTTCCCAAGACTTTCATTTGAGGGGAGGGATATCAGCTTCAAGTTCAAGAATGGCAAGCTCGGCCTGAGAGACGTGAGCCTATCCGAAGAGTCGGGAAATCTCATCGCATTGATGGGGGGAAGCGGCGCTGGCAAATCAACGTTGCTTCATGTTCTTAACGGGTCCGATGGACCATCACATGGTCAGGTACTGATTAACGGTATAGATATCCACAAAGAGCCTGCAAGGATCGAAGGTGTAATCGGTTTCGTTCCACAGGATGATCTCTTAATAGAAGATCTGACAGTCTATCAGAACTTATATTATGCTGCCAAACTTTGTTTTAGCGACAAGTCCGAGGTGGATATTGACACACTGGTGATGAAAGTGCTCGAAGATCTCGGGCTTGCTGAAACGAAGGATTTGAAGGTAGGATCTCCGTTGCGAAAAACCATAAGTGGTGGTCAGCGCAAGCGATTAAATATAGGGCTGGAGTTGCTTCGCGAGCCGGCTGTTCTATTTTGTGATGAACCCACCAGCGGACTATCCAGCCGGGATTCGGAAAATATCATCGATCTGTTAAAAGAGCTAAGCCTTAAAGGCAAACTGGTGTTTGCGGTCATACATCAACCCTCATCAGACATCTTTAAGATGTTTGACAAGCTTCTCATTCTTGACTATGGTGGATATCAGATCTACTACGGAAACCCTGTGGATGCTATAGTCTATTTTAAAAAGAGCATCAATTTGGTGAACAGTGATGAAGGCGAATGTCATGAATGCGGGAATGTAAACCCGGAACAGATCTTTAATATCATCGAGACAAAGGTTATTAACGAATACGGTCACTTTACCAACGAGCGCAAAATATCTTCCGAACAATGGAATACAATCTATAGAAAAAATTACAAGCCATTTTCGGTTGAAAAATCAAATGAAGTTCCGCATTCAACCCTCAATATACCTACCCGGTTGAAGCAGGCCCACCTGTTTTCGATGCGTGACATACAGGCAAAGATCCACAATAGGCAGTACATGATCATTAACCTGCTGGAGGCTCCTGTGCTTGCGTTCATTCTTGCTTTTATCGTTAGATATTACAATGCTGATGACAAACTCTTATCAGGATATGTTTTCAGTAAGAACCTAAATATTCCTGCGTATCTTTTTATGAGCGTGATTGTCGCGCTGTTTATGGGGCTTACGGTGAGCGCCGAGGAAATAATAAGAGACAGGAAGATTCTTAAACGGGAGGCATTTTTGCATTTAAGTCGAAGCAGCTACATTCTGTCAAAGATTTCAATACTATTCATCTTGTCAGCGATTCAAACTTCAACCTTTGTTTTTGTTGGCAACTACATTCTTGAAATCAAATCAATGTTTTTCAATCATTGGTTTATACTGTTTTCGACAGCCTGTTTTGCAAACTTGGTGGGTTTGAACATCTCATCTGCATTTAATTCCGCGGTCACGATTTATATACTTATCCCGCTGCTCCTTATTCCTCAACTGATCCTTAGCGGAGTCGTGGTGAAATTTGATAAGCTTAATCCTGCAATTGGCAATACAGCCACCGTACCCGTGGTCGGCGACTTAATGGCATCGAGGTGGGCTTTTGAAGCGGCGATGGTCAGTCAGTTTAAGGACAATGTTTTTGAGAGGGAATTCTACCTGCATGACAAGGTCATGGCTAACGCAGATTACAAAAAGATTTATTTCATACCAGAAGTTGAAACGCGACTTCAATACTGCCTGAATAATTACAAGTCGGCAAATCCGGAGATAAAGGAACGCGTGCTTCAGGATCTGGAGCTCATTAAACGGGAAGTTTCCAACGAATTAGAGGGGACTGACCAGAAGCTTGATGCCATGGCGAAACTCACCCCCGAACTGTTTGATCCCGCTGCATTCGATGAGATAATGAAATATCTTGAAAAGATGAAGAAGTTTTATGTCAGTCGTTTCAATTCTGTTGACAAGCAAAGGGAGAAAAGGATTTTCGAGTACACGAATACACCAGAGAAGCAGGCACAATTCAACTTATTCAGGGAAAGTTATCACAATGAAGCTATCACGGAATTGGTAAAGAATGTAAATGAAACACATAGGATAGTTGAGCAGGATGGAAAACTTGTGCAAAAGATTTATCCGATCTACAAGGATCCGGACCCTGACCATCCGATAGATTTTGATGCGCAGTTTTATATGCCGTCTAAACATTTCCTGAATCAGAACATTGATACATTTTACTTTAATACAGGTGTGATCTGGTCCATGACCCTTGCTCTGGCCATAGCCCTTTACTTTGATGTGCTGCGAAAAATTATTGACGGTATAGGAAATCTCTCCAACCCATTGTACAAAAAATAGAAGTGTAATGTTCTTTATCCTCTCAAAGACCATCAGCTTTCTGGCATTGCCATTTACGGTGGTGATTGTACTGTTGATGTTTTCTGCATTCTGGAAGAATCCTCGTTGGAAGAAGCGTTTTTTCTGGAGCGGGATGGGTTTACTCTTTTTTTTCTCAAATGACTTTATCGCGAACGAGTCCATGCGGGCGTGGGAAATCAAAACGAAGGCCTTTGAAGACATGAATCCACATGAACTCGGGATCGTCCTCACCGGAGCGACTATTCCATTATTGGAACCCGGGGACCGCGTATATTTTCAACGTGGAGCGGATCGGGTAACGCATACTGTTCAATTGTATAAGCTCGGATTGATAAAAAAAATCCTTGTTAGCGGCGGGACCGGAGCAATAAAAAATGTGGACGAACCGGAAGCCGATAAGTTTAAGAAGGCGATGGTTATGATGGGCATCCCCGAGGAAGATATCCTAATTGAAAATCAAACGCGGAATACGTATGAGTCGGCTGTCGCTGTCAGTAAGATGCTGGACTCGCTGCAATTCAAGGCCGAAGAGTGTCTGCTTATCACGAGTGCTTTCCATATGAGAAGGTCTTTGGCTTGTTATCGCAAGGCTAATCTGGACATTGAGCCGTTTAGCACAGATTTTTATGCACATCCAAGATTTTTTTACCCTGATGGATTGTTAATTCCCTCGATAGATGCTGTATTTCTCTGGCACAAACTGTTCAAGGAATGGATGGGACTGGCAGCTTATAAGGTCGCAGGATATATTTAATAAAAAGACTTACTTATGAAAACAAGGATCATTTTGTTGGCACTGGCGCTCTGGGGGTGTTCACCTGCCGAGAAAAAGGAAAATTCGGGGGACACTTCGGAAGTAATGAATCTGGATGCCAAGGGTTTTAAGGAGAGCCTGGCAGCAACTCCTGACGCTGTTATTTTAGACGTTCGCACTCCTGGCGAAGTAGAGGGAGGGGCTATTCCCGGCGCAGTTAACATCGATTTTAATGCACCAGACTTTGGTGAGAAGATTTCTGCGCTTGACAAGGCTAAGCCCTACTATGTTTATTGCATGGGTGGGGGAAGAGGCTCAAAAGCAACTGATAAAATGAAGGCTGAAGGCTTTACAAATGTGCACAACCTTGAAGGCGGGTTCAAAGCCTGGATGAGTAATGGTTTTGAAAGCACCAAGCCATAGCCATGTAGTTAGGTCATAAAAAAGCCGCTCTGGTTAGAGCGGCTTTTTTATGTCAGTGCTAAGGTATTGGAAGGCCGGTGGCCTTATAACCGCTGAGATTAGTTAGCGGTATCGAAGCCCCATACTTGCCATTAATAGATTCTATGATCACTCGTGATATAAATGCATAGCCGCGGCTATTGGGATGAATACCATCCTCGGAATATATGCCTGTTGGCGGATTAATGTTGGGAGTAATTGCGACCCCATCAATGACATATGCTTTGGCAGTAATAAAATCTGTGAATGCTTTATCGACATCTGCAAATGCCAGTCGAGTGCTGTTTGCATCCGCGACCTGCTTAACAGTAGCGTTAAACGCAACTCGCCCCGCCTCTATTGCCTGGATCTCCGTTGGAATCAGACAGTATTGGTCACCCAGTGGAACCGACACTCCATTGACCTTTGTAGGATCTCCTCCTATAGTAGTTCCTATCACTGAACCCGCAGACAACGGAAAGATGTCAGTATTCTTCGTTTGACGTGCCCTTGCATATGGCAGAAGCCCGGCATACGGACCAGCCATATAAGGAGAGAGGTCAGTTAGGGTTTCGTCATTGATAAGCACAGCATTTTGGCCGGCGGCGTAGGTGAGCTTCCGTTTTGCCGCTTCGTCCGGGCTAATCGCACCGGCGCCGACCATTCCATTCAGGAATGCATTGTAGTTGTTTGCAAGCGACGCAGTAAGTCCAGCAGCCGTAGTTGCGTCGAGGGGAACGGGGTTCCAGACCACGGACGTGAAATGAGGCGTTACAAAGATGCTTGGAAAATTTGCTACCACACCTTTCAAGTTAGCATTGGATCCAAGTAACGCTCCAATAGCCGCCCCATACTGTGCCTGAAACGCAGGTGCTGTAGTTAAGGGCGCTTTTGTTGCGTCGCCACCGAAGGCAGCATGCAGAAGAAAATCGTCCATACCCAACCAAAAGAGAAAAAAAGAACCGCCCGCAGCGGCAGCGTCCCCAATCACCGTCGTTGTCCCTCCGGGGTATGCGAGACGGCCATAAAATGGATTAAACCTGGGATCACCACCGGCACCGGCAGCCCAACTCCCTGTTTCTGGGATCAGCGCCTGGCCAAGAACGATTGCCTGAATTCCAAAGTTATTAAGCTCTGCCTTGGTGCTTGCCGTGTAAAGGAAACCTGGATTGACTGATGGATTCGGAATTGCGGCGACCGTTGAAACTTGGGGAGTGGGTCTAGGCGAAGCGCCCTGAAGCAACATTCTTCCGAGCACAACACCGGTCCCTGTTGGATTTGGCGTGACGAATATGTTAAAACCTAAAGCAGTATTGATAGTTGGCTGCTTAAATGTTGCTGGAGCACCGACACATTCGAATTGTTTATTCAAGATCGCGGCAAGGGAATTATTCTGTCCCTCATCGAACAATGCTCCCGCCTGAAAGCCCGCAACGTAGGAGCTACCAACGGCTACGAACTTTGTGAATGAAGCACTTCCCGCAGTACCAGCACCCGTGCAGGGGGCATCGAGATTGGTCTGATCCGGAGGGGGGAGAGTAGTTTCAATCAATTCCTGCTCGCATGCACCCATCAACAACAGCGCTAATAGTGAAGACGATATATATTTTAACTTTTTCATAATCTTATTTTTTTAGTGGGCACCCATTATTTGAACATTTCATCAAATGTCAGAGATACGTAGTACTGTTGTCCGACATATGGTCCGCCGAAGTTTGTACGATAGTCACCTCCTCCTATATTCTGCGCTCCGAGTTTGATGATCGTCTTCATAGGAGAGACCTTGTAGCTGACCTGTGCGTCAAGGACTCCGAATTCAGGAACTTCCCATGAACCGAAATCACTTTCCCAAAGAAAAGCTTCCTGCCACCTGAAATTAATGCTAAACCCAAAGTTTTCCGTTACTCTTCTGTTAGCTAGCCCAACCGTGATTTTGTTTGTAGGTGTGTTGAACCCGGTACGGTACTCAGAATTTTCATTGTCCAAATCAAACTTTGCATAACTGTAACTACCCGTAATCATGTAGTCTCTGTCAAAAAATGGTTTGTAAGTGATTCCGGCTCCAACTCCCATTGAATTTACTTTGTCAGTCACATTCACGTAAGGAGAGAATACCGTTCCTGCTATGAGTGTCTTTCCCTGATGCGTCGTTGCTTCCATGCTAACGACATCAAGCGACCCGAGAAAGTCCGTATAGGAGTTCCAATACGCGTTAAGATCAAGGAACAAACTCTGGCCGAACGTTCCCCGGTAGCCCACCTCGAAAGAGCTGAGCTTTTCAGGCTGGACATAATCGATATCTGCCACTACAAGGAGCGAGGGGTCTCCGCCGACCGGATCCCCACTTACCGGATCAATTGTGCCACCTGAACCCCGGAAGGTGTTGTACGAAGCGCGTGTCCAGGAACCTCCGTTGTGAATCCCATATCGTTCAGCGTTAGCTTTTGTGCTTCCCAGGAGGGTGTTGGTTCCAACAGGGAAATAGATGAACTGCGCTTGTGTATCTGGGTTCCTGAATCCCGTCTGATAAGATGCGCGAATGTTATGCTGCTTAAGCTCACCAAAGGAGTACAATGCAGAAATACGTGGAGTGACCTGTCCTTCAAAGTTCTCATTCTTGTCGTAGCGGATAGAACCCGTCAGCTTGAGGACATCGTTGAAGTTTTTCTCCAACTGTGTATAAACTCCATACTCATTGATCGTGATTCGTTGAAAATCAGTACCACCGTTTGGATCTTCGTTAAAGATTGTTCCATCGGAAAAAAGACTATACTGCCTGAAGTTTCCACCCACCATAACGTTCACTACTTTGATCATATCGTCAAAGTTGTAGTTGAATTGGGCGTGGAGGAGTCTTGAGTTATCAATGAATTTTGCACCGGCCGGCGTTCTTTGGAAATAGTCGTTACGAACCCCCTCGAGGAGATTACTGAATTCCTCAGATCCAACGGCTGGCCTGGTTGCGTCGGCTTGTGCCCTGGCCGCAGCATGTGCCTGTTCCTGATTGCCAGCCGTAACGCCAGGAATATAGCCCTGCAAACCAAGTACATATCTCTGCGCGTAAGTGGGAGCCCATTGTTGGGCCGTAGGACTGATCCGCTCATTGAGCTGACCACCAAGTGCTCCCAGGTTATAAGAGTCGCCGGCGTCAGTCGCAGTCATATAACCTCTAATGAAGAAGTTCTTCGATCTGAGTTCCAGCTTATGGAACTGCTGAGTGAAGTCTCTCAAAGCATATTTTTGTGACCCCTGGTAAACTGAACTACCTCCTCCGTATCTAAAATTGTATATGAGCTCGAGGTTGTCAGTGATCCTATAGTGCAAGGCAAGGTCTCCTTTGATACTTTTAGCATCGTGATTGTCGAGAAGGTCAGCTTCTTTCCATCCGGTTCTCCTAAGGTCGAGTGTTCCGAACGGACCCCCTATGGGTACTGGGATTGGAGTTTCGTCTCCGTATAGGTTCAGACCATCAAAATTGGGTGTGGTCGTAAGTTCTGTCGTCGATTCAGGACGGTTAACATCAGTTTTATAGTCGGTACCGTACCAATCCTCACCCTGGAGGACGTTGAAGTTGATCTTGAAAGCAAACTTATTGTTAAATGCCTTAGCATACCTGATTCCGTAATTGAACATCGGGAACGATTTGCCTTGTGCATCAGATCTTGTTATTCCTCCCTTGAACTGAGCGCTAAGGCCCTGGTACAGGAAGGGGCTTTTGCTGTTCATAAGGAGCAGACCATTGAATGCATTCGGCCCATAAATACCGGAGGACGTCCCTGGTAGCAACTCCATACCTTCAAGATCGAGCTCGCCGATACCTACAATGTTTCCAGTTGGAAAGTTGAGAAGCGGAGCCGAAATATCCATTCCATCAACCATCTGTACAAAGCGCACATTGGCGATGGTTGCAAATCCTCTGGTGTTCACCTGATTGAAGTTTAAACTTCCGGAGGTGAATTGTACGCCTTTTAGATGCTGAAGACCGTCGAACACCTCAGCGGCAGGTGAGCTCCTGATACCTAGAATCGTTACCATCTCGGCAGCAAACGGCGCCTTGGTTAACTCTACATTCAATACGTTTGTTCCTGTCACCACCACTTCCTGCATAACACTTTGCTCCTCCGCTATTTTCAAGTCAAGCCCGGAGGTATTGGCATCTGTTATTTCGACTTCGATTGACTTATAACCAATAAAAGAGACAACAATATTTAAAGGAGGAGAGGATTTCGTGTTGAAGGAAAAGGTACCGTCGGAGCTGGTGGTAGTGCCGGCAATCGACCCTTTGACGGTAATGTTCACACCTGGCAGCGGACCATTTTGGTCGGAGACCTTCCCGGAAATACTGGTTTGAGCATAACTAATAGTGGCCATCAGCATCAAGAGCAGTGTCATGGCCTTTGAATTTTTGTACAAATGCTTCATACAGGCTTGGTTGGTTTAAATATATTGAGCAAGCCCAGGAAGCATAAAATTGTTATGCATACCGAGCTTCTCGGATCGAAAAGTACATAAATTTAGGAATAAACAAACGTTTGAGAAGGCGATAAACTAACGCTTTTCAGTCTTTTGCTATCACGATTCCTTCGCGGATTTAAGGTGTTGGACGAGCTCTTCACAAAGCTCATTCATTCGCTTCGCCATGAATTCATCGCCTGTTGCACGCAGCGCGCTTTGAGCAAGACCTCCGATACAATCTACATAAAAGCGTTTCATCTCGTTGATAGGCATGTCCTTAGCCCAAAGGTCAATTCGCAGGGTATTCTTCTGGAGATGGTCCCACAGCGAAATGCTAATAGCTTTAGTTTCAGATAAGCCGGCTTCCGGTTTTTCCGTCGCATCCCAGAGGATCTTCTCAGGAACGTTGTTTTGATCGAGTTCGACGGTAAAATTGATTGTTGACTTTTCCATACGGGCTGCAAGTTAGCGCCAGGCCCAAATTTCTTTGTTGGTTTAGAAGATTTTTTTGAGTCATTCGAATAACTACTCCTTCGCGAGATCGGCAAAGAATTTAATGGACGCTGGATTTCGCAATGAGCCGGCATTTACAACGTCGTCAGGATTTTTGCCCATGAGTACCTTCTTCACCGGCGTTTCCGTTTTTTTACCACTGACGGTGTATGGGATATCCGGCACCAGAATGATCTCGTCTGGAACGTGACGGGGACTGTAGTCGTTACGCAGCGTGTTGTTGATCCTTGCCTTAACATCATCGGTTAGGCTAACGCCATCCTGCATTACCACAAACAATGGCATCCAGAATTTACCGCCGTCCTTTTCGACGCAGATGATCAGGCTGTCCTTTACTTCCTCTATCTTATCCACAGCACGGTAGATTTCACTAGTGCCGATGCGTACTCCTCCGCGGTTCAAGGTAGCGTCCGAACGTCCATATATTATGATGCCTTTGTTTTCTGTGATCTTTATCCAATCCCCGTGACGCCAAATACCTGGAAACATTTCGAAGTAGCTTTCGCGGTAGCGCTTGAATTCAGGATCGTTCCAAAAATACACGGGCATTGAAGGCATTGGTTTCGTGATGACCATTTCTCCCACTTCATTCAAAACAGGTTTGCCCAGGTCGTTAAATGCCTCCAGACTGCAACCCAGCGCCCGGCATTGAATTTCTCCAGCGTATACTGGTAAGGTTGGGTTCCCGCCCACAAAAGCGCTGGCTACATCTGTACCGCCGCTCATTGATGTAAGCCACACGTCTTTTTTTACATGACGGTAGATCCATTCAAAACCTTCCACCGGCAGCGTGCTTCCGGTGGAGCCAATGGATCGTAGCGAGGTAAGATTGGAATTAACGGACGGCTCTATTCCTGCCTTCATGTTTGCCAATATGAATCCGGCGCTGGTTCCGAAATGATTGATGCCGGCGTCATCAACAAATTTCCATAACACCTCAAGATCAGGGTGTGCTGGATTACCATCATAAAGGACCATGGTCGCGCCCGCCAACAGGCTTCCATGAATGTAGTTCCACATCATCCATCCTGTTGTCGTGAACCAGAAGCATCGTTCGCCGGGCTTGTAGTCATTATGGAACAAACAATATTTTAATTGTTCCAGCAGTATTCCTCCCTGTGAATGGACAATAGCCTTTGGCAACCCTGTTGTTCCAGAAGAATACACCACCCAAATCGGATGGCTAAAAGGCACTCTCACGAATTCCGGCTCCTGAACATCGTCGTTGACGACCTGGGTCCAAGGAACGATTAATTTCTTCCCTGAGGAGCTAACTCCTTTTTCGGAAATGATGATTACCGTTTTTGCCGATGGCAAAGCGTTAATCAGTTGCTCGACAGTTTCCGTCTTGTCGAACACTTTCCCTCCATAGTTGTATTTGTCTACCGCTATCAGTATTGAAGGCTCAATTTGTGCAAAACGATCTATGACAGCTTGTATCCCGAAGTCAGGGGAGCAGCTTGACCACACGGCGCCTAGTGAATTCGTTGCCAGGAAAGCAACTGTTGCCTCGGGCACACACGGAAGGTAGGCGGCTACCCGATCACCTTGTACTACACCCTGATCCTTCAAAAACTTTTGGAGCGAACCAACCTGCTTGGTCAATTCTCGCCAGCTCACTTCTTTCAAGTCGTCCTGCTCCGATTTGAAAATGATAGCGGGGTGGTCTTCCGATTTTCTACTAAAAATATGTTCGGCATAACTTAACGAGATCCCGGGAAACCATTCCGCATTGGGCATAGGCTTACCGTTGGTGACTTGCGAAATTTCTCCATCATAAAGAATGCTAAAGTATTGGAATAGTGAAGTCCAGAACTCGTCGGTTTGATCTACCGACCATTGCCAAAGTTCTTCATATCCGGAAAACACCAGATCCTTTTTGTCTTTAAGCCACTGGATATAATTACTGATATTGGACTGGCGAATAAAATCTGACGAAGGAGTCCAAAGTTGCATAAAATGGTGTTTTCGCTTTTACTGAGAGGTTAAAACCTTTAACGCCGCCTCCTTATCCAAATGAAGCTGGTTCTTCAACTCCTCAAGATCATTAAATCTGGTGTCACGGCGAATGAGTTTATGAAAGTAAATTGTAAGTGATTCACCATAGATATCTTTATCGAAATCAAAAATATTAATCTCGATGTTTCGCTTCATTCCCTGAACCGTCGGCCTGTTCCCAATGTAAAGCATACCCTTGAACAGTTGATGACTATAGCTGACCGTCGCTGCATAGATGCCATCAGCAGGAACAAGTTTGTACGCTGTGTCGAGTTCAAGATTGGCGGTAGGATATCCAAGGATTCGTCCAAGTTTGTCTCCGATTACAACACGCCCGGTAATGCTGTAGGGATTTCCCAGAAAATGGGTAGCAGTGTCAATGTCTCCCTCTTCAAGCGCTTTTCTGATCTTAGTTGAACTCACGCCAACATGATCAACATCCTGCCTTGGTATTTCCTCAACCTCAAATCCATATTTCGGTGCATTCAGTTTCAATTGTTCGAAACTTCCTTCCCGGTTCTTGCCGAAATGATGATCATAGCCGATGATTAACTTTTTGGTGCCGATGGTCTCAACGATGATCTTTGTTATAAATTCTTCGGAGGAGAGTTGTGAAAATTCACGGGTAAAAGGTATCCTCACGAGATGTTGAATACCCTGCTGTTTTAAAAGCTCTGCCTTCTCTTCAAAAGTGTTTAGTAGTTTAAGGGATGTGTCTTCCGGATGGAGGACCAACCGAGGATGTGGCCAGAACGTTATGACAACTGTTTCTCCATCGTTTCTGGCAGCCGCTTCACGCAACCTCGATAATATCTTTTGATGACCAACGTGAACGCCATCGAACGTGCCACTAGTCACAACTGCGTAGTGTAGCCTTGTAAAATCTTCGATCCCGTGGTAGATTTTCATGCTTATGACCTAAAAAAATGTATTAGGCCTAAAGTTAATGAAGCCGCGACACTTTTTGGATTTGAAAAGTTATTCGACTTGATCGACTTCTAAAGCGTCTGAAAGCAGGAATGGTCCAATCCGTGTCCGGCACAACGCTGCGAGGTATGCGCCAACCTTTAATTCGCTGCCAAAGTCGCGAGCAATACTTCGTATATAGGTGCCTTTTGAGCATACGATACGAAAGCCCACCTCTGGCAACGCTATCGATGTTATCTCAAACTTGTTTATAAGTACCTCACGCGGTTTAAGCTCGATGTCAGCTCCTTTACGGGCGAACTCGTAGGCCCTTTTACCACCAACCCTTATTGCAGAGTGGAGGGGAGGGAGTTGGCTAATTGTGCCTATAAAAGGTCTGACAGCATTATTAATCATTTCGTCGGTGAGCGCTGAAATGTCGTTTTCTTCACTCACTGCGGTCTCCAGATCGTATGATGGAGTCGTTTTTCCCAATACGAATGTCCCGGTATACTCTTTTTCCAGGCCCATAAACTCTTCGATGCGCTTCGTCATTTTGCCCACACAAATAATCAGCAATCCGCTGGCAAGTGGATCAAGCGTTCCGGCGTGGCCGATCTTTTTTATCTTAAGTCTAAAACGAAGTTTGTTTACCACGTCGAACGACGTCCATCGAAGCGGCTTGTTAATAAGTAAAAACCTACCCTTATCATCAGCCTGGGTTTCCATTATTATACGACGGTAAGTCCCACGCCAAGATAATACAACAGCAGGATAACAAGTCCCACTAAGATGCGGTAATATCCGAATAATTTGAAGCCATGACGCGTGAGAAAACTTATGAATGATTTTATCGCGAGTATTGCTACGATAAAAGCGACGACGTTTCCTACAATCAATAAAGTGATCTCATTTCCGCCGAACTTTCCACCGATACTATAAAACTGCAACATCTTATAAGCTGTAGCTGCAAACATCGTCGGTACGGCCAGGAAGAACGAAAACTCAGCAGCCGTCTTTTTGTTTAGGTTTTGAGTGAGACCACCAATTATGGTAGCTGCTGACCTGGAGACTCCCGGGATCATCGCGATGGTCTGAAACAATCCAATCTTGAAGGCGGAAGGGTAGGAAAGATCTGCACTGAGGTTACTTTCATTTTTCGCGAAGATCTTGTCAACAAATAGGAAGAAGACTCCGCCAGCAATCAGAGCATAACCCACTACATCAACACGCTCGAGCAGCGCGTCAATAAAGTCATTAAAAAGGAATCCGAAGATCATCGCTGGCAGGAACGCAACGAAGAGCGTTAGATAAAATGTAAATATTTCTGAAATGGTTTTATTTGCGGGAAAGAACCTCCTCCAATACAAAACAACAACAGAAAGTATCGCCCCAAACTGAATAGCTACCGTGAACATTTTAGTGAATGGATCGGTAGCAATTCCCATCAACGAAGAGCCTATGATCATGTGACCTGTTGAGGATATTGGAAGAAACTCCGTGATACCTTCAATGATTGCGAGCAGGATAGCCTGAAGAATGGACATAATGAATGAGGGTGAGGTTTGCGTATCGGGTTGCAAACCCTAACGCAAAGGAGTGCTTTTAACTTATTTCGTCGGTCTGTGGAGGATCGCGAAGATCTCAATAATGAAGCCGGCCATTACCACAATGGGGCCCAGCGTTAGTCCAAGGAATCCGAAACCATGTTGTTTGTTATCCAGCGACATTATGATGAATCCTAACACCAGTGTAATTACACCTGCGATCATTAACTGGTAGTTCTTTTTACCAAAAGGAAGTTTACTTTCCATGCTTAAATTTTGATTATCAGTAAAGTTGGTCCAATGACATCTTCAAGTATCGCCGGATTGAAAAGAGCGTGCTTAACACGGCAACGACAATTCCTGAAATTAACAATAAAGCGACTAATGCCAGGAATTGATCCTGGTTATGAAGGATAGATAGATCTTCGATCTTGCTTTGGGCATAGTTGGAAAGGCTCCACAAAAGGGCTGCGGCAAGCGAGCCAGCAAGAAGCCCATATCCTGAAGCCCTTAAAAGGAATGGCCTTATGATGAACCATTTCTTTGCGCCCACCAATTGCATACTTCTAATGAGAAACCGCTGGGAAAACAATGCAATCCTGAGTGTGTTATTGATGAGCAGCACAACGGATACCAGCAAAACCGTTATAAGTCCCAGTAGAATTAAACTGATTTTTGTGACATTGCTGTTAACGGATTCGATCAAGCCTTCTACATAGAATACCTGAAAGACTCCATTCATGCCTTGGATCTCTTTTTTTATCGCTTCGATTTTTGCAATGGAATGATATTCCCTCGCGATCCTCACCAAGTAGGCATCCCGTAGCGGATTCTCGCCGATAAAATCCACGAAGTCCTCACCGGTTTCTTCTATAAACTTCTTGGCCGCATCCTCCTTTGAAACAAAAACCACCCCTGGTCCATTTTCTTTGCTAACATAATCCTGCGACACAAGCTTGCTTTCAATTTGCAACCGCTGGGTTTCAGTCACATTGGACTTGAGGTATACTTGCACACGAATATTTTGGCGAACTTGTTGTTCAAGCTCTTGGGAATAGATTACCAGCAGGCCAAAAATACCCATGACGATGAGAGAAAGGGTAATACTGAACACCACCCCGATTGCCGGATATCCACCTAATTTCTTTTTGTTGCTGTTTTTCTCCATGCCAAGGCTCAAAGTTAGGAGAAAATATCAAATCACAGATCAAATTACTTTTGGAAGTAATGGCCAAAAAAAAGAGCCCCATCTGGGGCTCTTTGTTATCTTAGTTTCCTCTGTAATCCCTTAGCTTTTTAAGGAGCGCTGCATCATTGATCGCCGAAAGAGGTTTTACTTTTTCGTCAGAATCACTCAGCAGGTAGTAATTGTCTTTGTAGAATAGGAACATCGTTCGCTTATTGTTGCTGAAGAACTCCATGATCTCGTAGAAGTTTTTCTCAAACGATCCGTAGAGGAACAGTTTGTTATCTCTGAATTGATAATGGAAGTTATACCTCTTGTCAACTTCAGTTACTACAGCGATAGAAGACTTGGTCGAAAGCTTTGGCCCGATTTCTTCAGCGGCTACTTGTTCTGAGTTTTCAGCGTCCTGGCTTGGATCAAAAACATCCAAGGTCGAAGGTTCAACTGCAGGTTGTTCTTCAACCGTTGCAGGAGTGGAAGCTTTTGGAGCAGGCGACTGAACAGCCTGCTTCTGGTCAACCTTAGGTTGTGCCTGGGTCGTCGCTTCTTGTTCTTGCTGCTCAGGCTTGTTAGCTTCTGTTGCTGCCTTAGAATCGTCAACCACCGTATTCTCAATACTCTCTTCCTTTATTTCATTTGTGATGGCAGGTTGAACGGCTGCGTTATTATCGTCCTGATTGAAGTAAAAATAAAGACCTGTACTTACCAACCCGGCAACAACAACCCAAAGTCCGATCTTAACTGCAGTCGACATTCCTTCACTCGGGATCGACGTGACAGGGACATTGTTCAACAAACTCTTCAGCTCAGCTTTTCGTGCTGTCTTTATTCCTTCAATTATTTCGCGTTGAAGAGACAGTTCATTCTTAAGCTCAGCATCCGATTGAAGTTGCTGTTCGAACGCAGCCCTGTCTTGAGGGTTAAGCCTGTTGCCTGCGTATTCGTCCAATATTTCGAAATCTTTTTCTGATGCCATAAAGTCCTAATCTAAAAAATCATGCTCCGAATACTGAGCTTTCACTAATTCATCAAGTTTTTTCTTGCACTTATACTTTTTCGTTTTCGCGGTATCCGTGTTCGCGAATCCAAGTTTATCAGCGATGTCTTGCATCGACATCTCCTCAAAGTAGTAGAACATTAAAACCTTTTTACAGGTTTCACCCAATTGATCGATGCATTTTGCAAGGATCATTTCGCGCTCAGACGATTCAGTATCCAATGTCACCGAAGTGTCTTTCTCCTCGCTGGAGAGCCGCTTTTTCCGATCGAGCTCCTTTCTCCACAGATTTTGACAAATACTGTAGATGTAGGTACTCATTTTAGAGGTGAGGACCAGGTTTCCTGACGTCGCTTTTTGCCAAAATACGATCAGGGCATCCTGATAAACATCTCGTGCCTCGTCTTCCGTTCCGCTATTTGTGATGACCAACTTGGTCATCATGCGGTAATATTTCTGGTACAAGAACTCAAGAGCCTTTTCGTCGCCTTTGCAGATGCGTTCAAAGATCTCCTTTTCGTTCATGACTGAGCTCAACCTAAATACCATCGTTTAATGCCTTAGTAACCCACAGGGGGTGCGCAATTTTGAGATTTTCCCGTTGAAATACATATAATCAAGTTGATTTCCTCCATGTTTGGGTCCGATAGAAGGGGCCCCAATATCCCCGAACCATTAATTGACCACCCTCAAGCCAGAGTTTGCACCGGTAAACCTTCCCGTCCTCAGGGTCGAGTATGTCCCCATCAACGTACTCTTCACCCGCCTTTCTCATATCCTTAATGATCTCCATTCCGAGAATCTTTTTTAAGTAACGATCGTCATCCTGGGGACATTTATCACAAACGGGATCCGGATCGTCATCGGAAAATATCTTGATTATTTTGCCGTAAACCTTCCCATTGCGCTCGAAGATCTCCACAATAGACTTAGTTTCATTTGTCTCATCATCGATTGTTATCCATTTACCGATGATAACAGGCTGTGCCCCACAAAAGACCGATATAAAAACCAGCCCTGCAAATAGATTCATGCCCGAAATATTAATCAAGAACTTTCAAATAAAAAAACGGCATATCTAAATACATTATTGCCCAATTCATTAGTGCTCTACCGCGTCCCATGGCAATTCATAATAGGACGACAATAAAACAAATGCCCCGACGTTTTAGGGCTTCGGGTTTTTATATCTAAAGATCAAACATAATTCGACTCCGGCATCATTAGATTGACTTCGACTTTTTGTTTTGAATCTGCTGATTTTCTAATAGAAGAAGTTTTACGCACAAAATTAGTTTTAAGCCTACACGTGAAACATGTCCTTCAGTGCATTCCAAAGGTTTTTCTTTTTTGTCTCATCCAACTGGTCAAGGCTATCTGCCCATAGTACACTAGCCTGATCGTGTCTGAAAGATTGATAGGGCAGAATGCTTTTTCCTGATACTTTTAATGAGCTCCCGAATACGATTATCTTTGATGCATTGTAAAAAAGTAGATCGTCCGTCTCTACTTCGCTTAACGTAAGTACCTGAACGGATGCTAAGGTCCGTTTTACTGACGCGAGGATCTTGGAAAGCAAGAGTTGATCCGCTTCAGACAAAGTGTCCCAGGGCAGGGGAATAATAACCAGCACCTTTGGGCCGAGTTTGTATAATTCCTCTTGATAAAGGTGTTCGATGGCGTTTGAATAGTTCACGATTCTTGTATGTCGAATATCGATTTTAGCTCTTTTGCCTCCGATGGTTTCATCCTGCCTGCAAGTATGAGGCGAAGTTGTCTACGGCGTAGCGCCCCATCGTATAAAGCCTTCTCTTCCGTAGTCTCGGGTTCTACCTCAGGAACGTCTATAGGTCTGCCCAATTGGTCGACGGCAACGAATGTGAAAAAAGCGCTGTTGCTTTCTGTTTTTGTGCTGGCTGGAATATCCTCGGCATCAACGTCAATGCGCACCTCCATTGAGGAGCTAAATGCACGTGTTACCTTAGCCTTTAACGTCACCACGTTGCCTAAACGTATTGGATGCTTGAACGAGATATTATCAACCGAGGCGGTCACGACAATTCGGTTAGAATGCTTTTGAGCGGCAATAGCCGATACAATATCCATCCAATGCATCAGTCTTCCGCCCATCAGATTGTTTAGGGTATTCGTATCGTTGGGAAGCACCAATTCCGTCATGCTGACCGCTGATTCACGCGGAAATTTTTTCTTTCGCGACATTCCTGCTAGGAGTTAAGGGTAATGCAATGTATGGAGTATTTCACTTAACGGCCAGCCGAGGCGGTCAATAGCAACATTTCAATCGTTGCCAACCGACTACTAACCGTTAGTTCGTGCAAAAATCATAAAAAATACTTTGCAATCAAGTCTATCATTTCATTATTTCGGCCATCAATTATGCAAGCTGTTAATTCAATATCCTCATTGACTTCCTTTTTCAGCAAAGGAACTATTGCTTGCTCCATTATTAGCTCTACAGCTACTATTACTATTATTACGGGGTAACCCGTGCGCGATTTTATACCCCAGCCATGTCCGATTAGTGCCCATCTCAAGGAGTTGGCCGGCATTGATCAACCGAATATTAAAACTAAACCATCAATTCTTAATCGAATTATATACATGAAGGTATTGAAATTCGGGGGCTCATCAGTAGCAACCCCGGCCCGAGTTCAGTCGGCTATCGAAATCATCAAACCTTATCTTTCCGGAGATGTGGCCATCGTTTTTTCTGCATTCGGGGGCGTGACCGATTCGTTGATCCAGATTAGTAAACTCGCGCTTGAAGGTAACCTTCAATATAAAAGCAGGCTAGCCGAACTTGAGACCCGTCATCTCGAAGCAGTCAGGCAGTTGATCAACATTCAACGACAGAGTGGTATACTGGCACAGGTGAAATTCATGGTCAATGAGCTTGAAGATGTACTGCATGGTGTATACCTCGTTAAAGAAAGGACAATCCGCACGCTGGATTATATAATGAGCTTTGGTGAAAGGCTTTCGGCCTATATTATTTCGGAAGCTTTCATCGATATGGGGTATGCGGCCGACTTCCTCGACGCGCGAAAGGTTGTTCGCACCGATAATCACTTTGGATATGCAAAGGTTGACTTTGAGATGACGAACAAACTGATCAAAGATCATTTCAAACATCACGCGAATGTTCAAATTATCACTGGCTTCGTCGCTACCTCTGAAAGCGGCGAGACGACAACACTGGGTCGCAGCGGTTCTGACTATACGGCAGCAATCTTCGCCGGCGCATTGAATGCAACCGACCTCGAGATATGGACGGATGTGGATGGAATGATGACAGCCGATCCGCGAAAGGTGAAGAAAGCATTTACAGTACCTGAGATGAGCTATGAGGAGGCGATGGAATTATCGCATTTCGGTGCTAAGGTGATATTCCCCGCAACGATGCAGCCTGCGATGATTAATAAGATCCCGATCTGGATCAAGAACACCTTCAACCCAACATTCAAGGGAACCCAGATCCATTCAGAGTCTGCGAATGGCAAAATGATAAAGGGGATATCTTCCATGAATGGCGTCAGTTTATTGAGTCTTCAGGGAAGCGGCCTCCTGGGTGTCGTTGGTGCTTCTATGCGCTTATTTGCTACGTTAGCCCGTGAAAATGTAAATGTTATTCTTATCAGTCAGGCGTCGTCTGAACATTCTATTTGTTTTGCCGTTGAAAACCATTTCTCTTCACTTGCAAAGGCAGCAATAGAGAAGGAATTTCAGTATGAGATCAGAAATGAAGAGATCGATGAAGTGCAGGCTGAGAATGATCTTTCGATCGTTGCTGTAGTAGGTGATGGCATGAAACACACTCCCGGAACCAGCGGGCGTATGTTTAGCGCGTTGGGTAAGAATGGTGTAAACGTCATAGCGATAGCGCAAGGCTCCTCTGAGCGCAATATTTCGGCGGTAATTCCGCAAAGTGATGTTGCCAAAGCTCTTAATGCACTGCACGAAGCATTCTTCCTTTCTGATAGAAAAGTCTTGAATATCTTTCTGGTTGGTACGGGGCTCATCGGTAAAGAGCTTATCAATATGGTACACGATCAATTTGATAAGCTTGCGAAGCAAAGTCTCCTGGAAGTGAACATAGTAGCCATTGGCAATAGCAGGAAAATGTTATTTAATGAGGACGGGCTTAACCTTAAAACATGTATAAAGCAGCTCATGGAAGAAGGGGAGCCTATGCAGATGCAGGAGTTCTTCAATAACATGTCAGCGCTTAATTTGTCGAACAGTATTTTCGTTGATTGTACCTCGAGCACGGACGTTACGGCGCTTTACGAATCGATATTGTCGGCTAACATTTCGATCGTCACGCCAAACAAAAAAGCAAACTCAGCCTCGATGGAGGATTACAACGCCCTGAAGACTACAGCTTTCAAGAGAGGTGTCAAGTTCCTTTATGAGACCAATGTGGGAGCAGGGTTGCCCGTAATCAATACAATGAATGATCTCCTTCTAAGTGGAGACAAGGTGCTCCGTATAGAGGCAGTGCTAAGCGGAACGCTGAACTTCATCTTCAGTTCTTTTGAAGAGGGAAGAAAATTCAGCGACGTCGTGAAAGAAGCAAAGGCTAAGGGCTATACTGAACCAGACCCTCGCGATGATCTCAACGGGATGGATGTTGCGCGCAAGATCTTGATCCTTTCGCGAGAGACTGGGTTGTCTATGGAGCTGGAAGATATCGGAGTTGAGAACCTCGTGCCAGATTCTTGCCGCGGCGAAATGACTATCGATCAGTTTTTCTCGGCTATTGAGCAGCATGATGACGATTTTGAGAAACTTCGTAAGAACGCTGCCGACAAGAATCAAAAATTGCGCTACATGGCAATACTCGATAACGGGGAAGTGTCGATACAGCTGGCCTCGGTTGATCAAAAGCATCCGTTCTATTCGTTGTCAGGAAGTGACAATATTATTTTGCTCACAACCGAGCGATATCACGACAGGCCTATGGTAATTCGGGGACCTGGCGCTGGAGCAGGTGTCACTGCTGCCGGCGTGTTTGCAGACGTAATACGGATCGGGCACTATTCTAAATAAGATGATGAAATCAGCTAAAGCCATCGCGCCCGCTACAGTCGCCAATGTGTCATGTGGCTTTGATATTTTCGGGTTTGCAGTAGAAGCGCCTGCGGACGAAGTAATACTTACGCTAAAAAAAGAACCGGGTGTAGTTATCAAAACTATTACAGGAGATGGAGGGAAACTGCCCTTAGAAAGTGACCGGAACACATCCGGTGTGGCAGTTGAAGCTTTTCTCAGGGAGATTGATAGCGACCAGGGTGTTGAAATAGTGTTGAACAAGAAGCTACCCCTTGGAAGTGGCATGGGTTCGAGCGCCGCAAGTTCTGTGGCTGCTTTGGTGGCGATCAACCATCTTTTTGACCATCCGTACTCGCGTGAGCAACTACTCCCGTTCGCTATGGAAGCAGAACGAATTGCCTGTGGATCTGCGCATGCCGACAACGTGGCGCCTTCTCTGTTAGGTGGTTTTGTATTGATCCGCGGCTATGACCCCTTGGATGTCACAAGGATACCGACGCCTTCAAATCTCTATTGTACCCTCGTGCATCCGCATCTAGAACTTAAGACATCGGATTCGAGACGAGTTCTCAAATCAACCATACCGATGAAAGATGCCATCGCTCAATGGGGAAACATTGCAGGATTGGTGGTTGGGTTAATGAAACCAGATTACGGCCTTATCATGAGATCGTTATGCGACGTCGTGGCGGAGCCAATTCGGTCTGTGCTGATCCCTGGATTTGACAACATTAAAGCTGCAGCCATTCGCAGCGGAGCGCTTGGTTGTGGCATTTCGGGCTCAGGACCGACGATTTTTGCTTTAAGCACTGAATATTCTATTGCCAACACCGTAGCCGGAACAATTCAGCAGCAGTTTTCAAGCATGAAACTCAAGAGCGATGTATTTGTTTCAAAAATAAATGACGTGGGGGCAAGAATTGTAGAGGATGCCACGTGCTGAACGTCAACAACGTTAATTTCAAAGGAGATGAAATTCTATAGTACCAATAACAGGAATTTGACCGTAGATCTACGACAAGCTGTTACTGAAGGACTCGCGCCTGATAACGGACTTTATATGCCCGTCGAGATCCCACGGCTGTCCGACGAATTTTTTAAAGGGATTGCACAGAAATCCTTTCGCGACATTGGTTTTGAAGTTGCGCACAATCTTTTGAAGGGCGATGTGCCGGATTCAGAATTGAAGAAGATCGTAGACCACACTATCCAGTTTGATGCCCCATTGGTGAAATTGGAAAAGGATGTTTTCGCGTTAGAATTATTTCATGGTCCAACGTTGGCGTTTAAGGATTTTGGAGCGCGGTTCATGTCGCAGCTTTTGGGATACTTTGCCAGCCAACAGGATAGAGAGATCATAATCCTTGTAGCTACTTCTGGCGACACCGGCAGTGCTGTTGCCAACGGATTTCTTGGCGTGCCGGGAATAAAGGTGGTTGTGTTGTATCCTTCCGGCAAAGTAAGCGAGATCCAGGAAAAACAGTTTACAACGCTTCAGCGGAATATCACGGCGTTGGAGGTTACAGGAACCTTTGATGATTGCCAGCGTCTCGTAAAAGAAGCCTTCCTCGATACCGAACTGCGACGAAAATTCTTTCTTACGTCTGCCAACTCAATCAACATTGCGCGGCTTATACCTCAATCGTTCTATTATTTCTATGCATATGCCCAGCTAAAGGACAATGTTCGGCCCCTGGTGTTTTCTGTTCCTAGCGGCAATTTTGGAAATATCACGGCAGGGCTATTAGCGACACGAATGGGCCTTCCGGTTCGCAGGTTTGTTGCATCCACTAATATCAATGACATCGTGCCCGTCTATCTGAAGACCGGCACGTTTAATCCACGGCCTTCTTCATCGACCATCAGCAATGCCATGGATGTCGGAAATCCAAGCAACTTTTCGCGAATGCTTGAATTGTTCAATGGAAACTACGAGAACTTATCAGACGAAATTAAAGGGTTCTCCTTCACGGATGAACAGACTGCCGACGCGATGCGCAACGTATACGCTAGCAGCAATTATATACTGGATCCCCATGGTGCCGTAGGGTATCTGGGCCTTAAGAAATACCTTAAGGAGTCTGCTGAGGATGCAACAGGTATTTTCCTTGAGACAGCACATCCGTCGAAGTTTAAGGAAGTGGTAGAAGAAAAATTAGGAAAGGGTATTGATATACACCCGACGCTTAAGGAATTCATGAAACGTGAAAAGGAGACGATAAAAGCGACTGCAGATTTCTCATCGTTCAAAGAGTTCCTTCTGAACAAGTTCTGATCCGCTCATTTTTTCCAGCCTTGCTCTCCAAGGAGAGGTACGAACGCAAAATTGGCAAACTCTTCCTTGATGAGGTTGCCGTCTTTCTTGCGTATCCTGAGCATCACTTGTTTCTCCCGATCACCAACTGGAATTATAAGAATACCGCCTTCTGAAAGCTGATCAGTTAGCGCCTTCGGGACAACGGGTGCCCCAGCCGTTACAATGATCTTATTGAAAGGTGCTCTAGCCGGCAGGCCTTTGGAGCCATCACCAAAAAAGAAGTAGGGACTATAACCCAATTGAGGAAGGAAGTCGCGGGTTGTTTCGTAGAGCTTCCGGACATATTCGATGGTGTATACGCGCGCGCCCATTTCCAGAAGCACACAGGCTTGATATCCTGAACCGGTTCCGATCTCAAGTACTTTATCTCCTGGCTGGATTTCCAGCTTCTCAGTTTGAAATGCAACGGTGTAAGGTTGAGAAATTGTTTGTCCTTCCCCGATGGGAAATGCCTTGTCCTGGTAGGCGTGATCCTCTAACGCGTTTTCAAAAAAAGCGTGCCGGGGAACCTTGTTTATTGCTGCTAAAACACGATCATCTTTGATGCCTTTTTCGGCTAGTTTTTTAACCAACTTCTGCCGCAATCCACGCTGCTTATAACCGTCGTCAATCATACACCGACATAGGACAAATTTTTTTGTGGATGGATTGTGGATAACAACCCAAACAACTGAATATCAATAATATACACCTTTTTTTTTGCGTTTTCTTCGTGAACTTCTGTCAAAGAAAGTTCTCAAAGGTGCTGCAAAAAAGCCATTTTTTCAGGGTAAACAAAGTTTCAGAAATTCTTTAGGAAAAGTCGAACTTATGCCCTTACTTTAAAGTTCTCTCCACACAGTGAAAGTGCTTTTTTGCCATAGCGTTCACATGTGTTAAATCTGCACCTTACAGTAGTTGTGACTAACCTCATTAACTACTGTACGGGCAGAATAAATCCCCAAAAAATCAGAACCCGATAAGTACAAAAGGAGCCCAGTAGTAAGGTGACTTGTATTTGTCTGTTCTCATCAGAGACAGTTTTGCATTCCTGAGATTTTGGCTGTAGTTGCTCCCCGGTTGTTCCAACATTTGCCTATAAAACTCTGTCATTAGTTGTGCAGTGGATTCATCAGCAACACTCCAAAACGAAACGATAATACTTTTCGCGCCCGCGTAAACCAATGCCCTCGAAAGTCCTATAACCCCTTCACCTTTAGAGATCTTACCAAGACCTGTCTGGCACGCCGACAATGTCACGAGGTTGGCGTTCAATTCTAGATTATAAATTTCACCTGTAAATAAGTTTCCATCCTCTGAATCAGAACTTGATTGAAGGAATATTCGGGACAATTCCGGGCTCGTCTCATCAACAATTCCATGTGTTGCGAAATGCAGATAGCTATAATCTTTCAGAGTACCCGATTTGGCAATTTTTTCGTCGGCTTGTTGCCGGATAAAAATTGTGTTCTTGAAATTGCGTGATGCGAACAATTGTGAGATTTCTTTTACTTCCGATTCTGTGCCCGGCAATTCATTGAGATGATCCTTCGGCTGGAAAGTAACCGGTGCACAAAGTAAGATCGAAGCCTGTTGGTCGCGCTTGCCAGCGGCCTTCTGAAGGATCAGGGCAGCTGAAAACTCATATCGGACGCTATACTTGTTGATCAGATAGGAGGGAGCAACGTTGTCAATATCCTGTTTGCCTTTGCCCAGTATCAATGTTTCAAAAGGCACTATACTGAGCCGGCCTGTTGGCAAGATAACAAGGTCCATTATCGCCGAGGGTAATTTCTTTGGAAGCAGGTCGCCAGATAACTTTTCCGCGACCCGTTTGTATGTTTCCGTATCGTTAAAGTATAAACTGTTACGCAGTCCGGTTATATATTTATCAAAATCAGCTGAGATCGTTCTGTCAATTATTTTATAACTCTGCTTGGTGATCACAAATATGTATAGGTGATTGATCTTGTCATCGTTGAAATAACTGATAATAGCAGTCTTATGGTCCATCTTCGATTGCAGATCAGGAATGGACGGCGATGCTGCGTTGAACTTAAGATTATAATACTCGGGAAACTTTGCTTCGAGACTTTTTGTAAACGCCTCATAACTCCTGTTGAGTTTAAAAGCTGTTTCACGCAACAGCTTTTCTTCCTGTTCCGAAGGTTTCTGTGCGAGTTTTTGCGCCGTTAGCGCGATTGCTGCTTTCAGCGTTCGTTCTTCCTGCAAGAGATCATCCGGAATTCGGGCAAAGGATTTTGCATTAACGTCGGAAATAGCTTCCAGCAATACTGCTGACTTGCTTTTTTCCGCGAAAAAGAACGACAATGCATACCATGACTTTTTCTTAAGCGCCACGTCACCAGTTTCATAAGCCACGCGGACGCCATTTGCATACACTTCGTTGGCAATAACACCAAGAGAAATTTTATCAGACTCGTTTGCAATGTGCTGCCGGAGGCGATCGATGAGGGTGTCGCATACCTGGAGCGTTGCGACCCCAAGTTCAAGATCCTTTATCTTGATCGTTTTGCCGTAATAACGCGATTCCAGCGCCCGCGCCTTATTCATTAGGGAGTATAATAAGGTGATACCGTTGTAAAAATTATTTAGTTGTGGATTTACCTTGAGATCACTGGAACTGAAGTTGCTGACGTTAGCCTGTAAAGCACGCTGAAAGTAGCTTAAAGCTTCATCGTATTTGTTTTCCGAGAGCCGAACACTTCCGACGGCGTTAAGAACAGAAGCAATATCCGGATGTTTCTTTCCATAACTTTGCTCATACATCGTTAGGGAACGATCAAAATATTCATTCGCGGCCTTGGCATTGCCAATTTTTTGATAGGTTTCACCGAGGCTAAACAACAAGAAAGCTTTAGTAGGATGTGGTTGCGGGTAGATCTTTTCCCACGTCTTAAGGGCGGCTTCAAAATTGTTTGTCGCATCTCCATATAGTTCCATTTTTGCATAAATGAAACCTATGTTCGTCTTTGCGATGGCGATTTTAGGATGATCCTTGCCATGAAGTTTTTCGTAAATCACCAACGCTTTTTCGTAGAACTCCAGCGCCTTGTCATTGTCGATTTGATAATATACCAAACCGAGATCGTTATACGACGCGGCGATCCATTCATTGTTTTCTTTCAGATATTTCTGCCGGATTGCGAGCGAACGCATCAGCTGCTCTTCTGCTTGTGCGTACTTTCCAGTTGCCCGGTATAAATTTCCAAGGTAGCCCAGCGATTGCGCAGCATCCAGCGTATTATCCTTTCCATCCTTTTGGAAGTTTGCTAATGCTGATTGTAAGGCGTCAAGCGACAGATCGTTTCGGCCTTGATTCATGTAAAGGGATCCATAGTTCGTTTCAACTAGGGCCTTTTGATATGCATTTAACGATCCGCCTGAAATCTCTTTCAAGAGGGCCTCGGCATCTCTAAAATTTCCTGAACGTACCAACGCCTCTGCTTTTTTATTTTGCAGTATTACTTTTGAGTCAGGGCCTGATGTTTTCTTCAGTTGATTGTCTATTAGCTGAATCGCTTTTTCATACTGAGCATCCAGCAGCAAAGAATCGATTGCTTTTGTTCCCTGAGCATAGAGCAATTCGCCAGACCAAGAGAAGAAGAATAAAATGAGAAATGATCTGGCGTTCATCAAAATCTGTAGTAGTAACTTAACGAAGTAACAAGCTCTCGTGTGAGACCGTCGGGATTTTCATCGCGCTGTACAAGTTTGTGTCCGATGAGAAGCTTAACTCCTGAACGAACGTCAAAACTGTAACCGGTTGTGAAGATCGCCGAAAGAGCCATGCCCGTAGTGCCGTCTGGTTTTATACGTTTGCCATCCTTGTCGGCTATTTCGTCGTGATTGATCCTGTAGATAGGCAATAATCCAAGCGTGAAATTCCATTGAGAAAACCTGAAATTCCTTTCCACCCTAAACATTATATCGGTACCTCTCTTCAATTCCTTCGCATTGGAATACTTCTGCACGTATGCGATGTCCTCAGGGCCTCCCTGCCAGGCTGTCCAGAGGAACTGGTTATTGTTCTTGTTGAATGGATGTTGTATGCCTGTTGCGAATAGCCAATTGCGGGTTATGAGTGAGATGCCAGTTATGAAGTCATAACTGCCGAGACTGGTTTGATAATACATCGGAAGTGGATAGCCGTTTTCATCTTTGTCTGATTTGTTCGTTGCTATCTTTCCTCCAACGGAAAGATTAACATCGAAATTTTCACCTTTGATGATATTGCGCGTGAAGCATAAAGAAATATCGCCCATCCCGGAAGTATTGGCGAGCCGGCCGGTCACAGCCTGGTAGGGAAGCTTCACCTGAAACGATGTTTTAGAGTTCAGGCTGAAATTCAGATCAGCTGTAGCCACGTAAATGATCGGAGTAAGCGTAGTAGTTCCCCGATAGAAACTGATCTCCATTGAACGCAGCTTAAGCTCGACCTTTTTGTTGAATGGCTGGTCGGGTTTCATTGCCCCCATTGTACAAAACCCGGCATCGCTACAGCCTTGAGCAAGACAATTATGAATACCGAGCAGTACAAAAAGCACGGCACCGAGATACATCAGTGACCTGGACATGGGAGCTTAGACATTGGGCCAGACTAAGGTACTTAAAAAAAGAAAACCCGGAGTTTTTGTCTCCGGGTTTTTCGAATGTTTCTTGTGTGTACAGCTTACATTCCGAGCGACTGGTTTTCAATCGAAGCAAGCTCTAACACTTTCTCATACTCAGCAGGAGAAAGGTCGTTATAAAAATAATGCACAGGGTCTACTTGTCCTCCTTTGATAAGGACTTCATAGTGTAAATGCGGCGCTGTAGAAAGTCCTGTATTACCAACATATCCGATCAAATCACCACGTTTTACGTTTTGTCCAGGACGAACAGAAAACTCATGCATATGAGCGTATCTTGTGCGGTATCCGAAGCCGTGATCAATTTCCACCATTTTTCCGTAACCGCTGAATTTTACACTCACCTCGGCTATGGTTCCATCTGCTGTTGCATATATCGGAGTGCCTATTGACGCTGCGAAGTCAATACCTGTGTGCATCTTTTTCACTTTATAGATCGGATGGGTCCGCCACCCAAATCCAGAGGCCAGTGCTACTAGCTGCTTGTTTGATACGGGTTGTATTGCGGGAATTGAGGCATACAATTTCTCTTTCTTTTCAGCCAACGCCACAACTTCATCCTGTGATTTTGTTTCTATGTATAATTTTCTCCTCAGTAAGTCGACCTTTTCGTGGAGAGAAAGCACCAGTTCTGAGTGTGAAAATTCTTTCTCCTTTATATCAGTATAGCGGTCTACACCGCCAACGCCGGCCTGACGCATTGATTTTTCGATCGGTTCGGCACCTAGGACGACCCGGTAGATATTATCGTCCCGATGTTCGACGTTCTCCAGGATAGTGCTCAAGGTTTGAACGTCCTTGGTAAGCTTTTCATAGTAGAATTCGAGCTCTTTAATCTCATTCTTTTGCATGAGCTCTTTAGGAGATTCGAAGTAGGAACTGTACAAGATCAGCAGTCCTACAGCCATGGAAACAGTGAGGGAAAGTATCCCCAGGGCGTTCAGGATAACGTCGCTGGTACGGGTCTTTACCCTTTCGTACTTACATGTCTCCGTATCGTAGTAATACTTTATACGTGCCATAAACTTTAAATATAATCATTGGGGCCTAAACGGCTGAATGACATCCTCATTACACTCGATAAATGGTCCTTCCAGCAGGTCAATGCAATATGGGATTGCCGGAAAGACGGCGTCCAGGCACTGCCGGATCGCTTTAGGTTTACCAGGCAAATTTAGGACTAAAGTTTGGTTTCGTACCCCTGCGGTCTGTCGCGAAAGGATTGCTGTAGGTACGTATGTAAGACTTTTAGCTCTCATTAACTCGCCAAAGCCGGGTAACAGCTTGTTGCACACCGCTTCCGTGGCCTCAGGTGTCACGTCACGCCTGGCAGGTCCTGTTCCACCACATGTAATAATGAGGCAGCATTTCTTATTATCTGCCATGTCAATGATGGTTTTTTCAATAAGATCCTGCTCATCAGGAATCACCGCATATTCCCTTTCCCATTGGCTCTTCAGATATTCGCCAAGAGTCTCCACAATTGCCTTTCCGGGTATATCTTCATAAATGCCTTTGCTTGCACGGTCCGAAACGTTGATGATCCCTATTCTTATGGGTAGTTGTACTGTATTGTCCATTATGATGTTATGAGGGGCAATAGATTCCGGAAACTGAAACCTTTTCGCTTATTAGAATATAGACATGAAGGATCACTGCGAATCAGGTTTGAAGACGATATTTTCTGATCGACCCTTCTTGAAAACCTGTCGGCCTTTATTGATTCCCCTTCGAATTTCTTTCTGTTGCTCGTGAGGCAACGCAATAATTTGCAGACAAGACTCTGAGCAGCAGTTATCAAACTTTGCCGCACATTCCCTACATTGAATGAACAACAAGTGACATCCGTCATTTTTGCAATTAGTGTGATCATCACAAGGCTTACCACACTGATGGCACACTGCAATTATATCGTCTGAAATTCTTTCACCAAGACGCTCATCGAACACAAAGTTTTTTCCGATGAATTTATTCTCAAGTGCCTGTTCTTTTACCTGACGAGCATATTCTATAATTCCGCCATCCAGCTGAAAGACATTTTTGAATCCCTGGTGCTTCATCCATGCACTTGCTTTTTCACATCGGATACCTCCTGTACAGTACATCAAAAGATTTTTGTCTTTGTGTTCCTTCATAAGGTCCTCCACTAGCTGCAATTCCTCCCGGAAAGTGTCGACATCAGGACAAATTGCATCCTTGAAACGACCAACCTCGCTCTCATAATGATTGCGCATGTCGACAACAATAGTGTTCTTATCTTCGGCGAGCTCGTTGAACTTCTTTGCATTGACATGTTGGCCTGTGTCTGTAACGTCGAAAGTTTTATCATCCAACCCATCAGCGACGATCTTTTTCCGCACCAAAATTTTAAGCTTAAAAAAAGACTTGCCATCATCCTGGATCGCGGTATTAAGACGAACTCCGTTTAGGAAGGAAATGCTGTTGATAAAGCTTTTGAATGAGTCAAGTACAGATTCGGGCACGCTGATTTGTGCATTGATTCCCTCAGAAGCGACATAGATACGTCCAAGGACATTTAAGGACTCTAGTCCACGGTAAAGTTCGTCCCTGAATGCTTTCGGATCCAGGATATGATGGTATCGGTAAAAGGAAACCGTAACCCTTACTTCAGGTAAAGACCGCATCTTTTCTTTAAGAGCGCGCCCGTTAATACGATTGTACAACGCCATATTATGATTAAATGCAAGTTAATCTGGCGCAAATTTAGCATTTCCCGCCCAGTCAGTAAATAAAACTTATTAAGCTTTAATGCTTTGGCTGAAGCTCGCCGCGAAGCAACCGATTGTACTCTTCACAGGTTAGCCAGCCCTGTTCATTGCAATACTCGCACGTCTTGTAGGCCGGACCAAAAGCCCCTTTCTTAACGATCACGTGATCGCCTTTGCAAACAGGACACGTTACTTTCCCTGCAGGACCGCAGTCAATGTCATAGCTCGCAGATAAAATTTCACCTGTCTGATTCAAAGCCACAGATTTTTCTTTGACGAATTCTGCTTCCGCTTTTCGCATCCAGGTGACTGCCTCATTAGAATATTGGCCGTTGGTCCCTTTTAGTTGGATATATTTATTCAGCCAGTCAATACTTTGTTTGTACCTGCCAAGGTGAAATGAATTTTTGCCGAAGTAGAATGTTAGATCAGAAGGAACACTTCGAACGTTGTCGAGTACGTACTGAAACTTTTCATCAGCTCGTCCATAATTACCAAGATCCATAAAGTAAACTCCTGAGTCTAACTCACGGAGAAGTGCGGTCTTCTTCAGTTGCTCTTGCTGAACCCTGAATTCGTCTACTTTATCCTGTTGGGCAAATAGCTTGCAGCTGATTGTGCATGTAATAAGAATGCCTATGAAGTATCGCATCATCAATTAAATCTTTCCTTACTTATGTCCAGCCACTCCATTGCAGCAACATGAAAAATATCTTCTTTAGTATTATTATCGAGGTTCATGTTCTCAATAAATTTTCCAATCTCAAGATCGCCTAGCGGAAACGGATAATCTGACCCCAACATCACGCGTTTGGATCCCTGGAGCTTTAATACATACTCCAACATTAGCTCGTCATGCGTAACGCTGTCCACCCAAAACTTTCCAAGGTAATTTTTTGGCTTCACGTTGTTATCTATGGCTACCAGGTCGGGTCTGCAGTCGAATCCGTGTTGAATCCTTCCTATCGAGGACAGAAAAGATCCACCGGCATGTGCAAAATTAACCCGTAGTTTCGGAAGTCTTTCAAGGATCCCACCGAAGATCATGGAGCAAACGGCCCTGGATGTTTCAGCCGGCATTCCGACCAACCACGGAAGCCAGTATCGCTGCATGCTCTTTTGTCCCATCATATTCCACGGATGAACTAACACGGCCATTCCCAGCTTTTCGCAGGCCTCGAAGATGGGGAAAAATCGTTCTTCGTTAAGATTGAGATCATTAATGTTTGATCCTATCTGAACACCGCTCAATCCCACTTGCTTGCATCGTTCCAATTCCTGTATTGCCAACTCGCTGTCTTGCATAGGGATGGTTGCAAGGCCTAAATAGTTTTTTGGATATTTTACTACGAGGTCCGCAATGTGGTCATTCAGGAACCTTGAGATTTCGAGACAATCGAAAGGCTTGGCCCAATAGGAGAACATAACCGGCACAGTGCAGACAACCTGAACCTGAGTATTAAACTTGTCGTATTCTTTGATTCTGAGCTCAGGGTTCCAGGCATTTTCTTTTATTTCCCTAAAGAACTGATTCCCTCGCATCATCTTAGCGAACCCTTTTTTATGGTGTTGCAGAAAGATGAAATCTCCGTAGCCAAACTTTTCTGTCCAATTAGGTAATTTCTTGGGAAGGATGTGTGTATGGCAGTCTATCTTCAACATTTCGGAAACCCGTAAACTCGAAATATCGAGGATTTTTGACTGCTATCAAATGAGACTTCTGAGGTGGGGAACTTGCGGAACGATGATGAGAAAAATGAGCAACGCTAGATAGTGGCTGGGAAAAACCAACTGATTATTGTCTCAATTTGGGTCAGCTGCAGTGCTCTGTGAAGCAACCTAAGGCATGGCCAAAATATCCTGTATTGTAATGATAAAGTTCGTTTTTATAGAAATTTCCCCTTTTTTTAAGACGAAGCGCCCCAATTTTGGACGCTGGCGTTGACGATATAAAAGGCATGGCATCAATTTCTCTTTACTAGGGGAAAACCAAATACCCATGAATCTCCTTATGATCATTTTATGTTTTGTGTTGGCATACGGGTTATTCGCCCTCATTGCCTTCAAAATTGTAAAAGTTCTGTTCCCCAATTCGGACTCACACGACAAACCCTGGAAGGTTAGAATTCCGTAAGTGAACTGAAAAGAAATTAATCAGCCCTACCCCGAGTACTCGGCGTGGGGCTTTTTGTTTTCAACTCGCCTACAACGTGTGGAATTTTGCCACCCCAATGGATTAAGGCAATTTCTTCCAGAATAGTGTTAAACGGCTGACAATCAAACGGGCCGGGTATCCACTTAACAATTGGCACCATTTTTTAGAAAAATCTCATCAGATGCTTTATGCACGTGTGGTTTAGTCAAACAGGATGAAAATGAGGGTTATGAAAAAGAATAAAGCACAAAAATCAAAATCAAACTCAAAGGAGGATGACAAGGAAAATATCCTCCTGAATACTCTTATTAAGACAAGAGAGGAAATACTGGATTTACTGAGAGTTCTAAAGACTTTCTGAATGGTTACAAAAAATATTGGGGTGGCAAGTGATTAAGGTGAACAATTCATCTTTTAAGTTTTGCCTGGATGACTATCTCACATCTTTCAATTCTGATTGTCCGTCCACTCCAATCCTGAGCCGTCATCGCCGCCTTGATGACGGCTCTTTTGTTTTCTGACGTTAACCCAAGATTGCCGATATTATAAAATAAATAATAATTGAAAGGATCAACACCCCATACATGATCAGATCAACTCTCACATAAGGCTTGTATTCCTTATAAAGTTTTTTCAATTTTTTGAACATTTGTATCCAGATAGTACGCTAATTTCAGTTCCAAAGTAACTATTTAATTTTTTATCCGTCTGTAGAAGTGCTGTGCGGACTGAAATCATTCTTTTTATCATCATAGGGGTAAAAGAAGGGTTGGTTGTCTAAAGCTTCAAGCAACCACATATTAAATGATAAAAAAATTACTGCTGCCACTGTTGACATTTTCATGGCTGACGATCGTGGCCCAGGACAAAGTTACCCTCAATGGATATGTTAAAGATTCCAGCAATGGTGAAGAGTTGATTGGCGTAACGGTCTACATCCCAAAACTAAAGGCTGGAACTGTCACTAATTCTTACGGATTTTACTCGATTACTCTTCCCAAGGGAACCTATGAAGTTCAGTTCAGCTACATAGGGTATGCATTTCAAACGTTGGAGGTTGACCTTAACCAGGACGTCGTGAAGAATCTGGAGATGGTTACTGAAGCGACCCTCATTGAGGAAATAGTAATAACAGATGACAGGGTTGATGAGAATGTGGTGTCCCTGCAGATGAGTAAAAACACGCTGGACCTTAATCGTGTTCGTAAACTTCCCGCCTTGTTTGGAGAGGTGGATATCATAAAGAATATCCAAATGCTGCCGGGTGTGATTACCGCAGGCGAAGGCACATCAAGTTTCTATGTGAGAGGAGGTAGCGCCGATCAGAACCTTATTCTTATTGACGAGGCACCTATTTATGATCCGTCTCATCTCTTTGGACTGTTTTCAGTGTTTAATGCAGACGTTATTAAAGATTCCGAATTGTATAAGGGAGGTATCCCGGCGAGGTTCGGTGGTAGGTTATCGTCTATTCTCGAAGTGCGAACAAAAGACGGGAACAATAAAAGGTTCGGCGTGTCAGGTGGCATTGGAACTATGGCTAGCCGGGTAATGGTTGAAGGGCCGCTTAAAAAAGACAAGAGCTCATTTATTCTGTCAGGCCGAAGGTCATATGTCGATCTTTTCCTAAAAGCTGCTGACCAGGACAACCTTGTGCACTTTTATGATATTAATGCAAAGGTCAATTGGAAGTATAATAATAACAACCGTTTTTTTGTCGCCTTTTATTCGGGCCGGGACGTCTTCAATTTTTCAAATGAATTTGGATTTGCATGGGGCAATAATACGGCGACATTCCGGTGGAATCATTTGTTTAATGAGCGGTTATTCTCAAATGCAACTGTAATCGCGAGCAGTTTTGATTATGAGCTTGAGCTTAAGGATCCTGTGCAGGGATTTAAGTGGACCTCCGACCTTCAGGAGTTGAGCGTCAAGTATGATCTGGCTTATTTCATTAACACGAACAACCAGTTATCATTTGGCTATCATCTTTCTGGAAGAAGATTCTCTCCAGGAAAGATTGCGCCGAATACAGATGGTTCCATCTTCAGTAATGTTGAATTGCAACACATGTATGCGCTTGATCACGCATTGTATGTGAGTAACGAGCAACGCCTGAACGAAAGGATTACGCTTGACTATGGCGTTCGCCTTTCGATCTTTCAAAACCTGGGAACAAGTGACGTCTATTTATATGAAGATCCGCGCGATAACGTCGACATTCAACGTACAGACACAATCCACTACGATGCCTGGGATAATATAAAAACGTATGTGAACGTTGAGCCGAGACTAGCGATGCGGTATTTGATCTCCCCAGGGCAATCCGTAAAGCTGTCGTATAACAGAATGGTACAGAATACGCACCTTATCGCTGCCGGTACAGTACCAGTGCCATTCAATACGTGGAACCCTAGCGGTTATTATCTCGAGCCCCAGCTCGCCGATCAGGTTGCTGCAGGCTACTTCAGGAATTTTAAGGACAATGTCTATGAGTTTTCAGCTGAAGTCTACTACAAGGACGTAAGGAACGTGACCGATTTTGCGGACAATGCGGATATCTTTTTCAACCAGGATCTTTCCACCGAATTCCGACAAGGCAAGTCAAAGGCTTACGGAATTGAGCTTATGTTGACAAAGGCCGAAGGGCGATTAACGGGGGCAATAGGCTATACGTTATCGAAGGCCACACGGAAGGTGGATGGTGTCAATCTCGGAAGAGAATTTGCGGCGAATTACGATCGAAGAAACGTAGTGAACATACAGGCGGCCTTTGATATGAACGATAAATGGACCTTCGGTGCAAACTTTACATACAGCACAGGTCGCCCCACAACTCTGCCAACCGGCAAATTTGAATATCAAAATTACAACCCCGATGTGATCACAGAACGCAACGGATATCGTTTGCCTGCCTTCCACCGACTGGATGTTTCCGCCACACTGAATCCAAGAAAGAACTCTTCGAGAAAATGGAAAGGGCAATGGGTATTCTCAATATACAATGTCTATAATCGTCAGAATCCATTTACGATTTATACACGAACTACCAAGAACGACGATGGCGACATTGTAGGCGACGGCAAGACCAAGGAAGCTCGGATGGTCTACCTATTCCCGATACTTCCTTCCGTGACGTATAATTTCAAATTCTAGCATGCAACAGATGAAAAATACATTTGCCATTATATTGACGACTCTTATTCTGACCGCTTGTGAAAAGACGGTTTACCTGGATCTCAATCAAAACAATCCGACCATAATTATAGAAGGGCAGGTGACAAACCATACAAGCCACCAATACATTAAGATCACACGTTCGGTAGGCTTTTATGAGACAGGGCAGTCGCCCAGGGTGGATGATGCTATTGTCATGGTTACTGATGATGCAGGGAATGAATTCGAATTTATTCACAATCCTGGCGGATACGCCGATTCAATTGGATTCTATCGACCTGCTATCCCTTTTGCCGGCGAGATTGGGAGAACGTACAAGCTTAGCGCAACAGTCGACGGACAGCTCTATGAAGCGGAGGATACGTTGTTGCCCGTAACAACAATAGATTCGTTGTCCTATAGGATCAATGACGATGAACTTGAGGATCCTAAAGACGATGGTAAGTTTTACGAAGTGCTCATGTACGCTCTTGAACCTCAGGATCGCACCGACTATTATCTGTTTAAGTTTTACCGAAATGATTCCCTCAAAGTATACAACGATACAGACATTTATTATGCCGACGACGAGATATTAGGTGAACAAATTGACGGGGTGCCGTCACCTATCTACTATTCGCCGGGTGATACGGCACGGGTAGAGGCCTATAGCCTAAGTAGGAACGGCTTTGTGTTTTACAATGACCTACAAACATTGCTCAATAGCGACGGCGGACTCTTCAGTCAACCACCGTCGAACTCCAGAACCAATTTAAGTAATGGTGCCCTGGGTTATTTTCAAGCCAGCGCGATGGACATGAAAGAGATCGTTATTAAAGAGTAACCAACAGTTGCTTTTAACGAAAGGGAGTTTCATCTTTCAATTGGTAAAAAACGGCCCATGAAAGATTATCTCCGAGTTTTGTTTTTTGCGTGCGTTTGCATTTCATCTAACGTTTCGGGGCAGGTTGTTTTGGAAAACAATCCAACGAGCCTGAAGTGGCAGCAGGTTAACACAAAAAACTTCAGGGTATTATTTCCAAAAGGATTTGATCTACAGGCACAACGGGTAGCCAATACACTTGAGCACATCCATACCGCTGAATCCAGGACGTTGGGATCGCGTCCCAGAAAGATATCCGTCATTCTGCAAAATCAATCCTCCGAATCAAATGGGTTCGTTTCGATACAGCCGAGGAGATCCGAATTTTATACGATGCCTCCTCAGGATTACAATTTCCTGGGTACCAACGACTGGCTGGATCTTTTGGCATCGCATGAGTACAGACACATAGTTCAGTATCAACATGCAACGCGTGGTTTCAATCGTGTCATATATTATCTGTTTGGTTCAACCGGACTTTCAGGCATGGCTCAGGCCGCTGCGCCTCAATGGTTTTGGGAAGGAGATGCTGTCGCCACTGAAACGGCATTTACCAGAAGTGGCCGTGGACGAATCCCCAATTTCAACCTCCTTTTTAAAACAAACTTCTTGGAGGGAAGAACATTTAATTATCATAAGCAATATCTCCGTTCTTATAAGCACAACATACCGGACTACTATGTGCTCGGATATAATATGGTGAGCTACCTGAGAAAGAGAACGAAAGATCCCGAGATCTGGGGAAAAATTACCGCCAGGTCCTGGAATGTTCCATTTATTCCATTTGCATTTTCGAATGCTATACATAAAGAGACAGGATTATACGTGACCGATCTCTACAAGGAAATGGTCAATGACTTCAAGAAAGAATGGCAGGAGGAAGCCAACAAGGTGGCGGTTAACAAATTTGAGCGTGTAAATCCAAGAACGTCCAAAGCGTATACAGATTACCGCTACCCGCAGGTATTAGAGGACGGGTCGATATTGGCAAAGAAGCAAGGTATTGGAGACATCGAGCAATTCGTTCGATTGGGCAATGGCTATGAGGAGAAAGTATTCACACCTGGTAATGTAAACGATGCAGGAATGCTTTCGGCATCACAGTTAAGAGTAGTTTGGAGCGAATTTGGTTACGACCCCAGATGGCGTGTAAAGAACTATTCGCTGATCAAAGTAATCGACCTGGTTAGCGGCAAGAAGTGGATCATTGGAAGTAAACGTGATCGCCTGAGTGGGGCAGCCTTGTCGCCAGACGCAAAGACTGTCGTGGCAATGCGTTCAGATAACAATTACCGGAACAGCGTAGTCCTGTTAGACGTCCTAACCGGGAGAAGTGTAAAGACTTTTCCTAATCCTGATAACTACTTCTACTCGATGCCCCGGTGGTCTGATGACGGCAAGAGCATCGTAATGCTGAAGACAACCTCATCAGGTCGTACGATTGCAATTCTTGAAATTGCGACCGGAATCTTCAGAGATGTGCTAGAAGTAACAAACGAGAACATTGGACACCCAGTGCTTTTTCGAAATCATCTCTTCTTTAACTCGCCAAGAAGCGGCATTGACAATATCTATGTGTTGGATATCAAAACCAACAAGCGTCAACAAGTAACATCAAGCCGTTATGGTGCGTATAACCCAGCCGTGTCTGCCGATGGTAAGACAATCTATTACAATGAGGAAACGAGTGTTGGATTGGATGTCGTAAAGATCCCGTTGGACCCCAGGCTGTGGAAGGACGATGTGGTTAGGGACGACGGCCCCAAAAAACTGTATGACGAACTTGCATTGCAGGAGGGTCGCCCGCATTTATTCGACAGTATTCCGCAGAACAGTCTGCCGGTTCGAAAGTATTCCAAGATTTCGGGGATTATCAATCCATACAACTGGGGAGCATTTGTAACAAACGATCTTGCACAGGTGAATGTCGGAATAAGTTCGCGTGACATTCTTAGCACAACTTCGATAACAGCAGGATACTTGTATGATTTGAATGAGGGCACTTCGTCATGGAGCGCCGGTGTGAGCTATCAGGGTTTGTATCCAATTATTGATCTCAACGCGCAATTGGGAGAACGAAAAAAGGAAGAAGACGGATTTGGTAATTCACTGACCTTCAAATGGGACGAGGCTACTATTGAAGGAGGAATGCGCATTCCCTTAGTGCTGACCAATTCAAAATATAGCCGTAGTGTGACGGTGGGAAACGCCGTCGGACTTACACAAACATCAAATTTTACAAACAGGATTACAAGGAATGATACGTTGATCTACGAAGGTCCCGAACGGATCAATCCCGCGTATGATACGCTGCTGTTTTTGTATAAGGATCAGTTGAATGATGGCAACCTGTTATACAATCGTTTTACTTTTTCAGCTTATAACCTTTTGAAGAGAAGTCGCCGTGACTTCTTAAGTCGTTGGGGACAAACCCTGGATATCGAGTTGTCTAATACACCTTATGGTGGTGACTTTGACGGAAAACTGCTTGCCGCACGGGCTACATTTTATTTTCCAGGATTCTTTAAGCACCACTTCTTCTATACCCGTTTTGCTTATCAGGAAAGTTTGCAAGGTCCTGAAACCAACCTCTATACTTTCAGAAACAAGATACCCAAACCCAGAGGCCACAGTTATCCCGACGATGAGACATTCTATTCCTTGTCAGCGAACTATGCGTTACCTATTTGGTATCCGGATATTGTCTTAGGTCCCATTCTTTACATCCAGCGTATCAAGGCTAACTGTTTTTTTGATTATGGCAAGGGCATGGGGAATCAATACTATTACAACCCCGACTCTAACCGCGCGTATTTTTCAACGAGCGACCAAATCTACCAGTCTGTGGGAATCGAGACGACGTTCGATTTCAACGTGATGCGTTTTTTGCCCAAGTTTGAGGTTGGGTTCCGCTCTACCTATCGATTCGCGAATGACTATAATTCCAGCGGTATGGTATTTGAATTTGTCATCGGCAATATCGGATTCTAGGTGCTTGAAATTGGAGGGATTTAAACCTATTTTTGGCACTCTAATTCGAAATCCTAAGAAAGAAATCTAAAAATATCGACAATGGCAGAAATCATTAGAATGCCCAAAATGAGCGACACCATGACGGAAGGGGTGGTCGCCAAGTGGCATAAGAAGGTGGGTGACACAGTCAAATCCGGAGAGTTGATGGCCGAAATTGAAACAGACAAGGCGACGATGGATTATGAGTCCTTCAATACCGGTACCGTGCTCTACTTGGGGGTACCGGAAGGTCAGGCTGTAAAAGTGAATGATGTACTAGCCATTGTTGGTAATAAGGGTGAAGATTACTCGGCGTTGTTATCTGGTGCAACCAATGCGTCGTCGTCGGGAGGAAAAATTGAGGAACAAAAGGCACCTCAGCAAAGTGCCCAGGCTCCAGCGCCCAGCGTAGCCACAAGTGCGCCTGCAATTGATACAGCAGGTATTAAAGCGGAGATTGTCTTGATGCCAAAGATGAGTGATACCATGGTTGAAGGCGTGATAGCCGCATGGCATAAGAAAGTTGGCGACAGCGTCAAGAATAATGAATTACTTGCCGAGATCGAGACCGATAAGGCGACAATGGAATATGAGTCCTACAACACCGGTACTTTACTTTATATGGGCGCCGAAGCCGGAAAGTCAGTACCCGTGAACGGAGTGCTGGCAATCATAGGTGAAAAGGATGCCGACTGGAAGACGTTATTGAAGGCACACGAAACAAAGGGTAGCTCAGCATCCGCGCCCGCTGCACCAAAGACTGAGGCCAAAGCTTCGGAACCGGGAGAACCAGCAAAAGCAGCAGAGGCTGACGCATCGCAATCCAACGGTCGGGTTAAGGCATCGCCCCTTGCAAAAAAGCTAGCGAAAGACAAAGGCTACGACATCAACAGCATAGAGGGTTCTGGTGACCAGGGCCGGATAACAAAACGCGATGTTGAAAATTACAAGCCCGCTGCAGCGCCTGCGAAAGCTGGGGGCGCGGCTCCTGTTGTACTTCCAAAAGTGGTTGGTCAGGAAAGCTTCGAAGACATTCCTCTATCACAAATGCGGAAGACCATCGCCAAACGTTTGGCGGAAAGCAAGTTCGGCGCACCGCACTTTTACCTTACAATGGAGATCAACATGGACAAGGCCGTTGAAGCCAGGAAGAGCATTAACGAGATCAGTCCCGTGAAGATTTCCTTTAACGATATGGTGATCAAAGGGGTAGCTGCGGCGCTGCGTCAGCATCCTGACGTAAATGTGAGCTGGCTTGGGGATAAGATGAGAAAGAACCATCACATTCACATCGGAGTTGCCGTTGCAGTAAAGGATGGTTTACTCGTTCCTGTCATTCGATTTGCCGACAATAAGTCGTTGTCCCATATTGCTATTGAAGTGAAAGATCTTGCACAAAAAGCTCACGATAAAAAACTTCAGCCATCGGATTGGGAGGGAAGCACTTTTACAGTTTCGAATCTCGGTATGTTCGGTGTTGAAGAATTCACGGCGATCATTAACCCCCCTGATGCATGTATCCTTGCCATTGGTGGGATAAAGGAAACTGCTATCGTGAAAAACGGACAGCTTGTTCCGGGAAATGTCATGAAGGTTACCCTTTCATGTGATCACCGCGCCGTAGATGGAGCAATAGGAGCAGCGTTCCTCAAAACCTTGAAAGGTCTTATGGAAGATCCAGTTAGAATTCTTATTTAATTATAATCCGCATTCTCGAGCCCCCCGAGTACCCGGGGGGTTTCTCATTTTAAAATCAACATGGAGAAAATTCATTCTACTACCATCCTTGCGGTTTTACACAATGGTCAAATCGCAGTCGGTGGAGATGGCCAGGCCACAATGGGCAACTATGTTGCTAAAAGCAATGTGAAAAAGATACGCCGGCTATCGGACGGAAAGGTGCTTGCGGGTTTTGCGGGATCTACTGCCGACGCATTTACGCTGATCGAACGGTTCGAGGAAAAGCTTAGCGCTTACGGTGGTAATATGAAGCGTGCAGCCATCGAGTTGGCCAAAGATTGGCGAATGGATAGATTTCTCCGACGGCTGGAAGCAATGTTAATAACGGCAAGTAAAGATGAGATACTTGTGTTGTCGGGAAATGGTGATGTGCTGGAACCCGATCATCAGATAGCTGCGATTGGCTCTGGCGCGATGTACGCTCAATCGGCGGCACTTGCCCTGAAGAAACACGCTCCGCATTTGTCGGCCGAAGAAATTGTGCGCGAAAGCCTCAACATCGCTGCGGACATATGCATTTATACCAACCACAACCTCGTGATCGAGAAATTGTAGTTCACTCCTTTGTTTCCGGAATTTTCTGAGCCTCCTGTTTCTGGGTGATTTCTTCCAATTTGTCTGGAAATTTATCAATCCTCTTTTTTCCATTAGTATCTTCTAGCAGGATAACAAAAGGTTTGAGCCGTTGAGAATGTGATAACAGGATCTTTAATACTCCAATTGCCGGAACAGCAAGGATCATACCTGCGATTCCTAGGATTTTTCCACCAATGACTAATGCAATGATGGCCGCAAGTGCGTTGACGCTCACCTTTGATCCTGTTATTCTCGGTGTGATGAAATTTCCCTCAAGAAACTGGACTACTGTAAATACAATTACTACTCCGATGCTGTACCAAATGCTGTCTTTTGTAATAAGCGCCATAATGATCGGAAACAATGCACCAATGATGATCCCCACATAAGGTATGATCGTGAGAACACCCGAAAGAATTCCAAAAAAGATTGCATGATCAATTCCAAGTGCCAGCAGGCCAATACAATTGAGAGTAGCAACGATCAGCGTAACCAGCGTCAATCCCGAAATGTATCCTTGGACCACCCGCTCTATATCACGCTTCCAACCGAATCCTTCGTCAACAGGAACAAGGCTGAGGATAAATTCACGGAATTTGTTACGATAGATAAGAAACAGGAAAATGTAGATCGGTATCTGGACCAATGTTGAAATGGCTGTGGTCGTAGAAAGAAGAATATCTCCGAGATACAGACTGACACTTCTCATGAATTCCGCCAGCATCTTATTCTGTTCTATGTTGCTGATCCCGAAGTCTCTTCGAAGAGTGCGGCTCACTTGGTTCATGAAAGCCTCGAACTTGGCCTGCAAATTGGGAAGATCATTCAACAACCCAACCACCTGGTCTACAATCAGCCAAATGATCAACCCTACCGAAACCACTGTTCCTAACAGCACTAGAGTAATCGAGATGGCGGGAGAGATCTTTCGCTCTTCCATTTTGATGATCAAAGGAAGCATGACCACTGCAAGGAATGCCGCGAAGGCCAATGGAACTACGATATCTTTTGCCAGGATGACGGCGGTAATAGTAAGGGCGGTTACGACGAGGAGCTTGTACGTGTAATCGAGACGATCGAATGGCTTATTGGGATCCCGGGTCATGAACGAAGTTACGCATTCTCAATAGCCTGCAAAATCAGCTCACAGGAATCTTTGATTTGCTCTGGTGTAATTGTAAGGGGAGGAGCGATCCGGAAGCTATTAGGATGAGACAGGAACCAATAACAAATAACGCCTCTCTTTTTTCCTTCGTGAACAATCCGCGAAACCAATTCTTCCGATTCGAAATCTATAGCAAACAAAAGTCCGATCCCCCTGATTTCCCGGATGCGTTTATGCTGAAGGTATTTTTCAAACAATTTCCCTTTACTTTCCACTTGTTCCAGCAACTGTTCTTCCTCGATTACTTCAAGGGTTGCCAATGCTGAGGCGCAGCAAACGGGATTACCACCGAATGTGGTGATATGACCCAGCATCGGATCGTGAGTAAGGCATTTCATCTTTTCGTGACTGGAGATAAAGGCCCCAATCGGCAGGCCTCCGCCAAATGCTTTTGCAACGGTCAGGATATCTGGAACTATACCATATTGTTGGAATGCGAATAGTGACCCCGTTCGGCCCATGCCGCACTGGATTTCATCTAGAATAAGCAGCGCGCCCGTCTGGTCACATCGTTGGCGAACGGCTTTCATATACTCTTTCGAAGGAATGCGTACTCCAGCGTCTCCCTGAATGGTTTCCATAATGACGCACGCAGTTCGCGCGGTGATATTTTCAAGATCTTCAACAACATTAAAATCGATAAAGCGGACATCTGGCAGTAGCGGTCGAAACGCCATCTTTTTCATCTCATTTCCTGAGACGCTCATGGAACCGTGTGTGCTACCATGGTAGGATTTCCTGCACGAGACGATTTCCGTTCTTCCAGTGAAACGTTTTGCGAGCTTAAGAGCACCCTCATTTGCCTCCGTTCCGGAGTTTACAAAGTAGCTGCAGTTCAGGCTTGCGGGTAGCAGCTCCGATAGCTTCTTTGCCAGGAGGTTTGGTGCCGACTGAATGTACTCTCCATAAACCATCACGTGGAGGTGCTTATCCACTTGCTCCTTTATCGCCGTGACAACCTTTGGATGCCGGTGGCCTATGTTGCTTACGCCAATTCCTGAGATAAGATCAATATATCGCTTTCCATCAGGTCCGTAGAGATAGATGCCGTCAGCGCGCTCGATGGAAATGAGATAGGGTGAATCCGTGGTTTGGGCCAGATTCCTTAGAAAGATTTCGGGACTGAAGCTCATGCGCTGAGGTTGGCAAGAAAGGTAAGGATTCCGGGTACACCTGGGAAAGTGGTGTAAAATAAAAAATCCCACTGGAAGGTGGGACTTGGGAAACTAATTTCTGTGTATTCAACCTCGACCAGCCCTTCTGATCGTGGTTGAAGTACAGCAGGGTGAACCTTTTGGGTTCATTATCTTCACGGTTACACAGCAGCGAACACGGAAACAAGCATTCCAACTAGTATTGTTGAGATAAGAACCAACAACTGTCGCATGCGCGCCGATATTCTGGTATTGGAAACAGACCTGTAGTGTATGTTGTTCGTGTATGCCATAACCTTTGGATCAAATTGTTAATCAAAAGTGGCAGGAATTAAGAAAGACTTCCACCTAAAGTAAGCTCAAATCATACATTAGTATCAAAATCTTCGAGACATGCTACGGAGCAAAACACGAGCGTGAAATTGGCGATCAGGGTTTTTCCTTCTTAGCAAAATTGTCGACGAGTGTGATAAAATCCTTGATGATCGCATTAGGAACAGTAACGGATAAATGATATTGTTCCAGTTTCCACCCTTCGCCGGTTTTGATCAGGATACCCGAACCACGACAAACGCCCATCCATGTATCCAAAAGTTCGGAAAACCATACATTTTGTCCGTCAGATGTTACATGAATGTCACGATCGCGAGGTTTAAAATCCCAGGCTTTGCCTCGATCAAAGTAAGGTTTTGCAAAGGTGACGAACTCAGACTTCGTCCAACGCTCTGTGGCGTCGGTGCCAATATAGATCGCATCCTCAGCCATAGACCCGAAAAATTTCTTAGCATCCGCATTGCTGGCTGCCATGTGCCAGGCATCGATAAATTGATTCACGTCACTGGTCGGTCCCTGTCCATAGCTTGAAACAAGTGCCAGGCTAAGTACGAGACTCAAACAAAATGATTTCATAGTGTTGTTATTCAGGATGTTGATAAGATGTCTCGACCAAACTGAGGTCGCCAGGGCGGCTTCCGTTGATGTTACGCGTCGTAAAGGCTCATGAAATCCATTACTTCCTGGCGTACGTTGCGTTCACTGCCCTGGTCATAGGGTTCCGTCGCGATAGACTTGAAAAGATCGCTGACGACAGTAGATTTGAAACCGAGCTCTTTCGCGTAAATAGTGGCAACTTCAAGCTCAATATCTTCTACAACCTCATCGAGGTAGATCATGTATACAAGGTGGTAGATTGCTTCCAGCTTTTCCACCTTGTCACCTACGGTTGTGAATTTAAGGTTGGTCATGTCTACATCTGCGCTCCTGAGGTCGTCAGTAGTCAGCCTCAATTGGAATCCCCACTTTAGCAGGCATCGTAAAAAGCGACTTTCAATCTGGTCGCTTCCAAGGAATAGGGCGAGAATGTTGAAATAGCTCTTCTTTACAGAATCAAGGTGTTCTTTTGCGAGATCGGTCATAATGAATGGTTAAGACTCGTTCAGGAGGCGGAAGCAATATTCGGCAAAAATAAAAGATGCGCCGAGATTATGCGTGTTTTTTTCCAGCGGGATTCACTGGCAGTATTTTTTGGATAAAGCGGCGGTCTCTTTCGCACCGAGCTTTTTAGCTTGGCTTAAGTCACTGCATCCGTCAGTTTGATTCGTGTTGCCAAACTTTGCGATTGCCCGCAACCGGTACGGCTCTCCTTCCCCTGGTCTGAGGTGAATCGCCCAATCGCAGTCGGATACCGCGTCGCGATATTTATTGAGTTTGATGTTCGTACGCGCACGCGCCTCAAAGATCTGGAAGTAGATATCCGGTGCGTCTGTACCGTTCATGATCATCTTGAAAGATGGCCCATAGCGCCTTGTGAGATTGTCCTCGAATAACTTCTTTCCCAGCGTGAAGTAATGGAGCGCCTGATCAGCATTGTTAAGCTTTTCCAAATTGATCATACCAAGACTAAATGTTAGCTCCGGGCTGTTAGGATGTTGATCGTGCAACTCCTTCATGGCCAGAAAGGATTCCATGTAGTTTTCGAGAAAGTATTGACATATCGATATGTTGCGCAGAGTTTCAACCCGAACTGGAACTTCGTGTTTCTTAAGAACAAGGAATAATTGAACTGCAGCAGAGAAATCCTCTGTTTCAAATTTTCTTTCTGCCATACGGCGCAGCTCCGATACCAGACTATCGCGCGTGAAATTGCTGCGATACTCCAGTGGATCCGTTTCATCCAACGTATAGATTACTGTAAATGCTTCATCAAACTGGCCGGAGGTAAAAAGGTTACCAGCTTGTTTCAATGTCATGGTATTGGCCAGGTAGTGTTTCAGTTGCTTTTGTTCAACAACGTACTGGGCCGTGTGCATCAAGGCAAAACAAAAACCCGCAATAACAAAAAATATAAGCAACGCCAGTCCCTGAACTCTGAAGTACTCTTTATCAATGACGTAATGTGTTTTTTGTTGAGCTTGTTGCCAGCGAAAGAATTTCAACTTATTGATTTCCCGCTGTTCTTCTGGTGTGGGCGAATACTTTGGGAAAAGCATCGCGTCGTATCTGGATTTTTTTAATGCATCTGATAGCGTGTGGTAGGCTTCATTGACCAGCTTAAAGACTTCTTCCGCCTGCACGTTTCCTGGATTTCTATCGGGATGATACTCCATTGCAAGCCTTTTGTAGGCCGCCCTTATCTGCGCCGAATTTGCACTGACATCAATACCCAGTATCTCGTAATAATTTGTCACCCGCGGACCATTAAGCCTAGCATTATAAACGCAGGAGCCTTAAAAAATTTTCATGTCTCCACTACTTTAATATAGGGATATTGTCCGAAAGATGGAATACCGCTAATCAAACGGCCGGTGGTGTAGGAATTATAAGTTGTAACAATAAAAAAGGCTATTCGCCGATTGGCGGATAGCCTTGATTTGTAGTATGACCCTGGTCTATTGAATCTTAGCAAGGGCTTGCACAAGGTCTACAAGCTTGTTGGAGTAGCCCATCTCATTATCGTACCACGCTACAACCTTTATGAAGCGGTCGTTCAGGGCAATACCTGCTTTAGCGTCAAAGATGGAAGTTCGTGGGTCGCCGAGGAAATCCGAAGAGACTACGTCATCCTCAGTATAGCCAAGGATTCCTTTGAGTTCACCTTCAGAGGCTTCTTTCATAGCTGCTTTAACCTGGTCGTAACTTGCTGGCTTGTCCAGTCTTACCACGAGATCGACTACGGACACATCGGCAACCGGAACGCGGAATGACATACCAGTCAGCTTGCCCTTTAATTCAGGGATAACAAGCGATACCGCTTTGGCTGCTCCGGTAGACGAAGGAATGATATTTTGATATGCACCGCGGCCACCTCTCCAATCCTTTTGAGATGGACTGTCAACGGTTTTTTGCGTAGCGGTCACGGCGTGAACTGTGGTCATAAGGCCTTCAGTAATACCGAACTTATCATTTAACACTTTGGCAATTGGCGCCAGACAGTTGGTTGTACAGGAAGCATTTGATACGATCGTATGCTGCGCCGTTAATTTCTTGTGGTTGACACCCATTACAAAGGTTGGAGTGTCATCCTTGGCAGGAGCGGAGAACACAACCTTCTTTGCTCCGGCAGTGATATGTTTTTGGCCATCGGCCTGGGTCAAGAAAAGACCAGTGGATTCTATAACGATTTCGGCACCTACATCTGACCATTTTAAGTTAGCAGGATCTTTTTCGGCTGTAACACGGACTTTCTTGCCATTAACTATCAGATGACCGTCCTTAACCTCGACAGTTCCATCGAATTTTCCGTGGGTAGAGTCGTATTTCAACATGTACGCCATGTATTCAGGATCCACTATATCATTGATTCCAACGATCTCGATGTCCTTACGGGAGAGAGCAGCTCTGAACGCAAGACGGCCGATACGACCGAATCCGTTAATTCCTACTTTAGTCATTGTGTTTGTCTGGTTTTAATTTTAGAGAAGCCAAAAATAAATGACGCGGAGCCCAAAACCAACGAAATAAAATATCGTTTTCTCAAAATTTTACCGCACAGGTTTGCAATTCAATGCGGTCGATCTATATTTGCACCCTCATTTTACAGGTAGTAAAACAATCGAACAATTTGGTCTGTTCGTCTAGGGGTTAGGACACCAGATTTTCATTCTGGTAACACGGGTTCGATTCCCGTACAGACTACGATAAAGCATATTAAACCGTTAACATTCAGCTTGTTAGCGGTTTTTTTATTTCTTGGGTAGACTCCAGGGTAGACTGAGAAGCGGGAAAAGAGACTGAAGTCAGGTATCTTTGACATGTGACAAAGTTGTTAACTGCGATCCTCGTTATTGTCTGTTTCTTTGGATATTCCCAGACCACAACAGAACCAAAATACCTCCACATGTACAACGATGTACTCGATCTGTATTGCGGGGAAGATAAAATAAGCTGGACCTGGACAAAAGAGAAAATTGAAGTCACCACAACTAAGGGCATTCTCGAGCTAGACATCCTAAGAATTACGGACAGAGATAAACAGGGTTACATAAACAAGGCTGATTGCAAAGACCAAGCTGGTAATCTATACACGCTTCAGTTCATGACCCAGGGATCTAAAGGTGAAGGTTATCAATTCATACCCGCAGATTCTCACCGTTTCACTTTCTTTATAGCCAACCAACAGATTTGTGACTAATTAATTATTGTTGTAGTACTGTCAATGCCGCGCTGTGGATAATCGACCTCTTTTTTTATTGCTACTATATAGCAAAATACATATTTGTTAGTGCTGTTGTCTACTGGATTAATGTACTTCACTTCTCCAAACATATACAGGTTTGCTGGGCCCCGCGTTACGAGTCTATAAAACAAAGAATCAATCGTTTTATAGGATTCAAAGGTTCCTTTTATTGCAAACTCATCGACAGCATACTTCTCGGTCGGCTCATCCTGAAACGTTGCAAGATCCTTGAGATACCCGTCAGGAGTCACCCATTGCGAATCCATTCTCTTGTTTCTGTTCCGTTCATTTTGTCGTGGTTGAGACAATACAGATCACTCAATAGTGACCTTATATTTAATTAGTTTCGATCCTGGCCCTGTTATCGTTACCGTTGTTTCTGACTTAATCGCATTTCCTTCGCGGTCGACGAACAGATGCAGTAAGCCACCTGAATAAAAATAGCCGGAATTGTTGACGCCGTCATGCACAGAGCCACCGTTACCAAAATCTATTCTCGAAACTTTAACATGGTTTACCTCAACATCTAAGGTATAGGTGCTTTTAGTTAAGGTGTTTAGATTATGATATTCGACGGTCGCTTTATACCAGCCGTCTTCAATCCTTGCACCATTCGGATTAATAGGATAATCGAGGGCTGCGGATTTTCCAACCTGACAATAGCCACTAAGGACAACTGTAGTACAAAGCGCTAACAGGACGATAATGAAATGTCGCATAACAATTGGCCATTTCAAGACTTTCTACAATTGAAGGTAAGAATGATTTAGCATTTATCCCATCAGGACAGTTAGTTAGAATGAGCTATACCGGTTGATGCTGCGATTGTCTGTCAAGCTCTGAGTGAAAAGTCCTGAAAAAGGCACAGAGAAACACAAGTACCCACGTTTTTCGCTTAATCGGATTATCATCTAGCTTTGGACATCGTAACTAGCTCGGTTACTATAACATCCCAAAAATTAACAATCCTTTTTTGTTAGGAAGGTTACCTAGGGGGCGTGGGCTCAAACCCAATAAACTTTTGCCGCCGGGGTAGGGTATCAGACAGATTCCCCCCACGGAAATTTTCCACGGAAAAATACTAGTTGGCCAAATAGGTGTCAGTTGGCGAGGCTGCGGCCGATTATAGCAAACAATGGCATTAGTCGTCTGGATCGCTCGGATTATGTAAGCTATCCTGAACATATTACCTGGCAGAGATTGAGGGACGTGGTGAAGGGCTGTACTGCGTATTTCATGAGGATGTAGATTTGGAAGCCCTTCCGGATTGGGCAAGAAAGTCTTAACTTTTCATTTACAATGCAAATCACACCGACAACTAAGGGGTTACTATTGGTTTCGTTAGTGTTGTTGATGATAATAAGTTATTTAATAAATAATCAACAAGCCAAACCGCCATTGCCCGATCAATCAGCAGTGCGGGAAACTGCTGATGAATACAATAAACGAAAGAAAGAGGAAGTTACGCAAG